>Ga0315295_10003671_pt1 | contig 13047 bp, 10 predicted proteins | sample YL17G14_0_MG_FD_204453 | JGI IMG/M metagenome (GOLD analysis project Ga0315295, IMG submission 204453) | Sediment microbial communities from Yellowstone Lake, YNP, Wyoming, USA - YL17G14_0 | ecosystem: Environmental > Aquatic > Freshwater > Lake > Sediment | place: USA: Wyoming | collected... | reverse complement strand
TAAGGATCGACTAATTAGTGTATTAGGGATAATTCTAATTTTTTGGACAAATAAAAAAATAAATAAACCTACGAACACCTAACACGGACAATAAAGGTAAGTTGTTTGTCACACTTTTTGCCCCGCCAAGGCGGGATTTCGTCGCTACGCTCCTCAACTTTTGCTCCTGCACTCAAGACAAATTCGTAATGGTCGTAGCACCCGGACACGCGCATCTGCACGTAATTATAATCCTGCCCCTTGACAAATTTCTGGCTTCGAGATAGTTTGTACCGCGACACTGCCCGGTGCTTGCGTCGGGTAACAGGCCCTCTCTGCAACCTGGCCCCTCGCTATCCCGACATAACATGTCGGGACTTTACGCTCGGTCCTCTTTATTGCCGGGCCGTTATGTGGCATAGCAAGCCCCAAAAAACAATCTTCAAACACTTAAGATAATTTCGCTTTGACAAGAAAATTCTGCTCCTATATCAGGATTCAGCCATCTATAAAAATTATCTTGACATGACCGGTTTGCGCCATCGCTCCTTGCAAATTGTAATTCACGGTTTTGCTTTTCTTAAAATTTGCAAAACCGGCCCATGAGCACAATTTGCAAGTTTTTCCTTCGCTTCGCAAACCTAGTTCTGTTTCGTATACCGGGACTTAAAAAATGCTACGCCATATAACGGCTTCGAGAAAATTTTTGTAACTTGTTTGTGATTGCATCAACCACATAATAAACGAGTATACTGCATTAAAGAAAGGGGTATATCATGAAAAATAAACAATCTTACTTTTTACTTTTTTTCTTCTTTCTACTATCTGGTTGTACTATTGTTGAAGATTTTAAAGTAGTTCATCAAGTTACCGGGCCTATCGGAACAAATTGTTACTTGATTTATGGAATCAAATCAAAAGAAGCAGCCTTAATTGATCCAGGATGGCAAGTTGATACCTTAATAAATTTTATTAAAGAGAATAACCTGAAACTCAAATACATTTTCGTTACCCATGGCCATATTGACCATTTTTATTATATCCCTGAAATAAAAAAATTATTCCCCGATGCGAAAGTGTGTATGCATAAGGATGAATACAGAGATATCTTTACTGCAATGGAATGGATAACTGAAAATTATGGGAAGAAATGGATTGATGATGCAATGAGTAATCCAGAGACAAAAAAATATATGGAATTCGATATGAATACTCTTGGGGAACCTGACATATTTGTGGGAGATAATCAAATGTTCCGCTTAGGGTCTGTAAAAATACATACGATTTATTCACCAGGTCATTCTTCTGGAGGAATATGTTATTACACAGGAAATATATTGTTTTCGGGTGATGTATTATTTTATAGATCAGTCGGGACAACCTTTGCCCAAAATGGCTCAAAAGAAGCTCAAATAAAATCAGTTAGAAAATTATATGAAATATTCCCCGATTCAACTCTAGTATATTCCGGACATGGACAATTCACAGATATAGGCTCTGAAAAATCAGAGAACAAGTACATTACAGTAGATAAAGACAATATGAAATAAAGAATTATACCATTATTAATACCACCGAACGATAAGATAAATTGCTACGACCACATAACACGGACAATAAAGGTAAGTTGTTTGTAACACTTTTTGCGCCCGCCGAGGCGGGGTTTCGTCGCTTCGCTCCTCAACTTTTGCTACTGCTCCCAAGACAAATTCGTAATGGTTGTTATACGCGGATACGTGCATCTGCGCGCAATTAAGTTTCTACACAGTGACAGATTTCTGGCTCCGAGACAGCTTGTACCGCGACACTGCGCCAGTGCTCATTTACAAACTTTCTGCAACCGAGACAACTTTTCGGCCACTTATCAAACTTGTACCGCCACACGCGTAATGCTCAATAAAATTTCTACCTGGACGGCAAAAACACGTGCCATACCCTCCTTTCACCTGGACAGTTTTGTGGCTAAAGAGACAGGATAGAACCGGTGCCTGCGTTGGGTAACAGGTCCTCTCTGCAACCTGGCCCCTCGCTATCCCGACATAACATGTCGGGACTTTACGCTCGGTCCTCTTTATTGCCGGGCCGTTATGTTTAAGCGGACATAATACTAGTTAGACGCTTACGATAAAATCTTATGAATCTGGAATAATTCTTGTAGATAAATCAACAATTAGAAATTTTAAACTATCCCCATTTAAAAACCAATTAATTATGATGACACATATAGGAAAATCAGACAATGTATTTTTAAGAAAAATTGTTACTATTTCATTATTCCTTTTATTTGGTTTTACATCCGCATTCAGCCAGGAAAATCAAATGACAATTAGTACTTCAGCTATTAAAAATGGTTGGTGGAATTCAATTTTCAAAAAACATAATATTGATTTGGAGAAATTCAACTACAAAAACACTTTTGATATGGGAATGAATGATACCATAAACAATTTATGGTTAGAAATAGGGGTTAGCGATTCCTTAACTAAAAGAAATATACCTTTTAGAAATGCTATTGTCATCGCTAAAGATCCTGGTCAAACCTATTGGATCATTACATCCGAATATGCTCGTCACGACTTAGATAATAATATATTGATTCTAAGGAATGGACAGATGGCATGGTATGATATCATCTCCAAAAATGTAATACCTACTGATACCTCTTCATTTCAAGAAATGATTATAGATATTAAAAAGAATAGTATAACAGCAAGTTCAAAAGAATAAGCTCACAACTAATTAGTAAAAGGATATAATTCATTGATGGGGAAATAAATGACAAAACAACGCCTTGACCATAAATCTTAAAAGCGCCTAAACATAACACGGACAATAAAGGTAAGTTGTTTGTCACGGTTTTTGCCTTTGCTCCTACACCCAAGACAAATTCGTAATGGTTGTTATACGCGGACACGCACATCTACACGCAATTAAATTCCTGCACCATGACAAATTTCTGGCTCCGAGACAGTTTATACCACGACACTGCACCAGTGACCATTTATCAACTTTATGCAACCGAGACAACTTCCCGGCCACCTATCAAACTTGTACCACGACACTCGTAAAACTCAGAAAACTTGAACCCGGACTTTCAAAAAATGCGCCATAGCCTCCTTGCACCGTGACAGCTTTCTGGCTAAAGTACCAGGACTCAACCCGGTGTTCGCGTCGGGTAACAGGCCCTCTCTGCAACCTGGCCCCTCGCTATCCCGACATAACATGTCGGGACTTTACGCTCGGTCCTCTTTATTGCCGGGCCGTTAGGCTTAATATAAGAGCGCACTACCCTCTAATAAATTCTTTGATAATGTTTCGTTATAATGAAACTATTTCGTAAATTTGCAGCATGGTAAAGGATCGATTTGAAATTGAGTTGCTGGATGAAGCTAGAGAGTATCTCAAAAGCATTGACGAAAAAGCCAGATACAAACTCCTTTTCAATATTGACAAATCGAAAAAGTTTAATGACCCAAAGGTCTTTAAAAAGCTTAATAATGAAATTTGGGAATTCAGGACAGAATATAATAAATTACAGCACAGACTATTAGCTTTCTGGGATAAACGTAACAACAGAAACACTCTCGTGATTTGCACTCATGGATTTATTAAAAAGACCGATAAGGTTCCCAAAAGTGATATTGATAAAGCAAGGCAACTGATGAAAATGTATTTTGTAACTTATTAATACGGTGACGATGAAAAAGGAAATGAAGAAATACTCTCTTGACCAAATTAAGGACGAATTCCTTGGTAAAAAAGGAACTGCCTCAAGAGATCAATATGAGTACGATCTTAAAATGGAAGTTCTTGGAGAGCTTATTAAACAAACAAGGATTGAACGTAACCTGACTCAAGAACAACTTGGAGATCTTATTGGAGTGCAAAAAGCTCAAATATCCAGGTTAGAGAATCATACTGGCAACGTGACTTTGTCCACAATCTTAAAAGTTTTTACTGCTTTAAAAGCAAAGATCAAAATGCAAGTAGAACTCCAAGGCAATAGTGTTCAGATTGCATAATGAACTTCTCTGCCTAGACTTTTAAAAAAACCAAGCCTAACACAGACAATAAAGGTAAGTTGTTTGTCACAATTTTTGCTTTTTGCTCCTGCTACCAAGACAGTATCGTACCGCCTGACAAACCCAGACCGCGCTGCTGCCAAACATATGCTTTTTTGCCTACCCGGACTTCGCTTGCGAGACAACTAGTCTGGTCACAGAGACAATAAAACCGATGAGATCTATTCTTGCGTAACCACCAAGGGTTTTATCAGATAAAAGTTTTCTTGGCACATTAGACCATTGACAACAAAATATAAGAATTGGAATTTAATATATTTACTAAATGAACCAAAACAACGAAAATGACACCACTATGACGTTTACAAAATCGTTGTTCCCAATTTTATGAAGAACTACAATGCATTAAATTAAAACAATTGTAAAGGGAAGAAAAATATTTGTGTATTCATTTTTTCATTTTTAAAATATGGAAAATATTTTGAAGAAGCTAACCAAAAATAAATTGCTAATATTCTTACTTATTTTTGCTATTGCTACAGTTTTCTACTTGTTCAAAATTGGGTTCAGTGATTTGTGGAGTGATGAGATATATACTAAATCAATGTTGGGTGGTTCCTTATCGGACTTTTTCGCTAAGTTCAAAAACGATTTACACCCACCCTTATATTACCTGGGATTAAGATTGTTTACCGGTTTGTTCGGTTTAAGCGCTATATCATTACGGTTATTTTCAGTTCTGGGGGTATTATCAACAATATTACTAGGGTATTTTTCCGGTCAACGTGTTTTTGGCAAACAAGGTGCACTATATTTTTGCCTGATGCTGATCTCAGTTCCAATGCTGGCAGCTTACTCGCACCAGGCCAGAATGTACACCTGGGCTGCATTTTCAGTAACAGGGGTATTTATATATTCTTACTTATTCATGAGAACTGGGAAGAACCGCGATTTGGTCCTTCTTTTTGTTTTCACTGTGATAGCCATGTATATCCACTATTATAGCATGGCTGCTGCGTTTGTGGCAAATATGTTTGTTTTTCTGCACTTGCTTCGGACTAAAAATAAAAAGTGGCTTCCTCACTTATTTTCGTTACTATTAGCAACCATACTGTTTCTCCCATGGCTTTTTATGTTTATTATTCAGGTTACAAAAGTTCAACATGCTTTTTGGGCTCCTGAAGTTAGTCTCAAGGCTATTCTTTCTTGTTTTACAATTCCATTCACCGAACAGTTCTGGACAACCAATTATTCCATTTCATTGACTATTTTGATTTATAGCCTTATTGTTTTTTCCTTTTTCACAAGTTTTACAAAATCGTATTCTGAGAATCGGTTAGTTTTATGGCTGTCGCTGTTTATTTTCCTGGGGACACTACTTGTTGTTACGATTATTTCCTTGTTTTCACAACCAATTTTATCCACCAGGTATGTAATGAACATAGTTATTATGTTAGTTATCCCTCCTACTATTCTTTTAATTCAGATGAAGATAAAATGGCTGAAGATTATTTTAATATCGGTTATCTTATTCCTAGGTATACGGATTTCTATTTCCAATTTCTATTTTTCATACGGGCCCTATAGACAAACCATCGAATATATCTCCACCACTTATCCTGAAATTAAGAAAATCTTACACATTACCGAGGTAACTGCTGGCCCAATGGTAGAATATAACGGTAATTCGGGATTAAGTCATTATTGGCTTAAGGCAAAAATGTCGAACGTTGATGCCTTCCCGGAGGTACATCAATACAATCAGCCCGGAGAATTTCTAGACCCTGGAGAAGCTTTTTGTGCAGTTAGATTTCACAATCTGGAATTGAATAAAGAAAATCTTGATCTCGTTTTATCAGAATCGGAACTTATAAAAACAGATACTGTAAGCGACAACAAGTTTAAAAACGGAATCATAATACAAGTTTATCTTCTTAAATACAGAGGCAAGTAAATTGATTAATATAATTCAGAATTATCAGATTTGAAAAAAACAAGAAATGACACAGGCTTTTTAACAGACTTGCAGATAAAATATTGAATAAACAATTAATTTCAAGGTGCTATTGACTAAACTCACATCTTTATTTGAATTTAAAAACAAAAATAATTGAGTCCGACCCATCGCTGTAAACCACATCCCGCAAATCATTCAAACAAATGCAATTAAAACTCCAAAGTTTGCGGGAAGAGGTTTACATCCCATCCCTGCCTGTATGACTTGATTACGGACTGGACGACAGAGTTCTAGTACATCTTGACAATTTTAAAATAAACCCTACATATAACACGGACGGTTGGGGTAATAAACGTTTACTTACTTTATTGCCATGCCGTCAGACTGTCTAAAAACCTGCTTTTACTGTTGATAACTAAGAACTTGCTTTTCCCTAAGTCTACCCTGAGTTTTGTATCTTAACTTTATGAAATTCATACAGGGACATAACAGAAATCAGATTAATCTTTTCCCGGTTTCGCTGGACCAATCCATCGACCTGGATAATGGAGCGAGGATAATTGACTTTTTCGTCGATAGCCTTTCTATTAAAGATTATGGATTCAGAACGGTCTATTCTGAAAACGGCCGCCCGACTTACCATCCTTCTGATCTTCTCAGGCTCTTCATTTACGGGTATCTCAATAAGATCCGATCATCACGCGACCTGGAAAAGGAATGTAAGCGAAACATAGAGGTGATATGGCTTTTAAAGTGTCTCAAACCTGATCACAACACTATTGCCAATTTCCGCAGGGACAATCCGAAAGCCATAAAGAAAGTCTTCCGGGTAACCGTACAAATTGCAAAGCATTTTGATCTTATCGGCAGAAAGCTTATTGCAGGAGACAGCACAAAGTTGAGGGCTCAGAACAGCAAGAAGAACAACTTCAACCAGGCTAAGATAGAGCGACATATAGCTTATATCGACAACAAACTTGAAGAATATACCCGTGTTCTTTCACAACATGATGGTGACGATATAGAACCGGCCCAGGAAAAAATTAAAAAACAGCAGGAGAGAAAAGACCAGTACAGGGGAATCGAAGAGAGGCTCAGAGAAAGCGGGAAATCACAGATCTCAATCTCTGATCCCGATAGCCGGCAGATAATGCTTCGTAACAACATTACCGAGGTATGCTATAATGTTCAGACCACAGTTGATGCAGAAAACAATATCCCTATTGATTACAAGGTAACCAACCTGAACGACAGCAGGGCGATGGGTAATATGGTTCAAAGGGCAAAGAGCATACTGAGGACAAATGATTTAACAGCATTATATGAAAAGGGTTATCATACAGGATCAGAGTTAAAGACAGCACAGGAACTGGGGATAGAAACCATAGTTGCAATACCTGATATTCCAGCAACGAGCCAGGCACCTGATCATGATTATAATTATGAATGCTTCAAATATGATTCTTATTCAGACACATACACCTGTCCTGAGGGTGAAGTCCTGAAAACAAACGAGAGGTGGTATACGACTCATGGAAGAAGGAACATTCTGATCTCATTTAGGCAGTACAAAACCAAAGCATGCCGATCTTGTCCGGCAAGAATGAAATGTACAAGGGCAAAAGCAGGAAGGGTAATTGAGCGAAGCATATATTCTGAGTACTACGAACAGAACAGGAAAAACAGAGAAGCGAATGAGAAGTTATATAAAAGGCGTCAGGCTATTGCAGAGCATCCATTCGGAACGATCAAACGACAATGGGGGTTCAGCAATATCCTTACAAAGCGGGGAATAGACCGTGCCAGTTCTGATGTTGGCTTTATGTTTATTGCATACAATCTCAGGCGCATTATCAGTATTTTAGGGAAAGATCAGCTGATGAAGTATCTGAGGATACTTGTTCCTTTGTTTTTTTACTATTTTGACCTTTTGCAGACAACAAATAAGCCATTTAGAGACCTTTGTTTTCCAGAATATATTTTCCCCCGGACAGATACAGCTATCGCTTAAATCGCTTTAAATTGACGGGAAAAACTTCCTGGGAAAAGGTTATTAGACAGACTCCCGTTAGGCGTCATAGTTCTAAACACCATATAGGCTATTACTTTGAGAATTTTTCATGACAAATAATTCATATATGTTCTTATATCCACAAAAAGAAAAATATCATCAAGAAAATGGTTGAAACTAAAAAGAAAATCAGGGAAAGACTTATTGGATCCTTTGGTAGGTTAAAAAGTGATTCATTCTATTTTGAATCCATTGAAAAGTACTTTAGAAACAAAAACCACAATGGAGATTTTCAGGTATTGACTGATAAAACATGTAAAGATTTAGACTTCAATGAATTATTCATGTTTGCGGATAGGACAACTTCATACGTTGGGCAACAATTTCTATATGATACCTTAAGAACGATTCCTCCTAATGGTGATAAATTCGTTGAACAGGAGAAGCTAATAGATCAAATAACAAAAGATTCAAGCCTTAGACTAGAACTTCAGATTCATCTTGACAAATTGACAAGAGAAAGTACTTATTTTATTACGACATTATTTCAGGATGAATATATTAAAAAACCAAAGTGGTTTTTTATAATCCCAGTTTTTTCCTTTGCAAGTTTATTTGCCTTATTGCTTATACCATTTATACCGCAATTTTTCTTTGTTTTGCTCGCGGTTATGATCATTAACCTAGGAATTCATTACTGGAATAAACAGAACATTCATGAATATATAGGTACAATTCCTCAACTTTTAACATTAAACAGAGTAGCTCAAGAGCTATTCAAGTATAATATGCTTAAAGAGATCAGCATTGATTTGCCGGAATCAATAAAAATAATTGATAAAGTCAGGCATCGAATGTCGTTCTTCAGACTGGAGGCAAAGTTCCAAAGTGATTTAGGAGTATTTTTTTGGAGTTTTATGGAGTTAATTAAGGCTCTGTTATTATTGGAACCATTAATATTATTTGGTGTCTTAAAACAATTAAACCTTAAAAGGAAGGAAATTGAAAATGTGTTTTCTTTTGTAGGATATGTTGACTCGCTCATATCTATTGCTTCTTTTAGACAGGGTCTTGACTTTTTTTGCTTGCCTGAAATAAATGTTAATAGCAGAGTTATTGAAGCAATCGAAATGTACCATCCACTGATAGTTAACTGCGTACCAAACTCTATCAATTGTTCAGGCAAATCAATTCTTCTTACTGGGTCAAATATGTCTGGTAAAACATCTTTTATCCGGACTATTGGACTAAACACAATCTCAGGATTAACTATTAATACATGTTTTGCCCGTCATTTTTCAATGTCCAGATTAAAGATATATTCAGCAATCAGGTTAAGTGATGATTTGGTGAATGATAAAAGTTATTATTTCGAAGAGGTCCTTACAATAAAAGAAATGATAGAAAAAAGTAAAATGCCGGGATCAAATTTGTTTTTGTTAGACGAGATTTTCAAAGGAACTAATACTATTGAGCGTATATCAGCAGGAAGAGCCGTTTTATCCTATCTTAACAATGAAAGTAATATCGTTTTTGTTTCCACACATGATATTGAATTAGCAGATCTGCTTCAGAGTGATTACAAACTGTATCATTTTAGCGAACAAGTTGATAATAAAACAGTCGATTTTGACTTTAAACTAAAAGAAGGAAAGCTAGAAAACAGAAATGCAATCCGGATTCTCGAGATTAATGGGTATCCCATGCAAATAATAACTGAAGCCATCAATTTATCCAAAAAATTGGATAAAATTTATGATATAAATAAAATTGATTAGTAAACCGAATTAGTCCCCAAAGGACCATTCTCCTACTTGATGATTAATAAATTACTACGAACGCCTAACACTTACAATAAAGGTAAGTTGTTTGTCATATTTTTTGCTTTTTGTTCCTGCTACCAAGATAGGATAGTACCGCCTGATAAACCCGGACTGCGCCACTGCCCGCAATTAGCTTAACTGAACCTGTATAAATGGCTAGCACCTTGACAGCTCTGTACCGCGACACTCGTAATGCTCAAAAAAATTTGTACACAGACGGCAAAAACACGTGCCATACCCTCCTTGCATCGTGACAGTTTTCTGGCTAAAGTACCGGGACGCTGCCCGGTGCTGTCGTCGGGTAACAGGCACTCTCTGCAACATGGCCCCTCGCTATCCCGACATAACATGTCGGGACTTTACGCTCGGTCCTCTTTATTGCCGGGCCGTTAGCTGGCATACAAAACGCTGCTGAGAATGAAAGTATATTATTTGGATAATATTAAAATAGTATATACCTTTGTGATATACATAACAAATATACAATGAAAACACTGTCTCTTAAACTAGATGACAACATCTTTGACGAAACTGAAAATCTCCTAACAAAAGTTAAAAAGTCAAGGAACAGATACATTAACGAAGCAGTTGATTACTATAACAGAATCAACAAAAGGAACCTTATTGCCAGAAAACTAGCAAAAGAATCAAGAATAGTTAAGAAAGAATCATTAATGGTTCTGTCAGAATTTGAAGCCCTGCAAGATGAAAATTAAACAATTCGACATCTGGATTGCTGACCTAGAACCTCAGCGAGGAACAGAAACTGGCAAAGTAAGACCTGTTCTGATAGTTCAAACCAATCTTCTCAAAGATCATCCTTCTACAATTGTTTGTCCAATTATAACAAATATTGCTCCAGAAAGTGAAATATTAAGAGTCCATATTAAGAAAGGAACTGCAAGCCTTAAAAGTGACTCTGATATTATGATAGATCAAATCAGGGCGATAGATAACAGGCGATTGACAACAAAAGTTGATGAACTACCCCGTGACCTTCAACATAAAGTAAAAGAAAATTTAAGGATTATACTTGACCTTGACTTTTAAGAAAGTACACCAGCTAACACGGACAATAAAGGTAAGTTGCTCGTTACAGTTTTTGCATTTTGCTTCTACTCACAAGACAGCCTTTTAACTGGTGATAAACCCGGACCGCTCCACTACAACGCATAAAATTTGTACCCTGTGACTAATATATGGCTCACATTAGACTTGTACCGCGACACGCGTAATGCTCAACCAACTTTGTACCTGGACGACAAAAAATGCGCCATTCCCTTCCCGCCCGAACGACTGACGTCATCCAGTCGGGCGGGCTTGCACCGTGACAGCTTTTCGGCTAAAGAACCGGGACACTGCCCGGTGCTCGCGTCAGGTAACAGGCCCTCTCTGCAACCTGGCCCCTATTGCCGGGCCGTTAGGGTTAATTTCAAGATCCCCTGCACGTTAGACAATCCCTTAAAGAACTAACCCTAACTGTAAAAGCAAAATTCTTTAACCGAGATAACATACACCCATCTACCGGGATTTATAACCTTGACAAACTTTGCACAACGAAACAATTTCATCCCCATTTATCAGAACTTATTACTATGACAAATATTGTTTGGCGAGACAATACCAGAATGTCAATCGGGATTGTCGTTAAGATCCAGAAAAAAAATAACTTTAAAAATAAGTTGTGTGTCATTATAAATAACTAAACACTCAAATCAAAATAGTAAGTGATATGGAAAAAATGAAAGCAATTGTATGCACAAAATACGGACCACCTGAAGTTCTTAAACTAAAAGAGGTTGAAAAACCTACTCCTAAGGATGATGAAGTACGCATAAAAATCTATGCTACAGCAGTAACAGCAAGTGACATTTTCATTCGGGGTTCTCAAATACCTATCCAATCTTGGATCCCGATGCGACTAATGCTGGGCTTGACAAAACCGAGAAAGTCCATAATAGGCTTGGTGCTAGCAGGAGAAATAGAATCAGCCGGCAAAAAATCAAAGAGATTTAAAATAGGCGACCAAGTTTATGGGCTTACAGGTTTTGGACTTGGTGCTTATGCTGAGTACAAATGTATGAAGGAAACAGATTCGATGCACGGATGTTTGGCCTTAAAACCAACTAATATAACCTATGAAGAATCGACCGCAGCTGCTTATGGTGGACTTTTAGCATTGCAATATATGGAAAAAGGAAATATTCAACGCGGACAAAAAGTGCTTATTTATGGAGCATCGGGAACTTCAGGGACGACAGCAGTCCAATTTGCTAAGTACTTTGGGGCGGAAGTTACCGGGGTATGCAGTACGACGAATTTAGAACTGGTGAAATCTTTAGGAGCAGATTCAGTAATTGATTACACTAAAGAGGATTCTATTAACCTAGTAGAGCAATATGATTTTATCCTTGATGCCGTTGGAAAAATGAAAACCTCAGAATTAAAGGAAGCGTGCAAAAAGGCTCTGGCCCCAAGGGGGAAATATGTATCAATTGATGATGGAAGTCTGCAGTTAAAGTCAGAACGTCTTGTTCTACTCAAAGAGTTGATTGAAGCTGGACATATTAACCCAGTCATTGATAGAAGCTATCCATTGGAACAAATTGTCGAAGCTCACGAATATGTGGGTAAAGGACATAAAAAAGGAGGTGTAGGAATAACTGTTTGTGAGTAATTGGATTGGCATTAATCGCGCATTTCACAGATATTCAATTTCATAAAGAAAATTATCGCTGGACAACAAAACTGACAAATTCAAGGGAAACAAAAAGAATTAAATAATAACTAACCCTAACACGGATGGTATGGGTAATTGCCTTCGGCAGCCCGGCAAATCCGTAATCACCCCAAAGTCTATGGGAGTAATTTTAAACCCACTTATTAAACTTTTAGTACCGTGACTAATCCTGCTACCAAGACAATGTCAATAGGACTGCCAGCCTACACGCAGCTGTCATGGTTTTTGCAATGTCACCAAGACAATTATATCATGATGGGACAATTCGCATCAATCTACCGGGATTCAGCCATTTGGACAACTTTATCGTGACACGGAAATCTTGCCCACTTACCGGAAGTGCAAAAACACATGCCAACCCTGACACAGACGGCAACTTCCCATACCACCGGGCCGTCACACTGTGCAAAAACTCTAATGCTTTGTTTATAACCATATTGCCAATTAATAGACTAAAACGCTGTATTTCTGTAACTTGTTATAAAAAACGAAAATGGCACATCGAATTGGATCCG
>Ga0315295_10003670_pt1 | contig 13047 bp, 15 predicted proteins | sample YL17G14_0_MG_FD_204453 | JGI IMG/M metagenome (GOLD analysis project Ga0315295, IMG submission 204453) | Sediment microbial communities from Yellowstone Lake, YNP, Wyoming, USA - YL17G14_0 | ecosystem: Environmental > Aquatic > Freshwater > Lake > Sediment | place: USA: Wyoming | collected... | reverse complement strand
CTATTCTCCTTTCGTTTAGAGTTGATGGTCGTGCAAACCTATTGATTCTAATACGAAAGGAGAATTTATTCGGGGATATTATTTTAGGTCAACTGCACTTTTTGGGTTAATATGTTTTTTGATTCTAATCTCCGATTCTATATGATATAGTTCTGTTATGAATCTGAAAAAGCCGGTTGGGTATAGTAATTGTTCGGTGGGTAACCATGATCGGGAAAGCGAGGCAAAATGACCAAGAAGAAGCTGGCATCGATGATGGAGTGGCTTCGGCCTGCCGGCATAGGACTTGCCTTTTTTTTCGCCTACTATTTTGGCAATGATGCGATATCACGATTTCATATTCTGGGGCCATTCGTAGTGATGCTCATGTCAGGCACAGTGGCCTTTGAATCTCTGATATTGGGAGAAGTGGCCTCCGAGAAAATTGGCTATGAACCCAATCGTGCTTATCAAATTCAATCGGGCCTGGCCAATGCGGCCACAGCTATCACGGCCTTGCTTGTTTATCTGCTGGATTGGGGGCGATATGCAGATGCCACCATTGTTACAGTTATGTTAATGTTCTTTACTTTCTCAGCTGCCAATCATGTTGCCACAGCCATAATGGAACGGAACATGAAACCTGTCAATTTACTGCGTCCGGCCATGGCGTTGTTATTGATTGGCTTCCTGTTCCCCCTCATGATTAAAGCGCTGTCTCAGTAAAGCTTCGCACAGCATGTATGAGAACAGAAACAGAATCAATAAATCCACCAGACGCTCGTTCCTCGCGCCGGTGATTATTTCGTATCTTTGGTAAAATACTTAAAAAAGAAAGAGGTGCTGTTTATGATTAGATCTATAATGGTTCTGCTGTTGGCCTTAATGATACTGTCCAGCCCTGCATACGCTGGCTGGCTTGATGATGTCACAGATAGTGTCCGTAAGGCAAAAGAAATTACTGATACCACCAAAGATGTGGTCAAGCAGCCGGAGACAAAAGAAGATCCCGGGAAAGCTGGTGCCGATCGAAATGTCCCTGAAGCGAGACCCTCAAAAACATCTCAAAAATCCAGTTCTGAGGAAGGCGGTAAGGATATCGTAGCTTCTGAAGAGATCTACGGCAAATATGATTTCATTCCCGGTGACAAGGTCATATTCTACGACGATTTTAGTGACACCGATGTCGGAGAATTCCCGCGCAAATGGTCGCTGAAAGGTCCTGGAGCAGGAGGAAATACAGTAGAGGTAGTTGACTATAAAGGTAAAAGATACCTGCGGTCCGTTCCTCCGGCCTCGAAGGAAGAGGGGTTGCCAGCTACTTCACTATTTATAAGATTAGCAGCAAATGGCGATATGCCCGAGAAATTCACCGTCGAATTTGATGCCGTACTTGCTCAGACAAATGGGTATCCTAATGAATATTCCCTGCTGATGTTTGATGAGAACGGATGGCCAGCTCACATGCCGGGTTCAATCTATATTTCAGGAGAACAAGGGAAATCACATAATACCACAACCTCGGCGGACAAGAATGACGGGAGAACCCATCACATTGCAGTCAGTGTCAACGGGACATTCGTCAAGGCGTATATAGACAATCAACGCGTTGTGAATGATCCTGACGCGTTGACACGGCCTATCAAGTTCATCGGCATGCATTTGTTTGCAAACCATGGCTATTCAGAGACGGTTATGTTCACAAATTTAAGGTTGGCAGAAGGCGGGAAAGATATCAGGTCAGCACTCAATACCGAAGGTAAAATTGTGACCCATGGGATCCTTTTCGATACGGGTTCAGATAAGATAAAGCCAGAGTCCCTTCCTACTCTCAAGAAAATACTTGCGATATTAGAAGAGAATCCTGATCTGAAATTCTCTATTGAAGGCCACACCGACAATCAGGGCAGGAAAGAAATCAACCAGCCCTTGTCTGAAAAGAGGGCAAGTGCAGTGAAATCATGGCTGACAGGCAAGGGGATTTCTGAAGCCAGACTAAAAACCAAAGGCTGGGGAGATACAAAACCTATCGATACCAACGATATGCCTGAGGGCAGGGCAAACAACAGAAGGGTCGAGTTCGTAAAGTATTAATGGACTCATAATAGAACAGACTTTCGTTATCGTCCAAAGCGCAGTGTTCAACAGGCTGACCCCGATCATTGCTCTTATACTTCTGGTTATCTATGATATAGGGGATCTTTCAAATCGAAGTAAATAACAGCCAACAGAAGACCCGCGTTTGTTTGTTCCGTAAACAAATGGACTGAGGCACAAATCCAGCGATAGCAAATGTTTCAATTCGTACTACGTGGATTTTTTATGCTGCTCAAAATTGAATTTGAAGGGTGTTGGGTATCACCTCCACCTCCTACTACTGTCGAATTCGAGAGAGTGTATTGATTCGAGAATTTTGTCGTCAAGTCCGCATTTCAGGTAGTGGTTATCAGGTGCAGATTATAATTGCTTAACACCACTTTCCGAAAACGTAGGTCGTTTGTTATTATGTGTAGTGCTTGCCACAGAAGATAGCCTGTCCATGCAACACTTCAGGAAGAAGCAAACCGGAAATAATCCTTCCTGAACAAAACACCTAATACCTGATATAATGATGATTACTATTAATAAAGGAGGCATTTAATGAGCAAAGAAAAAAACAAGCAAAAACCAAATGCAAAGAAAAAACCACAGCATACCCTGAAAGAAAAAAGACAAGCAAAGAAAGAAAAAGGCTCTTCAGGATCAAACATATGGTCCCAAAAGTAAATTAATAGAATTCTGTGGGCAGTAGCTTAATGTCCAGTTATCAGATCACTCCTTGGGAAGGGAGTGATCGCTGTTTCCGAATCTTAGTGGGTTGCAGTGATGGGTGGCGATGCTCCCATTTTTTATTGACATTTCTATCGTAAATTTTCAACTAATGTAACTTAGTCAAGGAATCGATAACAAAAAAAAAGTCTGAATAAAACTGAAACAAAAAGGAAGAAGAACTGAGAATAGTCCTGGCAATAGACCATTCAGTAAAGTTCTCTGCAATAAATCAATCATAGAAACAACAGGAGGTGTATTATGGCAAAGGTAGAAAAAAAAGAATTGGCGAAAGTTGAATCAACAAAAGCTCTATCACCTTTTAAGGAGATAGAAAAAAGGTTTGAAGAGATGGAAAAAAGGTTTGAAGATTTTTTCAGAAAACCCTTTTCGTTGCTACCATCTTGGATGCCAAGGTTGAGGATGCCTGAAATAGAAGAAGTTGTTCCATCTGTGGATATATTAAAAGAAGGCGATTATATATTGGTAAAGGCAGAATTGCCGGGAATGAAAAAAGAAGATATTGATGTAAGTCTGACTAAAGATACCATAACCATTTCTGGAGAGAAGAAGAAAGAGGAAAAGATTGAAAAAAAGGATTATTACAGTCTTGAGCGCTCCTATGGCTCTTTCAAGCGTTCATTCAGTCTTCCCTCAGAGGTCCAGACTGAAAAGGCATCTGCAAAATTCAAAGACGGGGTACTGGAGATAAGAATACCAAAGACCGAGGAAGCTAAGAAGAAAGAGAAAAAAGTAATGATTGAATAATACACAGGAAGGGAGTTTAGGAAAATGGCATATTATGTAATTCTCAGCAAATTAACCGATGAAGGGAGAAAGACCCTTAAAGAGAAACCTTGAGGATATTTGAGGTTAACAAGGAATTGGAGGATATGGGGGGAAAGGTCAAAGAGCAGTTTGCTGTGTTAGGTGTCTGCGATTTTGTGAATATCATCGAGGCGCCAGATAATCTGACTATTATGAAGGCATCTGCGGAGTTCGGATCGAGAGGTTCTGTACAGATCCTTACATTTTCAGGAGTTCTATAATCTTATCAAGTTCTTCAAATACCTGTTTCGGCAGAAATGTATAGCAAAAAAACAAAAGGGTTGGATCAGGCATATTTATTTTCTACTTTTTTTTTAAAGCCATGAAGTGGTATTATATATTATCCTGCCTTTGAAGTCAGAGAAGCCTCAAAGCTTCAAGGAGTTAGGGAATTTTATTCTATCAAGTGGGGTTAAATTATGGGCAAAAAACTGTATGTAGGAAGTATTCCGTTCAGTGCAACAGAGGAATCTCTTCGGGAGCTTTTCTCAACTATTGGAGAGGTTGAATCAGTAAAAATAATTACTGATGCAGACACAGGGCGTTCTAAGGGTTTTGGCTTTATTGAAATGTCATCTGCAGAGGATGCTAAAAAAGCCATAGAACAATTAAACGGTACAAAATTCATGGAGCGTTCTTTGACCGTTAATGAGGCAAGACCCCAGCAGCCAAGGGAAGGACGAGGTTTTGGCGGAGGCAGGGGTGGCGGTTTTGGACAAGGAAGGGGATCAGGTTATGGGAGAGACAGGAGATAAATTATCATAGAGATAAGAGTAGTTGGCAATGATATAGAAAAAGCTATTAAAATTCTGAAGCGCAAAGTTCAGACTGAAGGTTTGCTCAAAGAAATCAAGACGAGAAGTTTCTATGAAAAACCTTCAGTAAAAGAAAAACGAAAACGCGCAGAGGCGAGCAAGACAAGGGCGAAGGCTAAGAAGTTTAGAAGATTTTGATAAGATTCTAATAAAAAACCTTTTTGTTAACTTTTTGCACTGCTGCGGATATTGCCGCCTTCATGGTCTATAGCTTCATGGCCTATAGAATGTATAGAATGGGCCGTTCGGTGCTTCTACCCGCACAAAATATCAAGCTAAAAGGAGGAATAAACAATAGCTAATCAAAGACGAGTATTGCCCGGCAGGGTCGCTGATCTTACCCGCGTAAACAACCAGATCAGGCTGATTAAAGCCAAAGAGATACGAGTTGTTGCCGATGAAGGGCAAATCGGCATCATGGATATTGAATCTGCATTGAAATTGGCTGGGGAAAGAGATTTAGATCTTGTGGAAGTTAGCCCCGATGCTGATCCGCCGGTCTGTAAGATCATGGATTACCGGAAATTCAAGTTCGACAATAGCAAGAAACTTCAGAAGTCCAGAAAAAAACAGACGACGCAAACCCTCAAGGAAATCAGGCTGCGCCCGTTGATCGATACCCATGATTACGAGTTCAAGAAGCGGAATGCCCGGAAATTTATTGAGCATGGGGATAAGGTTAAAGTGACAATGCGTTTTAAAGGGCGAGAAATGAGTCGCCAGGAACTGGGGGCGAAGGTTCTGAACAGGTTGGTTTTGGAACTGGCGGATATCGCAAAAGTGGAAATACAGCCTAAGATGGAAGGCCGCCAGATGGTGATGATTCTTATGGCCTTGTAGGTATGTTGATATTTTCTAACTTAACGCTTATTTGAATGTAACGTTGTTTCAACCCACAGCAGAAAGCTCACCTGCAGGAAGAAAGAAATATCTATCACTGCATTTTTGCCTTCATCTGTTACGTGTCTGATCCGAAATGCCATGGTATTCTAAAAGATTCACTTCAGCAATATACTATAATGACAAGAGAGGTGGAATAAGAATGTGTGCTGAGAATCGTCCGGATGTAAAGGCAGTTATGGATAATCTCAGGAAACCCATGCCATTTGTCAAAAAAATAGGCCTTATCATAAAAAATTCAGCCCTTAAAATAATAAGGTTGAAGAGCTGCTGTGGACATCTCGGAGAACCGGGATGTTGAGTGAAATAGAAGATCTCGCCGGTCGGCGAAGTTCTGTATCAATCTTTGACCCTTTACCCGGGATTCTCTTTTTTCATACGATCCCTCTCAACTCGAAACCATTGAAAAAATAAGCAATATCGGGTAATATTAATCTCTAACTCCGGAAGGGGACAAGAGTAAAGTGGATGATTCATCATCAAAAATCCTCTCTTATGATGGGAAGGTCTTGTGAGCGAACTTGAGAAATTACGAAAAAAAATAGACGAAATCGATAACGAGATTCTCGAACTCCTGAATAAAAGAGCCGATATTGTTCTCGATATCGCCCATATCAAGCGGAACGAGAATGCTAAATTTTATTCCCCCGAGCGTGAAAGACAGATATTCGAGCGCCTTACGGCATTGAACAAAGGGCCTTTTCCGAATGAAGCACTGAAGGTCATCTTCAGGGAAATTCTCTCCGCATCGTTGTCACTCGAGGAACCGTTAAAGGTTGCCTGCCTCGGGCCTTTGGCGACTTTTACCCATCTTGCTGCATTACGGCATTTCGGCTCGGCCGCCCGGTTTGTGCCGGTCATTACCATAAAAGAGGTATTTGATGCCGTTGAAACCAACAAAGCGGATTTCGGGGTCGTCCCTATAGAAAACTCGAATGAAGGGGTTATCAGTTACACCCTCGACCTGTTCATGGATTATGATCTCAAGGTTTCTGCCGAGGTGATGCTCGACATCACCCATAATCTCCTTTCAAAGAGCGGAGACAAGGCGAAAATAAAGAAAATTTATTCTTTTTCTCCCCCGACTGCACAATGCAGGCGATGGCTTCAGACGAACATGCCGGGGATAACGATTATTGAAGCGACAAGCACGGCAAACGCTGCAGAACTGGCATCACAGGACGAAGATTCGGCTGCGATTGCGAGCGAACTGGCTGCGGAGATTTACAACCTGAAGTTTGTTGAGAGGAGTATCGAAGATAACAAGCGTAACTTTACAAGGTTTCTTGTTATCTCAAAAGGCTTCCCCAAAAAATCAGGGAAAGATAAAACATCCATTATGTTTTCTATTAAGGATAAACCCGGAGCCCTTTACAATATCCTTGAACCATTTAAGAAGGCGAAGATTAACCTGACCAAGATAGAATCGAGGCCCTCAAAAAGAAAGGCCTGGGAGTACATATTCTTTGTGGATACAATAGGGCACATTGAAGACAAGAAACTGAAAAAGGCGGTTGAGGAATTGAAGGAGCACTGTCTTTATCTGAAAATTCTTGGATCATATCCACATGGAGGATTTTAATGATCAAACCACCCTCTTATATTGCAAATATAAAACCCTATGTCCCCGGCAAACCTATAGAGGAACTAGAACGCGAACTGGGTGTTAAGGATTCTGTAAAGCTTGCATCCAATGAAAACCCATTAGGCCCATCACCGATGGCTTTGAAGGCGATACTGGATGATCTGGCAAATACAAAACATTCGAACAGCTTAAACAGGTATCCGGATGGAAGCGGATATTATATTAAGAAAGCATTATCAGAAAAACTGTCTGTTTCTGAAGATGAGATAATCCTGGGGAACGGTTCAAATGAACTGATCGACATCGCTGCAAGGACATTTCTCAAGCCTGGAGATGAGGCTGTCATGGCCCACCCATCGTTTGTTGTATATCCGATGTCAGCTCAGGCAATAGGCGCAAAATCTGTCCAGATACCATTGAAAAATTACACTCATGACCTTGATGCCATGGCCGATGCAATTACACCCCTGACCAAAATGCTTTTTATTGCGAATCCAAATAACCCGACCGGAACTATCAACAAACAGGACGAGTTTGACCGCCTGATGAAACGGGTTCCTGATGGGATATTAGTCGTAGCAGATGAGGCTTACTATGAATATGTTGCTGACCATGATTACGCTGACAGCATGAAGTATTTCAGAGAAGGAAGAGATATGCTGATACTCAGGACATTTTCCAAAATGTATGGCCTTGCAGGTCTCAGAATCGGGTATGGCATAGCCAGAAAAGATATAATAACTGAAATCAATAAGCTCAGGCCGCCTTTTAACACAAGTTCTATCGCACAGAAAGCAGCTTTGTGGGCCCTGAAAGACGACAATCATGTCAAAGCTACAAGGGAGATTAATGAAGAGGGTAAAAAATACCTTTATAGGGAGCTTGATTCACTTGGACTGAAATATGTCCCTACAGAAGCAAACTTCATCTATATGCCCTTGGAACAGGATTCACTTGCTCTTAATGATAAATTACTAAGACAGGGTGTAATTATCAGACCTATGGGCCCACAATCAATCAGGGTAACCATTGGCCTGCCTGAAGAAAATAGAAGATTTATTGAGGCATTAAAGAAAGTCATCAGTTGATAGTTTTTTTGAAGTACTATTAAGGAGTTCATAAGTAAAACCAGATCTTATGCGAATGTTGTCATTATCCGGCTTGACCGGATAATCCAGGCTTCTTCTGGATTCCTCGCCCCAGGCGAGTCGCCGAGGAGACCCGATCGAGTCGGGGAATGACGGTTATATGGCCTTACTTATGAATTTATTAGTAACTACGTAAATGACCGTTAACTCATGATACGGAGGAATAAATGGATATTATTGTCTTAAGTCCAGGCGCAACAGAAAAGGAACTCAGACATATCGTAAAAAAGCTTGAAAGCCGCGGGCTCCAGGCGCATATATCAAAAGGCAGTGAAAGAACAATCATCGGAGTCATAGGGGATACCTCCAAGATAACCGAGGAGGAAGAGAATGCCATAAGGGTGATGCACGGCGTAGAAGATGTAATGAGGATCCTGAAGCCCTACAAACTTGCAAGCAGGGATTTCAAGGCAAAGGATACGGTAATAAATGTAGGAGGGCAAATAATCGGAGGCAAAAAAATACAGGTGATTGCAGGGCCCTGCGCTGTAGAGAACAAAACCATACTCATGGCCATTGCAGAGAAAGTAAAGGATGCAGGCGCTTCATTCATCAGGGGCGGGGCATTCAAGCCGCGCACTTCCCCGTATTCTTTCCAGGGCCTTGGTGAAGAGGGCCTAAAATACCTTGCAGATGTGAGGAAAAAATGGGGACTTCCGGTTGTAACAGAATTGATGGATCCGAGGGATATGGAGGTCATAGCAAAATATGCTGATATCATTCAGATAGGGGCAAGGAACATGCAGAATTTCAGACTGCTGCTTGAGGCCGGCACATCCAAAAAACCGATCTTACTGAAAAGAGGATTATCAGCAACTATCAAAGAATGGCTCATGGCTGCCGAATATATAATGTCAAAGGGAAATCACTATGTAATCCTCTGTGAAAGAGGCATAAGGACATTCGAGACAGCGACAAGAAATACCCTTGACCTGAGCGCAGTGCCTGTTCTCAAGAAACTTACACATTTGCCCATTGTTGTGGACCCCAGCCATGGGGTCGGCAGGTGGGATCTTGTTGCACCTATGGCAAAGGCTGCTGTGGCAGCAGGGGCTGACGGGCTCATCATCGAGGTTCATACAAACCCTGAAGAGGCCCTGTCTGACGGCGAACAATCTCTGAGGCCGAATGATTTTAAGAAACTGATGAAAGAACTAAAACCAATAGCTGCTGCTGTTGGAAGGGAGATATGATAACAGATAGAGATAGTGCTGTCTTTTTCGATAGTGTGACTATAATTGGAGTTGGCCTGATCGGTGCCTCTTTTGCACTTGCGCTGAAGAAAAATAAGCTTTGTAATAAGATAACAGGTCATGGCAGGAATGAGGATAACCTTAAGAAGGCAAGAGAGAAAGGGATCATAGACGCATATGTCCTTGATCCGGTCGAGGCGTGCAGAGATTCAGACCTTGTGTTGTTTGCTGCCCCGGTCGGGAGTTTTCTCGATATTGCAAAAAAAATATGCAGTTCTTTTAAACAAAGCGCGATTATTACAGATGTCGGCAGTGTCAAGGGAAAGCTTGTGCATGATATGGAAGCATTAATGCCGAAAGGGACTTCTTTTGTTGGAGGGCATCCTATCGCAGGCAGTGACCGTTCAGGGATTGATAGAGCATCCGCTGGTATCTTTCAAAATGCAAAGTGTATTATCACCCCCACCGGTGAAACAGACAAAAGCGCCCTCAAAAAAATCATAACTATGTGGAAGACCTTTGGCTCGCGGGTTAGATTGATCGATCCTGATATACATGACAGGATATATGCAGCAGTAAGCCATCTCCCTCATATCATTGCATACGAAATTGTAAATACAGTTGCAGATATAGACAGTTCATATCTTGAATTTTCAGGACAGGGATTTAAAGATACTACCCGGATAGCATCAAGCCAGCCGGAGTTATGGCGTGATATCTGCACTTTTAATAAAGATAATCTCCTTGAATTTATCGAGATTTTCAAAAAAAATCTTGATAGGGTAAGTCAGTATCTCAGGGCTCATGATTCCGAATCCCTTGAAAAGGATTTCAAAAATGCCCGGACACTTAGGGAAGGTATTGGACAGGATTGAGCTTAATAAGGTAAAACGTTTTAAAGGCGAGTTTTCTCCAACTCCTGACAAATCCATATCTCACAGGGCTGTAATCTTCTCTTCCCTGTCAAAAGGGGAAAGCATAATCAGAAATTTTCTGAGGGCAGAAGACCCGATGAGCACGGTTAATGCCTTCAGGGCCTTAGGCGTGGATATAAAGGATAAAGGCGATGATATAGTTGTAAATGGCAATGGGATTTATGGTCTTGCAGAATCTAATAATATCATCGATTGCGGAAACTCAGGGACAACAATCAGGCTGATTTCAGGGGTGCTTGCAGGCAATCCATTCTTCTCCGTGCTTACCGGTGATGAATCTTTAAGAATAAGACCCATGGCAAGGGTCATAAACCCTTTACAGCAGATGGGGGCAGAGATTATGGCACGGGCAGAAAATAAATACCCTCCACTCGCGATCAAGGGTAAAAAATTACAGTCAATACAATACAAAATGCCTGTGGCCAGTGCACAGGTAAAATCGGCAATCCTTCTCGCAGGTCTTTATGCGGACGGAGAGACTGTAATCGCAGAACCTGCCAAGTCGAGGGACCATACTGAACGAATGCTGCCGGCATTTGGCGCCTCCGTTAATATAAATGGACTTCATGTCAGCGTAAAAGGCGGGACAGAATTGAAAGGCACCGAGGTTTATGTTCCGGGAGATTTTTCGTCTGCTGCATTTTTCATTGTCGGTGCATTGCTGATCAAGGACTCTGATATTACGATAACCGGCGTAGGAATGAATCCGACAAGGACAGGGCTTCTGAGCGTTCTCAGGGAAATGGGCGCAGAAATTGAGGTGCATAATATAAGAAACTTATCAGGTGAACCTGTTGCGGATATTCACTGCAAAGGCGGTGCAGAGCTGAAAGCTGTAAGTATTAATAAGGAAGAAATCCCTGCGCTTATCGATGAGTTTCCGATCCTCTGTGTAGCTGCCACTCAAGCCAATGGAACAACAACCATCAGAGGTGCGGAAGAATTGCGGGTAAAAGAGTCTGACAGGATAAGGAGTATGGCAACAGAACTCAGGAAAATGGGAGTTGCGATTGAAGAGTTCGGGGACGGTCTCAGCATCAAAGGGCAGAGCGGTCTGAAAGGTGCGATTATAGAAAGTTACGGTGATCACAGGATTGCGATGGCAATGGCAATAGCCGGACTCATTGCTGACGGTGAAACGATAATACATGGCATTTCTTCTGTCAACATTTCGTTCCCCGGATTTTTTCAGATAATAAGGAAGTTGACATTGTGAAGCAGGTTGTTGCAATAGATGGCCCTTCAGGTTCAGGTAAGACCACTATAGCCAAACTTATTGCGAAAGAACTTGGATTTAATTACCTCGACACAGGCGCCTTATACAGGGCTGTTGCTATGGCTTTAATAAAGAATATGATAGGGCCTGAAGACACTGATGATAAGCTGAGGGATGTCCTGAACAAGACGCTTGTTACTTTCAATAATGGAAGGGTGTTCCTGAATGGCCAGGATGTTTCAGAAGACATAAGGTCGAAAGAGATTGACCATTACTCTTCTGTATTTTCAGCCAGAAAGATTGTAAGGGATTTTCTTCTCGACGCTCAGAGGGAAGCTGCTTTGCATGACGACCTTGTTGTTGAAGGCAGGGATACTACCACAGTTGTCTTCCCTGATGCGAAAAAAAAGATTTTCCTGGATGCCTCTGTGGAGGAAAGGGCTAAAAGACGATATCTCCAGTTCAGGGGAAAAGACATTGATATAACTATGAATGAGGCGAAAATGAATATAATAGAGAGGGATAAACGTGACGCAAGCCGTGATATAGCGCCTCTCAGGGTGGCGGCAGAAGCCCTCCTGATAGATTCATCGAATCTTTCTATAGAACAGGTTAAGAATAATATCGTTGACTTTGCAAGAACTGACCCCTGATGTCTTTTTACGGGGTTTTAGAATAATTTTAAAAGGCGTTAGTTAAAATTTAATATGGAAATAATGACAGCAAAGACCGCGGGATTCTGTTTTGGAGTAAAAAGGGCTATTGATATAGCTTTTCAGATAGCCATGGAAAAACGTAAAGGTATATATACTCTTGGACCAATAATCCATAATCCGCAAGTAGTAGATAAACTCAAAGAAAAAGGTATTATTCCAATCGAAAATATCAAAGCAAAAAAAGACATACGGGCACTGATAATCAGAACCCATGGAATACCTCTCAAACTTTCAAAAGAGATTTCCTCAAAAGGCTATGAGATCATAGACGCAACTTGCCCATTTGTAAAAAAGGCCCAGTATTATGCTAAACTCCTTAGTGAAGAAGGGTACCAGGTAATTATTCTTGGGGAGAAAAACCATCCGGAGGTAAAAAGTCTGATGAGTTATGTTATTGATAATGCAATAGTTATTGATGGCAAAACATCATTGCCAAAACTCAGAAGCAGGGTGGGGATAGTTGTCCAGACCACACAACCCCTGGATGTGTTGAAAAAGGTATTGTCTGAGGCCATAGTACATGCAAAAGAGATAAAAGTATATAATACAATATGTAATTCTACGGCCCTGAGATTGAAGGAAACAGAAAATATGGCCAATAAGGTTGATGTAATGTTTGTTGTTGGCGGGAAAAACAGTGCGAATACAACTCAGCTCACAAAACTCTGCAAGTCTCTTTCAGTGCCGACACATCACATAGAGACGTCCTCTGAGATTAGAAAAGAGTGGATTGAGAAGGCAAAAAAAATTGGCATTACAGCCGGGGCTTCAACCCCGAAGTGGATAATAAAAGAAGTAGAAAAAAGAATTAGATATATAGGAGGGTGACAGGTTAGTGGAACTTAGAAACGATGAAATGGAAAAACTCTATGCTGAAACTTTTCAAAGTATTGAAGAAGGGACGATACTGAAAGGGAAAATTTT
>Ga0315295_10003669_pt1 | contig 13050 bp, 14 predicted proteins | sample YL17G14_0_MG_FD_204453 | JGI IMG/M metagenome (GOLD analysis project Ga0315295, IMG submission 204453) | Sediment microbial communities from Yellowstone Lake, YNP, Wyoming, USA - YL17G14_0 | ecosystem: Environmental > Aquatic > Freshwater > Lake > Sediment | place: USA: Wyoming | collected... | reverse complement strand
ATCAAAGAGGCGATGGGCGGAATCCTGTGCAGGTGCACCGGCTACAGACAGATTATCGACGCGATTCTCGACGCTTCTAAAAGATAGTCAACCTAAATTTACGTGCCTGAATCTTCTTTCCAAAGCGCGAGATTCTTTTTTATAAATTTCTCCATGATTTCGACACATTCTTTGCTTTGAAGGTTTGTCACTTTCACGCCGTGTGCTTTCAAAAACCTCCCAGAATCCGTACCTTTGTAATTTAGATTCTCACCCACGACCAATTTCTTTATCCCAAAATGTACGATCGCACCAGAGCATAGGAAGCACGGCATGAGCGTTGAGTATAGAACTGTTCCCTTGTAATTCTTTATCCGCCCAGCGTTTTTTAGACAATCGATCTCGGCGTGGAGTATCGGGCTGTTCTTCTGCACCCTGCGGTTATGCCCTCTGCCGATTATCTTCCCGTTCCTAACGAGGACTGCGCCTATTGGGATGCCTCCCTCGTTCAGCCCACGCTTCGCCTCCTTCAACGCCTCTTTCATGAACTTGACCATAAAACACCCATTAAAGTGTCTGTTCTGCCCATATAATTTTTAATGCGATGAACTATTTTTAAGGTAAATTTGAGATAGTTAGGTGGCACACGTAAAAGAAATATTTAAATATGCGTGCTACCTAACTTTTTTGTATGACATACATATCTAAAAAAATAATCAAGGGGAAGGAGTACTTCTACCTCGTCAAAAACGTGCGCGTCGATGATAGATGGAAAAAGTTCACGGTTTACGTTGGAAAAGGAAAATTGAGCAAATCGCAGCTGTTCAGGCTAAAGAGGAAATACTCCAAAATTCTGGACCAAAAAGTCGCATCTTACATGAAATCTACGGATCCGCTGCTTGGTATACTTTCGGAAAAACAGGCCACCGAGCTCGAGAAGATTAGAGCTGCACATAGGATGTCTCGTAGGAAGATGTCAGCGACCGTCAAGGGGCGATGGTACGAGTGGTTCCTAGCGACGTTCACATATAACACGAATGCTATCGAGGGATCGACGGTAAACCTGCCGGAAACCTCGATGATACTATTCGAGAATCTAGCGCCGCCCGACAAGACGATGCGGGAGATACGGGAGGTAGAGAATAACAAGAAAGCATTCGACTATGTGATTGCATCCAAGGGCGACATCGGCAAGGATTTCATCTGCAAGATTCATAAAATCATTAGCTCTGGAATCTTGAAAAAGGACGAGTCAGGCGCTTTCAGAAAAGTTCAAGTTTTCATTCGTGGTTCTGAACACGTTCCGCCGAAACCGGAGGATGTCGAGAAAAAATTCAAGGAGCTTATGCTTTGGTACAGGGGCAATAAGAAAAAATACCATCCGGTGGTCGTCTCTGCTCATATGCACACTACTTTCGAGAGCATCCATCCATTCGTCGATTACAACGGCCGAACAGGCAGGTTGTTGCTCAATTTCATATTGATGAAGTACGGCTTCCCACCCATAGCCATCGCATACCGGAGAAGAGCGGAATACTACGCTGCGATTAGAGATGCAACAAAGGGCGATCTGAAACCGTTCGTACAGATGATTTACAAATACTTGAAAGAGGTCAAAATTTAGCTAAATTTTTAACAACAGAAAACGATTTGAAAAGGATACACATGTCACCACCGAAGATAAAACAACTCGCCCACAACGGGGTCCTCATCCCAGCATACACGCCAAAGGACTTCAGCATCCGCTTCAGGGGAAAGGAACTCAAGCTCACACCAGAGCAGGAAGAGATGGCCGTCGCGTGGGTCAAGAAGCTAGGGACGGAATACGTGAAGGACCCAGTCTTCGTCAGAAATTTCGTGAAAGATTTTTCTAAAACTCTAAGTGTCGAAACCTCTTCGATAGAGGACTTCGACTTCTCGGAGATCAAACGCTGGGTCGACGGGGAGAAGGCCGCGAGGGAAAGCATGTCACGCGAGCAAAGGAAGGCGGCGGCCGAGGCGAGGAAAAAAATCCGCGAGGCCAACAAGGAGAAGTACGGGTACGCCACCCTCAACGGCGAGCGTGTGGAGATCGGCTACACAGCTGAGCCCTCGAGCATCTTCATGGGGCGCGGACAGCATCCCCTTCGGGGTAGGTGGAAGCGAGGGGCCAGATATGAAGATATCATCCTGAACCTCTCGCCAGATGCCCAGACCCCGACGCCATCAAACGGGGGGCGCTGGAAGGAGAGGGTTTTTGACCCCGATGGGCTTTGGGTGGCAAAGTGGCAAGACAAGCTCAGCGGAGAGCTCAAGTACATCTGGCTGGCCGACACCGTGCGCCACAAGCAGGAGCGCGAGATAGAGAAGTACGACAGGGCCAAGGAGCTGGAGGAACTCATCGGAAAAGTTCGACATCACATCGATGAAAATCTGACCTCAGAAGACATCAAAAGGCGCAAGGTCGCGACTGTCTGCTGGCTGATCGACAACGTGAAGATGAGGGTCGGGGATGAAAAAGATAAAGATGAAGCCGACACCATCGGGGCAACTACTTTGAGGGGAAGCCACGTCAACATCGACGGCGAGAACGTGAACTTTGACTTTTTGGGAAAGGATTCGGTCAGGTGGCTCAAGACCATCAAACCGCCGCCCCAGGTCGTGGAAAATCTGCGCTCGTTCATCGGAAAACCGCAGGAGGAAATTTTCTCCGGCGTCAGGTCGGAGAAGGTGAACGCTTTCCTTGGCGAGGTGATACCCGGGCTCACGGCGAAGGTCTTCAGGACGTACCACTCGTCGCGGGCCGTCAAGAAATTTTTGGAGGCCCTCGACATCAAGCCCAATGATCCTGAATATAAGAAAAAATATGCAGCGATGATGGCGAACCTCGAGGCGGCGATCCTGTGCCACCACAAGCGGAAGCTCCCCAAGAACTGGGCGGAGTCGCTCAAGAAAAAGGAGGAAATGCTGAGGGCGCTGAAGGCGCAGCTGGCGGAGGTCAGGAAAAAACCAAAATCGAAAATGCGCAAGAGGGCGGAGAGCCTGCTGAAGAGGATAGAGGAAGCCGATGTCAAGGTGAAGGCGGCCAAGGCCACGCGCGACTACAACCTCAACACCTCGCTCAAGAGCTACATCGACCCACGCCACTTCGTCAAATGGGCCACAGACGTTTCGTACGACTGGAAGAAAATCTACCCGAAGACTTTGCAACAGAAGTTCACGTGGGCAGAGGAAACTTCAAATCAATAGGAAGGCCACGGCAATATTTTTTGCTTTTCCTTACGAATGCGCCGAAGGTAAAACGTCATTAAAATTGCTACCGCCATCAGGGCCACGCCAAGTGCTGCTATGGGCAAATTCGTTGGCCTGTCCACTTCTTGCCCTGTCGCGACTATGATAAAGTTTTCCGCATGTATGTCGAGGTCGCCTCCGTGCTCGGCGCAGGCCATGTGAAAAGTCCCCGCCACCTGCACACTGTCTCCAACGTGGCTGTAATCGCCGATGAACAGGATTGCCTTCGCATTTTCCGCGGGGCACCAAATCCCTATCGCATACCCTTCGTTGTCCAGCAGGTTGACCCACGCGAAATCGTCCCGAATCATTACCCCAATCACTTCCCCTCTGAAGCTCACGGTCTTGCCATCGTAGCCTGAGGAGTTCTCGATCAGCTCTCTGCCGGACTCCGCACTCGCCAGCGGCATCGCGAGCATAAGCAACAAGACCAGCAAAAAGCAAACTTTCCAGTTCATTTTTTAATCCCCCTTCTGAGCCCAAGGATGACGAATCCCATCAGCACCAGCACCGCGATTATCTCAAGCCTCCCGGCCCACATCAGAAACATGTACGTCACCTTGAGCGTGGCCGGCATTGCGGGGGAGGTGATGCCACAGCTCAGCCCCACGTTGCCCAGAGCCGAAGAAGTCTCAAACATAGAATCTTCCAAGGAATAGCCGTGCGCCGCAGTGATCATGGTACCTATAGAAAAAAACACGATGTAACTTATCGCCACCAACGCCGCACCTGCCACCACCTTGTCCGTCAGCGGGGTGTCCTCTATATGGTGGAAGGAGCCCGTCACCACCGCGGATCTCGGCAGCAGCAGCCGCTTTACCTCTCTCTTGAAAGACTTGAAGAGCACCCCCACTCGCAGCATTTTTATCCCTCCCGAGGTGGAGTTGGCGCTTCCGCCCACTATCATCGCGATTGAAAGCACGAAGATAGAGAGCGCGGGCCACACTAACGCAAAGTGGGAGGGATAAACCGTCTGGAAGCCAGTGGTGGTTTGGGCCGAGATCGCGTGGAACACACCTTTCCTGAAGAGAGCTTCCACAGAGGAGTACACGTTCGTATTCAACAAGTTCGCCGAAACGATCAATCCAGTCGCCAGTAGCCAAAATAGAAGGACCTTGACCTCTATGTTTTTCAGGATCTCCTTCCTTTTGCCTCCGAGAACAGCGTAGTGCAGGTTGAAGTTGAGCGCTCCTATTATCATCAGTATCACGGCCACCACCTCAAACAAGATGCTGTGGTAGTAAAGCAGGTTTTGAGAGTGGGTGCTGAATCCTCCGGTGGCGTAGCCGGTCATCGAGTGATTGAGGCCGTCGAAAACCGCGGTTCCGGGATCGAGGCCCTCTCGAATCCCTGCGATTGTGAAGAGGACGGTGCCGATGATTAAGAAGGTCACCGCGATGCCGATGATTATCCTGGATGTGCGCACCACGCTCGGCCTTATACCTACGTCTTTGCTCTCCCCCTTGAACGCGAGCACCGAGCTCATTTCAGTCCTGCCCAGAATGGAGAGTGAGATCACCAAAATACCAACGCCGTCACCAACGAACTGCAGAAAATGTCGGAGAAAGTTGATGCTGTGCGACATGTAGTCTATACCAGTAGCCACAGTAAGGCCTGTACCGGTGAAGCCGCTGATAGCTTCAAAGCCCGCGTCCAAGTAGGAGGCGGTCGCGTTTGCCAGCCAGATGGGGATGCTAGCTAAAAGAGGCGCGATGAGCCAAGCTAGTGCAACCATTACAATGGCGTGTTTTACCTCCATCTCCTTCTCGGTGCGAAGGAAGAATGACAAAAGGTTTCCAATAATAAACGCGAGGGCAGAACCGATTAGGAAGTAGGGGACGGTGTTGAATTCCCTGTACACAGCCGCCACGACAATCGGCACGAGTAAAAAGACCCCTGTTATGTAAAATGCATTCCTAAGGTTGTACCCGATGATTTTTAGGTCTTCCCTCGTCAACGATGGTATCACGGTCGCACCTTGACCTATCGCATGATGAACACGAGCAGCACGCAGATCGCAAAAGCGACCACCATAATCGCTGCGGTCAGACCGACTTCGCTTAGAATGCCCGTTATGAAATCAAAGTTTTTCTTTAAAAACGCTCGAAGGCTAAATTTCCTCAGCCCCATCTTATCCCTTCAAAAGATTCACAACTTTTCTAATAGCATCTTCCTTTCCTATCAACGCGATGATATCACCGGACTTTACTACTGTATCACCGTGCGGTATGACGAGCTTGCCACCGCGGTAAATGGCGGCGAACACGCATTCCAACGGCAGCGGGAGGTCTTTGATCCTCTTACCCCTAACTTTGGAGTCCTCCGACACGGTGACTTCCACCGCCCTCGTGATGGTCTCGGAAATCAATATGGAAGTCGTGCCAGGCAAGGCTATGGCATTTTCGAATACCATCGAGGCCACATGCGCGGGGCTAACGATCAAATCTACGCCCATGCCGCGCAACATCTGCGCCCTGTTCATGTCCTCGACGCGCGCGAGAACCAAAGGTACCCTATACGAATATTTTGCAAGCTGACTTGCGACGATGTTTTCGTTGTCGCTTCCGGTCACGGCGACAAACACATCTGCCATTTGGATCTTTGCCTCCTCCAACGTCTTCTTGTCGCTGGCGTCCCCGCATATCACGAGCGCATTTATGTCGGACGAAAGCTTCTCACAAACTTGTTGGTCCTTCTCGATGACCACTATGTCCTTGCCGCTGGACTCCAGTGTCTTGGCCAGATGTGAGCCTACCCTGCCGCCCCCGGCGATTATCACATAACTTGCTTTTTTCATGACCTTCACCTGTTAAATCATACCATTTAGGGGAGATAAAAAACATGTCTATCGACGGAAAAGCCTCAATCTGCATAAAGTTTTAGATCAAACATTACGTAGAATGTACCGTGTGTTGTTATGAAGTTGGAACTATTGCCCGAGATAGCATCAAGTTACAAAAGTTTTTCTCAACGTGCCCGAGTCTTGACAGAGAAATGGGCTCTAGAAAATTTGTATTGTCCAGCATGTCCATCCGATAATCTGGCCCCTACAACTCCAGGAAAAGAAGTGGTGGATTTTATTTGTCCAGGTTGTGATGAGCGGTATCAATTAAAGAGTCAAAGCCATCCATTTGGGAATCGGGTCGTTAACTCCGCTTATGAACCAAAAATTAAAGCAATACGTACCGGAACTATCCCGAATTTTCTCTTTCTTCGTTACGATCCCGAAAAGCTACTTGTATCAGACCTTTTCATAGTGCCAAAACACTTCATGTCAAAGTCGATAATCGAGCCACGAAAGCCGCTCAGCGAACATGCTAGAAGGCATGGTTGGCGTGGTTCAAATATTGTCTTAAGAAACTTGCCGCTAGATGCGCGAATTCCAATTGTGAAAAATAAACAAGAAATGCCAAAAAATACCGTGAGAGATTTATGGAATCGATTTTTGTTCATGCGCGAACAGTCGGTTAACTCCCGCGGTTGGTTAGCAGATGTGTTGGCGTGTGTCAGACGGTTGGATAAAGAAACTTTCACGCTGATCGACATCTATGCATTTGACACACAACTAGCAAAGCTCCACCCAATAAACAAACACATTCGCCCAAAAATTCGGCAGCAGTTACAAGTCTTGCGTGATTACGATACTATCGAGTTCTTGGGAAAAGGTGTATACCGGATCAGAAAATCTTAAATCTCTCTTTTTAGATCAGATCGAATCGTGTGTTTGAATGCTAACGTGCCCAGAATGTTGTTGTGTCGACCTTCGAAAGGTAAAAGAAAATATATGGAAATGTGAATCTTGCGGAACGTCTTTCGATTTTGTTCGATTGAAGAACGCTTTGAATATGCTCGTGGGCCGTCAATTCCAAGAAGATTTTATCGGCGAGCTTTTGAGCGATGCTAAAGCCATAGCGTTCCCCAAACTAGGCGAACGCGCTTGGAAGTGGACTGGAAAACACGGTGTCCTGTACACCCTTGATACTGGGAATGGTTGGCACCTTGTAATGAAAGGCAAAAAAATCTAATCACTAACCAATCAATTTCCTAACAAACTTCTCCGGCTCCGACGGCGTGCCCAAGTGCTCCCGGCGGTTCGTGGTTGATTCCAAAATGTTCTTTCTTTATAAACCACTCCCACCCAAAGCCGCGGCAGGAAACTTGTGGACGACCACGAACGAAAGGTTTATCTTAATAGTGGGACAGTAAGTGGGATGGGTGAAGAGATGGGAGAAACCACTGTGGACGACAAGTGGAGGATAACGATACCTCCCGAGGCTCGGGAGGGCCTCAAGAAGGGCCAGACACTGGTTGTCCAAAAGGAGGGCGACCGGATAACCGTCGAACCGAGCGTCGACATCGAAAAATTCGAGCGGGAGCTGAAGGGCTGCGTCAGGGGTTCGAAGGTCCCCGCGAAGAAGCTGAAGGAGATCTGGGGAATTTCCCATGATCATGATCGACTCTAATATCTGGGCCTACTACCTCGACGCGGACGCCCCGGAGCATAGGTCCGTGGCCCCAGCGGTCAGGAGGTCCATCCGCGAGGGCGTCCTGATCAACACGGTGGTGGTGATAGAGGTCGCCCATTTCTTGATCAAGAACCTCGGCCCCGTGCTCGGGAGGGAAAAACTCGACGTGTTCCTCGGTTTCCCGATGCAGGTGGACGAGCTAACTTTGAATCTGGCGAGGGAAGCCACGGACGAGCTCTCGAAGTACTCCCATCTCGGCGTGGGGGGCAGGGACGCGACGCTTCTGGCGTCGATGCGCAGGAGAGGAGTTACAAAGCTGATGACTCACGACGAGGCCCTCAAACGCGTGCCAAGCATCGAGATATTCGACCCAATCGAGTCCAAACATCGAAGATGACGGCAAAGAAAAAAATGAAAATTTGGTGCTTTACCCCATCAACTTTCTGATGAACCTCTCCGGCTCAGACGGCGTGATCATGTAGCGCTTCCCATCTTTAGTCGTCATCATCACGGCATCCCGTAGGTTCGTGATTATCGACCGCACCCACCCGACGTTCGGCACGTAGAACCACCCGCAGTACATGCTCGCCCCGACCCTGAAGTGCACCGGCACCATGACCCGCTCGGCCTTGACGACGTCCTTCAGCCTCACTTCCATCCTCATGAACGGCGAGCGAGCGCGCAGAACCCCCAGCTCGATGGTGTACTTGGTTTCGAAGAGGCTGGTCGTTATCCAGACGAGGAACATGGACGCCAGGAACAGCGGGACGAGGACGGTGGCTCTGACCGTCAGCTCGGGCGGGTTGAAGTAGAAGTGACCGCACAGGCCGAAGAAGGCAGAGAGCACGAGGATGGTTACGCCTACGTACATCCCGCCTATCCACCTGCTAATATGGGGCTTGATGACGAACTCCGACATTGTACCACCAAAGAATTCAAAAATGTTCCTTCCTTATAAATGGCTCACACCCGCCGCAAAAAAAGTAGACTATTTATAAACTTGATTAAATAAGGCTCTTGATAAAGAGGGTGAAATTTTGCCGCACTCAAGTAACAATAAAGAAAAATCCAGTCTTGCAAACGTTGCCCCGATAGGGCTGATGGGATTTGGGATGACCACGGTATTGCTCAATCTGCTCAACGCCGGGATAATCCCATCAAGCGGGCAATCAAACGGATGGGGGATGATACTTGCGCTTGCAATCTTCTACGGCGGGATGGCTCAGATAATCGTTGGCATCCTCGAGTTCAAAAAAGGGAACACGTTTGGAACTTTGGCGTTCTGCTCGTACGGTTCGTTTTGGTTGTCTCTGGTGGCGTTGCTGGTGCTTCCGAAGCTGGGGTGGGCCGCGGCAGTGGACTCGACATCCATGGGGGCTTACTTCGTTATGTGGGGGATATTCACCGTTCTCGTGTTCATCGCTAGCCTGAAGCTGTCAAGGGGACTCCAGGTGGTGTTCCTCAGTTTGATTGTCCTATTCTCCCTATTGGCCGCAGCTGATCTCACCGGGATTGGTGCTATAAAAACCATCGCGGGTATTGAAGGCATCTTTTGCGGGGCGAGCGCGATGTACGTCGCGGGCGCCGAGCTATTGAACGAAATTTACAAAAAACGGATACTTCCCTTGTGAGGCTAAAAATCGGGGGATTACCCCTTTTTCTCTAGTCTCTCCTTTACATGTTTTTGCAACTCATCTCTTGTGACCAGGTCTCTGGATCTGGCCTCCAAAGTATTGAGGTCTTTTGCAAATTTTTTGAGCATACTATCAAAACTCTCGACCCTGGCACTCATACCATGAAGTTCCCCCGACTTGGCTTGAGATTGGATAAAAAAACGTCCGACCTTGTCAGCTTCTTTTTCAACCATAGTTTTTATCTTATCTACAGCTGCCAAATCCGATTTAACGTTTCTGCTTAGCTTGATCAACTCGTCTATGCCCCTGAACTCGCCGACTGTCTTCCTCACGCCCCGTATCTCCTCGATGTGTTTGCGCAATAGCTGGTCCAACGCTTCCAACTTCGCCTTCGCAGTATCTATCTCCATGTCCCGTCTCTTCACTTCCGCCAACACACCTTCTGGTCTAGTTTTCTCGATCAGATCCGCCGCTTTCTCCGCCCTGACCTTGATCTCAGCCGTGCTTTTGTCCTGGGCAGCGACCATCGACCTTATCTCGCCAATTTTTTCGCTCAGCAGCGCGAAACGGTTGTCAAGGCCCTCCCTAAGTTTATCGATGGCGTCTACTCTGGCGCGCAAATGCTCTAATTCCATCGCGACGCTCTTTCGCAGCTTTCGTTTAGTCCGCGGCTTTCTAGATTTTTTCTTTGGCATAAAAACTCGCTCACTTTTTCGGTGGATTCACTTTACCTTTGCTTCCACCTCTTTTCTTTCCAACTCTAACTTCCTTAGCCCTTTCTTTCCCTGCACCCTTTAATGCCTTGCTCATTTTTTTCAACACCACTTTTTGCGGCGCCTTTTTTTCTTTTTCCCTGCGTTCCTTGACAGCTTTGGCCTGCGCCTTTCGCAGTTCCTCCTCGGTGACCCGCTCTCTCACGCGCTCGAGTTTGCCGAGGTGCAACTTATTGCACGTCTTATCGATCCTCGGCTCCACGGAGTCCAAATAAATGCTCACCATATCAAATGCCCCTTCTTCTAACTTGGTCTCCGCTAATTTAACCTCTATTTCTGTATCGAAAATATCTACCCCCTTCTCCTTCAATTTGCTCAGCTTGAATTTCACGTCCTCCAGTCTCTCGTCGTATTTTTGGTACTCTTTTAACTCCGCATCACTCAATCTGGAGAGCTGATGTAAGAGGGGCCTGAAGTTTATGAAGTAAGGTCTACCCTTGTTGTAGTCGGAGTTCACCATCATCCCATTAGCTACTGCTGCCTTCATGACAGATCGCATGTAATCCGGGCCATATCTCTCCGCAATCCTCGCCAGCTCGTCCTCGTCACGGGTCCACATCTGTATTTGGGTTCGGATGTTTGCTCGTATCTCCTTCTCGAAGTCCGTTATAACCTGAGATGATAGTATGATGCCGATTCCCCACTTCCTGAACTCCCTCACCCCCCTCTCGAGCTGGATGATCCCCTTGCCCATGCCGCCGAACTTGGGTAGCAGCCTGTGCACCTCGTCGTAAACTATCAGGGTTTTGAGTTCCTTGCTCTCATCTGGATTGGACTTGAAGACCTCGTTTATTGTGTTGGCGACGAATGTATCATACGCCTCGCCCTCCAACGCACTCGTCACGAATATCGTGATTTTGCCTCTTCTCTCCTCACCCAGCAGCTCTTTCATGTTTATGCGTTCCAGTGGGTCCTTGACGATTTTGATTCTACCGCGGAAGTTTCTGGGACCATCGATTCCAAATTTTTTGTAATACTTCAGCATCACGCGCTCCTTGCACTTCCTGAGGAATCCAGTCCACTGGGTAGTCGGGTCGAAAACAATTACGTTCTTGCCGCGAAGCAGAGCCTCCTCAGCGATGACCTGCGCAGCTATCGTCTTCCCGGAGCCGGTCGCCCCAGCGACTATGGCATGAGTAGTCAAATCATCTATGTTTATGAACGCCTTCTTTTGCGTCTCGGCCAGCCTCCCGACGGATGCAGAACTTGACCCAACCAAGGGCAACTCAGCAAAGTCCAACACCGGGGTATACCGCATCTTTGACATTCGCGCTTTAATCAACCTCTTGTACGTAAAGGCGGTGAGACCCGCACTCACCGCGCCGACCACCACCGCTACTATCATCGCCCAGATCGGTATCCCTGCTATCGTCCTATCGAAGAACGAGGTCGAGACGAGCACGCTCGCAACACCCAATGCGCTTATAGTTGTGTTTTCGCGTGAAACATATGACCCCGTCGCGTTCACCATGTAATGTTTCTCCGGTACATTATCGGGAATTAGCACGCTCATCATCTGTGACAGCATCGACGTCACGACCAAATTCTCCGTTTTTTCTGATATCGGCATCATGGAATCGGGGTCTAACAATTGAAGCTGTACATAGACAGTCACAGTGGGGAACTCCCCCATATTGGTCAAAAACACATACATCACTAGATTGTCCCCAGGAGCGAAGGTCTCTTTCAATGGCGTCACCTTTATTTCTAATCTGTCATGCGATGTACCTGGCTGCAATACCCGTAAGCTCACTGGAATCTCCGTCTGCGTGGTATCCTGGTTTTCCAGCGTGATTTCCATCAAGATGGAACCGGTATAGAGCGCTGGACTAGCGTTTCTTGGGACAGAAAAACGCAACCCTAGTTTATTCTCCGCTCCAGCATTCAAACTTACAATTGTATTATTAAAGCTGAGAAAGTTTTCTATCGCTCCAATCTTGCTCGCTACTACCCACATTCGCTGATTCAAGCTATTTTTTACGTGCACGAAGGTATCCATGTTCTCCCCAGGATACAAGCTTATGAAGAGCGATTGCTCGGCTATGTCCATTATCCCTGGAATTGTTCCCCACCATCCGCCACCGTCAGGTTGTCCGGTATTGTCCCCCCCGCCAGGCTTCGCGCCTTCCTCACCTAACACGAAGACGGAAAAACCTGTAACATTCAAACTTGTCGTGTTGGAGAGAAGGTTGGTCGTTCCCCCCAGCTTCTCCCATGGCCCTTGAAATGTTCTATTATCCCAATTCCATCCCTGATTTCTGTATATCTTCAACTTATTTGCGTCATCTATCAAACTCTGATAATTTGAGTAATTGAATACCAAATCTGCACTGCTGAAATTGTTGGTCAGGCTCGAGCCCAACTTCAAGGCTACTGCCATCACGCTAGCCCTTGTATTACTGATCGGCACCGCGGAGGTCGGAACACCATCTATCTGCAAGATATCTTGTGTATTCTCCGCGAAATTAACTCCGTTAAATTTCACACTAAAGTCGAACGCTGCAATCTCGAGATCATACGTGCCTCCGGCGATCTTCGCATCATAAACACCGGTGCTTTTATCATCAGAAAATTGGAAAATCACCACATCGGTCCCGCTCTGGTAAATGGTAAAACTTGCTGAAACAGGCCTGCCATTGGGGCCTAGAAGGGTTCCTTTGAGTCTAGCAACTGTCCCGACCACGAAGCCTCGAGTATTATCCCCTATGATCCCATTTACATCTGTAAGCCTAACCTCGATAGTATGGGTCCCGTTTCCACTTGGAGCAGAGAACGACCATCTATAGCCTCCATCACCATCTGTCTGCACAGTCATTTTATTTTCCCCATCTATCGAGATGAGGGCATTTATAAAACTCACAGTTGTACTGTCCGGCTTCAGGACTGCATTGCCCGATAGGACTATTATATTTCCGGGATATACGACGG
>Ga0315295_10003668_pt1 | contig 13052 bp, 13 predicted proteins | sample YL17G14_0_MG_FD_204453 | JGI IMG/M metagenome (GOLD analysis project Ga0315295, IMG submission 204453) | Sediment microbial communities from Yellowstone Lake, YNP, Wyoming, USA - YL17G14_0 | ecosystem: Environmental > Aquatic > Freshwater > Lake > Sediment | place: USA: Wyoming | collected... | reverse complement strand
GTTTTGAAGAAACGGTTCCAGACCCGGCGGTTGACCGCGCCCGCGATGGTACTGTGGTCGGGAACCTGGTGTACAACATCAGCTCCTTCGGTAACCCGGCCTACGGCGAGGAACGCAGCGCCGATGGCATCTATGTGGACGGTGGCACAAACATTATCATCGAACGAAACATCGTTCATGATACTAATATCGGGATCGAGTTAGGCAGCGAGCATGCAGGGAAAAACACCAGTTATATTATTGTTCGTAACAACTTCGTTTACAACAACACACAGGTTGGCATTGCCTTCGGCGGTTATGACACAGAGCGAGGCAGCTCCGAAAACTGCGTGATCGTCAACAACACCTTATACAATAACGCCACACAAAGCGATTGGGGCGCCGAGTTGTACATCCAGTTCGACACCCGCAACAACATCGTCAAGAATAATATCATCTACGCCAATGATGCTCGCCGCTTTCTCGAGAACTGGAGTGCGGAGATGACCAATAATGTGGTGGATTACAACCTGTACTTTGCGGCTGGTGGCGGGACAAACGGAACATGGATCTGGAAGAACGAGACCTGTACCACGTTCACCGCCTACCAGCGCACCTCAGGCAATGACGCTAATGGCCTGGTCGGGGTAGACCCGCTCTTCATCAGCACGACGCCGCCGGACCTGCACCTGAAATCCACTTCGCCTGCCATCAACAAGGGCCAGAATCTACCCGAGTCTGGTAGTGTGGATATCGACGGATTGCCGCGTGTGCATGGAGCAGCTATTGATATCGGTGCGGCTGAAATCCGTTAATGCTGTACCGAGGCCGCTGCCCGCAGGACATCGTACCTGGCTGGGAAGTCGTCTTACCTCGCCCTGACCACCAACGAGTCGCTGGTCAGCATTATCTTACCGGCCAGAAACCACTCAGAAAGAGGCGCAGGATCGTGTCCACCATCAAGCCCAGGATAAACAGGCCACCGAACATGCGGTTGTGATAGAAGGCAAAACCCGAAAACCATGTCGGCCAGGCCGGGTAGCTTTCAGGCGGCTGCTCTGGGCGTGGCTTGCTGAGCACGCCGAGGGCTACCAGCAGGCGTTTGCCGGCCAGGAAGACGATAAGCATGACGGGGGTGAAGTAGCGTGGCACGAAGATCAGGAAAAGAATTACGGCATAGATGAGAACCAGGGCCGCCATGTTAACGTAACGGGCGGCCGCCTCGCCAACCAGGACGGGCATGGTTCCGATGCCCTTTTTCTTGTCGTCGCTGAGCTTGTCGACGTGCTTGCCGACATTAATGCTAGCGACGCTCAGGCCGAAGGGAACACCTGCCAGGGCAACATTCCAATCCCACTGTTGGGTCAGGACGAAGTACACACCGAAGATCATGATCGGACCCCAGACCAGGAAGATGGTTAATTCACCGAGGGCCAAGTATTTGAGCGGCCAGGTGTAAAACAGCAACACCAGCGCACCAAAGGCGAACAGACCGATGACGACTGGGGAAAACCCGCTGTAAAACAAGGCAAAAATCCCCGATAGGACCGCCAACACGCCGCTGACGGCGAACCACTGCAGTTGCTGGCGTTTGGTCCAGAACCCCTGCACCAGCGGGTGGACTCCATATTGCGTGCGGAAGTAGTTATCCTTGTCCACGCCGCGGCTGAAATCGACGTAATCGTTGAGCAGGTTGTTGGTGCCGTGGGCAATAAACAGACCGAGCGTGACAACCAGCCAGGGTAACCAGGCGAAATGTCCATCGCGCCAGGCCAGCAAGCCGCCAATGACACAGGAGTAGATTGTCACGGTCGTCACCGCCGACCTGGTGGCGATCAGCCACTTTGAAACAACGTCGAGTTTGTCCCACTTGTCTTTTTCATTCATTTTAACAAGGGTCCAAAGGGCAGTCTTCCACATTGCGAAGTTGATGTTCATTTGGAAAGTCTCCTTTCTCCAGGCAGGTCGGTCAATTCTATCCAGATTTCTGGATATCACTGACCTGGCGGTTGATCCTTATAAACAAGCAACAAATACCAAGTGGTTGTATGTCATCAATACATATAGGAGAAAAGTTGTCATTTGCTAGAGATATATTCCCATCTTTGTATACAATATACCACAAAGGGGTATAACTTTTACATGCGGTTCTCTACTTGCTTTTGTATCCACCCCCTGCTAGAATCTTGCTCGTAATTTACCATCCCTATTGACAGACAGAGGCGCGTATATGACGGAAATTAAAGATCAATACCTGAAGTTTTATAAAGATGAACGTAACAGTGCTTTACTGTACCGGATCCTTTCTGAAATTGAGGATGATTCTCGGCTTTCAGAAGTGTACAACCGCATTGCAGGGACAGAGCTGCAGCACGCCGATGCATGGGCAGAAAAAATAAAAACAGCCGGGGGAATTACGCCTGATTTTCGCCCAACCTGGCGCACACGTACGCTGGTCTGGCTGGCGCGCCGTTTTGGCCCGGCCATGATTTTGCCGAGCATCCAGGCTATGGAGCAAAACGGGGTGCAGGATTACAGCCAGCAGCTCCAGGCGGCCGGTGGTATGAAGGCTCAGGAACGCTCCCATGCTATGCTGGTTAAACAGATCATCAGTGGAATGCGTGGAGGGATGGGAGGCGGCGCCTTGGCACAATTGGAGGGGCGTCACCGCGGTACGGGCGGCAACGCTTTACGGGCGGCTGTACTGGGCGCCAATGATGGCCTGGTGTCCAATCTGAGCCTGGTTATGGGCGTGGCTGGTGCGGCTATGGATAACCGTACAGTGCTCATCACCGGCTTGGCAGGAATGTTGGCCGGGGCAATTTCCATGGCTCTGGGGGAATGGCTCTCGGTCACAAGTTCCCGCGAGTTATTCCAGCACCAGATAAAGATCGAAGCAGAAGAAATTGAGCAGGCCCCTGAAGAAGAAGCCGAGGAATTGGCATTAATTTACGAAGCGCGCGGCTTACGCCGCGAACAGGCTCAATCGCTTGCCACCCAGATCCTAGCAGATGGAGAGCATGCGCTTGAAACCTTGGCACGCGAGGAGTTGGGTGTTGACCCCAAAGAACTGGGTGGTTCAGCCTGGGAAGCAACATTAACCTCCTTTGTGCTCTTTACGATTGGCGCCATTGTGCCGGTGATCTCCTTTGCTTTTCTGGGGGGTATGAAAGCGGTCGTCGTCAGTATTTTTTTAAGCACGGTTGCTTTGTTTATCCTGGGAACTGTCATCACCCTGTTCACCGGGCGAACTGTACTCTATTCCGGCACACGAATGGTGATCTTTGGTCTCCTGGCTGCTGCAGTGACCTTTGGAATTGGGCGCTTGATCGGGGTAAGTATTGGCGGATGATACCTTTGCAAATTTGATATGGCATGATATAATTACAATTCTTCTTTTAGAGAGGTAAAGCAATATTGTAATAATTAGGGAAGGTAAAAAACTATGAGTGAGCAAATCATAAAAGCCCTGGAAGCCCCAGAAAACCCCAACGTCCCCCAGGTTCATCCTGGCGATGTCGTCAGCGTGTTTTTACGTATTAAAGAAGGTGGCAATGAACGCGTCCAGGAATTTAAGGGGACGGTATTTCGCATCCGCAATGGAGGCAATAATACCAGTTTCACCGTGCGGCGTATTGCCAGCAATGGCATTGGCGTTGAACGCATTTTTCTGGCACGCTCTCCGCGCATCGAAAAGGTCGTTATCCACCGTAACTCTGAGGTGCGCCGTGCAAAACTTTATTATCTGCGGGAACGTACCGGTAAGAGCGCCCGCCTTAAACAAAAGTTCAGCTAAGAGATTAATGGGTTTTCGCACTGTGAAGGGTGCAGTACAATAATGCTGCTCCCTTTTGCGTTATACTTTCCAAGGAATAATTCCAGGAGGATCACCGGAAAATATTATGCCCTTACCTTTAATTGGATTAACAATTTCCCGTTCCACTGATGATGTAAGCACCACGCAGTTATCCATACCTGAAGCTTATGCCCAGGCTATTGCTAAAGCGGGGGGGGTGCCGATTTTAATTCCATTAGGTTTAACTGAAGACGCTTTACAGAGGATTATCACGCGGCTTGATGGAATTTTATTCACCGGCGGGGGAGATATCCACCCCGAACGTTACGGGGGCACCATGACCAACCAATGCCAATCCGTGGATGCAGACCGAGATCGGATTGAAATCTTTTTACTGCGGCAGATTATTCAGGCGCCGAAACCATTTCTAGGTATTTGCCGTGGTTGCCACATCATCAATGTGGGTTTAGGGGGTACACTTTACACTGATATTTCTACCGATCAACCCAAATCCCAGGAACACCGCCGTTCCCGCCGTGATATGTTTGCTCACCCTGTAAAAATCAAGGGGGGTAGCCAGCTTGCGCAAGTCATAGGCGCAGAGGAGATCGGGGTCAATAGTCGGCACCACCAGGCGATCCAAAAGCTGGCGGCGGGTTTAACTGCGGTTGCCTTTGCACCAGATGGCATCATTGAAGCCATCGAGTTGCCAAGTTACGCTGGCCTTTTTGGTCTGGGAGTACAATGGCACCCTGAGGATATGTTGGAATACAAACCTGAGCGAGATTTATTCAGGGCTTTTATACAGACTGCTCGTGATATTTCGTTCTAGATGACTTCCTTACCCGTAAGTGTTGATAAACCTCTTGGGGTTTTCGACTCTGGGGTTGGGGGGATAACAATATTAAAAGCTATATCCCAAGTGCTGCCTGATGAATCTCTGCTTTACCTGGCAGATCAGGTGCATGTGCCTTACGGAGCCAGGTCGCTCGAGCAAATCCGAGAGTTTTCACAGGAGATCACCCGCTACCTGTTAACCCAAGGGGCCAAACTGATCGTAGTAGCTTGTAATACTGCCTCAGCGGCAGCCCTGCATTATTTAAGAGAAATTTTCCCACAGACACTCTTTGTCGGCATGGAACCGGCAGTCAAGCCGGCTGCAGAAACTACCCGCAGCGGTGTGGTCGGTGTGTTGGCGACAACGGCCACATTCCAGGGGGCGTTGTATGCCTCGGTGATCGAACGTTTCACCCAGGGAGTGACGGTGCTTCAGGATACCTGTCCAGGCCTGGTGGCCCAAATTGAAAACGGTCACCTGGATACACCAGAAACGCGCCTCATTTTAGAAAAAGCGATCAACCCCATGTTGAAGGCCGGCATTGATACCATCGTGCAGGGCTGCACGCACTACCCCTTTGTAACCCCGCTCATCCAGGAAATTGCTGGCCCGCAGGTGCGCGTGATTGATCCCTCGCCAGCCATTGCCCGCCAGGTGAGCCGCCTCATAGACAGTCATAATATGCGGACAGAACAAGCAACATCCTCAGAGGGTTACGGAAACAACGCAAATCTTGGGAAAGTGCGTTTCCTCACCAGCGGCGACCCGGTTCGATTGAAAGCTATGTTGCCCAGGCTGTGGGGGCAATCCGTCGAAGTAGAGAAAATTACCTGGAAATCAGGCAAGCTGGGGGACTCATGACAATCTCACAAAAGCTCAGCTATATCATAAAATAATCACGGATAACACGAATATAACGAATGTCTCGAATTAATTGGAAACATTTGGGTTGTTCGTCTACTTCGCCCCCATAGTGGTATTTATCTTATTTATGTGGGCTTTATTGATTCCTCCTTATTGATAGCGTATGATAAGCAGTGACAGAATTTGACCAGAATTGGAAGGGTTTGCAGATGGATAAATCGGTTAAAATTAATGATAGCGAACCATTAACGTTGCTCACGGCACGCGAAGCTGCCGGTTATCTGAGGGTAAGCATGTCCACGCTCAGAAGGATGGAACGCCGCGGCCAGTTGTCTTCCCTGCGCATCCCTGGCGGACACCGGCGATATACGCTCGAGATGCTCAATTCATGCCTGGTCTACACTGGTAATGCTGAAACCGAGGATATCTGAGGTGTGATAACGGATGAATGATTCACCGGTCGCCAAGGCCTCTAGATACCATCTCCTGGTTGTTGATGACGACCAGGAATTGGCAAGCATGATCTCGGATTACCTGGGGCTCTCGGGGTTTTTTGAGGTCGAGTTGGCTCTCGATGCCCAACCCTTATGGGAACGAGCAGCGACCAGGCCGTTTGATGCCATGCTGCTTGACTATAATTTTGGCGATGGGAACGGGCTGGATATCCACAATGAACTACCCCACCGCGGCTGCCAGATACCGGTGGTGATGGTTACCGGTCAGGGTGACGAGCGCGCCGCAGCGCAGGCCAAGCTCACCCAAGCTGCTCGCCTAGCTGCGATTGGGGAGTTGGCTTCAGGGGTGGCTCACCAGATCAGTAATCCCCTCCCTACGATCATCGCGGAAGCCCAGATTTTGCTCAATACTCTGCCGGATGTCCATTCTGGGTGCGAGTCGGCTAAGGCTATTGAAAAGGCTGGATGGCAAACCCAGCAGGTAGTACGGCGCTTGAAGGAATTTACTCGCTTGGATGCGGATACGCTGGAGACCCTGTCCCTCAACCAGACCATCGAGAATGCCTTAATCCTGGTGGGTGCAGCGATCCGTTCAGCCGGGGTCTCGCTGGAGTTTAGCCTATCCCAACCTTCGCCTTCTATTTTTAGTAATGCACGTCAGCTTGAGAACCTGTGGGTAAAGCTGCTTTCACTGGCGCGCGATGCCACCGCAGACGGGGAAAAACATACCATGTCGATCCACACCAGGTCAGGTAAGACAGAGATGGTCACGGTAGAAATCCACGACGACGGGAAAACGATTCTGCCACATCAGGTGGAGACAATCTTTGAGATTGATATTATTGGTCCTGTGGGTGGGCGCGGCCTAGGGATGGAGCTGAGCATATGCCAGGAAATTGTCCGCCAGCACCAGAGTCATATTGAGGCTCACAGCGAATCTGGCAAGAGAACCACTTTACGTGTACAATTCCCTGTGGAACATATTCCACTGAGAGGTTGAAGGTATGGAGACAAAAAATATCTTAGTTATTGAGGATGATGAGATTGTCGCTCGCACCATCGAGCGCAGTCTGCGTGGCAATGAATTCCACATTACTCTAGCTAATAGTGGGGTAAAAGGGCTCAAGATTGCCCGGCGTTCCCCGCCAGATTTGGTTATTCTGGATATTATCATGCCGGGTATGGATGGATATGCAGTGTGTGCAGAGATGCGCGCTGATCCCATCCTTTCTGATGTGTCCATCCTCTTCCTGACCGCAAAAAGCAAAGATGAGGATAAAATTGCCGGTTTTCGGGTTGGCGCCGATGATTATTTAAGCAAACCGTTTAACATTGATGAGTTGATCTTGCGGGTCCGTGCAATCTTACGGCGCACCAAGCCACCCGACCAAAAATCTACCGAAGAACAGGTATTCAGCCCTGAAACGCTTGCTCGCGGTACAACCAAATCTGAACAATACCGCACTGCCAAGAGTGAAAGGCGCTTGAGGGTTGGCGGCTACACTCTAGATACACAGACTTACGAATTGTTTACCCCCAATAAAGAGAAAATATTGCTGACCCCAGTGCAGTTCGATTTGCTTTATCACCTGATGAGCCACCCCGGTGAAATATTTTCCCCGGCGCGTTTGCTGGATGAAGTATGGGATTACCCCTCAGATACTGGCAGCCCTGACCTAGTACGTGTTCATGTAAAGAACTTACGCAAGCGCATCGAAATCGATCCCAGTATGCCCAGCTTCATCTGTACTATCCCTGGTTATGGTTATACGGTCAACCCAAGCGAAAGTGACGATTAGACACAGTAAAACCTTGGGTAAGAGAAGCAAAGTGCTATGAGCGAAAGAGGAACTTCTAACAAAAGGAAAAAGGAACCAAGACCTTCCGGACGGTCGTGTTCTCATCGCTTGCTCTTTTCCACCTCTCAATTGATTGAAACGGTCAGCAGTGTCCTGACGGAGACAAATGATTTATCTAAGATTATGCCCTTAGCCATGGGATATATCCTTGATACTGTAGAAAGGCGGGGCGGTGCTATCCTGCTGTTGCAATCGCTGACCGATCCCCAACCTACGGTGTTAGCCCATCAACGCTTGCCAGAAATCTGGTCAGTGCAGATCAATGACACTGAAAGCCCGCTGCGCGTTGAAGTACAGCAGACACTAAAAGATCTGCACACCGCGATTCAAAATCCAGAAATCCAGCTTGCTGCGGCTGTCTCTTTCGATACAAGGCATGGCCAATATGGCATATTAATGATCCAGGGGGCGGTTTTAGGGTCCGAAGCTATAGCCTATTTGGAAGCAGTCAGCCATATACTGGAATGGTCTTTTCAAGCCAACCAGGCTTACAGCAAAGTTATCTCAACCTTGGACACAATTTCAGCCACGGTCGATGATAGTCTGGATACAGAGGAGATTGAGGCCTGGGTTGTCAAGCGGCTCTGGCAAATCCTGGGGACCGAAGCCAGCTCTTTATTCTTGATAGGTAAGGATCACGATAATCTGTTATTTAAAAGCACCCATGGTAGTAACCTGGAATGGGATTACCAGGTTATTTTGGACCGAGCAGATAGCCTGGTCGAAGCCTGTATTCAGGAAAAGGCGCCTATTATGGTGAATAATATAACCGCTGAGGCACGCTTCAACCCTAAAGTTGATGCACCGGCAGGGGCCGGTCGGACACCCATTGAAGTCCGCTCAATACTTTGTGTCCCCCTGGCGGCCAAAGATCAGGTGATGGGCGTCCTGCAGGTGGTCAACAAATATAGCGGGCTTTTTGATAGGTATGATCAGGGGTTATTGACCCTGATTGCCACCTCGTTTGGGAATATGATTTACAACACGCGCCTGATCCAGCAGCTTAAAGTCGCCAACGCCGAGCTGGAGACTAACCGTTGGCAGTTACTTAACTCGCGCAATACATTACGGGCGCTTTTTGATAGTATCCCAGCTTCAATCTACATCATTGACCGTAAGTACCAATTGATGGCTGTCAATGCCGCCCGTGCTAATAAGATCAGCACACAGCCCAATGAACTGGTGGGACAATTGTGTTTCCAGGCTCTGGCTGGCCATGATTCCCCCTGCCCAAGCTGCCGGGTGCTGGAGACTTTATTCGATGGGCAAAGCACATTCCGCACTGAACGTCGTTGGGAGAGCGCTGATGGCGTGGATTTAGAAGAACCCATCGAATGGGAGATCAGTTCGTATTCCATTCTTGATGAGCAGGGGGAGGCTTTGCAGGTCATCCTGCTGGAGCAAAATGTGACCGAGAAACGACGCCTAGAGGCCACGTTAGCCCAATCTGAAAAGCTGGCGGCAGTAGGACAGTTAGCTGCCGGTGTGGCTCATGAGATCAATAACCCACTAACCGCCATTATCGCCAATGCCCAGCTTTTGCGGCGCGAGCTAGCAACCGTCGAAGACCTGCCGGAGAGGCAGGATGTTGAGGAGTCATTGGATTTAATTTTGAAGGCTAGCGCGAGGGCTATCCAGGTGGTACGCAACTTGCTCAATTTTGCCCGTAAAGAGCGCTATGAGCTTACGCCGACGGACATCAACGAGAATATTCGTGGAGCCTTGAGTTTGCTCCAACACGAAATCATCGAGCGTTCCATAGACCTGGTCTTTGAACCTAATGAAGACCTGGGCATGATTTCTGCCAGTCCAAACCATTTACAAGGCGTCTGGCTCAACCTGGTGTTGAATGCTATGGACTCGATGGAGCACGGCAAAGGGATAATCCACGTCAGCACCAACAAGAATAACAATAATATCCAGGTGAAAGTTACCGATAACGGAGTAGGAATTCCCGCCGAGCGCATGTCGCGCATCTTTGAGCCTTTCTATACCACAAAATCTCCCGGGCGGGGCACTGGTTTGGGCCTATCCGTATGTCACAGGATCGTCAAACAGCATGGAGGCCATATCCTGGTAGACAGCCAGTTGGATGTGGGCACTGAATTTACAGTGGTGCTCCCCATCACATAGTTGTAAATAATTAAGGTGAGGTTTACTATTCTTTCACGGCCAATTTATGCACATTTATATGAGACCATGCTAAATTGAGAGTATCCTGTATGTGGTTCACTTACCGGAGTCGTTTTTGCTTGTCCGTGATAGTATTATTGAGGTTATCTGGGGATGATCTACCTTACACGACTTAATGGAAAAATATTTTATATCAACGCGGAGCTTATTCAATTGGTGGAAGCAACTCCTGACACTGTAGTTACATTGACCAATGATGCAAAATACATCGTGAAAGAATCGCCTGAAGCGGTGATCGATAAGATTGTTCATTACCGACGTCGTATTTATAATCCCAGGCTTGTTTCAGAAGATACAGGAGAATAAAAAGAGATGGATCTTGCAACTGTCATAGGTCTTGTCGGTGCTTTGGTAATCGTGACACTGACCATGATTATCGATGGCGGTTCACCGGTAGAGTTATTTGCACACCCACAGGCACTCTTGCTCACTTTTGGAGGTGCTCTGCTTGCTGCTGCCGTTGCACAGCCGATGAAACACCTTACACAAATACCCAAGTGGTTTATGGTGGCCATTTTTGATAGGAACAAATTTGACACGGAAGGCACCATCATTCTTCTTGCATCCATGGCAGACAAGGCCCGGCGTGAAGGATTGCTGGCCCTGGAAGAAGAAATTAAAAAGGTTGATAATGATTTCCTCAAGCGGGGTATCATGATGGTAGTCGATGGCGTCGACCCGGCTCAGGTGCGCGCTATTCTGGAAATCGAAATCAAACACACCTTCGAACGCCATGAGGAGGGCGGCATATCCTTCCTGAATGCAGCCGGTGGCTATGGGCCGACCATGGGTATTATTGGTACTGTGATGGGGTTGGTTTCGATTCTGAAACAATTGTCTGATCCTACCTCACTAGGGCCCAAGATTGCGGCAGCCTTCCTGGCTACTCTGTGGGGCATCCTTTCAGCTAATATGATCTGGCTGCCCCTGGCAGGTAAGCTGGCTTTCAGGAACCATGAAGAGTCCAATTATTACCGCATGCTGCTTGAGGGAATTCTCGCCTTGCAGGCCGGTGAGAACCCGCGCGTTGTCAGGGATAAACTAAGCGCTTTCTTACCGCCTCGAGAAAGGGCTGAAGAGAGTGCGGAGGCTAAGGCATGAGCGCACATGGCGGCGGAAAAGATCGTTGGTTGATCAGCTATGCAGATTTCATCACCCTGCTCATGGTATTGTTTATCATCCTGTATTCCATGGGTCAGGTTGACGTCGAGAAATATAAACAACTGGCAGAGAGCTTGAGGGTAGCTTTTGGAGGCGGTGGTGGTGCAGAGCGTGTCGTAGAGCCAGGGATTAACCAGGCGGGTGGCATGAATGAACAGGGTGCGCCTGCGCCCATCGTCATCCCGGGCATACCTACTCGGCCGCTTACCAGCAGTGATGTGGCCGCCGAGTTAACCGATTTGATGGTCGGTTCCAACCTGGGCGGCGCGGTAAGTGTCCAAAATAACATCGAGGGCGTGTTTATCTCTTTAAGTGAGCAGTTGATTTTCGAACCCGGTACAACCAATTTGCAGCCCCAGGCTTTCCCGGTGTTGGATAACATCATAAAAATCATCGGTCCACTTGATAATGAGATCAAGGTCGTTGGGCACACGGATAACATCCCACCGGTTGATTCCAGTTACAGGTCAAATTGGGAGCTCTCGATGGCGCGCGCTTTAACAGTGGTTGAATACATGCAGGCGATTGGTATCCAGGGGTATCGTTTGAATGCCAGCGGAAGGGGTGAATACCAGCCCCTTTTTCCTAATGATACGCCAGAACACCGGGCGCTCAACAACCGGGTTGAAATCCTGGTGATTTATAAGGTTGATAATGACATCTTTAACTTGGGTAGTAAATAGTGATTAGCCTTAAGCGCTGACCGCGCTGGTAATGCCTTGAGCGACGAAGGGAGTCGTAGATTATGGAAAAGGTAAAGCCTTTCTTAAAGTGGGGAGCTGTTGGGGTCTTGGCCCTCTTGTTGTTTGTGACTTTGATTTTTACCCTGATCATAGGCTATTTTATGCTGACGGGACAAATCGTAATGGCCTCTTCTGGTGGGAGTTCTCAGGCGGGCGCAGCCAAAACCGCACGACCTAGCGCCAACACTGGGGACACCTTGCCCTTTTTAAACCCGCCTTCCGTGCCGTTTGAGATTAAACCAGGGCAAGGGATCATGTTTGATACCGGCATAAAAATCGTCAATCTAGCCGAGCCGAGTGGCCGCAGGTATATCCGCGCCAATATCGTCCTGGAATTTGCGCCTGACGATATCGCCTACTACCTTACACCAGTTGAACCTGCTTCAGAATCTAGTGGTAGTGAAGGGAAAACCGGAGCTGCCCAACCGACCTACGCAGATAAATTTAAAACTGAGCTGGAAGATAAACGACCGTTGATTGATGATACTATCATCACGCTGCTTTCCAGCAAGAGCTTTGAGTCGATTTACACCGCGGCTGGTAAAGAACAATTGCGCAATGAGATCATTACCCTGCTCAATGCCCGCATGCCCGAATACCGCATAATTTTTGTTTATTTCACGGAGTTTACCGTGCAGTAATTATTGGAGTGATAAAGGTATGTTAAGCCAAGCAGAAATTGATGCTTTATTATCCGGCAGCCTGGAGCTAGAAGCCTCCTCTAAAGAAGAGTCGGTCAATCTCAAGGAGTTGATGGACACAGGGGAGGGAAAGCCCGAAGTTGTCGGCCCGATCAGTACCACGAGTGGTCGTAACATCCGGCCTTACAACTTTTGGTCACCGGAACATTTTTCTAAGGAACACCTGCGGGCAGTGGAACTTGTGCACGAGGACCTGGCTGAGCGTCTGACAGCCACGTTACCCTCCTATTTGCGCACTAACCTCCGACCGCGCGTAGTGCATACAGAAGCGGGGCGTTTTCATGATTTCCTCAAAGATATGGCGCCCAACACCCTTTTCCACCTGATCACCCTGGCGCCTCTACCCAGCCGGGTGGTGATCACCATCAGCCCTGACATCTGTTTTCACATTTTGGAATTGGTGCTGGGAGGGCGCAGCGAAAGTAAACGTAATAACCGCAACCTGACTGAAATCGACCAGTCC
>Ga0315295_10003667_pt1 | contig 13052 bp, 17 predicted proteins | sample YL17G14_0_MG_FD_204453 | JGI IMG/M metagenome (GOLD analysis project Ga0315295, IMG submission 204453) | Sediment microbial communities from Yellowstone Lake, YNP, Wyoming, USA - YL17G14_0 | ecosystem: Environmental > Aquatic > Freshwater > Lake > Sediment | place: USA: Wyoming | collected... | reverse complement strand
CCGACGGTTCCGTGGTCGTGACCGAGACGCGGGTGTTCGCGAACAGCCCCGCCGCCCGGCGCCGCTTCGCGGCCTATTGGCGGGTCATCTATCCCGGCAGCGCGATCATCCGCCGCATGTGGCTGAGGGCTATTCGCCACCGCGCGACGCTAGTCGGCGGCCCGTAGCGCGGCGCTCCCGGAAAGCGCTGCCCGCCGCACGGATGGCCCCACCCGCGCTGGCGCGCCTCGCGTCCGCGGTTAACTTCTGTGGGAGCTCCCTCGGCTGCCTGGCTGGACCGGGCGGAGCTGCAGCACCGAAGTCATGTCCTTTGGCGAACGGCAGGAGCGGGGGCCACGGGTGGAACGACCATCGGCACAGGTTCGCCAAGGCGATCGCCGCCGGCTGTGGGAGCGGCGCTTGCCGGTTCCTCGCCGCTCCGGCGAAGACAGGCGGAGCCGCGAGCGCCGGAGCACGGCGCACGAGTTCGCCGCGGAGCGCCGCGCCCGGCAGGACCGCCGTCACCTCGGCCGTCGCGAGGTGACCGATCGGCGCGCCCTGGCGACCCGCCGGCGTGGCCGGCGGCGGCGCGACAGCCTCACTCCGTTCACCGTCAAGGAGATGGGGGAGCTGCGCGCGCGGTTCGCCGCGCCGGGCCCCGTCGGCTGTCCCTCGTGCGGAAGCCGGTTCACGCTCGGACCGGCCCGGCGGCGCGGTGCCGAGCTCGCCCGGAGGGTCGTGTGCCTCGGGTGCGGTAGAGCGGCTCTCGTCCCGAACTCCCGCAGCGCTCGCATCCTGCTGGTCGCGCAGCAGAGCGCGCTGCGCGATGCCTTGCAGGCCATGCTCGCCAGCGCCGGCCACGAGGTGGTCGAGACTGCCGACGCAGGGGTCGCACTCCTCGCGTACCGCACGGTCCCGGCAGACGTGGTCATCATCGACGTGCTCGCCCCGGGCCGGATGGAGGCACCGGAGTTCCTGCGGCAGCTGCGGCGGACCTTCCCGGATGCTCGCGTCGTGACCATGGCGGGGCGGACTTCCTACCGGGAGGTGGACCCCTTGGCGGTCACACTGGCGCTAGGCGCCGCGCGCACGATCCGGATGCCGTTCTCCGGCGACGACTTGTTGCGGATCGTGGAAGAAGTACGCCCCTAGGTCCGGCGCGGTCGGCCGATCACACTCGCGCTCGCCGCAGCTTCAGACGCCGTCCCGTGGACCTCACCTACAACTTCTTCTTCACCGCCGCCTTCCTGCTCTTCGGGCTGGGTGCTGCCGCGATCATCATCGGCGAAGTCCGCCTTGGCTCTCGTCGCGCCGCCCGCACAGAGAGTCAGAAGGCCTACTTGCGCGAGAGGGCCCAGTTCGACAGACGCGCCGCCAAGCAGCTGCGCAGCTGCCTCGTTCACGATCTTCGGACGCAGCAGGCTGTGCGCAAAGACCTGCAGGGCGAACACGCTGCCGGAGCGGACCACGCGGGTCTCCTCCACGACGTCGAGCGCGCCGAGCAGGCCACCCGCGACGAACTCGCGCGGGTCGACGTGTGGTTGCAGCGGGACCGCTGACACCCCGTGAAGCGGCGCCGCGCCCTCGCGCTGAAGCGCAGGCCGTCAGGCCGAAACGGCGATCGGGCGCGTCACGGTACCAGGGTCCGCGATCGAGGATCCAGCGTAACTCCCCACAGGAGGGTCATGTATACACGCGAGGCTTTCGAGCGCCGGCGAGCTGCCGTGAAACAGGTCGAGCGACACGATGGCCGACTGATGGCGTTCCTGAGTGTCGTGCTCGGCGTGGTCCAACTCGTCTTTCTCGGCTGGGCGGACCTGCACCTCGAGCGCGGACCCCGGCTCGCGATCGCGGGTGGGGCGTTCCTCGCGTACGCGGCATTCATCGGGGTGCTGGTGTGGCGCATGGATCGCAGGACCAGATCGGCCCGCGCGACCTGCCCGCAGTGCGGCGTGATGCTCAAGGGCATGTCCGAGCGCGTCGCGGCGGCCACGGGCAAGTGCGACTCCTGCGGGGGGCAGGTGATCGACTGAAACGACGGGGCGGCACAGTCATCACATAGACCACCTGTTATCTTGAGCGTATGGCCTCTCTGCAGCGATTCGATCCCCATCCTGCCGACCGCGTGGAGCAGCTCCGCGGCCTGCCGCTCGCTTCGTTCCCCAGGCGCGCCGCGGCCCTGGCCGTGGACTTCCTTCTGGCCGGCCTTCTGTTCCTGCCTTTGTCTCTCCTTTCCCTCAAGGCCCTGCTCGGCCTCGGCCTGCTCACCGGGAACGCGGACTACATGGTCCAGTTCAAGTTCTTCAAGAACTGGTACAGTGTGGCGTGGCTGGTCCTCTTCCTCGGGTTGAGCAATCATCTCGGGAATGGCCGCACTTTCGGCAAGCGGCTCTTCGGCCTTCGGGCCATCTCGCTGGTTCAAGACCGCCTTCGGGCTTGGCAGGCGTTCGAACGCGCCCTGGCCTACGGGGCCTCGGCTCTGGAGCTGGGGTTTGGCTTCATCCAGTACTTCACTCATCGCAACCGCCAGACGGTGCACGACCGCATCGCCGAGACCATCGTGATCGATGAGCGTGCGGCGCGCCCGTCGGCGCAGCCGTCCGAGTAGCCGGGTCAGCGGCTCCATGCAACCCAAGCGTCGTCGCCCGACCGATCCGTTGCAGGTCATTCCTGGCGTCGGGCCGAGCATCGCTCGGGACCTTCGCTCACTCGGCATCCGCCGCGTCACCCAGTTGCGGGCCCGGAACCCGGAACGCCTGTACGAGCGGATCAACCGCCTTCGCGGCGTGCGGCAGGACCGCTGTCTCCTGTATGTGTTTGGGTGCGCGGTCTACTACGCGAGCACCGAACGGCCCCGGCCCCGGCTGCTCAAGTGGTGGAACTGGTCGGCGGACGACCCCGCCTGACAAGGAGCCGGTCAATGGCATGGTTCATTCTTCTGCTCGCGGGACTGTTCGAGATCGCCTGGGCAGTCGGGCTGAAGTACACGGAGGGCTTCACTCGCCTGGTCCCCGTTCTCGCGACCGGGGCCTCGATGGTCGTGAGCCTCGCTCTCCTCGGCGTCGCCCTGAGAAGCGTCCCGCTCGGCACGGCCTACGCGGTTTGGACAGGGGTCGGCACGGTGGGCACCGCCGCCCTTGGCATCGCGCTGTTCCGCGAGCCCGCCACCCCGATGCGCCTCGCCTGTATCGGCCTAATAGTCATAGGCATCGTCGGTCTGAGACTCGTCAAGAGCTAGGGGGTGGGACCATGAGCGAGTCCACATCGCGTTCCAAAGACGCTGCGAAGGTCGGCGTCGGTTTCGGCACTGCTCTCGCCATCACGATCTCCTGGAGCGCGAACAAGTCCATCTTGTGGGCGATCATCCACGGCGCCCTGTCGTGGATATACGTGGTGTACTACGCGGTCAGGTACCACTGACCCGGCCGCCGGCAGCGCCCAGCTCTGGGGGCACGATGTCCACTCGCCCCCGCCCTGCCCGACCGCGCGTTGCGCTGTGCCTCGTGCTCGGCCTTGTCGCCGGGTGCACGGCCCGGACCGCCCCCGAGCCCGACCAGGCCGCAGCGGTGCGCGGGGCCATCCTCCACGCCTGGCAGGGCTACCAGCGCTACGCGTGGGGACACGACCAACTGCTGCCCCTGAGCCGGGGCGCGCATGACTGGTATCCAGCGTCCCTGGTGATGACCCCGCTGGACGCGTTCGACACGATGCTGCTGATGGGACTGCGCGAGGAGGCCGCGCGCGCCAAGACCCTCATCCTCGACAGCCTCTCCTTCGACCGGGACTTCCCGGTCCAGGTGTTCGAGGTGACGATCCGGCTGCTCGGCGGCCTCATCACCGCCTACCAGATGGACGGCGACCCGCGGTTCCTCGCGCTCGCGCGGGACCTCGGCGAGCGATTGCTCCCGGCGTTCCGCTCCCGGACCGGGATGCCCTACCGGTTCGTCAATCTGCGGACGGGCGCGGTGAGCGGGCCGGTGAGCAACCCGGCCGAGGTGGGGACGCTGATGCTGGAGTTCGGCGCCCTCTCGAAGCTCACGGGCGACCAGCGTTACTACGACACCGCCAAGCGCGCAGCCGTCAGGCTATTCAAGCGGCGGTCGCCCATCAGGCTCGTCGGGAGCACTATCAGCGTCGAGACGGGCGCGTGGGTGGACCGGGAGAGCCACATCACCGGCGGCATCGACTCCTACTACGAGTACCTCCTCACGTCGCGGCTGCTGTTCCGGGACTCGACCTTCAAGCATGGGACGGGTGATGGCGGACAGCCTCCTGCACTACACGCGGGCGGAGACGGGGTTCGCCGCACTCCGCAGCGTGGTGACGAAGGAGCAGCGGGACCAGATGGAGAGCTACGCCTACCTGCTATTCGCCCCCGCGGCGACGCTCGACTTCGACGCCGTCGTCTTCAACACCGAGGCACACCCTATCAGGAGGATGTGGAACTGAGGCCCGGCCGGTTTGACCCCCGGACCGGCCCACGCTACGTTCTTCGCACATGCAACTCCGCGAGTTCTTCTCCGAAGACGCCATCAACCTGGCCCTCAAGGGCCGGACCAAGAACGAGATCCTCCGCGAGCTGGTGGAGCTGCTGCACCTGGACGAGAAGAACCAGGGGATGCTCCTCAAGATGCTCCAGCGGCGCGAGAACCTCGGCTCGACCGGGATCGGCCGCGGCCTCGCCATCCCGCACTGCCGCTCGCTGGTCGTGAGCCGGCTGCGCGTGGCGTTCGGGCGGAAGGTGGAGGGCGTGGAGTTCAAGGCGATCGACGAGAAGCCGGCGCACTTCTTCTTCCTGATCGTGGCCCCGCCCCTCGAGGTCTCCAACCAGTACCTGCCGGTGCTGGGCAAGATCGCGCAGTTCGCGAAGGAGGAGGATGTCCCCCGCCGCCTGGTGGAGATCCAGGCGCCGGCGGAGTTCCTCAGGCTGGTCGAGGAGAAGGGCCTCTAGGCGCCTCGTCCGCCTCCGCGCCCGGCTGCGGACCCAGAATCCGCAGGTACGCCACCACACTCCAGATCTCACCCGCCACCAGCGTCCCCTTCCACGCGGGCATCGCGGTGCCGTGCAACCCCTCCGAGATGACGAAGAAGAGGCGCCGGTCGCTCGTCCGGCGCTGCCACTCCACGTCCGTCAGGTCGCGGGCGCGGCTCGGCAGGTCCCGCCGACGGATGCCGCGTCCGTCCGCGAACGCACCGTGGCAGAGGGCGCAGCGCTCGAGGAAGATGGCCCTGCCCTGCCGCTGGACATCGACGGACGCGAGCCGCCCGGCGGGGACGTCGAGCCGGCGGTACCGGCCGGGGAGGTCGCGGTCGCTACAGGCCGAAAGCGACAGCGACGCCGTCAGGCTCGCGATCAGGATCCGACGCATCGTTGGCCTCACGGGGAACGAAGGCGAAACCGAGGGCACGTGCCTCCTCGACCACGGCGGCGATGAGCGCGGGGATCCGGGCCGCCACCGCGGGTGTCCGCTCGATGCCGAGCCGTACGTGGCCGGGCACGAGGCCGAGGAGGATGAGCGTGCGCGGGTAGTGCTCCAGCAGGCGGGCGCCGTCGAGGAGGTCGGCCACGCCGACCTGGTGCACGGAGAGGCGCGCGGCCACCGCCGGCGCCACGTCCTCGCCGGTCAGTCGCACCAGCGTTCCCGGCGGGCCGTCGGCGCCGATGGCATCCACCAGGATGGCCGCGTCGGCGGACTCGACGTACGGCAACAGCGCGAGCCCCAGCGTGCCGCCGTCGAGAACCGCCGCTCCCTCCGGCACCGCGTAGTCGCGCAACAGCTTGTGCACCGCGACGGCACCCAGGCCGTCGTCGGTGCACAGGAGGTTGCCGAGCCCCAAGATCAGCAGCGGAGTGCGCTCAGACATTGATCCCGCGCCGGATGGCCGCGCCCTGCCAGTCGCCCGCGTGCACCAGGTCGTCACGCTTCACGAACTTGTAGCCCGAGAACATCGACTCCATCGTCGCGTTCGCCTCGACCTGCGACATCAGCACCGCCGAGTACACGTGGTGTACCGCGAAGCCGAGCAGGAGGTACATCACGCCGTGGTGGATGAAGCGGGCGGTCTGCAGTGAGCCGTAAAGCGGCTTGAGCAGCGAGAACGCCCAGTGGATGAGCCCCACGTGCGCCATGTCGGAGTACAGCGCGAACCCGCTCGTGATCTGGACGAGGTAGAGGAGGAACACGCCCACGTAGACGAAGCCGGCCAGCGGGTTGTGCCCGACGTAGCCGGGCGGTTTCCTCAGGCGGAACAGGTAGAACCGCAGCGCGTTCACGATCCCCGTGCGCCGCGAGGCCGCCACAGGGACGAGCTTGTCCCAGCGCGAGAAGCGGTTGCCGCTGAACATCCAGCCGATGCGGGCCACGACCGAGCACGAGAAGACGATCGCGAACAGGAAATGCACGTACTTGAACACCCCCATCAGGAACTGCTGGCGGACCACCTCGCCGAAGATGATGAACGGATGGCCCATGTACATCCCGGTCGCTGCGAGGGCCACGATGGAACCCGCGATCAGCCAGTGGCAGAGGCGCACCGGCCACTCCCACACGTACACCTGGACGACCTCGCCGGGCTGGACGGCCGCGCTCATAGCGCCCTCACGACCGCCAGTTCGCGCCGTTTGGCATCCACGACGTGGACGCCGCAGGCGATGCAGGGGTCGAAGGAGTGCACGGTGCGCAGCAGCTCCAGCGGCTTCTGGGGATCGGCGACGGGCGTGTTGAGCAGAGCCTCCTCGTACGGGCCCCGCTTGCCGGCCGCATCGCGCGGCCCAGCGTTCCACGTGCTCGGCACGATGCACTGGTAGTTCCGGATGGCACCGTCCTGGATGTGCACCCAGTGGCCCAGGGCCCCGCGCGGCGCCTCGTGGAAGCCCGCGCCCGTGCACTCGCGCGGCCACGTGTCGGGGGACCAGCGCGTGTTGTCGTGGATCCGCAGGTCGCGCCGGCCCATGTTCTCGGCCAGCTCGTCGAGCCACGTCTCCATCTTCTCGGCCATCAGCTGCGTCTCGAGACCGCGGGCCGCCACGCGCCCGAGTGTGGAGAAGAGCGCCGCAGGGCCGACGCCCAGCCGGCCCAGCGCGAAGCCCACCAGCTCACGCACGCGCTGGTGCCCGGAGGCGTACGCCACCAGCATCCGCGCCAAAGGGCCGACCTCCATCGGCTCGCCGTCGTAGCGCGGCGACTTCAGCCAGCTGTACTTCTCGCTGTCGCTGAGGCGCTCGAACGGCGGCTTGGGTCCCGTGTGTTTCGGCTTCGTCTCGCCCACGGAGGGGTGCTTGCCCTGCCCGTCGCCGCCCTCGTACTCGTACCACGAGTGCTTGACGTGCTCGGTGATCCTGGAGGGATCGAACGGCTCGACCCGCGAGAGGTCCCGGCGGCGGATCACGCCCGAGGGCAAGTAGAGCCTGGCGTTAGGGGTGTCCTCCTCGGGGTACTCGCCGTAGACGAGGTAGTTGCCCACGCCGGCGCCGATGCCCGCCCACTCCTTGTAGAAGCCGGCCACCGCGAGGAGGTCGGGGATGTAGACACGCGTCACGAAGTCCCGCGCCTTGTGGATCAGGCGACGGACCTCCGCGATGCTCCCCGCGTTGATCGACGCCTGCCGGTCGAGATCCACCGGCGTCGCCATCCCGCCGACCAGGAAGCTCTGCAGGTGCGGGTTCTTGCCGCCCAGCACGGCGTGGATCTTGATGACCTCGCGCTGCCAGTCGAGCGCCTCGAGGTAGTGCGCCACCGCCATCAGGTTCGCCGCCGGCGGCAGCTTGTACGCCGGGTGGCCCCAGTACGCGTTGGCGAACGGCCCCAGCTGCCCTCGATCGACGAACGCCTTCAGGCGGTCCTTCACTCCCCCGAAGTACGTCGCGCTCGAGAGCGGCCAATCGGAGATGGACTGCGCCAGTGACGCCGTCTGCGCCGGGTCGGCCGAAAGCGCCGAAACGATGTCCACCCAGTCTAGCGCGTGCAGGTGGTAGAAGTGGATGACGTGGTCCTGCACCACCTGCGAGGCGATGATCAGGTTGCGCAGCAGGCGCGCGTTCGGCGGCGGCTCCGCGCCGATGGCGTTTTCCACCGAGCGGATTGACGCGATGGCGTGCACGGTGGTGCACACGCCGCAGATGCGCTGGGTGAAGGCCCAGGCGTCCCGGGGATCGCGGCCGCGCAGGATGAGCTCGATGCCGCGGAACATCGTCGCGGACGACCAGGCGTCACGGACGCGCCCGCCGTCCACCTCGGCTTCGATGCGGAGGTGGCCCTCGATGCGGGTGACGGGATCGATGACGATGTGCGCCATTACTTCTGCCCTCCCTCTTCAGCGGCCCCGACACCATCGGCGTCAGGCTGATGCTCTCCATGACGGCGCCGCTGGGCCAGCGAGACCAGCCCGTGCGCCGCGAACGCCGCGCCGACCGCCGCCACGCCCCACAGCCCGACCCGGTCGATGTTCGAGTGCAGCCCGAAGCCGGGCACGCCCGATAGGTGCTCGTAGAACGGCGTCATCCGGTCCCAGAACGCCGCCTCCGCGCAACCCATGCACGGGTGCCCGCAGCCGATCGGCCAGTTCGTGCCGCCGTTCCAGCGGACGGTCGGGCAGTTCTGGTAGGTGACCGGGCCCTTGCAGCCCATCTTGAACAGGCAGTAGCCGGTGCGGTGCCCCTCGTCCCCCCACGACTCCACGTACTGCCCGGCGTCGAAGTGCGCGCGCCGCTCGCAGTTGTCGTGGATGCTCTTGCCGTAGGCGAACAGCGGCCGCTTGTACCGGTCCACCGGCGGCCACCGCTGGAAAGTCAGGTAGTAGACCAGCAGCGCCGTCAGGTTCTCGACGTTGGCTGGACACGCCGACAGGTTGATCAGGTTCTTGAGACCCGGTACCGCGTCCGCCACCCCGAGCGCCGAGGTGGGGTTCGGCGCCGCCGCGGGCAAGCCGCCGAAGGCGGCGCACGTGCCCATCGCGATCACGGCAGCGGCGTTGCCGCACACCTCCCGCGCGATCTGGGTGGCCGCCTTACCGCCGATCATGCAGTAGACGCCGTCGTCTCCCGTCGGAATCGAGCCCTCGACGACCGCGATGTACTGCCCCTTCTTCTTGCGCACGGTGTTCTCGAGCACCGCCTCCGCCTGGTGCCCCGCGGCGGCCATGATCGTCTCGTGATACTCGACCGACAGCGTGTCGAGGACCACGTCGGCGACGGAGGGACGGCTCGCACGGAGGAAAGACTCCGTGTTGCCGGCGCAGTCCTGGAACTCGAGCCAGACCAGCACGGGCTTCTGCTGGCTCTGCACCGCCCGCGCGATCTTCGCGCTCGCCGTCCGCGGCAGCGACAGCGCCGCCGCCACCGTGGAACACCAGCCGACGAACTCGCGCCGCGAGACGCCTCGCCGCTCGAGTTCCTCGACCAACCAACTCCGTTGGCCGCCCATCAGGCCTCCCACTGGCTCGGTTTTCTCGGGGAGAGGAATACGTACAGATAGCATATGGAATCGAACGGGCGTTCGCTTGATGCGATTGCATCAAGCCACGGCGAAGTGCGGACGGGGCTAGATCAGCTCGTGCCGGTAGGCGTAGACGACTGCCTGCAGCTTGGAGTGCACGCCGAGCTTCTGGAGGACGCGCTGGACGTGGTTGCGGACGGTGACCGGGGAGATGTCGAGGCGCCGCGCGATGTCCCCCGTGGGGATGGCCTCGGCCAGGCACCGCAGAATGTCCTGCTCGCGCGCCGTCAGCACCACGCCGTTGCCGTCGGCGACCTGTTTCTGGCCACTGGGCCTTGCGGCCGCCCACCGCACCTCTTCACCCAGGCGGCGCTCGAGGTCGGAGGGCGTGCTGCCAGACTCGCGCAGCACGTGCACCAGTGTCGAGAGCCCCGTCCGGGCAGCCTGCAAATGGTAGACGGTGACCCGGATGCTCTTCTGGCCCTCCCGCGGAGTGCGCACCCGGAGCGTGAAGCAGTTGACCGGATCGTGCGGCATCTCCCTCGCCTGAAGCGACACTGGACAGTTGCGCACGCAGTAGACGTTCCCGTTGCCATCCCGCCCGCAGATGACGTCCGCGCAGCGCCGGCCAAGCACGCTCTCGGCCGGGCGGCCGAGGAGCTGCTCGCAGCCCCGGTTCCAGAGGACGATGCGGTCCGCCACGTCCATGGCGAAAACGGCGTCGCCGCTGCGGGCGATCCAGTCGAGAGCCTGAGGGAATGCCGACATTGGAAGCAGTGTATTAAGTACATCAACTGGGAGGCCGAACGCAAGGTGCCGCTTGGACTTACTCCCACTCAATGGTGGCGGGCGGCTTCGAGCTGACGTCGTAGACGACCCGGTTCACGCCGGGCACTTCGTTGGTCACGCGGGTGGCGATGGAGGCCAGTACCTCGTGCGGGAAGGGGAACCAGTCGGCGGTCATCCCATCCTGGCTGGTCACCGCGCGCAGGGCGATGACGTTGGCGTAGGTGCGCCCGTCGCCCATCACCCCCACCGAACGGACGGGCAGCAGCACCGCGAACGCCTGCCAGATCTGGTCGTAGAGCCCGGCGCGGCGGATCTCCTCGAGGTAGATCGCGTCTGCCCGCTGCAGGGTGGCGACCCGCTCGGCGGTGACGGGGCCCAGTATCCGCACCCCGAGGCCGGGCCCGGGGAACGGGTGCCTGCGGACGACCTCCTCCGGCAGCCCGAGTTCCCTGCCCACCTGCCGCACCTCGTCCTTGAACAGCTCGCGCAGCGGCTCGATGAGCGCGAAGGGCAGGTCCGCCCGGAGGCCGCCGACGTTGTGGTGCGTCTTGATCGTGACGGACGGCCCGCCGCGCGGCGAGAACGACTCGATGACGTCCGGGTACAGGGTGCCCTGTACGAGGAAGTCCACGTCGGAACCGACCTCGCGGGCCGCCTCCTCGAAGACGTCGATGAAGGTGTGGCCGATGCGGCGCCGCTTCTCCTCGGGGTCGTCCACACCCGCGAGCTTCTCGAGAAAGAGCTCCGCGGCGTCCACGACCCGGAGATCCGCGCCCAGCTCCTGGGCGAAGGTGCGCTCCACCTGGGCCCGCTCGCCCTGCCGGAGCAGGCCGTTGTCCACGAAGATGCAGGTGAGCCGCTCGCCGATGGCGCGGTAGACGAGGGCCGCGGCCACCGCGGAGTCCACGCCGCCCGAGAGGCCGCAGATGGCGCGGCGGCCGCCTACCCTCTCCTTCACCTCGGCCACGCTGTTCTGCACGAACTGACCGGGCGTCCACGACGGCTTCGCACCGCAGAGCCCGAAAAGGAAGTTGTGCAGGATCTCCGCGCCGCGCGGCGTGTGCACGACCTCCGGATGGAACTGGACGCCGTAGACGGGGCGGCCCACGTGGGCGAATGCCGCGACCGGCGTGTTGCCGCTCCGCGCGAGGACGCGCCAGTCCGCCGGCGCCACGTCCACGCGGTCGCCGTGGGACATCCAGACCGGCGTGCGCGTACCGGGCGGGAAGCCGGCGAAGAGCCCCGCGTCGGCCAGCACCTCGATCTCGGCGCGGCCATACTCGCGCTCGCCGTGCAGGCGCACATCACCGCCTGAGAGCTGGGCGAGCAGCTGCATCCCGTAGCAGATGCCCAGCACCGGAATGCCGAGGTCCACAATTCCGGGGTCGGCCGAGGGGGCGCCCTCGTCGTACACGGAGTTCGGGCCGCCGGAGAGGATGATGCCGACCGGTGCGAACTCGCGGATCCACGCCAGGTCGCGCGTGGGCGGATGGATCTCGCAGTAGACGTGTGCTTCGCGGACCCGCCGCGCGATTAGCTGGGTGAACTGCGAGCCGAAGTCCACAATGAGCACGCGCTGGGCGGCTTTCACTCGCCCGCCTCTTCACCCGCGCGCCGCCACGCGGGGGCCGCGTGCTCGCCGCGCATCAGGTCGTCGGGGGCCTCGCGGTCGCGGATGACGGCGAAGCGGCCGCCGTCCACCAGCACCTCGGGGGGCCGCGGCCGCGCGTTGTAGGTCGAGGTCATCACGAAGCCGTACGCTCCCGCGCTGCGTACCGCCAGCAGGTCGCCCTGCTCCAGCGCCGGCAGGTCGCGGTCGAGGGCGAAGAAGTCGCCCGTCTCGCAGATCGGCCCCACTACGTCGTAGTGCACGTGCGGGCGGCCCTCGCCGCCGTCCACCGTGATCTCGTGGTACGCCTGGTAGTGGCTGGGCCGGATCAGGTCCGTCATCCCGGCGTCGATCACCGCGATCATCCGCCCGCCCGACCGCTTGCGGTACAGCACCCGCGTGAGCAGGACGCCCGCGTTGCCGACGATGTAGCGGCCCGGCTCCACCACGAGGCCGAGACCGGTGCCCGCCACGAGCCCGACGACGGCCTCGGCGTAGGCCGCCATCTCGAGCGGCTGGTCGCCCTCGCGGTAGCGGATGCCGAGCCCGCCGCCCACGTCGAGGGTGGTGAGGGAGGCGACGCCGCCTCGCCGCAGCCGCTCCACGATGCCGAGCAGCCGCTCGATGCCGGCGGTGAAGGGCGCGATATCGGTGATCTGCGAGCCCACGTGCATCGCGAGTCCGCGGAGCACGAGGCCCGGGGTCCGCGCGGCCCGCAGCGCGAGGCCCTCCACCTCGTCGTGCGGCACGCCGAACTTCTTCCCCTTGGCGCCCGTCACCGTGTAAGGGTGCGTCGCGACGGTGACCTCGGGGTTCACCCGGATGCCCAGCGGCGCCGCCCGCCCCGCGGTCTGCGCGACCGCCGCGAGCGCGGCGAGCTCCTCCTCCGACTCGACGTTGATGAGCCCGACGCCCGCCGCCAGCGCCGCGCGCAGCTCCTCCGCGGTCTTCCCCACGCCGCTGAACACGACGTCGGGACCGCCGAAGCCCGCGGCGAGCGCGCGGCCCAGCTCGCCGGAGGACACGATGTCCACCCCGGCGCCGAGCCCGCGCAGCAGCGTCAGGATGGCGAGGTTGCCGTTGGCCTTGACGGAGTAGTGGATGCGGTGCGGGACCGTCGCCAGCGCGGCGTCGAGGGCCCGGTACTGCCCGCGGACGTGCTCGGCGGAGTAGACGTAGACGGGCGTGCCGACGGCGTCGGCGATGGCCCGGGGTTCGAGCCCGTCGATCCTCAGTACGCC
>Ga0315295_10003666_pt1 | contig 13053 bp, 16 predicted proteins | sample YL17G14_0_MG_FD_204453 | JGI IMG/M metagenome (GOLD analysis project Ga0315295, IMG submission 204453) | Sediment microbial communities from Yellowstone Lake, YNP, Wyoming, USA - YL17G14_0 | ecosystem: Environmental > Aquatic > Freshwater > Lake > Sediment | place: USA: Wyoming | collected... | reverse complement strand
AGACCAACCCAATTACCAAGAATAAACCCTACGATGGCGCCAAGGATTGCGCCGATCCATTGTCCCGTGCTCATTTCAGTATCCTATATGCAAATCGCATCCGCTTTCTCAACCCCTTCTCATGGGCGGAGGCTCTGCAAACCCCAACTTGCTCGATTGCTTGATATAAATGGCCATCAAAAAATATCCCAACGTGTGAGGCCGCCTTCCCATAGTGAAGAAGAACCATGTCTCCATTAAGAAAGGATTCAAACCCGATGCTCTCGCACCTAAATTCTTTCTCGATCATTTCTTTCAGCAACTCTCTCGTGTTGTGAAGATGCCAGTCCTTCGGATAGTCTGGCATCAGATTCTTTCTCCATTGCAAGACGCCAATCTCCTCAAAAACTCTTGCCGCAAAATAGGCGCAATCACTCCCAAGACCTTTCACGCCGCACTGATGCCGAAATGGTGTCCCCATCCATTCATCAAGAATGCGTTTAAGTTCTTTCTGTTTCTCTTCGTCGTCAAAAAAATATTCCATCTTGTCCTCATTATTAAGGGGCTGACTTCCCATCAATTAACCTCCAGGGTCATCTTAAGGCCCGCCCCTAAGGCACGCTTTATTTTCCTTCTCCATCATGTCCTCATCGCCGGGTTTTCAATCGGAATGTATGGGTGCCCAAAAAAGTTAAAGATGTTATTGTTAACAAATTTATCCCTGCACGTTGCCGCCCGTCCATCGCATCCTGGATAAGCATCCACGTCGCCATCAGAAATATCATCATCATTAAGATCAAGGTTAATCATGCGATAAGACATCGTGATCGTATCACCCCAGTGAGCGACTATGGTTCTTTTTTCAACTCCAAACTCAACCGTTCCACCGATAAAATAACCGGTAGGTTTATCCTCAAAAGCAGAAGAAGTTAATATAGTTTTCGTCGGATCAAGCGTCACCTCCGTCGTAGTCCTATGACCTTCTTTGCTACATGCACCGGCGGGATTGTCGCATTTCAAATCAAACACTTTCCAATTACAGGTGATCTGGTATCTCTCGGTCGGGATCGGCATTTTTAGGAAGTGTTCAAACCCGACGCACTCGACATCGGCCTGGATCCCCTTAAAAGAGACGCTTTTGATTTGACCAAGAAATATCACGTCAGCCTCCAAAGGCAATTGTTCCCTGTGAAGCTTCATGATCATGACCCAGTATATATCCACGGGATTTATGGCGACAAACTCAAGAACAGGGTCTTCCACAAACGCTGCCTGAATCGAGCATTTCGTAACTTCAAGTTGAGAGTCATAGCGAATCAATGATCGCTTAATAGTTGCAGGAAGATACTCAACATTCCCAATTCCAAGACCAATGGGTTCTATCGTCTGGGGAGGTATGGCAACATCTCCGCTGGTATAACAGTGGGGAGTTTCGTCGCCTCGCCAAATGCGATAAAGTTCAACGGGCTTTCGTTGAGGTGCCTCTTCCTTAGCGACATAACTCGGAGTTAAATCTTTCATGATCCTCCCATCGGAACCTCGTCCAAAATAGTTCTAAAAGAAAGATTTGCTTCCCCAATCATATCCGTAATATATTTCATCTCAATCTCATCGTGATCAAATCGACAGAATAAAAGGAACGATACCAAGAGTCTTGGAAGTTCCTGACTGGAGCAAGCCCTTCCAATGGGTTCGTCCAACGTTATGGTTGCTGGGTCAGTCATCGGATGAGATGAATCAACAATCTCTTTATAAATGGGGGCTTCCCCTGGCCACATAAAAACTGCGTGCATCCCCGTTTTTGTGCCCAGCCAATAGTCATAAAATTCAACGGATTCTATCTCCAGGGTAGTCGCGCCCGCGCCAAACGCCTGAGTCACGCGGAGATCCTGCTGCCACGTGGGGATCCAGAATGATCCAAGCCTGGCCATCTGATAATCAAAGAAATCTAAGATACTTTGAATTTCGGACTTATCCGGCGCGAGATGATTCGCCTGCAACCCCAAAGCGGTCTCAATGTAATGGGACATCGAATAAGATTTTCCAAGAAAGAACAGCGAGTCATAAGGATGGAAGAACTTCTGGCCACCATCTTTAAGGTTTGGCGTTCGATCAAACACATAAAAACCTTTATAATCGGGAAATGAATCTGCATCTCCAATGTTGCGGACGATTCCGTCGTCATATTCCTCCACCGCCTCGATCCCCGTCTCCACCATCCGAGACGTGATCACGTTCAACGTTTGACCCGTCTTTATCCGGGCTTTTAAGACGGGGTAAACCTCCGTGTAAGGCTGCCAGGTGTGAGCAAGATCTTCTTCGAGCGTGATTTGCGATGGACTTAAACCCCCTGCAACTATGACCCCAGCATCATACAAACTCAGATCGTTTGGACTCAGCAGAATGCATGATCCTCCAACCTCAAAATTTCTGTCCGCGGTTGATCTTACACTCAAGATTTTTTGTCCCAATGAAGCCTGAGACGTTAAAACAGTCTTATCTTGCCAGAACGGGACCCCCCAAACATTGTGGAGATTCTTATGCATCTTTCTTCTTATATAGGACGACTCTGCAAACCCCTTTGACAAGATCGAGTAAACCAAAGTCCTCCGGGGCCACGTGAGCAGCGCCGACCTAACTTCGTTCCCGTCCAAAGCGGACGAGATCCCCGTCTGCCATTTCCTTCGATAAAGGATTGGGTTTTTCCAATCGGGTCGAATGAGCAAGTGTTCATTTATCTCTGTCATCTCATTATCTTTTTAACGGTCTCGGCTCTGCTGCTCAGGACATTGAGGACGGCATTCTGTCCTGCAGCGGAGGAGAGATACCTGTCTATATCTCGCGGGTCCGACACGTTAATGAAGGTCAATTCTACCTTGCCTTTTTCCATTGGGGAATACTCCGATGGAACGGGGCCTCCTGCGGCAAGGGCGTAAGAGGGTTGCGCCCGACGAGATGGAATAACCCCTGACAATAAACTCAAAAGCTGTTCTCTTGGAATGGCGCGGCTTCGGATAGCTTCCATCGCTTGAACGCCATAGTAGCGAACGGCTGGAACTGGCTGCATATATTCTCCAGCCGTCCCACGAATCGGAATAACGTCCGCTCCAGATGGGCCTCGGATAAACCCACCAGTTTGAAAACCTATAAGGCTTCCCAAAAGAGAGATGACAGTTCCTAAAATACCCCCGCCACCTCCCATGCCACCTAAACTACCTCCACCCGCCGGCGCACCTGCGCCGGTCCCATATCCATGGGCATTTAAATCTCCATCTTCAGAATAAGCATGCCCACGTCTATGATCATGTCCATGATGCTCGTCCCAAAATCTTTCGCAAGTTGTTTGAATGCTTCTTTTGCTGACATGGTCCCATCAGCCAAATTCTTCAAAAAACCCTTAACTGCTCCCGCCCCCGCGTTCAGGGCATTTGGAATCATATTTTGAAAGGAGTCCGCAAGTTGTTGGTTGAGGTTGATGGCTTCCTTTCTCGCGCCGATTTCTATCAGCGCTCCAACGTTCATGTCCTTCTGTGCTTGGAGTTCAGCATCTCTTTTTTCATAGATGGTGTTAATTAATTCACGTTGAGCCTCGGTTAATCCTTTTGTAGCTATAGTGATCTGTCTTTCGGCCTCAAGGCTCGCGATCTCGGCATCCTTCATCAATACCCAGTCGCCGGTTAATTCCCCAATCTGCTTACGAAACTCAGCGGTTTCTTTTAAGGATTCTAACTCGCGAACCTGCTTAAGTTTTTCGATTCGCTTATCCATCAGATTGTTGTAAGTTATAAGTTGATCCTTCGTTAACTTGGCAGCTTGATCGGAGAGGAGAAAAACCTGGCGCTCGACTTCCAACCCTCTCGCCTGAGCTGATGTGATGGCGTCGTAGTCTCCGGATATTTCGGCCAACTGTTTGCTAAAGTCCGCCATCTTAGTCTCTCGCTCGGCCCACAGTTGGCGAGCATAGTCAGCAGCTTTGGCATCAATCTTGGCAGCCTCGGCCGAGTACTTCGCTTCCGCCGCCAACCCGAGAGTGCGAAATTTTTCTTTGACAACTTCCCGATCCATTCCATCTCGTCTTGCTTGCTCAAGCTCAGATTTTCTCTTCGTATCTAAGTTTGCTTGAGTGGCCTTCAATTCTTCCTGAGCCATGCGGCGATCCCACTCGATCTCTATCAAGGTCACATCTTGCCCCGTTCTTCTCGCTTCTTCTATCTGCATGGCCCTCTGTTTTTCAAGGCCAGACTTAACGATCTCGTTCTGAGCCGCGATCCTTTGCTCCTCGTTTGCAAGCCTAAATTTCGTAAGATCGTCCTTAAGCTTCTCTTGATCGATCTGATCTTTTTTAGCAACCTCCCCCATCCCGACAACAGCTTTCTTAGCCTCAGGAGTTTTAGCTTCTTCCTTCCCCATAATAACTTTATTTAAATCTTCGGCCTGACGAATGAGGGAATCTAAGACCTTCTGCTTTCTTGCCCCAAAGTCTTCGACCGCTTTACTGAGCCCAGGGATAGCTCCCACAGTTATAAAATTGAAAAGACTCAAAAGTTCATAGTTGATTTCCATGACTCCAAAAAAGATGGCGGTAACTCCCGTGAAAAATCCCTTAACTCCTATCAGGATCGTCCTCAATCCAAGTTCGATGGAACCAAATAAAATTCCAAATTCTCCTTTAAAATTCTTTAGTTCTTTGATCCCCTCGATCAGGGCCTTAACAATATCCATGAAAATGGGAAGAGCATTCGAAGCAGAAGTGGCCTCAACCAACACCTTTGAAAACTCTTCCTTTAACTCTCTCAAGGCAGACTTTACTTTTTGAAGATCCTCGGCAACCGACGGTTCATCCATGACGGCGCCTAAGAAGCTTTTCTTCTCTATCTTTTGACGGTTGATCTCATTGATAATCGCCTGTCTTTGTCCAACCTCGTTCAAGTATTTTGTGACGGTTCCAAGAGAATTGGCATAACGTTCCGTTACTTCAGCCAGATCCATCGGGAAAGCGGCCTTCAATCCTCTCGTCCTCAAAGTAATGACCGCCTCAGAGATTCTCTCGAAAGCTGCTTCTACGTCGATGCCCATCAACCTCGCAGCCACGCGTGCGGCTTCCATCAATCCAACAATGTCTTCCGGGCTAACCCCCTCAACCAAAAGCCTTTGAGCTTTAATCATTAACCCAGTCTGTTCGACAAAGACAATCCCGACCTCCTTCATCCGTCGGATCATCTCTTCTCCGTTCACGCCCAAAGACTTGGTCATCATGGCAAAGGATTCTTCGGTCTGTTTAGCCTTGGCGCCAATATCCAACAAGGCAACGGCACCCTGAATGATCTTATAGGATGCATAAACGGCAGCGGCCATTCCAACGTAAGCGGCTTGAACCCCCGCTATGGAAGAAGCAAACGTGCTGGCATGCTTTTGAGTTTGATCGGCAAGGGTCTTGGTATCTTTTTGAACCTCCGCGAACTGTTGCTTTAAGCCCTTTATATCAGCAACTAATCTGATGACCAGTTTTGCAATCTCTTGCTCATTTGCCATCTAACAACCTCTTCATTTCCTTGAACTTATTCTTCGATGACGCCTTGCTTGGAGCCGCCGAAGAAATCTTCTTAGGAGACAGCGCCTGGATATAACTCTTCCAATCTTTCTGATCCGCCCCAAAAGAGATTCTTAAAGCAATTGCCAAATCAAAGGTCTCGCGCTTAAGGTTCTCTTGCGCAGCGCTATAGAAAAGCCACACTTGATCGATCGTATAACGACGCCATAAGTCATCGAACCCATGGCCTCGTCGAACCAAAAACTCTAAGGCCTCAGCTAACTGGTTGCCAACGAACTCATGGCTGTCCGTGCGAGGCCAGAGAAGTTTTTTATTCTCTCCACATTCTGAATCAAGACGACAAGAGCGATAGAGACCACGCGATCAAACTCCATTTTATTAACTTCTTCGATCGAGCATTCGATCGTTCTTGCCACCACTTCAGGAATGATTGGACCGAGAGAAGAGACGATAGAGAGGATTTCATTAGAGTCCTCACCCAGCGATTCAAATTCTTTGATCCCGATCCCTTTATCCTTCAGGATCATTGACCCCTTAACAAATACTGGAAGCAGGTCAAAGAATTGTTCGAACGACCACGGCTTAACTCTAAATCCTCCCACGTCAATTCCCGGAGATAAAATTTGTCCCTCTGTTTTTTCATCGGCCATAATCATGACTCTCCAATCAAGGTCATCAGCCCATACGGGCTGACTGGATGAGTATCGACGTCTGTTTCCGCCTCGAACTCAAACCCGATTTTTCCAAGTTCATCGCTAATTAGACCTAAGTTCCCGGTGGGGGACAACTTTACCCTCCATCCTTCATAGTGGTAGTTTGGACCGATATCGTTCGTTGGCCAGAAGTCCAAAGCCCCGATCAAATCTCCCGAGGTCAGTGGAGCGATGGAGAACGACCCAGTTTGACCAAAGAGCCAGAGCCTCAAATTTTCTCGATCAAATTCATCGAGTTCAAAGTTGCCCTTGAGCCTTCGGATCTTAGTCCTCGTCCAGTCTACCGTTCCAATTCCTTCGCGGCTCGTTATGTGTTCAATCTTTTCGATCTCAATCGTCAGGTTAAAAGCCGGGGCGTTGCCCACGTCTCTCAACCCAGTTGGAAGACCATCTACGTCGAACCGATCAAACTTAACGATCCCCTTCCCCAGTGTAAAAAGTTCCGTGCTGTGTGCTACCTTTTCCATCTCAGTACCTCCTTTTGTTTTTATCCATTAAGATCCTACTTCGCAGGATCAAAAGGATCTTTCCACTTGTGACTATAGGTCATCTGATACACTACCTGCAAAAGCCCGGTCTCTTCATCAACGTACAACTTATCAGCCGGAGCCGGCTTCAGTCGGTTGATCGACCACTCCGATATCGTCTGATCGGTTAATATTGCGATCTCGATATCTGCGTCCATCTCGTCCATGCTATCAAAGGTGACTCGCGTCTCTCCTTTTAAGGCCACGTGAATAATAAGATCGATCGTCACGTGCACGACGCGGTTGTTGTCCTTTCGGGATACCGGTTCATCAAAAAAGCATCCCCACGGATATATTGCCGTGTCCTGGTCTATCGGTATCCCTTGCCCCCGCTTCCACTGCTTAACTGAGGTGACTGTTTTTAGAGCCTCTTCTATCGCGTCCATCAAAATAGTCTTAACGGGCTTCGCCATATCACTCCACCTTTACTCCGTGGTCAATAAAATCCTGGATCAATTTTGGCCGGATCCACTCCTTGATATCTTCCGGGTGAACGCGGGCCTTTATCCTCACCGATTTAAGCAGGAGAAAGAGAGGGGTGATTTGACCTCTTAATTCTCCAACCTTTTTTCCGCTCGTAATTTTCCGCTTTCCAAAGATGATGAGGCTCCCAGTTTCTTTGCTCTTTGCTACAAAGGTTTCGCCCCAAGGACCTTGCCTTGCCGAACCTCTCGCGACTCCTGCTCCAGTCATAGCCGCCGGCAGAGGGATCGTTAAATACTTCCCCTTCTTTGGGGTGATGGTCGTCGTCTGTCCTTTTGGCCCAACGTGAACTCGGCCGTAAACCGTTCCAAACGAGATCCCTCCCTCTACAGAACCTTCTTTAATCTCGGTCGGAATTGGAATGCAGGAAGCTCTCAATTTCCCCGTCCTCACCCGCAGTCGAGTGCTGGTCGTTCCCCCAGTCAAGTGTTCCGTACGAACGTAACGTTGCATCGCCCTCGCCTGTCGGGTGATGATTCTCTCCGCTTGCTTAAAAATATTAGGGGGGATCTTCCCAATTCCATCGATCTTGCTTTCTTCCATTAAAGAGTAATCCTCCGATATCTATCCAACACTTTTTCTACGTCGGGTAACCACTCGTCAACGGACATCTTGTTGATTGACCCGTCCGGATAGGTGACGGACATTAGGCCCAGATCCTTTCTCCTTCTAAATTCATAAGCGGTTTGCTTAATTAATTTCCGACTCAAATCTCTCGGGAGAGTCTCCGAAGAATAGCCGCCGTCATATTGTACTTTTATGACCTTGTTGCCTTTCAAAAAGTGGAAGGTATCTTTCCTAATGATCCCTCTATTTTCATAGATGGTATAATCCGCAGGAGAGACCAAATCTCCTGGGGCAAACAACTTAGAAGAATCTTCCCATATTGATACATTATTAATATAGAGGTGGGGAAGGCAGAGAGTCTTTCTTCCACCATCAAGATATACGATCTCATCCTCAACCAAGATCATCTTCATCCCAATCTCGCCCTCCGCTTCCGCCACGACGCCGTCGATCAAGCCTTGGATGAAGTCATCATAATCGATCCCCATCGCTGGGTCGATTTGCGCCTTAACATCGACCAAAGAAATCACGTTAGGTATAATTTCTATTGACATCGAGCTTCTCCTTTGCCGCAGCCACCACGTCTCCGACGGTGATGCCTTGCATACAGTTGTTCGTTTTACACTTAAACCACCTCACGCTATCCTGGCAAGGGGAGCAAGAGATCCCCATTTGAAGAACGGTTGAGCTCTTAGCTTTCGGCGCGTTCTTTGTCGTTAGAGTTGGGCCGAAGAGAGCGATCATCGGCGCCCCGATCAAGTTTGCAAGGTGCATGAGGCCAGTGTCAGTCGTTACTAAAAGATCAAGTTGGGAGATGACTTTTGCCGTCTCCAGTATATTTAATTTTCCGGCAAAGTTTGCTGCAAGATGAATCTCGGGGGGAAGTTCTCCCTCTAACCCTACACCAACCACTGACCCACCAAAATAACGCTCTACAACCTTAGAAAAACGGGTAAAGTGAGGCCATCCCTTCGCGTCCCAGTAGTGGTTCGAGACCCGAAAATAACCGTTGCAAAGACCTATGATTGGCCTCGGAAGATCGAGAATGGGGGCGTCGGCAAAAGGAAAATCAACCATCGGCATCTCGCCCTCATATCCCATGGATCGAGCAACCGTCTCATAATATTCGCTCTCATGAATTCCCGATTCTCTCCACCTTGGCCGAGGGACGATTCTCCGCATATTATTTTTAAAGACGTTCACGATGTTTGAACCGTTAACCCCATGAAGAGTGAAGTACCAAATCTCATAATCTTTCGGATCAAGGCGATCGCTTGGGTAGTTGATAAACTTTCCAACGACGCCCCAATTTTTACAAAGCAGTTCCACCGCGGGCCTACGGCAATCCTTCCAACTTGCATCGGTGCAGACGTCGATCTTTTTTTCATCGGTCATCGACGCAACGGCCGCGAGGCTTGGCATCATGAGGATGAAATTTCCCAACCCGTTCTGAAAAAAAGCAATCGCCTTCAATCTCTATCCTCCTTCAATAAAAAAATCTTTCCCTGTTTTAAATCAATGCTCGAATACCCGTGATGCTCCATAATTCTTTTAGCATCGTTCCACCCGTAGGTTAACTTATGAGTTCCCATGTAACCGTCCCACGATTGCCCATCGTCTTCCATTGGTGATTCAAAATAGATGACAGGAACTCCCGAGACATACCTTGCCAACAGCTCAAAATGCTCGTTTGAAATATGTTCGATGAAATGAGTGGCAACTATAACATCTGGCTTCTCAACTCTTTCCTCTGCGAACCAGTCAAATCGATGAGGCTTTATTATCCTGTATTTTTTAGAAGGGTATATGGTCTTATTTATAGCCGCCTCGCAAATTTCAATGTTAACCCAATCAATAATGGCGTCTCCGTAATGAACCATCATCGCAAATGCCAGGTCTCCCTTCCACCCTCCAAACTCAAGAACTTTAAACGGCTTGCCTATGAGATCTAATGCAGTTATCACGTTATCCGCTTTGAAGTGCGCCTGGTTAGGATACATTGATTCCATCTGATTATGGAAATCAATATTATCCCTATAACTCATCTTTTCATACCTGTCCCGCCACTCATTAAACATCAGGCAAGAGTTTTCAATGATGATGCCACCTACCTTCATCTACAATATCTCCTCTTCTGGAACACGCCCCTTTAACTTAGCTGGATTTCCACAGACGATAGTTCTTGGTTCAACGTCCCTTGTCACAACCGAACCCGCGCCCACCAAAGAATTTTCTCCTATAACAATCCCCGGCATAACAAGAGCACTTGCCCCCACTCTTGCGGCTCTCTTGATTATCGGTGGAATTAAAATCACCTTTTCTTTACCTCGGCCATGCCAGACTTTTTTGTCGTTCAGTCCAAGGTAGTGAGGCCCAATGAAAACATCATCTTCAACGATCGCATTTCGTGTGATGATCGCATGTGGCCCCATTGTGACTCTATCCCCTAAAATACAGCCGCCTTCAAATATACAGTAATGGCCAATAACGCAATTTTTTCCTATCTTTGTATTTGTTCTCAATACGCACCCAACACCCAGGAAAGTACCGTCACCGATGATGCAACCCTCTTCAATCACCACATAAAGGCTAATCCTTGTTTCTTTTCCAAAAACTGTACTTGGATGAATTCCTTCCATCAAGTTACCCCGTGAATTAAATTAGAAAATAATTCTTGGTTCTTAAAAAGATACTCTGGAAACATTTCGTCAATCCGAACGTATTTGACGATTCTATCCACTGATCTTTCGGTGATGTGAATTCCACCTTCAACGATTTCTTCTATTTTTCCAACACTCAGAAGACTCGAGTTATTCAATTCTACATGGGCGCACGACTTTATTTTTTCCTCAATCTTCTCACGACCCCCTATCCAACTAAAATGCCACGCCCCGTCCTTTATCGCCTGAAATTTTCTCTGGCCGTTCAGCCATTTAAAATTGTGAAATCCTTCGTATTGGTCAACGATCTGCCCAAAGTAACCCATGACAGGTCCACACTCATAATCTTTTGCTACAAGGCCGTTAAGATAGTAGTAGAAAAGCCATGGGTCAAAGGTCACCGGATCTTTTAAATCATGATTTTTTATGGCCTCCCTAATTTTTTCGGCTCTCGGTATTTCGTCCGCATCCGACAGAATCACGATATCATCAGGTTTTGCTATATCCTTGATTAAAGACGAGATCAAATTTCTTTGGCTGTGTTCTCTCTCCCACGCGTTATCTCCTTCAACATTCACGCTTTCGAATAAGATTTTATGATCGAATTTTTCAAACCTTTCCCGATTCTCTTTGAAATAAAGAGGCTTCAAAGTTCCCTGGTGCGTGATGTTAGATTCCGCAACAACGAAGTAATCAACGACCGCGTCTAACTCATGCATCCTAATTTCAAGCAGATCCAACTCATTAAAAAATGGGAAGCAGTCAAAGATCATACCAGCACCATCCAATCATCCCCAATTAACTTTGATCCATTCACACGAGTTATAACTCTTTCCCCGAACACCCCATTAACTGCCTTTGCCACTCCAGCAGGGTGATCGAAATCGTGACCTCCGATCAATCCGCCTGGCTTGACTTTTGGAAGCCACGACAGTATATCACCTCTAACCATAACTTCCGCATGATCTCCATCGATGTAGATGAAGTCGAACTGAAGGCCAAGGATTCTTGAGACATCAGAAGACCATCCTTTGATAAAGATAATTTCTCTCTCGCCATGCAGCCTGTGCCACGTCTCAGCAAGATTAAGATTATTCATCTGCCCACCTGAGGCGTCCCATGAATCGATAAGAACCAATAACTTTGGATGAAGCTCATTCCAGATATACTCGGCGTTAAGACCGCACTGAACCCCTATCTCTGCAATCACAAGATCGTCTCTATTTTTAAAATGATCCTTTGCAAAAAGGATCGAGCCACGAGGAGTAGCCTTAACGTCGGTGACGTCTCCCTCAATCTTAAAGACGGTGCCATTAACGTTGGATGTTAAAATTACCTTTTTAAAAACTTCAGTCATTTAACCAACCTCACTTCCCCCATCATCCTCTTCGAATCCCACGTGGAGTTTTTAACTTGCCCCAAGTGCCTCATCATCGGAATAACCATGATCTTCTTCTCCTGATTAAAACTGCAATTTAGGGAAGCCGCGCCTTTATCAAATCTTGATTTGCTGTAACATCCTGTAAACCAGACATCTAAATTTGATCCTTTCCCTTTATCAGGAAACCCGATTGGGTGACCATCAGGGTTAAACCTTGGCACCTGCCCTATCGACTCCCAAAATTTCTTCTCACCTATAACATTCGGAAAACCTTGAGAAGCTTTGATGAGCACCTTTCTACCATTCCAGTCGACCGACTCAATGGTTGGGTGTTCGATGCAGTCATACCCAGAAAAAAACCCAATATCATACTTCTCCTTTAACTCCTCATACGCTTCAAGAAGAGTTCCAAGCCACTCGTCCTCAAAAATCTCCACGTCGTCCTGGAAGTAGCAGAGGTAAGGAAAATATTCGTAGAAGGCGTCGTGCCACTTGGACTCCGACCACAAGAGGTTGAACCCATACCGAACCCCGTGGCGCTTCTTGCTAAGCGAAACGTGGCAGAGATTCTCGTGACTCAGTTTAGACAAATATTCTGGAGTCTCGTCCGTCGAGCAATCGTCAACGATGAAGAGCCTGTAAGGAATGTCCCTCGTCTTTTGAAACAGGCTGTTCAAGGTCTTCTTTAAAAATTCAGCGCGATTGTACGTCGTCATTAAAATGTCGATCATCTCTCTATCGCCTCAGACACGAATATAAACTCTTGATCCACGGGCCATCTCTTTAAAAGCATCGGCAAATCTTTCTTCACCCAATTATCTTCGGCATCCCCCGCGTGGCTGTGCCACGCGTCATATCTTCTTCCATAAACATAGAAGCCGTTAGAACATAGTGGAGCAAGAGAGAGGAGGTGTTTTCTATGGAGCGCGATCCACAATCCCAATTCATTGCATATCTCCACGCCCGTCTTATTAATCCTCCACCCTGGGGCTTTAAATCCTTTGACAAAAGTTGTAAAGTCAACCCTGGAAAAAAAGTCAAGGATCTCATCCCTTGAAAGAAGCAACATCTCATCGTTTGAATTATGCTTAAACCCATGCACGGCCAACTCCACCCAATCAAGCTTCTTCATTTCCCTAAGATGATCTTCGCTCGTCTTAAACGGGATCGTAAAAAGCGTGACCTTAAATTT
>Ga0315295_10003664_pt1 | contig 13054 bp, 14 predicted proteins | sample YL17G14_0_MG_FD_204453 | JGI IMG/M metagenome (GOLD analysis project Ga0315295, IMG submission 204453) | Sediment microbial communities from Yellowstone Lake, YNP, Wyoming, USA - YL17G14_0 | ecosystem: Environmental > Aquatic > Freshwater > Lake > Sediment | place: USA: Wyoming | collected... | reverse complement strand
TGTTCCTCCTGGATCTTCTCCTCGATTGCCGCCTTCTCTGCTTCGAGCGATGCGATTTTTGCGGCCGTCTTTTTCCCTTCCAGAAACGCACCCGCGATCTTCGAGGTGATCAGCTTGATCGCCCTGATCGCGTCGTCATTCCCTGGTATTACGTAGTCGATTTCGTCGGGATCACAGTTCGTATCAACCACCGCGACAATCGGGATCGAGAGTTTCCTCGCTTCAGCAATTGCGATTTTTTCCTTTTTTGGGTCGATCACAAAGATGCAATCGGGCAATGCAGGCATCTCCTTCAGACCGCTCAGGTTCTTATCGAGCTTCATTCTTTCCTTTTCCAAAGAAGCGACCTCTTTTTTGGAGAGGGCATCGAAGGTGCCGTCCTCTCTCATCTTTTCGATGTTTTTGAGACGCTCTATGCTTTTCCTGACTGTCAAAAAGTTCGTGAGCATCCCGCCGAGCCATCTCTGGTTCACGAAGAAGACTCCGGCCCTTTTGGCTTCTTCCTGAATCGCATCCTGTGCCTGTTTCTTTGTACCCAGAAAAAGAATTGTTCCACCCTTCGAAACCATCTCCCTCACGTACTGGTATGCATCTTCGAGCCCCTTCAGCGTCTTCTGGAGATCAATAATGTAGATGCCGTTCCTCTCCCCGAAGATGTACCTCTTCATCTTGGGGTTCCATCTTTTCACCTGATGGCCGAAGTGAACCCCGGCCTCGAGTAACTCCTTCATCGTCACTACCATACTACCTCCTCTGGTTTATCCTCCGCCTTTCCCTCCCCGAAGGGGGACCAGTGTGGGAAAGCCTAAGGCGTGTGTTTTTACAGGCTACAAGCTTAGCATAGGCAGGTATGACTTTTCAAGATAAGAGGACGTGCGTGCGGACCAAAATGTGTTATCCGGAGGTGATATGGAGAATAATCATACGAGTTACAAAAAAACATGGCAGACATCCCTCAACACCTTTATAAGGCGATGAAACGGCATTCATCCGGCTTGTATGGCACACCTCACCTGGGACGTGGTCATGCAGTCAAGCTTGGAACGTGGCTTCCGATACTTTAAGGTATCGCCGATAAAGGCGTTTCGGGACATCCGCCATGTCTCTGTCGATAACGTTTTTGCAACTGGAGGAGAATAATGACTTTTATTATTCTTATCTTTTATTATAGCATTGATGGCTGTTACAGAAAACGTCTACAACATAAAGATCCCTTCGTTCGAAGGTCCCCTGGACCTTCTCCTCCACCTCATCCGGGAGAACAAGATCGATATCTATGATATCCCGATCGCCCTCATAACCCGTCAATACCTCAAGTACATAGACATGATGAAGGAACTCAACCTCGACATCGCTGGTGAATTTCTCCTGATGGCGGCGACGCTCATCCATATCAAGTCGAGGATGCTCCTTCCTGTTGAAGAAGGGCCGGAGGAAGAGGCTCAGGAAGACCCACGGTATGAACTCGTTCAGCGGCTCCTCGAATACCAGACGTTCAGGGATGCCTCTTTTGCCTTCAGGGAACGGGAGGAGGAATGGTCCCATGTCTTCTCCAGGAGCCCCGATGACGAAGACCTCATCCTTGAATGTGAAGGTGGCACCGATGGCGGTGTGGACACGGAGGTCCAGGGAAACAGAGAGTCCCTTCCCGGTCTTTTTGAGCTTGGCATCTTTGATTTGCTCACTGCCTTTAAAAGACTCCTCGACAAGGCACCCCCAGAGGTTGTCGCCATCACCCGTGAAATGCTCACTGTGAAGGACAGGATCACGTTCATCATGGAGAAGCTTGAAGAAAGGGAGGCGATGCGATTCGAAGATTTAATCGCGGGGAACCTAAAGAGGTCTTACCTCATCGTTACGTTTATTGCCCTCCTCGAACTCCTGAGGCTCGGGCTAGCGAGGGCCTATCAGGAGAGGGATTTTGAACACATCTGGATCATCAGAAAGAGGGAAAACCGTAATGAGACATGATGATTTGTTTATGGTATAATCACATGAATTAAAAACTAGATTACCCAATTATTTATGTATTTGACTAATTGTAATAGTTCACCCCCACCCTTACCCTCCCCCATCGAGGGGGAGGAAATTGGATTTTGGTGTGGAGACACGCACATGCGTGTCTCCACACCTCTCAAAAGATTTCCCCTCCCCTTGCGGGAGGGGACTAAGGGGAGGGGGGCTGAACTATTACGACTCATTGTTACCGATCCTGTGTTCGTGACAGAAAGGGGTTGATGGAATGAAGGTGATCCTCAAGGAAGATGTGAAGAATCTCGGGGTGACCGGGAGTGTCGTGAATGTTGCGGACGGGTATGCGCGGAATTATCTGATACCCAGGAACCTTGCCGTCGAGGCGAATGTAAAGAATATAAAGGCCCTTGAGCACGAAAAAAGGAAGATCGGGGAGAAGGCGAGGAAGAAAGCGAATGCTGCCAGCGAACTGGCTGAAAGGCTCGCAGTCACCACCTTCGTCATACCTGCCAGGGCAGGGGAAGAGGAGAAGCTCTTCGGCTCCATCACCTCCATGGATATTGCTGAAGCCTTGAAGACCAAAGGGTTCGATATCGACAAGAAAACGATCATCCTCGATGAGCCCATCAAGAGGCTTGGTTCCTTTACCATCAATATCAAACTCCAGTCAGACATCACCGCCCATATGAATGTCACCATAGTTCCAGAATGAGAGAAATGGACGTTACTGTTGACAGGTTGCCCCCGCAGAATCTCGAGGCGGAGCAATCTGTGCTGGGGGCTATCCTTCTCGAGAACGATGCCCTTCCAAAGGCCATCGAACTCCTCTCGCCCGAGGACTTCTACAGGGAGCCCCACAGGAAGATCTTCAACACCATGATAGAGCTCTTCGAAAAAAATGAGGCGGTCGACCTCATCACCGTGACCGAAACACTCACGAGGAAGAACGAACTCGACATTGCAGGAGGAGTCACCTACATCGCGAATCTCGCGAGCCATGTCCCTACCGCCGCGAATGTGAGGTACCACTCGAAGATCGTGAAAGAGAAGGCCCTTCTCAGGGCGCTCATCAGATCGACCACAGAGATTGCCTCGAAGGTATACGAGTCTTCCCTCGAAGCAGAAGAGCTCGTCGATTATGCTGAGATGATCATCTTCGCTATCTCGGACAGGAGGACAAAGACCTCTTTCTTCTCCCTCAAGGAGGTGATCAAGAGCAGCTTCGAGATGATTGAGCACCTCTACGACAAGAAAGAAACGATCACCGGCATCCCCTCAGGATTCGCCGACCTTGATGAGCTTACGACAGGCTTCCAGCCAGGGGATTTCATCGTCATCGGGGGAAGGCCTTCCATGGGAAAAACAGCACTTGGTCTCAATATCGCCCAGCACGTCGGACGCGAGATGAAGGGACCTGTAGCCATCTTCAGCCTCGAGATGTCCAAGGAACAGCTCGCGTTGAGGATGCTCTGCTCGGAAGCGAAGGTTGATTCGAATAATGTGAGGAAGGGGATCTTCAGCAAGGAGGACTGGCGGAGACTTACCAGCGCTGCAGGGAGACTCGCGGAGGCGCCGATCTTTATCGACGACTCTTCGTACATCTCTGTGCTCGAGATGCGCGCAAAGGCGAGACGTCTCAAGACTGAACATGGCGCCCTCAGCCTCGTGGTCGTGGATTACCTCCAGCTCATGAGAGGCAGGGGGAGCTTTGAAAGAAGGGAACAGGAGATCTCAGAGATATCGCGCTCCCTCAAAGGACTTTCAAAGGAACTGAAGGTGCCGGTCATTGCCCTCAGCCAGCTCAACAGGAGTGTAGAACAGAGGGAGAACAAGAGGCCGAACCTCTCCGACCTCCGTGAATCGGGCGCAATCGAACAGGACGCGGACGTGATCCTCTTTCTTTACAGGGATGAGGTGTACAATAAGAACAACCCTTCAAACAGGGGAAAGGCGGAGGTTATCATTGCAAAGCAGAGGAATGGTCCAACAGACACGATCCACCTCACCTTCCTGTCGAATTGCACCAGGTTTGTCCCTTATACCGACATAGAATATCAGTCGGAGGACGCCTTTTGACGGCTGCGATCCTTGCAGGAGGCGAGAACAGGAGGATGCCGGTTCCCAAGGCCTTCCTCCTCGTCGAAGATAAGACGATCGTGGAGCGGAGCATCGAAGTCCTCGGCAAAATATTCGACAGGATTCTTATCAGCACGAATATGCCGGAGAGATACTTCTCTTTTGGTCTCCCGATGGTGGGGGATGTGAAAAATGTCAGAAGCCCGATGACAGGCATCCTTTCTGTGCTCATTGCGACACAGGAAGACGCGGTCTTCGTCGTTGCCTGTGATATGCCCTTTTTGAACGAGCAACTGATACGGCATATGAAGACCACCTTCGAGGAGCATAACGCAGGGGGTGAGCAGGTTGGCGCAGTGGTCCCTGTGGTAGGGGGGAATGCCGAGCCGCTCTTCGGCATCTACACGAGGCACTGCATTGCCACGATAGAGGCGACGCTCGCGAGATCGAGGAAGAGCCTGATCGATATGTTCAAAGAGATTCGTATCCTCTCTATCACTGAGGAAGCAGTCAAGGCACTGGACCCCGGGGGCATGTCTTTTGTCAATGTAAATACCTTCGACGACTACGAGAGAATAGGAGGGAATAAAGGAGGCAATCCATGTTTGGCTTAGGTATGCAGGAGCTCATTATCATTATGATCATCATTCTTGTCCTTTTTGGTGCCTCCAGGCTGCCGGAGATAGGGAAGGGTATCGGCCAGGCAATCAGGAACTTCAAGAAGGCGACAACAGAACCGGACGAGATAGATATCACGCCGAAAAAGCCCATCGAGGAAAAAAAAGAAGAGAAGAAAGAGGGAAGTGCATAGAGGCGCTATCGCTGAGATAGACCTCGATGCGATAGCCCACAATTTCTCTCTTGTCCGGGAGATGACAGGGAATCGCCCGGTGATAGCCGTGGTGAAGGCAGATGCATACGGACACGGGGCGGTTGAGGTCTCAAAGAGACTTGTGGAGAAAGGTGTCTCGTGCCTGGCTGTCGCCTTCACTGAAGAAGGCATAGCGCTCAGAGAGTCGGGCATCAGTTCGCCCATACTTGTCTTCTTTGATACCGGCGCCACTGCCGATTTTTTCGAGCACCATCTCATCCCGGTGCTCCATGACCTGGAAACAGCACGGCGATTGTATGGAGAGTCACTCCGGAGGGGCCGGTCCCTCGATGTTCATGTCAAGTTAGATACCGGTTTGGGCCGAATCGGATTTTATGACGACAGGGAATTGGAGACCCTCAATGTGATCACGGCCTCAGGCCTTCTCCGTATCGTCGGACTCATGAGCCACTTCTCAGAGGCGGATATCGCCGACACGGCTTACGCTAAGGCTCAGCTCACCATGTTCCATGCCATGAAGGAAAAGGTGTTGCAGGGCGGCAAGGGAACGGTGATGTGCCATATAGCCAATAGTGCCGCTATTATGTCACTCAGAGAGGCCCATCTTGATGCCGTGAGGCCGGGCCTCATGCTGTACGGATATTCACCTCTCACCGGTGCATCGCTGCGACCATCGTCCCTTAAACCCTCGATGAGGGTAACGACTCAAATACTCTCCCTTAAAAGGTTCCGGAAAGGGATGTCCGTGAGCTATGGCAGGACCTTCATCACGAGAAGGGAGAGCCTCATCGCCGTGCTCCCCTTGGGGTATGCCGACGGAATCGGAAGGGTCTTCTCGAATAACCTCGAAGTCCTTGTGAAGGGCAAGAGAGTCCCTGTTGCGGGAAGGATCTGTATGGATCTTACCATGGTCGATATCACAGAGGTCGGGGAAGTTGCGGTAGGGGATGAGGTCGTCCTCATCGGGAAACAGGGTGATGAGGAGATTAGCGCCGGAGAACTTGCCGAAAAGGCAGGTACGATCAACTATGAGATCCTCACCACCATCGGAATGAGATCGAGAAGGGTTTACAGGGGTCAGGGACTATGAGCTCCGGTCTGCAAAAAAAAGACGTGGCAGACATCCCTCAAAGCCTTTATGAGGCGATGAGAAATTGATAATCGGCTTGAAATGTTGCACATCACCTGCAATGTGGTTCTTCAGTGGAGCTTGAAACGTGGCTTCCGATACTTCAAGGTATCGCCGATAAAGGCTTTTCGGGACATCTGCCATGTCTCTGTCGACAAAGTGTTTGCAACTGGCAGGTGAACTTTGCATATCCGGCAATGTTCCGGAATACAGTAGCAGGTGGAAAGGAGGTGATACTCGTGAGGATACCCTTCATGAACCAAGTAACCTGGTATCTCATCGTAGCGATGTGTATCTTCGGCATCATGCCGAGACTTGATGCGGCAATGGTACCATCAACTCTGATTGCATCACCCGTTTTCGACAGGGCCGCTGATCTAGAAGAGATCCAGAGGGTCCTCGAGATGAAGGTTGTGCAAGACAGGCTCGAGAAGTTCGGTTTCACCTACGATCAGATCAAGGCGAAGATGCAGAATCTCAGCGACCAGCAGATTCACCAGCTTGCCCTGCAGATTGACGATCTGAGGGTTGGAGGAGATGATGCACTCGGAGTGATTATCGCCATTCTCGTGATCGTTATCTTGGTCATCCTGATCCTACATCTCACAGGCCGCAAAGTGATTGTGAAATGATGGTTCCGAGATGTGAATGCTTGAACATGCATACCGACAATCCCATGAGAAGGTCGGCGCACTGGTTTCATTTCAGTGTGATCCTGATTCTTCTCTTTCCAAGTTGTGCAACGCTGGGTAATGATCAGACGGCTCAAGGGAGAGGGGATGTCACGATCATTGAGGATGTCCCCTTTTACCCCGGGGAAGACTATCAATGCGGCCCTGCTTCCCTCGCAGGTGTCTTGAATTACTGGGGGGTCACTGTCTCCCCAGGCGATATCGCCCGAGAGATATTTAGCCCTTCAGCGGGAGGTACACTGAACTTCGATATGTCCCTCTATGTCCGGTCGAGGGGGCTCCAGGCGTTGCAGTATTCAGGGACCATTGAGGACTTAAAGGAGAAGATCACGTCTTCCTACCCTCTCATCGTCCTCGTCGATTACGGCTTTTCCATATACCAGGTGAACCATTTCATGGTCGTGGTGGGTTTTACCGATGAAGGGGTGGTTGTAAATACGGGGAGAGAGGAGAGGCGATTGATCCCCTCCCGTGACTTCCTGAAGGCCTGGAAGAGGACGAAATACTGGACACTGCTCATCTCGCCACAACCCTGAATGACTTCCCATGCAAAGGAGAACCGTAATAGTTCACTCCCACCCTTACCCACCCCCGTCGAGGGGGAGGAAAATGGTTTTTTGGTCTCCCCTCCCCTTGCGGGAGGGAACTAAGGGGAGGGGGGATATAAAATGTTTCTTTACTCTTACTTTGTGCCTTTTATTTTTAGAATTCCTTTCCGGATGTTCCTTCCATATCCCTAAGATCATAGTCCTTGACGATCCGCTGAGCCCCGAAGAGCATCTTAATCTCGGTGTAGCCTATGAGAATAAGGGTGAATATGACAATGCCATAAGAGAATATACGCATGCGTCGAAGAAACTTCCTGTTGCGCACCTCTATATCGGGAATGTCTATTTTCTGAAGAATGAACTCAGAGAGGCAGAAAAATATTATAAAAAGGCGATACAGAATGACCCCGGGAACTCAGATGCCCATAACAACCTCGCCTGGCTCTACTACACGAAGGGCGAGAACCTCAGTGAGTCGGAGTCTCTTGTACTGAAGGCGATGGAGATTGACCCCTCAAAGAGAGATACCTACCAGGATACCCTCGAGAAGATCAGGGATGCGAGGGCAAACTGAGATGTTGAATATTTATAGAAAAATAGATATTTTTTATCTTGAAATACCGTACCTCTCATGCTATCATGTAGCACACGATTTCTTCATTATCTTAATTCTCATCAAATAAAGCAAAAAGGAGGAGAGTGACATGCCTTACAATGCGGTTGAAATGGCTGACTGGCAGATTTCGGAAGCTGCAGAAAAAAACATGCCCACACCAGAAGAATGGAGGGACAAGCTGGGACTCCAGAAGGATGAAGTCATGCCCATGGGACGTCTGTGCAAGCTGGACTTTCTAAAAATCATTGAACGTCTCAAGGACCGGCCGGACGGAAAATACGTTGAGGTCACCGCTATTACACCCACCCCTCTTGGAGAGGGCAAGAGTACCACCACCCTTGGGATCCTGGAAGGCCTGGGTGCGCGCAAGAAGAACGTAGGCGGCTGCATCCGTCAGCCATCAGGCGGACCCACCATGAACGTGAAAGGGACCGCAGCGGGCGGTGGGAATGCACTGCTGATCCCGATGACGGAGTTCTCCCTCGGTCTCACAGGGGACATCAACGACATCATGAACGCCCATAACCTGGCCATGGTTGCGCTTACATCACGGATGCAACACGAACGGAATTACAACGACGAGCAGCTTGAGAGACTCAGCAAAATAAGGCGTCTCAATGTCGACCCCACCCGCATCGAGATGGGATGGATCATTGACTTCTGTGCCCAGTCGCTCCGGAACATCGTCATCGGGCTCGGCGGCAGGACTGATGGATTCACCATGCAGTCCAAGTTCGGCATCGCCGTGGGTTCGGAATGTATGGCCATTCTCTCTATTGTCAGAGACCTCGCAGATCTCAAGGAAAGACTCAACAATATCACCGTGGCCTTCGACAGGGGTGGAAATCCGGTCACGACCCGTGACCTCGAGGTAGGCAACGCGATGACAGCATGGATGCGCAACACCATCAACCCAACGCTCATGTGTAGCGCTGAGTTCCAGCCGTGCATGGTCCACGCCGGGCCTTTCGCAAATATCGCCGTTGGTCAATCCTCTATTATCGCCGACCGTATCGGGCTGAAGATGTTTGATTACCATATCACGGAGAGCGGCTTTGCCGCTGATATCGGCTTTGAGAAGTTCTGGAACGTGAAATGCCGTTACAGCGGTCTTAAGCCCCACGTCTCGGTCCTCACAACCACCATCCGGGCCCTCAAGATGCATGGCGGCGGACCCAGGGTGGTCGCGGGAATCGCCCTTCCCGCCGAATATACCAAGGAGAATGTGGGACTCGTTGAGAAGGGTCTTGCCAATATGATCCACCACATCAATACAATCCGGAAATCCGGTATAAATCCGGTCGTGTGCATCAACTCCTTCCATACCGATACAAAGGATGAAATTGCACTCGTAAAGAAGGCAGCAGAGGCCGCGGGTGCCCGCTGCGCTGTCTCCCAACACTGGGCCAAGGGCGGAGAAGGCGCCCTCGAACTGGCCGACGCCATCATCGAGGCCTGTGAGCAAAAGACTGAATTCAAGTTCCTGTACCCACTGGAGATGAAGCTCAGGGACCGTGTTGCCCTGATTGTCAAGGAGGTGTATGGAGCGGACGGCGTTGCCTGGAGCCCCGAGGCAACGGAAAAGGCCAAAATGCTGGAGAAAGACCCCAAATTCGATGACTATGCAACCATGATGGTGAAGACCCACCTGAGTCTCACCCATGATCCAACCCTCAAGGGTGTCCCAAAGGGCTGGATCCTCCCGATACGTGACGTCCTCATCTACTCCGGCGCCAAGTTCCTCTGCCCCTGTGCCGGGACTATCTCGCTCATGCCGGGAACCGGTTCCGACCCTGCATTCAGAAGGGTTGACGTGGATGTGAAAACCGGCAAGGTCATGGGACTCTTCTAGACTTCACGTGTGCTTTAATATATGCAAGGCCCGGGGATGTATCCCCGGGCCTTGCATATTATGGTTTCGAAACTTGAATGATAGTCTCAGCTAATTCGATCCTTGTGCAACACCCTCTCTACGGTCCGTATGGCACAGAACTCGCCGCACATACTGCAGACATCCTGTTCTGAGGGGGGAACCTCTGCACGCCACTGCCTGACCCTTTCAGGGTTAAGGCTGCATTCAATCTGTCCTTTCCAGTCGAGCCTCTTTCTGCACTCCGCCATCTTCCTGTCCCTCTCTATGGCACTTGGGATACCCCTCGCGATATCAGCGGCGTGGGCAGCTATCCTGAGAGCGATCACGCCATCGATGACATCATCGATACTCGGCAACCGTATGTGCTCCGCCGGCGTCACATAGCACAGGAAGTCTGCTCCGGCCGCCCCTGCTATCGCCCCCCCGATAGCCGCAGCGATGTGATCATACCCCATCGCGATATCGGTCACGAGCGGTCCAAGCACATAGAAGGGAGCGTGCTTGCAGATCTCCTTTTGGATCTTGATATTCAATTCCACCTGGTTCAGGGGGACATGTCCGGGGCCTTCGACGATTGTCTGAACGCCTTCCCCCAAGGCGTAATCATGGAGCTCCCCAATCGTCAGAAGCTCCTCTATTTGCGACCTGTCAGTGGAATCGGCGAGACAGCCCGGCCTCAATCCGTCTCCAAGGCTGAGGGTAATATCGTATTTCTTTGAGATCTCGATGAGCCTGTCGTAATGTTCGTAGAGGGGGTTCTCCCTGTCATTATAAATCATCCACTCAAGGAGAAAAGAACCCCCTCTGCTCACGATATCCAGTATCCGCCCTTCATTCTTGAGGCGCCCGATCGCTTTCCTCGTCATGCCGGAATGGACAGTGACAAAATCGACCCCCTCCCCTGCATGGAGCTCGATGACACCGAAGAGGTCATCCACCGTCATCTTCGACATCGTCCCGTACTTCTCTGCCGCCATCACAACAGCCTCGTAGATCGGGACCGTACCGACGGGGAGAGGGGATTCCCGCAGCAGTGCGCTCCTGATCTCCCTGATAGGTCCACCTGTCGAGAGGTCCATAACTGCATCCGCTCCATACGTCACAAGGGCCTTCAGTTTCCTGATCTCCTCATCGATCGAAACCCTGTCCCGTGATGTCCCGATGTTCGCATTTACCTTCACCCTGAGCCCGCTCCCTATGCCAACTGGTTCTATAGTGCGGAGGGCGTTCACAGGGATTACGGTTCTCCCCTCAGCAATATCCGATGCAAGTACCTCTGCCGCGATCTTTTCAGAAGACGCGACCTTTCCGAATTCCTCGGTGACTATACCCTTCTTCGCTGCCTCTATTCTTCTCATTGCAGATACCTCAAGAAGGTTTCCACACTCGCTGTGATATGTTCCGAACAGAGTATAGCGGAGATCACTGCTGCCCCAGCAACACCACAGTCCCGCACCTCCTTCACCCTTTCCAGCCTGATCCCCCCGATCGCAAAGACAGGGATCGAGACCGCTCCACAGACCTCTTTCAGGGGTCCGGGTCCATGTGGTCTGCCGTATCCGAGTTTTGAGGGTGTTCCATAGACAGGTCCGAAGGTAATGAAGTCGGCTCCCCCTTTCTCTGCATCAACGGCCTCTGCAAGGGAATGGGTCGATACCCCCACAATGAGATCTCCCTTCGATATATCCTTTGCCGCATAGGGGGGAATGCCGTGCCGGCTGAGGTGCACACCGTCCGCTCCCGTCACGAGGGCGACGTCTACCCTGTCATTGATGAAGAGCCTTGCCTTATACTCGCTGGTCAGCCTCCTGATCTGGTATGCCAGGTCGAGCAGATCCCTTATCCCGAGATCCTTTTCCCTCACCTGGACGGCCCTGACCCCTCCCTGCAATGCCTCTTCGATGGCTCCTTCGATCGTCTTGTGAGCGAGGGCCTTTCTATCAGTGATCACATACAAACTAAAGTCTACATTCACTGCCCGCGCTGCCCTCAAAGCATTCCCTCCAGGGGACTGCTCGCAGTAGCATAGAGCTTTTTTGGAATCCTGCCTGCTCTGTAAGCGAGCCTCCCTGCTGTGACGGCATGCTTCATCGCAGCAGCCATGGCAATGGGATCCTTTGCACCTGCGATTCCCGTATTGATGAGCACCGCATCACAGCCGAGTTCCATTGCAACCGTCGCATCCGAGGCGGTCCCCACACCTGCATCAATAATGACCGGCACCTTCACCATCTCGAGAATGATCCTGATGTTGTAAGGATTCCTCACCCCGAGGCCCGACCCAATAGGTGCACCGAGCGGCATTACCGCAGCAGCACCTGCATCTTCGAGCCTCCTCGCCATGACAGGGTCGTCGTTTGTGTACGGCAGCACCACAAATCCCTCTTTCGCAAGGATCTCTGTCGCCTCGAGGAGCCCGACAACGTCAGGAAAGAGGGTCCTCTCATCTCCTATGACCTCGAGCTTGATCAAATCCGAAATGCCTGCCTCACGCGCGAGGCGTGCATACCTGAGCGCATCCTCAACAGTGTAACAGCCGGCGGTATTGGGGAGTATTTTATACCTCAGAGGATCTATATAATCGAGGAGGTTCTCGCTTTTCCTATCGATGATATTTACCCGCCTCACCGCGACTGTCACGACATCGGTACCGGAAGCCTCGACAGCCCTTCTCGTCTCCTCAAAGTCCCGGTACTTCCCTGTCCCTACCCAGAGTCTCGAACGGAACGTTGTCCCCCCAATTACGAGCTCGTCATTCATTCCTTTCTCCATTTCACACCTATCCTCCTCCAACGAAGTTCACTATCTCGACCCTGTCCCCCTCATGGAGCACGCAAGAGGGATAATTGTTCCTTTTTACAATGGAGAGATTCACCTCTACGGCAACCCTCGCCGGGAGTATCTTTAATTCTTCAAGTAGATCTTTCACATTTCTTGCAGAACATTCTGTAATTTCACCATTTATCATAAGCTTCATCCGAAACTCCTCCAGGCCCTCACCGGGGTAAAAAAAAGACCATATCCCTGCAGGGATACGGCCATCTGAAAATCCATTAGAAGACTTGGACAGAAGAACCTGAACCAACTTCCCTACGCCGGCATTACCCGGATCAGGTTCAAAGGGTCTCGGACGTTTATCCTGCGTCCGACTCTCAGGCTTACGCCTCCCCCAGGGTAATGTTAGTATATCGGAAATATCAGTGAGATGTCAAATCGCAGATAGTTTCCTGAATCCTCATCGTAATAGTTCACCCCCACCTTTGTCCTCCCCCCTCGAGGGGGAGGAAATTGGAATTTTGGTATGGAGACACGCA
>Ga0315295_10003662_pt1 | contig 13056 bp, 21 predicted proteins | sample YL17G14_0_MG_FD_204453 | JGI IMG/M metagenome (GOLD analysis project Ga0315295, IMG submission 204453) | Sediment microbial communities from Yellowstone Lake, YNP, Wyoming, USA - YL17G14_0 | ecosystem: Environmental > Aquatic > Freshwater > Lake > Sediment | place: USA: Wyoming | collected... | reverse complement strand
CAAAATTATTCTTGAATTTTTTTTTCAGAGTTTCCGCTTTAGCCCAAGCATCTTTTTCTCGTTTTTCAAAAGCGATCACCAAAAAAATCTTTGAACTTGAGTAATCGTTTTGGATGATAGAAGTTATGGTCGATTCTAATTTATGAAGAGGTTCTTGATAGTTGGGAATAATGACAAAGTGTTTAATTTCTCTCGCCTCTTTTAAGTGAGTGATTTTTTTTACAAAATTAATTTTAGCCGCATAAAGAATTTTTTTATAAGAGATGACGGCAAAGTAACAGGTATGAGCTGATTTGTAAAAAAAATAAAGATCAAAAGCAATAATAAAATAAGCAACGATAGCCGGATGAAAAGGCGACATCCATAAGGGCAGAGTAATGACAGTCCAGGCGGTCAGTGGAACAATCATTTCAAAAACTCGGGTAAAAAATTTAGATTTGGCCAGTCGTTCTGTCATAATCGCTAGTTCTTATTATATACCACTTCGTCGCAATTTATATCAGAACCTTGTTCTAATTATCGTAAAAACAATGTAAATCCCTACGGGGTTGGTTTACCCTGAGTAGTTCGACAGGCTCACTATGAATTTGCCGAAGGGCTTGTTCTGAGCTTGTCGAAGAAATGAGGAGAGGATTTTGGGTGAAAATTTGAGTATAATAAGTTTCAACAAATGAAAAACTTTAATAAAAAATACCAACGAACGCAAAAAAAAGGTAGAAAAATTGATGCTGGTCAAACAACTAATATGGTTTTTAGAGTACAACAAAAAGATAAAAAATCTCCTTGAAATGAAAAATTAAAACTGTCTTATTATTGCCACGCTTCACAAATTATCCGAAAAGAGCAGAAGTCACACCAGCGGCCGACCCGCGGCAAAAATTCATTTTTCTGTATTTCTGAGACGGTATCGGCGATCTGTTCTTTGACCGTCTTTAAATCTGCTGAGGTTCTTTTTAAGGTAATCTTTTCCATATCTTGAAGAAAATAAAAGGTAAGATTTATTTCACTCAGCTTTTTGTCGAAAAGTCCGCGATCGGTTGCCGCCATGGCATAGATCGACAACTGAAAACTTTTTTTCAGTTGCTTATCGTCTGGTTTTTTCCCCGTTTTATAATCAATAATTTCTATCTGATTTTTGGGTAATAGATCTACTCGATCAATTTTGCCGCTTAAAAACAAATCGTTGTCAATCTTAATCTTAAAAAATTTTTCCAGACTGATAATTTTTATTTTTGGCGAGTGAAATTTTTTAAAATAGTTTGTCAGCATTTTTTCTCCCTCATCTTTCACTCTTTTCATATGAGCGGTTGAGGCAAATCCCAAAGGAATCCAGTTTTGGCGATAGATAGTAAGCAGTCGATCAAGCCCAATCTGATCATCAGAAAGAAACTGTTTATAAAAAACTTCCAAAGATTTGTGAATTGTCGTCCCAAAAGTTTCCGCCGCTCCGGGTGTTGTAGGAACCTTCAAAATATATTGATACTTATACTGCAGAGGACAGGTTTTAAATGTTTCTAGCTGGGAAAATGAAAACTGGTTGCGTTGGAATTTTTCTTTATTTTTTACCATTGGTAAATTTTTTTCCTCAATTGGCTTAAAATCAAAGATAGACAGTTGGATTTTTTCCTCTTTTTTTAAAGAGATTATTTTATTGATAGTTTGTTCAGTTAAAGTCTCGATGACAAAAGGAGAAATCTTTCTTTCTCTTTTTCCTTCGCCGTAGTACTGGGATGATGACAAAAATACTTTGTCAATCGCTCGGGTTAGGCCAACGTAAAAAAGCCGGCGTTCTTCTTGTTCGTGGAAATTTCCCTGTGGAAGAATTTCTTTAATTAACTCTTGGGGAATTGGAATCACTTCCTTTTTTTCATAGGTAGGAAAGCGGCCGCGACTTAAATTTACTAGGAAGACTGTTTTAAATTCCAGGCCTTTGGCCGAATGGACAGTCAAAAGATTAACCGCATCATAAGTCGGCAAATCTGTTTGCGAAACTGTCGGTGACTCTCCCAGCTCCATGCTCATCTCCAGGTAGTCGACGAGCGAAAAGACGGAGGCGTCTTCATGATCGGCTTCGTAGGTTTTTAATTTATCAAAAAACTTGGAAATGTTTAGGGCGATTTTTTCTTCTTTTTCTGTTTTAAAGTTAATTAGTTTCGTCAGATAACCGATCTCCTCAAGAAACCAGTAAACTATCTGACCGGCGGTGTTGGTTCTAATTTTGCCAAGGTGTTTTTTGATCATCTTATTAATTTGAAACAGTTTTTCTTTTGTCTCGCTTTTTATAAGAGGAAGGTAGTTTTTATAGATAAGAAACTCTTCTTGCTCCAGTTTCGGATGGTAAAACGAAACCAGGATTTCGCTGGCTTGAAAAAGCGACTGGCTGGTTTTTTTTGCAAAAGCAACCAACAGATGAAGATCTTTTTGATCGATGGCAAAGATATCCATGGTTAATAGACGATAAAAAGCAGTCGAGTCTTCCAGATTGTAGAGAACTTTGAGATAAGCAATGAGATCTTTTACCTCGGGTTGTTTAAAAAGCATTCCCGGCCCCAAAAACTGATAGGGGATACCGGCTCTGGCAAGCCCTTTAATAAACGGTTCGATCTGACTGTTGGCGCGCACGAGAATAGCAAAATCAGAGTAGTTATTTTTTGATTTCAACTCAAGAACTTTTTTAACCACAAAATCGGCTTCGTTTTCCACCCGGGGCGCCAGATAAAACTGGACGGCTTTTTTATCGTCTGGTTTTTGAGAAACAAGATTTTTTGAAATTCCTAATTTTGCCTCCAAAGTATCCGGATCGTTGTACTTAATCAACCGATAAGCGGCATCGAGAATGGTTTGATTGGAACGATAGTTATTTCTTAAAGTGATTTGTTTAGCGTCAGGATAGTCTTTCATATAATGAAGAATATTAGAAATGGATGCGCCGCGGAATTTGTAGATCGACTGAGAATCGTCGCCAACAACGGTTAATTTTGGTTTGGTTTTTGGCGGACAAAGTAACTTAATCAATTGATATTGACCAATATTGGTGTCTTGAAATTCATCTACCAGTATATATTTAAACTGTCCTTGGTATTTTTTTAAAACATTTGATCGGCGACGGAATAACTGTAGCAAATAGAATACTAAATCAGAAAAGTCCATCACTCCCTCTTTCAATTTAATATCAAGATATTTTTTATACGCTTCCGCCAGCTCTAAATTTTTTTCTTTTTCTCCAATTTCGAATTTCGAATTTCGAATTTCGAATTTCACCCATTCACCATATTGAATGGGTGACGTGTCTTCATCCTGAAGGCGGGAAAAATGCTGCAACAAGGCAGATAAGAACTTGTTAGGATTGCCTAAAGGCCGAAAATATTTAAGATTAAAAAGAAAAAGATTTTGTTTTAAAAAAATAATTGCCTCCGCCTCGGTCATCAGACGAAACCCAGGATTAAGACCGATCTGGGTCAAGTTCTCTTTTAATATCTGATCTGCAAACGCATGGAAGGTAGAGATCCACATCTGAAAATAACCATAAGGGAGGCTTTTATCAACTCTTTCTTCCATCTCAAAAGAGGCTTTTTCTGTAAAAGTTAGCGCCAGTATTTCCTCGGGTTTAGCTCGATTATTTTTAATCAGATGCTTAATTTTTTCTACAATGACAAAGGTTTTTCCCGTACCGGCACCAGCGACAACCAAAAGCGGCCCCTGATTAAACTCAACCGCTTTTTTTTGTTCTTGATCAGGCAAGATAACTTTCTCATTCATCATGAAGTTATTTTATCAAATGGCGAGATTTATGATGAGTAGAGTGGTTTGTTTCTTGGTGCTGATGATCTTGATAGGCTTCATAGACGGCAGCAAAGACAAAAACCGTCAAAAGAATTGTAAAGGCCAAAGGTGAGGGAATAAATGGTTTTAATGGAACATTGGTTTGGATTGATGGTTTAAAAATAATTAAAAAATAATCTAAAAGTAAAGGTAGACTGGCAGCATGGAGAGCGACTTGGAAGGTTTTTTTGTAATGGATCCTTTTATGAAAATAAACCTTGAAGATGATATAGATAATAAAACTGATAACTGATAAATAAAAAAAATTGATTAAAAAAGAACTGATTGGTAAAAGAATAATTAATACTGGAACAATAATGAGATAGCTTAATAAGAGAAGATTTTTAAAAACCGTTAGAGACTGAACAGTTTTTTGGCTGGTTTTTTTGTTGAAAGTTTGATTGCCAAAGTATGTCAGGGGTAAAATATTGATGATTTTGTTCGGTTGTTTATCAGTTCTAATTACAATCTCTTTACTGGTTAACAAAAGAAAAGAACGATACTGATTTATCTTTGACGGAAGAGCGGTTTCATCGATGACCAATAAAAGATTACGTTTTCCGTCTGATTCGTTCCAGAAAAGATATGGTCGATTATAGGAAGTAAAAAGGCGACCTTTTCGAACATTAATTACCAATTCTTCTGGATAAGTTTTTAGATTAATAATAATACTATTAATAAAACGATTTATTTTTCCGGGATTATATTTCACCGTAAGGAAAATAATTAAAATAAGATTTAAAATTATAATGAAGCTGGAAAAGTACTTTAAAGAAAAACCGAATGAAGCTTTAGGAATCTTTTGATAATAATCCGATTGTGGGAAAAGACTTTGGCTAAAAACGTGAAAAAAGGTCTTGACTTTTTGTCGCATAGGATTTATCATAGAGAAATGATTTTCAAAAATCAAGTTATATTTTTATTAATTAAATCTCTATAAAATTATTATGGCACAAGGAGTATTTCAGCGAACTAAACCCCACTTAAATATTGGTACCATTGGACACGTTGATCATGGTAAAACTACATTAACTTCTGCAATTCACTATGTTTTATCAAAAAAAGGTTTGGCCAAATTTCTGAAATATGAAGAAATTGATAAAGCCCCTGAGGAAAAAGCCAGAGGAGTCACTATCAACCTTCATCACTCGGAGTATGAGACAGAAAAAAGACATTATGCGCACATCGATGCTCCGGGGCACGCCGATTACATCAAAAATATGATTACCGGTGCCGCTCAGATGGATGGCGCGATCTTAGTCGTTTCGGCTCCAGACGGTCCGATGCCTCAAACAAGAGAGCACATTCTTTTAGCAAAACAGGTTAATGTGCCAGCCATCATTGTTTTTTTGAACAAGACCGACATGGTGTCTGATAAAGAAATGCTTGATTTAGTTGAAATGGAAGTAAGGGATTTGCTAAAAAAATATAACTTTCCTGGTGACAAAATTCCCGTGATAAGAGGCTCAGCATTAAAAGCTCTTCAGGACGACCCAGAAGCAATAAAAGCAGTTGAACAGTTAATGAAAACAGTTGATGAATACATTCCTGAACCAGTTAGACCGGTGGATAAACCGTTCTTGATGCCGATTGAAGACGTGTTTACTATTCAAGGAAGAGGAACCGTGGTCACCGGCAGGGTGGAAAGAGGAATCTTGAAAACAAATGAAGAGGTGGAGATAATCGGTCTTGGCATGACTAATTAAACATTGGTCTCGGTAGTAGAGATGTTTAGAAAAACACTTGATGAAGCCAGAGCCGGCGACAACGTCGGTTTATTACTGCGAGGAATTGAAAAAGATGATGTTCAAAGAGGACAGGTAATTGCCAAACCAGGTTCAATTACACCACACACAGAGTTTGAAGCGGAAATTTATATCTTAAAAAAAGAAGAAGGTGGACGCCATACGCCGTTTTTCAATGGTTATCGGCCACAGTTCTACGTTAAAACGACCGATATTACCGGTGAAGTAAAGTTACCTGCCGGAGTAGAAATGGTGATGCCAGGAGACAATGTAAAGGTGAGTGCAAAATTAATCTATCCGGTGGCGATGGAAGAAGGATTAAAATTTGCTGTTCGTGAAGGTGGTCATACGGTCGGTGCGGGAGTAGTGACAAAAATTTTGAAATAACTGTTATATCGCACATTTAAATTATGCCTAAAGGAAGGATTCGTATTAAGCTCAAGTCTTATGATCATCATTTAATTGATGATACCTGTCAAAAAATAGTCGATACAGCTATTAGGACCGGCGCTTCAATCAGTGGTCCGATTCCCCTCCCAACCAAAAACGAAGTTTTTGTCGTCAATCGATCCCCTTTTAAGCATAAAGATGCCCGCGACCATTTTGGTTTAAAAACTCACAAAAGATTAATTGATATTGAAAATCCCACCAATCAAACGATCGATTCTCTGATGCATCTTGAACTGCCTGCTGGCGTAGAGGTTGAGGTAAAGATGTAACTTCCTAAATTCAGTTGACCCTCATTATATAATAATATATAATTGTAGCACATGTTTATTTTTCCCAAAAAGGAAAAAGATAGTTAAAAATTTGGACCAGATTGAAATTTTAACAACGCCTCAATCTTGGGCGTTTTTTTGTTGCTAAATATGTTAGGTTTTATTCTCGGAGAAAAATCCGATCAATCACAGATGTTTGATGAGACTGGCGAAAGACAGCCGACTACTTTTATAAAGACAAATCCATGTCATCTTGTTAGCCTAATTACTCCGACTACTCGGGGATACTGGGCCGTCCAACTTGGTTTTGGCCAAATTAAAAATATCAAAAAATCAATCAAGGGACAGTTAACAAAAGCGGGGATAAAAACCCCGCTTCGTTTTTTAAGAGAGTTAAGATTAGATCAGTTGAAAAAAAAAGAACCACAAAATTTAATTAAGTTGATCGAAGAAGATAAGAAAAAAGGTTTAGCGATTGGCGAGATAAAAATCTTTGTCGGTGACCAGCTAAAGCCGACGCTTTTTTTTAAAAAAGGAGACGTTGTTAGCGTATCTGGTATCTCAAAAGGAAAAGGTTTTCAGGGAGTAGTTAAGCGTCATGCTTTTGCCGGCGGTCCACGTACCCATGGTCAGTCCGATCGCGAGAGAGCTCCCGGTTCGATCGGTCAGACAACTACCCCGGGTAGAGTCTATAAAGGAAAGCGAATGGCTGGAAGAATGGGTGGAACAAGAGTAACCATAAAAGGCCTAAAAGTAGTTGAGGTGAAAGACGAAGGATTATTGGTTAAAGGATTGGTTCCTGGTGCAAAGGGAACATTGTTAGAAATTAGCGGGTTAATGAGTTAACAGGTTATGAAAGCAGAAGTAAAGAAAAAAACAGTTAGAAAAACTGGGTTGACGATCCCGGTTTATGATCCGACCGGCAAAGTTGAAAAAGAACTGGAGTTACCCAAAACAATCTTTTCCGTGAAGACCAGTCCAAAGTTGCTCGCTCATTATGTCCGCGTTTTTTTGGTTAATCAAAGACAGGGCACAGCCTCAACAAAGACAAGGGGTGAGGTAATTGGATCAACCAGAAAAATATATCGGCAAAAGGGAACCGGTAGAGCGCGTCATGGCGATATTAAGGCGCCAATTTTTGTCGGAGGTGGAGTTGTTGGCGGACCAAAACCTAAAAATTATTCTTTAAAGATTAATAATAAACAAAAAAAGAAAGCTTTTTTAGGAGCGTTGAGTTTGAGATGTGAGACAAAAGGACTAATCGGTTTAAGCGATAAATTTTTGACCATTGAGCCAAAAACAAAAAAGATGGCTGATTTCTTTAAAAAAATAAATTTAGAGAAAGACAAAAAACTACTAATTATTCCCAAGCAAGAGAAAAATAATCTCATCCTGGCGACAAGAAATATTCCGACAGTGACGATCGTTGGAGCAGAATCGGTCAACAGTTACCAAATTCTTAATCATCAAAAGGTTTTGATTTTAGCCAAAGCCATAGATGTTATTAAAAGGATTCAAGAAAAAAATGAAAATTAATCAAGCGATTTTAAAACCAATCTTAACCGAAAAATCAACCAGTCTTTTAAAAAACAGTTTTTATATGTTTGAAGTTAATCGAAAAATAAATAAACCACAACTAAAACAGGCCTTAGAAAAACTTTACTCAGTAAAAGTAGCCGAGATTAAAGTCTCTAATCGTAAGGGAAAAACGAGAAAGGTGGGTAGAAAATTAACAAAAAAAAAGTTGTCTGGTAAAAAAATCGTTTTTATCAAGTTGAAAGAAGGGAAGATCGATTTATTTCCCCAAGCATAGGTTATGAGTAAAGCAAAAACTAACATATTTAAATCAGCCGAGCCGGAAAAAAGCTTAATCTATATTTTGAAAAAGCATTCTGGTCGGGACAATACCGGTAAAATCTCGGTCCGTCATCAAGGCAAAAGACAAAAAAGATATTATCGTTTAATTGATTTTAAAAGAGATAAACGAGACATTGAGGCGAAAGTGGTTCAATTTGAGTACGATCCAAATAGAAATAATCATATCGCCCTGGTTGAGTACAAAGACGGGGAAAAGCGTTATATATTGTTACCTAAAGATCTTAAAATCGGTGATAAAATAATTAGTTCCGATCAGGCCGAGATTAAGGTAGGAAACGCCTTAAAACTCAAAAATATTCCTTTAGGGGTGGTGGTCCATAATGTTGAGTTATACCCGGGTGGTGGCGGACAGATAATACGGGGAGCCGGCACCCACGCGATGGTGATTGCAAAAGAAGGGCGATTTGTTCATCTGAAGCTTCCTTCTGGCGAGATACGCAAATTCTTAGGTAACTGTCAGGCCACTATAGGCCAGTTGGGTAATATTGAACATAAAGAAGAGGTTATTGGTAATGCGGGACGAAAGATTTTAATGGGAATACGACCAACAGTCAGGGGAACAGCCCAAAACCCTCGTAGCCATCCTCATGGTGGCGGCGAAGGAAAAGTTGGTGAAGGAATGCACCCCAAAACGCCCTGGGGTAAACCCGCCCGCGGTAAAAGAACCCGTAAAAGAAACAAGTCAAGTAATCAATTTATCATTCAAAGAAGAAAATAATTATGGAAGTACAAACCTACATAAAAAATCTAAAAATTTCACCGAAAAAACTAAGGTTTTTATTGGCGGAGATTAAAAAAAAGAAACCGGCGGATGCCTTAGACCATCTTTTTTATACGCCAAAAAAACCGGCTAAAATTTTTTATAAAGCAATCAAATCAGCCGTCGATAACGCCAAATCAACTCTAAAAACCAATGAAAATCTGTTAAAATTCAAACTTTTGACGGTTGAAGAAGGAAGAAGATTAAAGCGATTCCAACCAGGAGGAAGAGGCACGCCAAAGTCAATTATGAAACGATATGCCCATATAAAAATTATTTTAACGGCCGATGTGAAAGAACCGATAGTTGAAAAAAAATTACCAGTTCAAAAAAAGATTAAAGTAGAAAGCTAAAAATCCAAAACTCAAATACATGGGACAGAAAGCTAATTCAAAAGGTTTACGTTTAGGAATATTATACAACTGGAATTCCCGGTGGTTTTTTTCCGATAAAAAGAAGTATCGTTTAACCTTAATTTCTGATATTAAAATCAGAGATCAGTTAATGAAAAAATTAAACTATGCTTCAGTAACCCAGATTGATATTGAAAGAGCAATTAACAAAATTACCTTAATTATTTACTCGGTAAAACCAGGAATGATAATCGGACGGGGAGGAAAAGGTCTGGAAGAGCTTAAAAAAATCATCACCAAAGTTTTAGGGATCAAAGAAAAAAACAAAGAAATAAAGATTGATTTAAAGATTGAGCCGGTAAAAAGACCATATCTAAACTCATATTATGTCGCTCAGACAATCGCTGAAAAATTAATTAGAAACTTTCCCCATCGAGCAGTTGTCCATAACGCGATTAATCGCGTAATGGAGGCAGGTGGCAAAGGGACTAAAATTCAGTTGGGCGGAAGGATTGCCGGGGCAGAGATTTCTCGTCGAGAAAAATATTTTGAAGGAAAAATTCCCATGTCAACGAACAGAGAAGACGTTGAATATGCCAAATATCCGGCACTGACAAAATCGGGATATATTGGAGTTAAGGTGTGGATATGCAAATAAAAATTTAAAATTTTAAGTTTAAAATTTAAAAAAATGTTGGCACCAAAAAGACAAAAATATCGCAAACAATTTAGGGGAGTTTTCAGAAAAATTGCTGTTAAGGGTGATAAATTAAATTTTGGTAGCGTTGGCTTAAAAACGATACAGGCCGGTTGGATAAAAGACAAAGAAATAGAGTCGTCAAGAATAGTGTTAGCGAGAGCAACAAGAAAAACCGGTAAATATTGGATAAGAATTTTTCCGGACAAACCTTTTACTAAGAAACCGCCTGAAGTGACTATGGGAGCGGGAAAAGGCGATGTCGCCTATTTTGTAGCTTCAGTGGCACCAGGGAGGATTCTTTTTGAGATTGATGGTTTGCCAGTTAAGGAAGCAGCGGAAGTATTAAACAGTGTTTCTTATAAAATCTCGGTAAAGACCAAAGTTGTCAAAAGATAAAACTATGAAAAAAAATACCAGTGAGTTAAAGAAAAAAACGGCTAAAGAGTTACAAAAAGACATTCAAATTTTAAGGGAAGAGATTGCTAAGTTAAGTTTGGAGGCAAAGGCAAACCCACCAAAAGACAGCAATCTTTTAGTGAAGAAAAGAAAGATTTTAGCCAGAACATTAACAGTTTTAACAGGAATTTAATTATTGTTTAATTACTATGGTAAAAATTTTTAGCGGAAAAGTAGTCTCGTCAAAAATGGAGAAAACAGTTGTTGTTTTGGTGGAAAGAAAGTTCCGTCATCCTTTATATAGAAAAGTAATCAATCGTCATAAACGCTATAAAGTTCATAACGAGAAACTGGAATTAAAAGACGGAGATAAGGTTAGAATCAAAGAGGTTAGGCCGATTTCCAAAGAAAAACATTTTATAGTAGTTGATAAGGTTGAAAGTTAATTAATATGTTGCAATTAAGATCAATCTTAAATGTCGCTGATAATACCGGTGCTAAGAAGGTGATGTTGATTGGAGTGCCAAATAAAGGCAATCGTCGCCTAGGATATCTAGCCGAGATTGTGACCGTTGTCGTCAAAAATGCTATTCCTCATGGTCAGGTAAAAAAAGGAGAAATTTTACCAGCAGTGATCATAAGAACCAGGAAGGAAAGTAGAAGAAGAGATGGTAGTTATATAAGATTTGATGATAATGCCTGTGCTATTTTAGCGGCTAAAGGTAATAAGGATCCCAGGGGAACGAGAATTTTTGGCCCAATTGCTAAAGAAATAAAAGACAACGGTTTTACCAAAATTGCCAGTTTGGCTGAAGAAATTTATTGAGGTTATAAAGTATGAAGATTAAAAAAAAAGATAAAGTAAAAATCATTTACGGAAAAGATAAGGATCGTGAAGGGACCGTGGAAAAAGTATATTCAAAGAGTAACAAACTATTAATTTTAGGGATAAATATTTATAAAAAACATATTAAGAAAAATGAAAAGATGCCCAAGGGAGGAACGGTTGAGTTGCCGCGACCCTTAGACGTTTCAAAAGTGATGTTAATCTGTCCTAAATGTGCTAAGACAACCAGAGTCAGCTATAAAATTGAAAAAAGAAAAAAATTTAGAGTTTGTAAGAAATGCCAAAGCAAGATATAAAATTTTTAATTTTAAATTTCAAATTTTTAAACATGTCATTTAAAGATTATTATAATCAGGAGATTAAGAAAAAATTGATGACAGAGCTGGGGATTAAAAATCCGATGGCTACTCCAGGAGTAATAAAAATTGTTGTCAATGTTGGTGCCGGAGAAGCGGCGGTTAATAAAAATGTTTTGGAAAAAATCCAGGAACAACTGGGGATAATCACTGGCCAAAAATCAATTATTACTAAGGCGCGCCGGTCGGTGTCCGCCTTTAAGATCAGAAAAGGTCTTCCTATCGGAGTAAAGTCAACTCTAAGAGGAAGAAAAATGTTTGTTTTTTTGGAAAAATTAATTAAAATTATTATTCCACGACTGAAAGACTTTCGCGGCATTGCCCAGCAAAGTCTTGACCAGGCTGGTAATCTTAATTTAGGCTTTCCCGAACAAACGATTTTTCCGGAAATAGACTTTGACAAGATTGATAAAACAAGGGGTTTGCAGGTAACAATTGTCACCAATGCTAAAAATAAACAAAAAGGAAAAAAGCTATTTGAGGTATTGGGAGTTCCTTTTAAAAAATAATATGGCTAAAACGTCAAATAGAGTCAAATTTTTAAAAAAACAGAAATATCAAACTCGTTACCATAATCGATGTCCGTTATGTGGTCGGACCAGAGGATATCTAAGACGGTTTGGACTCTGTCGTCTTTGTTTTCGAGAGAAAGCGTTTCAAGGTGAGATTCCTGGAGTTAGAAAAATTTCTTGGTAATTTAATATGACTAGATCTTTAAAAAAGGGACCATATATAGATAAAAACTTGATGAAGAAGGTGGCTAAACAAAAGACAACCGGTGATGGCACACCAATCAAAACCTGGGCGCGCAGTTCTCAGATCGCCCCCGAATTTGTCGGACTGCGGTTTGCAGTCCACAATGGCAGAAAGTTTATCGAGATCTTTGTTAGTGAAGCCATGGTTGGACATCGGCTGGGTGAATTTGCGCCAACAAGGACGTTTAGAAGTCATGGTAAAGTGACTAAGAAAGTTATTGAGGCAACCTAAACTTATGGAAAATTCATTTATTGATTTAATCATCAGGTTAAAAAACGGCTATCTCGTAGGAAAAGAGATAGTTCATTCGCCTCATTCGCATTTTAAAGAGGAAATTTTAGCGGTGTTAAAAACGCTGGCTTTTATAAAAAATTACAAAGTTGAGGGAGATAAGAAAAAATCGCTTATAATTGATTTAAAGTATGTAGATGGTCAGCCAGCTATAACTAACATAAAAATTATTTCCAAGCTTGGGCAAAGAACCTATGTTTCTTATAAAGATTTAAAACCAGTCTTAAGCGGTCTTGGCTATTCTATTTTATCTACTCCTAAGGGAGTAATGACCAACAGACAGGCAAGAAAAGAAAAGGTCGGTGGTGAGTTATTATTTCAAATTTGGTAATATGTCAAAGATTGGTAGTAAGCCGATTGTTAGTCCGGATACAGTAACAGTCAATATCGACGGTCAGACGATCTTTGTTAAAGGAAAAGAAGGAGAATTAAA
>Ga0315295_10003660_pt1 | contig 13060 bp, 13 predicted proteins | sample YL17G14_0_MG_FD_204453 | JGI IMG/M metagenome (GOLD analysis project Ga0315295, IMG submission 204453) | Sediment microbial communities from Yellowstone Lake, YNP, Wyoming, USA - YL17G14_0 | ecosystem: Environmental > Aquatic > Freshwater > Lake > Sediment | place: USA: Wyoming | collected... | reverse complement strand
AAAGAGGGCATCGACGCGCTGCGCGAAGTGGCCGACACCGTCATCGCGATCCCGAACGATCGCCTGCTTGCCGTCGTGGAGCGGAACACGAGCGTGGTCGAGGCCTTCCGGCATGCCGACGACATCCTCCGGCAAGGCGTGCAGGGCATCACCGACCTCATCACCGTGCCGGGACTGATCAACCTCGACTTCGCCGACGTGCGTACCATCGTCAAGGGGGCGGGGACGGCCCTCCTCGGTATCGGCAAGGCGGACGGCGAGAATCGCGCCGCCGCGGCAGCCGACATGGCGATCCACTCGCCGCTGCTCGAGACGAGCATCGAGGGCGCTTGCGGGCTCCTCCTCAACATCACCGGCGGCGCGGACCTGACACTGTTCGAGGTGAACGAGGCGGCGGGCGTCATCGCCGAAGCCGCCGACGACGACGCGAACATCATCTTCGGCGCCGTGGTCGACGAGAAGCTCGAAGGGAGCGTGTCGATTACCGTCGTCGCGACCGGCTTCGGCGGCGCGGCGAGGTGCGCGACGCCGCCGCCCGCCGGGCCTACGGGCCGTAGTGAGGCGGCGTCGCCACGCCCCGCGCCGGCGGATCGCGGTACCTCGATCGGCCGGCCGCCCGCGTTCGAGGCCGGCGATTTCGAGATCCCATCGTTCGTCAATCAGCCTGAGGATTGAGGTTCCTGGCGAAACAGCGAGGTTGTCAGCGGGTGCGGCGCTCCTTCGGGAGCGCAGCGGCTCGGCTGCAGACAGGGCGGCGAGGTCGCAGCGATGCTGGCTGAGCTGAGCGTCGCGCCTGTTTGCCCCGCAGCTCTCGACCTCGATCTCGACGTCTTCGACGGACCGTTCGATCTGCTCGTCACCTTGATCCTGCGCGACGAGATCGACATCTGGGAGGTGCGCGTCTCGCGCATCATCGCCGAGTACGTGCTCAGACTGGCCGACAGCGGGGAGTTCGATCTCGACGCGACGTCGCAATTCGTCGTCCTTGTGGCAGCTCTCCTGGAGATGAAGTCGCGACTGCTCCTCGAGGATGACGTCGAGGAAGAGCTCGAAGACCTCGACCCGGACGAGGCGGCTCGGCAACTACTCGAGCGACTCGTGCGCTACAGCCAGTTCAAGAACGCTGGCCACAGCCTCCGCCGGCGGTGGGATGAGCACGCCGGCCGGCTCTACCGCAGCGTGCCGATCCCGAGCGATGCCACGCTGAGCACGGCGCCGGCGGTTGTCCTTGCGGCGAGAAGCCTCGTAGCGGCACTGGCGCCGCTGCTGCGCGAGCCGCCGGTGCCCGACACGAGCCACCTCGCCGACCTCGCCGTGTCGCTGGTGGCGGAGCTGCGGCGGCTGCGCCTGCTCCTGGGCGAGGAAGGGCGCTTCACGTTCGACGGCGTCGCTCCCCGAGGGCGGATTGAGCGCGCTGTTACGTTCTTCGCGCTGCTGGAGCTGCACTCGAGCGGTGAGGCTCGCCTGCGGCAGTCTGGCCACCTGGGCGACATCGTCGTCACGCGGGTATCGCGAGCGGCCTATGCCGCTGCCGGGTGACGCTGGGCTCTCCCTGCGGTAGCATCGTCGCGACCCTGCCGTCTACATCCCCACGCCATGCATGCACTTGCCCAGCGTCTCGAGGCGCTGCTCTTCATCTGTCCACGACCCGTGCCGGCGGCGCGCCTGTCGGCGGTGTGCCAGGTCGCCGAGGAGGACGTGTCGTCGGCGCTCGCGGAGCTGCGCGAGGAGCTCGCCGCAGGCCGACACGGGATCGAGCTGCGTGAGGTCGCTGGCGGCTACACGCTGGCGGTTCTGGCGCAGTGCGCCGACGACGTGCGTCGGTTCGCGGGCGTCGAGCGCCCGGACGATCTGAGCCCGGCGGCGATGGAGACGCTGGCCGTGGTCGCCTACCTGGAGCCGGTGACGCGTGCCGAGGTCGCCGAGGTCCGCGGCGTGTCGTCCGAGTGGGCGCTCAGGCTGCTCGAGGAGCGCGGCCTGGTCGAGCAGCGGGGCCGTGGCGACAGTCCGGGTGCTCCGATCCTGTACGGCACTAGTCAGCGCTTCTTGACGCTGTTCGGCCTGAAGAGCAGGAACGACTTGCCGGCGCTCGAGGAGTTCGCGTTGCGGGCCGACGAGGTGGAGCAGATTCGTCAGCGCCTGCACGGCAACGCGGAGAGGAGAGGCACATGAGCTCTGCGCGATCGATGAATCTGGTGGTGTTGCTGGCTCGCGCCGGCGTTGGCTCGCGGCGCTCGTGTGACGAGCTCATCCGCGAGGGCGTGGTCGCCGTCAATGGCGAGGTCGTCACGTTCCCGCGGCACAAGATCGGCGCCACCGACACGGTGACGGTGCGCGGCGAACCGGTGACCGCGCGCGAGCTTCGCTACCTGCTGCTGTTCAAGCCGCGTGGCGTCGCCAGCACGCGCAGCGATCCCCATGCCGACCGTGTGATCGTCGACCTCGTGCCCAATGGTCGGGAGCTGTTTCCGGTAGGCCGCCTGGACGTCGATTCGACCGGTCTCATCATCCTGACCAACGACGGAGTCCTCGCCAACCGCCTCATGCATCCTCGCTACGGGGTGCCGAAGACTTACACCGCGCGTGTGCGCGGCAAAGTGAGCCGGCGTGCCCTGGCGACGCTGCGCCAGGGCGTGGACCTTGAGGAGGGCGTGACGGCACCCGCTGACGTCAAGCTGAGTAAGCAGAGCGCCAAAACGGCCCTCGTCGAAATCACCCTCCACGAGGGCCGCAAGCGCCAGGTCAGGCGTATGCTCGCGGCAGTCGGGCTGCCGGTGGAGGAGCTCTGTCGGCGCCGCTACGGTCCGCTCACCGACAAGGGCCTGGAGCCGGGCGGCTACCGCGACCTCAGCGCTGAGGAGATCGAGGCCCTGCGTCGCGCCAGTGAGGATGTCGCCGATGCGGTGTCGCGCGAGGACGAGGGCGCGCCGGTCCTGCTCGCCGCCGAGGCGTCGCCGCGGGCTGCCAGCGACGCCGACGCCCCATGGGTCGGTGTATAATCCTGCGCTTCCCATGCGTATGGTGGAGCGATGACAGAAGCACAGGAGCGGCTGCGCGCGATACGTGGTGCAACCACCGTGGATGCCGACACATCCGAGGCGATCGGCTCGGGCACCGGTGAGTTGCTGGCGACGATGCTCGACCGCAATCAGGTCGCGCACTCAGACATCGTGAGCATCATCTTCAGCGCCTCGCCGGATCTCCGCGCCGACTTCCCGGCGGTGGCCGCCCGCGGTCTAGGCCTGTCGCGCACGCCGCTCCTGTGCTGTCAGGAGATACCTGTCGCCGGGGCCGTGGCGCGTTGCGTGCGCGTGCTCATGCATGTCTACTTGCCCCGCGAGCGCCCCGTCCATCACGTCTACCTGCACGACGCCCGCCAACTGCGACTCGACCTACCGGAGTGACGATGCGCTTCATCCCTGCGCTGGCCGCGATGACGCCGTACGAACCAGGGCTCCCCCTCGATCTGGTCATGCGTCGCTACGGCCTCTCCGAGGTCGTCAAGCTGGCCTCCAACGAGTTCCCGCTGCCGCCGTTCCCCGAGGTGCAGCAGGCCATCGTCGCGGCGCTGGACGACCTCAACCGCTATCCGGACGGTCACTGTACCGACCTCCGCGCCGCTCTCGCCGAGCACTATCGGCGCACCCCGACCGAGGTCGTGGTGGGGAACGGGTCCTGCGAACTGCTGATGCTCCTCGGGGACATCTTGCTCGAGCGGGGCGACGAGGTCGTCTTCGCGGCGCCGTCGTTCGTGGTCTACAACGACATCTGTCTGCGGCACGAGGCCAGCGCCGTGGCAGTTCCTCTGAGGGACCTCGCTCACGATCTCGAAGCCATGGCCGCGGCGGTGACGAGCCGGACCCGCATGCTTGTGGTGTGCAACCCCAACAACCCGACCGGGACCTATGTGCCCGTGGCGGAGATCGCCCGTCTCGTGGAGGCCGTCCCCGGCGACGTGCTGGTCGTCATCGACGAGGCGTACAACGAGTTCGTCACCATGGCGGATCGCGATGATGCGCTCGTGCTGCAGGCCGCCCACGAGAACGTCATCGTCCTGCGCACGTTCTCCAAGATCTACGGACTCTGCGGCTTGCGCGTGGGCTACGGCCTCTGCACGGCGGACGTCGCGCGGGCGATCGACAAGGTGCGCCAGCCCTTCAACGTGAACCGGCTGGCGCAGGTGGCCGCGTGCGAAGCGCTCAAGCATGGCGATCAGGTGGCGCGGCGGTGTGCCGAGAACGCCCGCCGGCGCGGCCACATGGTGGCGCGGCTCGCGGAGCTGGGCCGCGCCACGGTTCCGAGCGAGGCGAACTTCATGTTGGTCGACACGCGTGGCCTGCGCGTGGCGCCCGAAGAGGTGTGGACCGCCTTGCTCAAGACGGGTGCGATCGTGCGTGACGGCGGGGCACTCGGTTGTCCCGGTTGGGCACGCGTCAGTGTCGGCACCGAGACAGAGATGGAGTTCTTCCTGGAAAAGCTCGCCGCGCTCGAGACAGGGTCGGCGGGCGACGACGAATGGAGGTCGAGCTGAGCATGATGGTCATCATGCACGAGTCGGCGACCGAGGCGGACATCGCCCGCGTCGTCGCGCGCGTCGAGGAGATCGGCGCGAGTGCCCATATCTCGACCGGTGAGCGCGTGACCGTCATCGGTGTCATCGGCGACCGCGAAGGCATCACGCAGTTGCCGCTGGAGGCGATGCCGGGTGTGGATCGCGTGGTGGCGATCCTCAAGCCCTACAAGCTGGTGGGCCGCGAGTTTCAGCAGCACGACACGGTGATCGATGTGCGCGGGGCGAAGATCGGCGGCGACCACTTCGCGCTGATCGCCGGCCCGTGCTCGGTCGAGACGGCGGAGCAGGTCCTCGCGGCCGCCCGCGCCGTCAAGGCGGCCGGCGGCCACATGATGCGCGGCGGCGCGTTCAAACCGCGCACGTCGCCGTATGCGTTCCAGGGGCTCGGCGAGGAGGGGCTGCGCATGCTCGCCGCCGCTCGCGACGACACCGGCCTGCCGGTGGTGACCGAGGTTATGGATCCTCGCGACCTCGAGGTCGTTTGCCAGTACGCTGACGTGCTCCAGGTCGGCGCTCGCAACACGCAGAACTTCCTCCTCCTGGCCGAGCTCGGCAAGGCCGGCAAGCCGGTGCTGCTGAAGCGCGGCCCGTCGACGACCATCGAGGAACTGCTGATGGCGGCCGAGTACATCGTCAAAGAGGGGAACCGCGACGTCATTCTCTGCGAGCGCGGCATTCGCACCTTCGAGACCGCGACGCGCAACACGTTCGACGTCAGCGCCGTCCCGGTGATCAAGCTGGCCAGCCATCTGCCGATCGTGGTCGATCCCAGCCACTCGGCGGGCAGGCTCGATCTAGTACTGCCGCTGTCGTTGGCCGGGGTTGCGGCCGGTGCCGACGGGGTGATCGTCGAGACGCACCCGAACCCCGAGCACGCCCTTTGCGACGGCCCGCAGTCGTTGCCGACGGCTGTCTTCGGGGAGTACGCCGCGCGCGTGCTGGACCTGGCCCGCTGGATGGGCCGCACCGTCGACTAGCGCCGTGAACGAGGGGCGCGTCAACGTCGTCGCCGTCATCGGCGTCGGGCTCATGGGCGGCTCGCTAGGGCTCGCCGCCCGCGAGCGTGCCGGCGTGACCGAGGTGCGCGGCTTCAGCCAAACGCAGGCGACGCTGGACCTCGCGCTGGAGCGTGGAGTCCTGACGCATGCCTGCGCCAGCATCGCAGAGGCGGTCGCCACGGCTGACCTCGTGTTCGTTTGCACGCCGGTGCGACTCGTGGTCGAGCACGTGAGGGCGGCTGCCGCGGCGGCACCCGCCCACGCGGTGATCTCCGACGTCGGCAGCACCAAGGGCCCGCTGATGCGCGCGCTCACCTCGAGCGAACAGCGGCGCTGCATCGGCGGGCACCCGCTCTGCGGCTCGGAGACCGCAGGCGTCGCCAACGCGCGCGCCTCCCTGTACCAGGGCGCGACGTACTTCGTCACCCCCGGCGCCCATGTCGATGCCGAGGCGTTCCACCTTCTGTACGGCTTCCTCAGCGAGATCGGCGCCCGGCCGGTGGCGGTCGATCCCGAAGAGCATGACCGCGTGATGGCGGTGGTGAGCCACCTGCCCCACGTGCTGGCCAACGTGCTGATGAGCCAGGCCGGGCACCACGCAGGGGCTCGGGACGCGCTGCTCTCGGCCGGCCCGAGCTTCCGCGATCTGACCCGCATCGCCGGCAGCAACCGGCGCGTCTGGACCGACATCTTCCTCGAGAACAGGGCGGCGCTCCTCGCGGCGCTGGCGACGTTCCAGGATGGGCTGCAAGAGGTACTGACCGCGCTCGCCGCCAACGACGAACGTCAGTTGGCAGGATTGATCGCCAGGGCTGAGGAGCAGCGCGAGCGCATGCTGGCCGCCGGCAGCCTGCCGGCTCGCGATTTGTACCGGCTGATCATCCCCGTGAGCGACCGTCCGGGCGTGATCAGCGAGATCATGGTCGCGCTCGGCGACGCGGGGATCAACATCGAGGATCTCTCGATGCACCACATGAGCGCTGAGCTCGGCGGTACGTTGACGCTTTACATCCTCGGCCGTGAGGTCTGCGAGCGCGCCGCTCACGTGCTCGCCGCGCTCGGGTTCGAAGTCAGCTCCCGGGCGGACGTCGAATGACCGTGGTCGCCATCGACGGCCCCGTCGGCTCCGGCAAGAGCACGGTGGCGCGGCTGGCGGCTGAGCGACTCGGCTTCCTCTATCTCGACACGGGGGCGATGTACCGAGGGATCGGCCTCCTGGCGACGGAGGCGGCCGTGAGCCTCGACGACGAAGCCGCGGTTGGCGAGATCGCGAGCAGGGTGGTGCTCGCGTTCGACCGCGACGGCAAGCTGCGCGCCGACGGGCGCGACGTGAGCGCGGCGATTCGCACGCTGGCGATGGGCGCCGCGGCGTCGCGCGTCTCGGCGCTGCCGCGGGTGCGCGAGCTGCTGGTGGAACGGCAGCGGGCGCTGGCGGCGGGCGCCGACGTCGTGATGGAGGGGCGCGACATCGGCACCAACGTCTTTCCCGACGCGACCGTCAAGGTCTACCTGACGGCGCGCCCTGAAGTGCGGGCGGCGCGGCGCGCCGACGAGCTGCGGGCCAAGGGTGAGGTCGCCGATGAGCATGAGGTGCTCGATGCTCTGCTCGAGCGCGACCGGCGTGACATGCAACGCCAGGTCGCACCCCTGCGCCAGGCGCCGGATGCCGTCGCGGTCGACACCTCCGAGATGACCATTGCCGAAGTCGTCGCCGCGATCGTGCGGATCGTCGAGGCGGTGGACGCGGCATGAGGCTCTGGGGTCTGCCGCTGGCCGGTCATGGCGAGACCCGCCTGTATACCTTCTGCCGCTGGCTGGCGGTGCCGCTGTTCGGCGGCCTCTACCGCTGCCGCGTCACGGGCACCCAGCATCTGCCGTACGGCGGACCCGCGATCGTGATCACCAACCACAAGTCGAATGTGGACCCGGTCGTCGTCGGCATGCTCTTCGACCGTCCCCTGCGCTACATGGCGAAGAAGGAGCTCTTCGCGAACGGCGCCTTGCGCAGGCTCATCGTGTCGCTGGGGGCGTTCCCGATCGACCGCGGCGCGGGCGATCGGGAAGCGCTGAAGACGTCACTGGGGATCCTCGAAGGCGGCGAGGTGCTCCTCATGTTCCCGGAGGGGCATCGTCAGCGAGACGACGCCGTGCACGATTTCCTGCCTGGGGTTGGCATGCTGGCGCTGCGGAGCGGCGCCGCCGTCGTGCCCCTGGCGATGGACGGCACCCAGCGCCTCGTGCGTGAACGGCGCCCCGGTCTGCCCGCGCTGCGCGCGCGCGTCGGGCCGCCCGTTGAGCTGAGCGACATCGCCGGGCGGAACAGCAAGTCCTATCAGGAAGCCGCGCGCCGCATGTACGCCGCGGTGGCGAGTCTCTATGACGAGCTCTGAGGATCAGCCGCAGGAGCCGGCCGCAGGCGGCCAGGCGGGGTACGACCACGAGCCGGAGAGGTGCGCCGACCTGCGGCAATTGCGTGCCGGCGACGCCGAGATCGTCGTCGCCCGCTACGCGGGGTACTGCTACGGGGTCGAGCGCGCCTTGCGCCTCACCGGCGAAGCGCTCGAGGGCGCGCCTGCGCCGGTCGCCACGCTGGGTCCTATCATCCACAACCCCACGGTGGTGCAAAGCCTCGAGGCGCGTGGCGTCCATGTCGTGGACGAGGTCGATCAGGTGCGCGCCGGGACGCTGATAGTGCGCACCCACGGCGTCTCGCCGGAGGTCATTGCAGAGGCGAAGGCGCGGCGCCTCAACGTGGTCGATGCGACGTGTCCCTTCGTTGCCGTCGCGCAACGCAAGGCGGCCGCGCTGCAGCGCTCCGGCTACGTCGTAGTGATCCTGGGAGAGCGCGATCACCCCGAGGTCGCCGGACTGGAGGGGTTCGCAGGGGAAGAGGCGGTTGTCGTCGAGGACGCGGCGGGCCTGCCGCTACAAGCTCTCGCCGGCCGTCGCGTCGGCGTCGTCGTACAGACGACCCAGACGCGTGCCAACCTAGCCGGCGTGGCTGCCGCGCTGGCTCCTGCGGCGCGGGAGCTCTTGGTCTACAACACAGTCTGCGACGCCACGGAGAAGCGACAGAGCGCCGCCTGCGAGCTGGCGGAAGAGGTCGACGTCGTTCTGATCGTCGGCGGCCGCAACAGCGCCAACACCGCCCGTCTCGCGCAGCTCTGCCGGGCGATCGAACCGCGCACCTACCACATCGAGTCGGCCGCCGAGCTGCGTCGCGAATGGCTTGCGGGGGCGCGGCGCATCGGCGTGACGGCGGGCGCCTCGACGCCGGACGAGGAGATCGAGGCGACGATCCGGGCGCTCCTGGATCTCTGTGGTGGCTAGGTCGGCCGCCGCGGGCGGAGTGGTCGTAGCCGACGTCCGGGGGCCGGCAGCGCGCAGTGGCCTGCGCGCCGGCGACCGCATCGTGTGGCTCAACGGCGGCACGCCGCTTGATGTGCTGGACCTCGAAGACGCCGCCGCCGACGGCGTGCTCGAACTGGCCGTTCTACGCGGGCAACGCCGGTTCCGGCTCGTCGTCCCTCTCGCGTCAGGCGAATGGCACGGCGTGTCGCTCGACCACGGCGGGCTCGGCGACAAGCCGCGCGTCTGCCGCAACGACTGCCGCTTCTGTTTCGTCGATCAAGTGCCGCCGGGTTTACGGCCGGCACTGTACGTCAAGGACGACGACTACCGGCTGTCCCTGCTCCACGGCAACTTCATCACGCTGAGCAACCTCGGCGACGCCGACCTCCGACGCATCGAGGAGCTGTGTCTGTCACCGCTGTACGTGTCGCTGCACGCGTGGGACGACACGGTTCGAGTGCGCCTGATGGGACGTGCGGCGGCCGGCTCTCGAGCCGCTCTCGAGCGGCTCGCGGCGGCCGGCATCGAGCTGCACCTGCAGGTGGTACTGTGCCCGGGGTGGAACGACAGCGACATGCTGGCCGAGACCGTGGTCCGCACTGCTGCGCTCCCGGGGGTGGCCGATCTCGGCGTCGTACCGGTCTCGCTGGCGGCTGAGGGCGAGTTGCGCCGCGTTGCTGCCGGCGACGCGGCGCGGACGCTGGCGATGATCGCCGCGTGGCAACGCGGCTTTCGGGGGACTCTCGGGCGTAGCTTCGTGCACGCTGCCGACGAGCTCTACCTGCTGGCCGGCGAGCAGCCTCCCAGAAGCGATGCGCCGGAGCAGTACGAGAACGGCGTCGGCATCGCGGCCGCCCTCGTCGAAGAGGCCGAGGGCCTCGTTCGTGCCGCCAGCCGTGGTCCGCTGGCCGGACGTAACGGCGACCGCGCGGCCGTGACAGCACTCGCACCGGTTTCGGGCGCCACCAGCCTGCGGCTGTTGACGGGCGAGTTGGCGGTGCCAGTCGTGGCGCGTGTGGCCGGCATGCTGGCGGGCGCCGCCCGTCTTCCTGTGCGCCCCTTCGCGGTGGCGAACCGTCTCTTCGGCGCGCACGTGACGATCACGGGGTTGCTCGGCGGGGGGGAGGTGCTCGCGGCGCTGCGGCAGGAGCCGCTTGCGGAGGGCGAGTGGCTGCTGGCGCCGCGCGTCTTCCTGCCGGAGCCGCTGGGCTGCACGCTCGACGACGTCGGCGAGCACGATCTGGCGGCCGCCTGCGGCGGCCGCCTCGCGATCGTGGAGTCTCTTGGCGAGGGGTTTGCTACACTAGCGTAATGGCCTCCCTGCCCACCATCGTTGTCGTCGGCTCCCCAAACGCCGGCAAGTCCACGCTCGTCAACCGCCTCAGCGGGACGCGCGCCGCCGTCGTGCACGAGACGCCGGGGGTCACGCGAGATCGCAAGGAAGTCGAGATCGAATGGGCTGGCCGCCGGCTGCTGCTGGTCGATACCGGCGGCTACGACACGACCGAAGGCACCCCGTACGCTCGCCACGTGCGCGAGCAGGTCGAAGCGGCGATCGCGACCGCGGACGTGGTCATCTTCGTCGTCGACGGCCGCAGCGGGACGCTGGCCGACGATCACGCGATCGCCGATGCGTTGCGTCGCGCGCGCGTCCCCGTGGTGCTCGTGGCCAACAAGGTGGACGACCCCGCGAGCGTGAGCGTTGCGGCGGACCTCTATCGCCTCGGCCTCGGGGAGCCCCAGCTCATCTCGGCGGTGCACGGACTCGGTATCGGCGAGCTGCTCGATGACCTCGTGGCGCTCAGCGGCGCCGAGAGGTTCGATTCGTCGGCACCAGAGACGGCGCCGGACGAGATCCCGGTTGCCATCGTCGGCCGGCCGAACGCCGGCAAGTCGTCGCTGTTCAACGCGATCGTGGGCGACGCGCGCACCATCGTCAGCGACATCGCCGGCACGACGCGTGACGCCATCGACACGCTCGTGGATTCCCCGCACGGTCGCATGCGTCTGATCGACACCGCAGGCATGCGCAAGGCGGCGAAGGTGAGCGGCGTCGAGTACTACGCCTACCTGCGCAGCGTCCAGAGCCTCAACCGCGCCCATGTCGCGGTGGTCGTCTGCGATGCCACCGTGCGCTTCGGCGAGCTCGACCTGTCGATCTGCAGCGAGGCCGCACGCCAGCACTGCGCCACCGTCCTCGCGGTCAACAAGTGCGACCTGGCGGATCCAGATCTCGCCGAGGTCGGCGGCATCGCTCGGCGCCGGCTACGGCAGCGGCCGCCGACGCTCGCCGTCTCTGCGGCCACGGGGCGCGGCGTTGACGAGTTGCTGGGCACAGTCGTCTCCCTGGCGTCGCGGTATGCTGCGCACATCGCGACCGCCGAGCTCAATCGCGCCTTGGCCGCCCTCGTTGACGAGCGACCGACGCCCATGAAGCACGGCAAGCGCCTGAAGATGTACTACATCTCGCAGTTCGGCACGGCGCCGCCGCGCTTTGCCATCGAGGTCAACGATCGCACGCTGATGACGCGGGACTTCGGTTTCTTCGTGGAGAATCGCCTGCGGGCACGATTCGGGCTCGAAGGCGTCCCCCTGGTGATCGACTTCAAGGGCAAGAAATGATCGTCCTGCAGACGGTTGCGTTCCTGCTCATGCTGACGTTCGCCTACCTCGTCGGGTCGATTCCGTTCGGGCTCGTGGTGGGCAAGCTCTTCTACGGCATCGATGTGCGCCAGCACGGGTCCGGGAACGTGGGTACCACCAACGTCTTTCGCGTGCTCGGCAAGAAGGCCGGCGTCGCGGTCCTCATCGCGGACATGCTCAAAGGGTACATCCCTGCGGCGCTGGCGGCGGCGCTGTTTCACCCCTGGTTCGCCGTGTTCATCGCCGCCGCGCCGGTGGTTGGGCACATGTACTCTATCTTCCTCAAAGGACGTGGTGGCAAAGGCATCGCCACCGGCGCCGCCGTGGTGCTGGCGCTCGTGCCCGCCGTGTTCGGCATCGTGCTCTTCGTGTGGATAGTCCTCGTGTTGACCACCCGCTACGTGAGCGTCGCGTCGCTCACGGCGGCGACGCTGGTTCCGGTGCTCACGATCGCGCTTGGTGAGCCGCTTCCGTACGAGATCGCCGCGGTGCTCGTGGCGATGGTTGTATGGAGGGCGCACCGGGGCAACGTCCGGCGCCTGCTCGCGCATGAGGAGCACCGGGTGACGCTGCCTTGGAGCCAGGCGCGGTCGGGGATGACCGAGCCGGGGGAGGGGGCCTGACGTGAAGGTCACGGTGATCGGCTCGGGGAGCTGGGGCAGCGCCTTCGCCCGCTTGCTTGTGCGGCGCGGCCACGGCGTCGACGTTCTGGCGTTGACGCGGGACGAGGCGGCGCGGCTCCAAGCCACGCATGAGAACCAGCACTTCCTGCCTGGCGTCCATCTGCCGGAGGCGATCCGCTTCCTCGCCATGGAGGACGCCGACGTCTCCACCGCCGAGCTCGTCGTGTACGCCGTGCCCACGCAGGCCATCCGCGAGGTCGCACGCTGGGTGGCGCCGCGTCGCTCGGGCGAGTCGCTCCAGCTCTCGCTGGCCAAGGGGTACGAGCTCGGCACACTCAAGCGCCCGACGCAGGTGGTCGCCGAAGAGACCGGCTCGCCGGCCGCAGCGCTGTCGGGGCCGAACCACGCCGAGGAGGTGAGCCGCGACATGCCGTCGGCGACGGTCATCGCGGTCGCCGACGATTACGTCGCCGATGTCATGCAGGCGGCGATCACCAGCGACACCTTCCGCGTGTACACCAACGACGACGTCGTCGGCGTCGAGTTCTGCGGCGCGACCAAGAACCCGATCGCCGTGGCGGTGGGGATGTCCGACGGTCTCGGCTTCGGCGACAACTCGCGCGCCAGTCTGATCACGAGGAGCGTCGCGGAGATCACTCGCTTGGGCATGGTGCAGGGCGCGCGCATCGAGACGTTCACGGGTCTCGCCGGCATCGGCGATCTCATCGCGACCTGCACGTCCCGTCACAGCCGCAACCGGATGGCCGGCGAGCTGCTCGCCAAAGGCGCCTCGCCGGCCGAAGTCGAGCATCAGGTCGGTCAGGTTGTCGAGGGCATTCCGACCGCGTACGCGCTCCACGATCTCGCGCACC
>Ga0315295_10003659_pt1 | contig 13061 bp, 8 predicted proteins | sample YL17G14_0_MG_FD_204453 | JGI IMG/M metagenome (GOLD analysis project Ga0315295, IMG submission 204453) | Sediment microbial communities from Yellowstone Lake, YNP, Wyoming, USA - YL17G14_0 | ecosystem: Environmental > Aquatic > Freshwater > Lake > Sediment | place: USA: Wyoming | collected... | reverse complement strand
CCGTGAACCTTGCGTGAAGTGGCCGGGGCGGGCGAAGGCGGCATGGTCGGCCACGAAGTGGCGAGCCGGGATCTCGTCGCCGTCGATGAAGATGACGTAGTCGCCGGTGGCTGCGGCCAGGCCGCGGTTGCGGGCCCGCGACATGCGCGGTCCTCGATGCGGCTGCGCGACGTGGAGGAGGCGAGAGGGGAGGATGGCGGCCTCCCGCGCCACGCAGGCGCTGGTGGCCGGGGACTCGCCGTCCTCGGCGACGATCACCTCGTCGGCGGGGCGCGACTGGCGGGCCAGGCCGCGCAGCAGCAGGGCGAGGGCGTCGGGCCGCTCATGGGTGATGGCGATGATGGTGACGCGCATGGCGGCCGGGAGCGGAGGGTAGCGCTGGCGGCGAGGCGGGACCAGCCGGACGAGGTTCAGAGGGTCCGCTTCGAGGGCCAGGCGACCCACGGCTTCAGCTCGGGCTCGATGGTGGCGGGGAGGGCCCGGAATAGCTCCTCCAGCCGATCCTCCTGGAGCAGGGTCACCAGCCCGGCGTACGCGCCGGCGCGAACCTCACGGTGCAGCGCGTACTTCCAGGCGTTGTAGTCGGCGAAGACCGCGGCGATCTGGAAGACCTCGGGTCGGTCGGTGAAGGCCGCGCCCTTGAACACCAGGTCCCGGACCATGTGGAGGGTCCACTGGACCGTCGGCGAGCGCCAGGGCCTGGCCTCGAGGTGGTGGCGCAGCGCCCAGAGGAGGGCGTAGCGGCCGACCTTGGCCCGCAGGCTGGCGATGCTGGTGACGTAGCGGTGCTCGATGACCGCGTCGAGCGAGACGGTCGGGCCGGGGGGGATGGCCTCGTGGACGATCATGCGCCGTTCGAAGCGGGCGTGTTCGCGGCGCGCCAGCCGCACCGGGTGCTCGTGCTGGTAAACGAAGCGCCGCCCGCCGAGCTCGGCCCAGTTGCGCCGCGGGAGCGCGACGCAGGGCGTGCTGGGGGGCGAGTCCTTGAAGCGCCGGACGGCCGCCACCGCCTCGGGGCCGAACCACTCATCGGTGTCGAGGTAGAGGACCCAGTCGCAGTCGGCCAGGGCCTTGACCGCCTCGACGCGGGCCGCCCCGTAGCCTTCCCATGGGCGGCGCAGGACGGTGAACCCTCTGGCGGTCGCCGCGGCCGCCGTGCCGTCGGTCGACCCGGTGTCCACCGTGACCAGCCGATCGCAGACTGCCGCCAACGAGTCGAGGCAGGGGGCGATCGCGTTCTCCGGGTTGGAGTGTATGACGAAGCCGCCGAGACGCATGCCCGCCTCCCTGGGACCCCAGAATCTCCTCCATGCTGGACCCAGTTTCAAGCCCTTGTGACACGGATTGCATGGCGAGTCGACCCGGGGGCCCGGTGCGAGATCCTGAAATCGGATGGCCCAGATCCGGCCGCACGGACGCCCCCTTGGGGGGGCATGCCCGCCCTCGCCGCGGAAGGATGCCAGGACCCCGACATCCTCGCCATTCCCAGGTAGAGTGCGCCGCCTGGGAATCGAGCCCCGCGTGATCGCCGTCATCCCCGCCTACCTCTCCCGCCCCAATCAGCCGGGGCAGTTGACCCGCTGCATCGAGGCCCTCCTGGCCGACTCCGAGCCGGCACGGGTGGTGGTGGTGGACGATGGCAGCCCGCTCGATGTGCCGCCGCTCCCGGAGCGGGTCGACGTGCTGCGGGTGCCTGCCAACGCGGGGCCTGCCGCGGCGCGCAACCGCGGGATCGAGCGGGCCCTCTCGCTGGGCGCGGACGTGGTGCTCTTCACCGACGTCGACTGCGTCCCCGCCGCGGGATGGGCGCGGGCCATGGGCGCCTTCCTCGCCGACGGCCGCCACGCCGCCGCCGGCGGCGTCACCCGTTCGCTGGGCACCACGCTGCTCGACCGGTACCACGACTTCAACGGGACCCTGAACGGCCGCTGGATCCTGCCCGCCCGGCGCGAGCTGCTCTACGGACCGACCTGTAACCTGGCGGTGCGGGCCGAGGCGCTGGGTCAGGTTCGTTTCAACGAGCGGTTTCCGCGGGCGGCCGGCGAGGACGTGGACTTCTGCCATCGGCTCCGCGAGCGCGGACCGATCGGCCTCGCCACGCGCGCGGTGTTGAGACACGACTTCGAGTACGGCAGCACGCGCCGGGGCTGGTCCAGGTTCCTCCAGCTGTTCCGGCGCTACGGTGAAGCCGATCCGCTGCTGTGGGAGCTTCACCCGGTGCTCCGCGACGCCGACACGGAGGCGTGCGCGGCCGCCGACCTGCTGGCCGCCCCGCCCGTCGATCCGGACGGGTACCGCCGCGGAGCGTCCAGCCGGGTCCGCCCGCGGCGCTACAGGCTCCCGATGGTGCTGCTGCGGCGCCTCCACCGCCGTGCCTACCGGAAGGGCCAGTCGGCGCCACTTCGGTGGCGCGCCGTCGCCGAGGACCCGCTCGCTGCGACGCGGGGCGCCGGGTAGGATACCAGCCTCGTGCGCACCTACCTCCGCCTTCTGGCCTTCGGCTGGCCGCACCGCTGGCTCTTCGCCGCGGCCCTGCTCTGCATGATCGTGCTGGCCGGCGCCACCGCTTCCTACGTCAACCTGATGGGTCCGGCCCTCGACTTCCTCTTCACCGGGACGTCGAGCTCGCTGGCCAGCATCGCGCACATGCTGCCCAGGGAGCTGGACGTGGCCGGCAAGGTGGCCGCGGTGGACCGCGCCAGGTTGCTCGCTCTCCTGCCGTTCCTGATCGTCGGCGTGTCGCTGGTGAAGGGCGTCGCCTTCTTCGGCCAGATGTACCTGATGGGGCTCATCTCGCAGCGGATCGTGGCCGACCTGCGCAATGGGCTCTTCTCCAAGCTCGTCCGCCTGCCGCCCCCCTTCCACTCGAAGCACCACTCCGGCGACCTGCTCTCGCGCTTCTCCACCGACGTGCAGATGGTCCAGATCGCGGTGACCGACGCGGTGGCCACCTACCTGCGCGATGGCATCACCCTGGTGGTCATGCTGGTCAACTGCTTCCTGCTCGACTGGAAGCTCTCCCTCATGGCCTTCGGCGCCGTGCCGCTGACCCTCATCCCGGTGGTCCGCATGGCCAGGCAGCTGCGGGCCAACACCGGCGAGACCATGGCGCACCTCGGGATCATCTCGGAGATCGCGATCGAGGCGCTGGCCGGGCTGCGGGTGGTACAGGCCTTCGGGATGGAGAGGTACGAGGAGGACCGCTTCGCCAGGGCCAACGCCTCGATGATGAAGTTCGAGCGGCGCATCACCCGGCTGCGGGCCTTCTCCTCGCCGCTCATGGAGGTGATGGCGGCGGCCGGCATGGCCTTCACCATCTGGTGGGTGGGCGGCCAGATCCTCTCTGGCCAGCTGGCGGCCGGAAAGTTCTTCTCCTTCGTGGCCGCGGTGTTGCTGCTCTACCAGCCGGTCAAGCAGCTGGGGCGGGTCGGCCAGCTGGCCATGATCGGCGCCGCCTCGGGGCAGCGGGTCTTCGAGATCCTCGACGCCCAGTCGACGGTGCGCGACGACGGCAAGCAGGTGCTGGCGCCGTTCCAGTCGGCCATCCGCTACGAGGCGGTCGACTTCGACTACGGCGACCGGCCGGTGCTGACGAAGCTCGACCTGACCATCGCGAAGGGCGAGGTGGTGGCGCTGGTGGGCCCATCGGGCGGAGGCAAGACCACCATCTCCAACCTGCTGCCGCGTTTCTGGGACCCGACCGGCGGGCGCATCACCATCGACGGTGTCGACATCAAGGAGGCCACCATGGCCAGCCTGCGGTCCCAGCTGGCGGTGGTGACGCAGGAGACGGTGCTCTTCAACGACACGGTGCGGGCAAACATCGCCTACGGGCGGCCCCAGGTGTCGCAGGACGAGGTGGAGCGGGCGGCCCGAATGGCCCAGGCCCACGACTTCATCATGCAGCTTCCCCAGGGGTACGACACGCGCCTCGGCGAGCGGGCCGTGATCCTCTCCGGTGGCCAGCGGCAGCGAATCGCCATCGCCCGGGCCTTCCTCAAGGACGCCTCCATCCTGATCCTCGACGAGGCCACCAGCGCGCTCGACGCCGAGAGCGAGCGCGAGGTGCAGCGCGCCCTGGAGCGGCTCATGGAGCTGAAGGGCGGCCGCAACCGGACCACCCTGGTCGTCGCCCACCGGCTCTCCACCATCCGCCACGCCGACAGGATCGTGGTGCTGGTGGAGGGACGGGTGGTCGAGACCGGCCGCCACGGGGAGCTGCTGCAGCGCGGCGGCGAGTATGCCCGGCTCTGGGAGATCTTCGAGGGCGAGGCGAGGGAGCGAGGGGAGGCGGCGTGAACCCGCCTCGTCCAGCCTGGTGGTGCCTGTGCCGAAATCCTATCTGATCATCCCCTGCTTCAACGAGGCGCGGAGGCTGCCGGCCGGAGATTTCCTCCGTCTCGCAGCGTCGAGCCGGGACCTCACGCTCCTCTTCGTCGAGGATGGATCGACGGACGGGACCTTCGAGGTCCTGGAGCGCATGAAGGGGGCAGCCTCCGGCTCCATCGAGCTCCACCGCATGGCTCGGAACTCCGGGAAGGGCGAGGCCGTGCGCGTCGGCCTGCGGCTGGCGCTCGCGCGCGGCGCGGACGTCGTGGGGTACGCCGACGCCGATCGCCCCTGACGACTTCGAGGAGGTTCCGCTCCGGCTGTGGCGTGACGTGCAGGGATCCAAGATGCGGACGTGGACCATGATCCGGGCTGGCCTGGAGATCCTGGCCCTCCTCGCCCGTCGACGGTTCTCCGGAACCCGGCCGCCCCGGAGCTGACGGGGTATCCCGGACGAACCCACCTCGGCTTCACGCGCCCTGGCCCGGCGGCCCCTGGCCGGTCCCGACCCGGCGGTACATGACGACCGAGGCGGGCTGGTAGATGATGCGCAGCCCGAGCTTCCGTATCTTGATCTGCAGGTCGAAGGCCCCGGCGTCGGTGGACCCGAGATCCTCGGAGAACCCGCCGACCGCGTCGAAGTGGCGGCGCCGCATGACCAGGCAGGCCTCCGAGCAGCGCTGGACCTCTCGGGGGCCGTCGCCGGGCCCCACCGCGGTGAAGCCGAGGTCGGGATGGGTCGTGGCCAGCGCCTCCCGGGGCCGGCCATCCGGGCCCAGGAGCATGGGCCCGGCCGCACCCACCCGCTCCAGCGACCAGACGGCGTGCACCATTGGCGCTAGCCAGCCCGGGGTGACCCGGACGCCGACGTCCAGGAAGACCAGGTACTCCCCGCGCGCCATCGCGGCGCTGCGGTTGCAGCAGACCAGGAAGCCGACGCGGGTCTCGTTGCGCAAGTACCGCAGCCGCTTCACCAGCGGGAGGACGGTCGCCGACCGGTCCGTCGATCCATCGTCGATGACGATGACCTCGTAGTCGTTCGACGGCGTGTGGGCGACCACCGAGGCGAGGCACTCGAGCGTGTCCCGGAGGTGGTTGAAGACCGGGATGATGATGGAGACCCTGGGGACGGTCACCACCGGCAGCTCCAGCCCGCGCGCGAAGGCCTCCAGGTCGGCCGGCGCCTTCACCGGCTCTGGCGGCGTGGCCTCGCGCCGCTTCTTCCGTTTCGCCAACCGGATGTCGTTCTTCTTCCTGATCCAGCCTACCAGGCGGTCGACCCGTCCCCGGCTCCCCTCGGCGATGAGCCCGCTCAGCCGTGCCAGCTCTTCCTGGAGGCCCCCCAGCAGGCCTTCGCTCGCCCGGAGCCGCTCCTGGAGGATGCGGGCATCCGCCTCGGCCAGGCGCAGGCGCTGCTCGAGCTCGGCCGCCGCGGTCTCTGCGTCGCGGAGGCGCCCGTTGGCCAGGTCGAGCTGGCCCATCAATCCGACCCTGCTCCCCAGCGCCGCGAACCGATCCCGGATCACGGCCTGCCCCTCGGCCGGAAGCGCGCAGAGCGCGAGGACCTCGGCGGGCGCCTCCGCCCCCACCGCGAGCACGCCGAGACCGTGGCCATGCACGAACGCGAAGCCGGGATGGCGGTCGGCCAGCTCCTTCCAGAGACGCCACACCCCGAACTCCCGCTCGCGGACGTTGATGTCGTGGAAAAGGACGACGGCGCGATCGCTGAGCTTGGCCTTCCAGGACTCGAAGTCGTGGGCCACCGCCTCCCAGGTATGGAGGCCGTCGACGTGGAGGAGGTCGACCGACCCGTCGTCGAAGTGGGCGCGGGCCTCGTCGAAGGTGGAGCGCACCAGCCGGGAGAAGCGCCCGTACCGGGAGTCATGGTAGCCGCGAAGCTCCTCGAAGACCTCCTCGCCATGGCGGTCGGCGTGGTCGTCGCCTTGCCAGGTGTCGACGGCGTAGCAGGTGGTCGGGAGCGCGAGCCCGTCGACCACCTGGCAGAAGGCGCAGTACGAGTCGCCGCGGTACGTCCCCAGCTCGACCAGCACCCTCGGCTGGATCGCGGCGACCAGCGCAAAGGCGAAGGGGATGTGCTCGTGCCAGCTCGGAATCCCGGTGAGACGGTGAGGCATCGTCAGCGAGAACGGGTGGGCCAGCAGGAGGTGCGGGTCGGACATTCTCCAGCCTTCTTCGAGTGGGCTTCCGGCGAGGCGGCACGCTACCACAGGGCCCCCTGGATGCCGCGGGAGTCCTGTTCAATCGAGGACGGGCGTGCGATGCTCGATCCTCGCATCTCGAGCAGCCAGATGACGGGACGCTGGACAGCCCACCTCCGGCGCGACGTGGCTCGCGTCTCGCCGGCGAATCGCCCCGGCCCAACCTCTTCTCAGGACTCCACGTGGCCCCTGCACCTACGGATTTGTCGTCTCGCTTCCGCAATGTGAGCGACGACCAGTACTTCTACCTGCTCATGCAGAGCGTGGACTCCCGGCAAGTCGAGGGCGTCACCTTTCCCGGCTTTCCCGACGATCTGACGCAGACGACCTTCGTGGGTTCGGTCGGCCGGCAGGCCCTGTTCGAGGCGAACGAGTTCTGGCAGCTCCTCAAGACCACGGCCGCGGCGCTGGGCAGGCCGCTGGGGGCGGACACCCGCGCGCTCGACTTCGGCTGTGGCTGGGGGCGTTACCTCCGGTTCCTGAACAAGGACGTGAGCTCCGACTCCCTGTTCGGCGTCGACGTGAATCCCGACATCCTGGGACTCTGCCCGAGGCTGGGGGTTCCGGGGCAGCTGAGCCTCATCGAGCCGGTGGGCACCCTGCCGCTCCCGGACGCGTCCATCGACGTCGCGATGGCCTACTCGGTCTTCACCCACCTTCCGGAGGATGTGCACCTCCACTGGGTCCGCGAGCTCACCCGGGTGAGCAAGCCCGGCGCGGTCATGTTCCTCACCACGCAGCCGCGCCGGTTCCTCGAGTTCGTGCGCGACATCACGCCCACCAGCTCGTCCCCCTGGCACCAGCGGCTGGCGGTCTTCGCTCCGGCATCGGAGGCCAACCTCGCGGCGTTCGACGCGGGCCGCTTCGTCTTCCTGCCGACCGAGGGCATTCCCCACTACGGCGACGCCGTCGTCCCGAAGGACTGGATCGCCGGACACTGGGCCGGCTGGCGGCTCAGCGAGCACATCGACGACTCGCTGCGCTTCCTGCAGGCAGTCGTCGTGCTCCAGAGGACGTAGGTCTCGCCTCGCGCGACGACGGCGTTCAAGCGCAAGATGGGGCAGCGCGAGACGATCCCGCTCCGCTCACCCCTTGGTTAAGGTCATATCGGTCTCCGACGTCGGCTCCTCCAGGATGACGACGACGATCTGGTCCGCCAGGTAGACGCTCTCTGGCGCCGGCCACGGCCTTCGTCCCAGCATCGTCGCCCTTGCACGGACCAACTCCGCGGCGGTCGGGAACCTGAAGGCTTCCCGCCCCAGGAAGTGGTTCAGGATGGTGGGCTGCCGGTAGTACTCGAAGGCGGGCGTGTTGAGCTGGATGGCGTCCGTCGGCCGGCGGATGAACTTCCCCACCGGGGTCTCGGGGTAGTGGCCCACGACCACCAGGGGCACCGCGACTCCGGGCTTTGGTGAGGCCAGCGGCTCGACCCGATCCGCGATGCGGCCGATCCACCAGAGGTCCCGCTGCGACTTGAACGCGGCGTAGTTGACCTGCTGGGTGTCGAAGGCGAGGAAGGACCAGAGGAGCCCCGCGCCCGCGATGGCGACCGCCACGCCCACCAGGCGAGTCTTGAGCCCCCTGGCCAGGAAGAACAGCAGGCAGTAGCCGAACGGGTAGAGAATGCGCCCGGGCCTCGCCCACGCCAGATCGTTGACGACGTAGGTGGCACGAAGCGCCACGGGGATGACCGCCACGACGGCCAGGACGACCGGGACCAGCCAGAGGGCCCGGCGCCCCGCATCCCAGGCGAACCCGGCGACCCCCACCAGGAGGATGGCCAGGACGGTCCCGTGGCCCAGCCGCGAGAGGCCGTCGATCCCTCTGGAGAAGCGGTGTGCCGTCTCGCCGTAGGCCACCTGGACCTGGTGCCACGCCGCAGCGAGCGTGTTGACGTTTGTTCGTAGCGGATTCGCCTCGCTGACCGTCAGCCGCATCGTCAGCCAGTAGATCACCCCGCTTCCCACCCCGACCAGGAGCAAGGTCCCCAAGTCGCGGATGACCCCGGCGGGAGTCGGACGCGGGTCCTCGGGGGCCGCCCGGGTCAGGCGGAGCAGCGCCACCGAGGCCAGCAGCAGGGCCACCAGGCCCAGCTTCGGCTGATAGGAGGCGATCGCCAGGACGAATCCGAGTCCGGCCAGGACCAGGCCGGCTCGCGACGGCGCCCCCCGGACCAGGGCCAGGGCGGCGAGGAGGGCGAACGCATCGCCCAGGACGAACGCCAGGTGGTAGTTCGAGAAGGAATAGAAGTCGATGAAGGCCGGATAGAGACAGAGCAAGGCCGCCAGCAGGAAGCGCTGGGCGCGCCGCTTCTCTCCGACGAGGTCCGCGAGCAGGAGCCCGTTGCACGCCTGGACCAGCGTGGCCAGGATCATCTGGAACGACTGGACCCCCGCCTCCCCCTGGGCCCAGATGACCAGATCGGACATCCACCGGCCCTCCGTCAGCGTGGAGTAGGTCGGGTAGTCCTGGAGCCAGACGTGCTCGAAGGTGTGGTTCGTCAAGATGGGAATGGTGTACAGGTAGCTGAAGGCCGCGAACTGGAGACAGAACAGCAGCAGCACGGTGCGCCACTCGCGCCGCCACCAGGCGCCGACGTCACGCAGCCAGCTCTCGACGGCAATCCTCAGCAGAAGCATGGATTTCTCCCAGCCCTCGGTTCGAGGCGACTCAGCGAGCCAGCTCGGCCAGGCGCGCGGCGTAGCGGAGCCCGCAGGCCCGCTGGCTGAAGTGGGTGCGGACGTGGGCCGAAGCCCGGGCCCCGAGAGCCCGGCCGCCGTCCGGGTCATCGAGCAGCTTGATCATGTGGGCGGCCGCCTGCTCGACGTCCGGGTCGGCCCAGACCTGGCCGGAGGCGTGCGGATGCTGCCCCTCCTGCACGAGGGTCATCCTGGAGTCCACCAGGAGCGCCGTCTCGCGGGTCATGTACTCCAGGTTCCCCGAGAAGCCGGTCGCCACGACGGGCTTGCCGAAGTACATGGCCGCGCCCAGGCCGAAGCCGAAGTCCTCGGCCCGGTGCAGCGACACGAACGCGTCGCCGACCCGGACCAGGCTCGTCACCTCGTCGCCGGAGAGCGGGGAGTCGATGAGGAGCACCTGCCGCCGGTGCGGCTCGAGCCACGCCTTGAGGCGAGCCGTGGCGGCAGGATCGGCGCCGGGGTTGCCCAGCCTCACCACCACCTGGAACTCCGAGAAGGGGCGGGCCGCCCGCAGCAGGTCGACGGCATCGCGCAGCGCCTGCGGGTTCATCCGCTCCGTGACTGACGCCAGGTCGAACAAGGAGACGAAGACGTAGGCCGTCTCGGAGATACCGAAGTGCCGGCGATGGAAAGGCCTGGCCAGGGCGGGGTGGCAGGGGAGCGGCAGGACGGTGACCGGGCGGCGGACGACCTCGCGAAGGGCGGCCCCGGAGAAGGAGGAGGCGGCCCAGACCTCGTCGCAGTGGTCCAGCTCGCTGGCCCAGGCCTCCGGGTATCGCTGCAGCTCCCAGGCCGGGTAGGCGATGGTGCGGCCGGCCTGGCCCAGCTCGGACGCCAGCCTGGTGGAGACGAGCTCCAGCTCGTCGCCGTTCATCACCACCACGGTGAAATCGCCGTCCAGCCGCTCGACGAGCCGGGCGCGAAGGTCGCTCGCCTCCTCCGGCTCGGAGTGCTCCCCGGGGTCCGCGATGTTCCGGACGTGGGCGTCGACGCCGACCGCGCGAAGCGATCGGAAGATGGCGCGGAGGCGTTCACCCATGCCGGTCGGGCCTAAGGGGCGGCCCACCAGCGTGACCGTGGGGCTCATGTCGAGTCAGACCCCCCGGTCCAGGAGGTGCTCGTCAGCCGCGACGCGCGTGGCCTCCAGATAGGTGCGCCCGTACCGCCGATCGGCCTCGAGGTGTGCCCCCTCGGCCCATTCGTTCCACGCGTTCACGAACACGATCCGCTCTTCCCCGACGTTCTGCTCCCGGGTGTAGCGAAGCAACTCCTCGAGGTAGGCCTGGTAGGCCCCGGGAGACGAGCCCGCGAAGATCACCGCGGAGTCCTGTCGGCGTGGGGTGTTGTCCCAGCGGGGGATCACGGTGCGGTAGCGAAGGTACCCCGCCTCCGCGAAGCTCGCGGCGTGGAGCGCCTCGCTCTGGTAGTCGTAGACGGCGCCCGAGAAGCCCGGCCGCAGGGGTTGAGGAGGCGGAACCATGGGCGCCTGGGCCTCGTGCGGCGGGAACTCGACCGCCGCGTCGAAGCCCTGGGCGCGTGGCGGCGTGCAGCGGCGCGCGTCCTCGAAGGTATCGGCGCGCACCAGGTGGATCTCCCCGAGCCCTTCTCGGCGACAGATGTCCCGCCAGAGCGCGGCGGTCCGGCGAATGTCCGGGAAGAGGCCGACCCGGTAGACCAGCAGCATGGGCTTGCCGTTGACCCGGATGTAGCTGGGGTGGCGCAGGAAGCGGAGCAGGTCGAGGATGACCGCCCCGTCATCCTCGTCGGAGTGCGCCTGCCCCATCAGGACCTCGGACTCGCCGTCGCCTCCGTCCCAGCGTCGGGTCCAGTTCTCGTTGGCCCAGCAAAGGCAGAAGGGGATGGCCGCGGCGGGCTGGTCGAGCAGCCGCTCGATGGGCGTCTCGAGGAGCCGCTTCCCATGGAACCAGTAGTAGTAGTAGCAGAAGCCCGAGATCCCGTAGGCGCCCGCCAGGCGGGCCTGATCCTTCATCACCTCGGGGACGCGGAGATCGTAGAAGCCCATGTCGGTCGGCAGGTGTGGCTGCTCGTGTCCGACGAAGCAGGGTTGGGCCTTGGTGGCGTTCGTCCATTCGGTGAAGCCCTTGCCCCACCAGAACTCGTTCTCCTGGAAGGGATGGAACTGCGGGAGGTAGAAGGCGATGAGGCGGACCGCGTGCATGGTGTCGACGGCGTCGCCCCAGCGCTCTCGCATCCATTGCGAGCTCCGCGCCAGCTTCGCCGGCGTGGAGCCGGACTGGCCTGGCGGCCCCTCGCTCGTCCCGCCCGGGCGGTGAACGACGACCGAGCCGGGCTGGTAGATGGTGCGCAGCCCGACCCTCCGCAGCTTGAGCTGGAGGTCGCAGGCCCCAGCGTCGAAGGACTCGAGCTCCTCGGAGAACCCGGCCACCGGGTCGAAGTGGCGGCGCGGCACGACCAGGCAGGCGACCGAGCAGCACTGGACCTCGCGGGGGTAGCCGTACCTGGCCTTCCGGGGATCGTCGCCCTGCCCCACCTCGGTGATGCTCAGGTCGGGATTGATCATGGCCCCCGCCTCCTGGAGCCGGCCATCCGGGCCCAGGAGCTTGGGCCCGGCCGCACCCACCCGCTCCAGCGACGAGAAGGTGTCGAGCAGTGGCGGTAGCCAGCCCGGGGTGACCTGGGCACCGTTGCTCAGGAAGCAGACCAGCTCCCCGCGCGCCATCGCGGCGCTGCGGTTGCAGCAGACCAGGAAGCCGACGCGGGTCTCGTTGCGCAAGTACCGCAGCCGCTTCACCAGCGGGAGGACGGTCGCCGACCGGTCCGTCGATCCATCGTCGATGACGATGACCTCGTAGTCGTTCGACGGCGTGTGGGCGACCACCGAGGCGAGGCACTCGAGCGTGTCCCGGAGGTGGTTGAAGACCGGGATGATGATGGAGACCCTGGGGACGGTCACCACCGGCAGCTCCAGCCCGCGCGCGAAGGCCTCCAGGTCGGCCGGCGCCTTCACCGGCTCTGGCGGCGTGGCCTCGCGCCGCTTCTTCCGTTTCGCCAACCGGATGTCGTTCTTCTTCCTGATCCAGCCTACCAGGCGGTCGACCCGTCCCCGGCTCCCCTCGGCGATGAGCCCGCTCAGCCGTGCCAGCTCTTCCTGGAGGCCCCCCAGCAGGCCTTCGCTCGCCCGGAGCCGCTCCTGGAGGATGCGGGCATCCGCCTCGGCCAGGCGCAGGCGCTGCTCGAGCTCGGCCGCCGCGGTCTCTGCGTCGCGGAGGCGCCCGTTGGCCAGGTCGAGCTGGCCCATCAATCCGACCCTGCTCCCCAGCGCCGCGAACCGATCCCGGATCACGGCCTGCCCCTCGGCCGGAAGCGCGCAGAGCGCGAGGACCTCGGCGGGCGCCTCCGCCCCCACCGCGAGCACGCCGAGACCGTGGCCATGCACGAACGCGAAGCCGGGATGGCGGTCGGCCAGCTCCTTCCAGAGACGCCACACCCCGAACTCCCGCTCGCGGACGTTGATGTCGTGGAAAAGGACGACGGCGCGATCGCTGAGCTTGGCCTTCCAGGACTCGAAGTCGTGGGCCACCGCCTCCCAGGTATGGAGGCCGTCGACGTGGAGGAGGTCGACCGACCCGTCGTCGAAGTGGGCGCGGGCCTCGTCGAAGGTGGAGCGCACCAGCCGGGAGAAGCGCCCGTACCGGGAGTCATGGTAGCCGCGAAGCTCCTCGAAGACCTCCTCGCCATGGCGGTCGGCGTGGTCGTCGCCTTGCCAGGTGTCGACGGCGTAGCAGGTGGTCGGGAGCGCGAGCCCGTCGACCACCTGGCAGAAGGCGCAGTA
>Ga0315295_10003658_pt1 | contig 13062 bp, 24 predicted proteins | sample YL17G14_0_MG_FD_204453 | JGI IMG/M metagenome (GOLD analysis project Ga0315295, IMG submission 204453) | Sediment microbial communities from Yellowstone Lake, YNP, Wyoming, USA - YL17G14_0 | ecosystem: Environmental > Aquatic > Freshwater > Lake > Sediment | place: USA: Wyoming | collected... | reverse complement strand
TCCGTGAAAAAAGGAAAGCCTGACATGCGCAAGAAGCTCGTCCAAGCCGTCATAATCAGACAGCGGAAGGAATACAGGCGACCCAACGGGATTCGCATTCGATTTGAAGACAATGCAGCAGTGGTCACGGGACCCGATGGCGTCCCCAAGGGGACAGAGATCAGGGGACCCACAGCGAAAGAGGCACTCGAGCGTTGGTTGAGAATCGCCTCCATCGCCTCAATTGTGGTGTAGGTGAGTCCAATGGTTTCAAAGATGCCCGGTAAACAGAGAAAAAGACAGATACACGCACCGCTGCATAAAAAACAGAAGTTCATGTCTGCACCACTCTCGGCGGAACTCCAAGATAAGTACGGAGTAAGAAACATGCCAGTGCGCAGCAAGGATAAGGTCAAAGTATTGAGGGGGGACTTCAAGGATCATTCGGGGGAAGTCATCTCAGTCAACCTGAAGACAGGTAGAATCTTTGTGAATGGCGTGACGCTTGAAAAGACTGACGGCACGGAGAGGTACTACCCCCTCCATCCTTCTAATATCGTGATAACCGATCTGGATACAAAAGATGAGAGGAGAATGAAAATCATAGAGAGGAGGGGCTAAGAAATGGCACGCAAAGGACAGAAGAAGGGGTTAAAGAGAACAAAGGCACCCAAGACATGGAGGATAAAAAGGAAAGTGGAGATGTGGACTACCAACCCGCACTGCGGACCCCACAACAAAGCCGCCATTCCTCTCGTATTCGTTTTGCGAGACATGCTCGGTTATGCCATGAGTGCACGGGAGGCACGTCGCATTCTCTCCGAGAGAAAAATTTCTGTTAACGGGAGGACGAGGCATGACATACGCTATCCTGTCGGCATCATGGATGTCGTGGAGATTGCGAATACGGGTGAGGCATTCCGCATGCTCGTGGACAAGAAAGGATCACTCATGCTCCACCCCATAGAGGGGGAGGAGAAGAAAATAAGGATTGCCAAGATACTCGACAAGCATATCATGCCCCGAAACAGGACACAACTTGCCCTCCACGACGGCTCCACACTTTCCTCTGAGCAAAAGGTTTCCACCTCAGACTCACTCCTCATCTCTGAGAGAAAGATCGTGGGACACCTTCCCTTCACAAAAGGAAACATAGGGCTCGTCGTGAAGGGGGACAATGTGGGGAGAGTGGGAAAGATTGTGGACATAAAAAATTATGGTATCTACCAGGACATCGTCGTGCTTGAGGACCACGAGAGGTTTGAGACCCTTGCGGATTACGTCATAGTCATAGGAGACACAGAACCCAGGATTTCCATGCCAAAGGTGATAGTATGAACGTCAATGAAAACCCAAAGGTACTCAAGGTGACGCTCAACATGGGCTTAGGCGAATCAGGGGAGAGATACACCAAGGCTGAAAAACTGTTGGGGGAGATTGCGGGACAAAAGCCTGTACGCAGGCTCGCTCATCAGACCAACAGGGACTTCAAGATAAGGAAAAACGAACCTATAGGACTCAAGGTGACCCTGAGAAAGCAGAAGGCTCTTGCCTTCCTCAAGAGGGCGCTGGAAGCTCGGGCACACACCATCCCCTCATCATGTTTTGACGAGAGGGGTAACTTATCCTTTGGCATTAAGGAACATATCGACCTGCCTGGCGTGAGGTATGACCCCGGCGTGGGTATCTATGGCTTGGATGTGTGCATCTCACTGGGTAAATCAGGAAACCGCATACGGGAGCGCAGGGTCCAGCAGAAGAGGATAAAAGCCGGTCATCACATGAAACGCGAGGAATCCATTGAATTCATGAGAGAGAGCTTCGGGGTGAAGATAGCATGAGACCGACTAAATTTGGAAAGGGGTCGCGGGTATGCAGGAGATGCGGGGGACACGGTCCTGTTATCCGAAGGTATGGCATCATGATATGCCGAAGGTGCTTCAGAGAAATCGCACCCAAGATAGGGTTCAAGAAATATTCATAGGTGATACTAATGCTCAATGATCCTTTAGCAGATGTCATGTCCGACATCAACATTTTCGAGAATGCGCGCAAGAAGGAGTGCACCGTGCCGGCGAGCAAGCTTGTGGGTAATGTGCTTCATACTATGCAGAAGAATAACTACATAGGTGCCTTCGAATATATAGACGACGGAAAGTCGGGTAAGTTCAAGATAGAACTCCTTGGCAGAATAAACACGTGCGGAGTCATAAAGCCGCGCTATGCGTCAGGCAAAGACGAATACGAGAAATGGGAGAAACGGTTCCTGCCTGCCAAAGGGTTTGGCATAATGATGGTATCCACACCAAAAGGCATCATGAGCCACAAGGAAGCCTCCGAGAGTGGACTGGGCGGAAGGCTTTTGGGGTTTGTCTATTAGGTGACAACGATGGAAGCTGTTGAAATACCAGAAGGCGTCACAATAAAAATCGAGGGAAGTACCCTGTACGCAGAGGGCAAGAGGGGAAAGGTGCACAAGGAACTCCTCTATCCCACCATCACACTGCGTTGTGAAGACAACAAACTCATCATAGACAATGCCTCAAAGAAACGTAAGGATGTCGCCATGACAGGCACCATGAAGGCTCACATAAAAAATCTCATTTACGGTGTCACGGAAGGGTTTGAGTATAAGCATAAGATCTTTTTTGCCCACTTCCCCATGACGGTGAAGGTGGTGGGGACAGAAGTCGTGATAGACAACTTCCTCGGTGAGAAGTTTCCCCGGAGGGCAAAGATTGTGGGGGCAGCCAAGGTGGAGGTAAAGGGAGATACCATTACTGTGTCTGGTACCTCACTCGACGATGTGGGACAGACTTCCTCCAACCTCGAACAGGCGAGCCGCCTCACCAAGAGGGATTTGCGTGTCTTCCAAGATGGTATCTATGTCTATGAAAAAAATGGGCAATCGTTGAGGTGAGGAAATGTCACAGTTACTAAAATTACGAGAAAAGATGAAAAAGCGCAGACCGCGATTCCTGCGTCAGGAGGTACACAGGCTCACTCGGTTCAAGAACAACCCCACATGGAGGAAACCCGAAGGCAAGAGGAGCAAGATGCGCACCAGGGAAGCTGCAAAACCGAAGATGCCAGATATCGGTTGGCGCGGACCCGCCGCGGTGAGAGGGTTTCATCCCTCGGGGGTGCGGGAAGTCATCATTCATAATGCGCGGGAGCTTGAGGGGCTCGGAGACGATGTCATCGTGAAGGTCTCCTCGACGGTGGGGCAGAAAAAGAAGGTCGAGATCGTGAAAGAGGCACAAAAAAGAAAAGTCAAGGTTGCCAATCCCCGATTCACCGTACGGCTCAGGCGCGCGGAAGACATAGAAGATATCCTGTCCGTCAAGGCATACGCGCGGTTCATCGTTTCCCCCAAAGCAACAGAAGAAGAGAAGAAAAAGATGGAAGAGGCTGCGGGAGAACACGGCATCACGCTTGAGGTGGTGGAATGAACACCTCGGTGCAAAGACGCATTGCCTCAGATATTCTGGGATGTGGAATCCGCAAGGTGTGGATGGACAAGGAGAAGGCGGATGAAATATCCATGGCAATAACCCGTGATGATATTCGCAAGCTCATCAAGAAAGGTACAATAAAAAAGAAACAGGAAAAGGGTGTGACACATATTCGTGCCCAAGCGGTCAGAGCAAAAAAGATTGCAGGGAGGAGAGTAGGACATGGCACCGTCAAGGGTAAGAAGACAGCGCGAAATCCCCCCAAACGCTCCTGGATGAAACGCATACGAACTCAGAGAGAGAGGCTTGCGGAACTCCGCGAAGGGAAAAAGATAGAGAAACGTACATACAGAAAACTCTATATGATGGCAAAGGGCGGGGCATTCCGTTCCCTCTCCCAACTTTCCACTTATATTGAAGAACATAATCTCACAAAGGTGAAATGATATGGCACATAATCCTCGTTACGTTGTCAGGTTCAGACGGAGGAGAGAAGGAAAAACAGATTACCATAAGCGCACAAGACTTCTCAAATCCCACCAAAGTAGATTCGTCGTCCGAAAATCCCTCAGACATATGACGGTCCAAATTATCAACGCGGAGCTGGTGGGAGACACAACCGTTGTGTCCGCGCACTCCTCCGAATTGAAGAGGTATGGGTGGGAGGGTGTGAAGGGGAACCTCCCCGAGGCATACCTTGTCGGATATCTGGCAGGGCTCAAGGCGAAAAAGGCATCACTCGGCAAGGCACTGCTCGACACGGGAACATATGCCGTGGTACGTGGTGGCAGAATTTTTGCCTCGGTGAAAGGTGCACTCGATGCGGGACTTGCTGTTCCCTGTGGCGAATCCGTGTTTCCAAAAGAAGAGAGGATGAGAGGGGCGCACATCTCAGAAAAAATAGCAGGCTCATTTGAAGCCACAAAGAAAAAGATGGAGGAGGCATTCTAATGGCAGACAACAGAAGAGACAGGCGACCGAGAAGGAGAGAGGAACCCCGAAAAGAGGTTGCGTGGATACCAAAAACCAAACTGGGTCGTCTCGTTGCCGAAGGCACGATCACGGATATCTCAGAGATAATGGAGAAAGGAATGTCCATAATGGAGGTGGAAATCGTGAACAAGCTATTGCCCGAGCTCAATGAGAAGGAGTTTCAGGAAGTCCTCAACGTAAACATGGTGCAGCGCATGACAGACTCAGGGAGGCGCGTGCAGTTCTCGACCATCGCCATTGTGGGTAACAAGAATGGGTACATGGGCATGGGAGGAGGGAAGTCGCGCGAGGTGGGACCTGCCATACGCAAAGCGGTGGACAACGCAAAGATGAACATCATCCAAGTGCGACGCGGGTGCGGCTCCTGGGAATGTGGATGCTCGACTCCTCACTCGGTACCCTTCAGGACAAAGGGTCAATGCGCCTCGGTCACCGTTGAACTCATACCTGCACCCAAGGGCCTCGGGTTGGCAATTGGGGAGGTGGGCAAGAGGATTCTCACACTCGCAGGCATTAAAGATGTCTGGTCCAAGTCGTTTGGACAGACACAGACCACCCCCAATTTTGCAGGAGCCGTGTACAATGCACTCAAAGACATGGGAAAGATAATCGTTACAGAAAGCCAGGTGAAAGAGATTGGCATCCAGATGGGTAAGGTGGCGAAATGAAGCGCATCGTGGCCATACGGGTCCGCGGTACCGTCGGTGTGAGACGCGAGATTGCAGACACACTCAGGATGCTTTCCCTCACGCGCAGAAATCATGCCGTCATAGTCGATGACAGGGACACCTACAGGGGAATGCTTAAGAAGGCAAAGGATTACCTCACCTATGGGGAGATTTCAGAGGAGACTCTCCAGAGACTCCTGCTTGAGAGGGGGAGACTGCCCGGCGACAAACCCATCGATGAAAAATACATTAAATCAAAGACTGACAAGACGCTTAAGAAATTCATGAAATCATTCCTCACCGGTGAGACGGACCTAGAGCAGCTTGGCATAAAGCCCGTGTTCAGACTGCATCCTCCCAGAAAAGGTCTTGAGGAGATCAATAAGCCTTTTGGGAGGGGTGGCGCCTTGGGATACAGGGGTACCCGGATAAATGAACTTTTGGAGAAGATGATTTAGGTGATTATATGACACGAAAGGGCAAGAAGACTCAGAAGTACAGGGGGAGCAGAACCTGTGGGGGAGGGTGCCATAAGAAGCGCAGAGGATTCGGGAGCAAAGGCGGTAAGGGTCTCGCAGGCGGAAGGTCGAAAGCCAAGTGGGACATGATACAGCAAACCCTTCCCGGTCATCTGGGAAAACGCGGATTCGTCATGCCCCCCGAAGTCAGAAGTGATTCAAGGACGATAAACATAGGATATATATCCCAAACCATTCCCCTTCTTCTCACACAGAAGCTCGCCACAGAAAAGGAAGGTACATATTCGATTGATGTGGCAACCCTTGGGGTAGACAAGGTTTTAGGAGCAGGAAAGGTCACCCAGCAGCTCATAGTCACGGCGAAGAGCTTCTCAGAGAAGGCGAAACAGAAGATAGAGAGGGCGGGAGGCGAAGCGCGTGGATCCTCTTGAAGTTGCAAAGAATTTTTTGAGGAACATTCCCGATCTCATCATCCAATACAAAGTAGCCCTCATTATCATGGCTACTATCATAATCCTTTATCTTATTGCGAAGAGATTCTTGGAAACAATCGTCCACCTCCTCCCCGAAGTGGAAATACCCAAGCGTCACATTCCTTTCAAGGAAAAAATAATATGGACCTTTGTAGTCCTCATCATCTATTTCATCATGGGTGAGATTCCCCTCTATGGCATTACCCAATCTGCACAGGATTGGTTTGGCATGCTCAAAAGCGTTCTCGCGTCCGAACAGGGCACACTGCTTCATCTTGGCATAGGTCCCATCGTCACCGCAGGAATTTTCATGCAATTGTTCCAGGGAGCAGAGATGCTTAACTTCGATCTGACCACCCACGAGGGGAAGGCTCTCTTCCAGGGTGCCCAGAAGTTGCTTGCCATATTCCTCTGTTTCTTTGAGGCATTCATGTATGCGTACGGAGGCGGATTCGGCTCACTGTCTGTGAACATCCTCGTTCTCATGGTAATGCAGATAGGGTTTGGTGCCTTCCTCGTCATGATGCTCGACGAGGTTGTCACCAAGTGGGGGTTCGGGTCTGGTATATCCCTTTTCATCGCGGGCGGCGTGGCGAAGGACATATTGTGGAAGTCACTCTCATGGACAGAGGCTAAGCAGTATCCGGGACAGCTTATCGGTGCAATACCCTCCTTCATACAGTCGGTCATCAGGGGGGAACCCACGTTTATACGAGGTGGAGCGTTGCCGGACGTCACCCAGCTCCTCTTCACCGTAATCGTCTTCCTCCTCGTTGTGTACTTTGAGAGCATGAGGATTGAGATACCGCTGTCGTATGGTCGGTTCAAGGGTGTGCGGGGGAGGTATCCCATCCGATTCATCTATGCCTCCAACATCCCCGTCATCCTCGCGGTTTCCATGTTCGGATCGATGACACTCGTCGCAAAGCTCACCTTCCAGAAGCTCGGTTGGACGTTCCTCGGAAGCTATGACGAACAGGGTGGCGTGCGTGGGGGATTGATGTACTATCTCTCTCCACCGCGAAGCCTCACCACGATACTGCAGGAATGGGACAGGGCGCTCATATACCTTATTGTTCTCATAGTCATTTGCATCGTCTTTGCACTTCTGTGGATAGAAATGACAAACATGGGACCTAAAGCCGTCGCCAAACAGCTCCAGCAGTCAGGCATGCAGATTCCCGGGTTCAGGAAGGACATTCGCATCGTGGAGAAGGTGCTCGAGAGGTACATACCACAGGTGACGGTCATGGGCGGTGCCGCGGTGGGATTGTTGTCTGCGTTTGCCGACTTCACGGGTGCCCTTGGAACGGGGACGGGAATCCTCCTCACCGTGGGTATCGTCTTCCGCATGTATGAGGACCTCATGCGGGAGCAGGTTTCGGAGATGTTCCCCGCATTGCGCGGATTTTTGGAGAGGTAAAAATGTTGGTCATATGTACTGGTATACCTGGGGTTGGAAAAACGACTGTGATGGAGAGCATGCGTGCCTTGCTTGAGGACAGGGGCACACCGTGCCTCATAGTCAACTTCGGCACCATCATGTTTGAAGTCGCAGTCAAGGAAAAAATCGTCTCCGACAGGGATAGGTTAAGGAAGCTGCCTATGGAGATTCAGAGGCACATACAGAGAAAGGCAGCAGAACACATCGCGGATCTAGCGCGGGGGAAAATGGTCATACTCGACACCCACTGCACCATAAAGACGAAACAGGGTTTCTTCCCCGGGCTTCCCCGAGCAGTTCTCGATGATCTGGCACCGAACGCATTGGTGCTCGTCGAGGCTCCCGCAGAAGAGATATTCCAGAGGAGAATGGGAGACCCGACGCGCTCGCGCGACGATGACTCTCAAGAAAACATACAGGCACACCAGATGATGAACCGTGCCTATTCCGCAAGCTACTCTGCCTATAGCGGATGCTGCGTGAAAATCGTAGAAAACAGGCAGGGGCAGGCAGAGAAGGCAGCCCATGATTTCTCTGCGGTTATGGGGGTGTAGAGATGGGCATCGGAGACATTCTCGGCGCCCTCTCGGCGGCTATCTACGGATTCCTGAACATCACAATAGGCAGCATATTCGACCTTCCGCCCGTCATTGCGATATTTATCCTCGCAGGCATCCTCGGCATCTTCATCACAGCTGTCACCAGATTCACCGTGAATCAGGAGGAGATGAAGAAGACGAGGGACGAGGTCTCCTCCTTCCAGAAACGAATGGCGAAGGCACAGAAAGAAGGCAACAAGAAGGAATTGAAAAAATTGCAGCCAGAGCAGCAACGCATCAACCAGCTCAACATGAAGATGATGAATGCATCGATGAAACCCATGCTTTTCACAATGATACCAATACTCATCCTTTTCGGTTGGATGCGCGCCCACTACACGGACCCCAACATGATTGCCATCCACCTTCCCTTCGACTTTTCGCTCTTCGCGTATTTCCACAGGAGCAATCCCAATCCGGCGGGAAACTGGCTCGGTTATCTCGGATGGTACATTCTTACCTCCTACTTTGTGTCGGGAGTGGTAAGAAAGATAATGAACATGGCGTAGGTGAAAAAAAATGAGAGGTATGTACAGATCAAGATCACTCGCACGAAAACAGGTAAAGACACCCTCGGGAAAGACTGCCCTTCACTACAAGGGAAGGAAGAAGGGGTTTCCCACCTGCTCCAAATGCGGAGCCGCTCTTCACGGGACCGCAAGAGGTTCCCCCATAGAATTGAGGAGGATACCCCCCCGCAAGAGATCTCCCTCCCGCATATACGGAGGAACACTCTGCCCTAAGTGTGTGCGACAAAGAATCAAAGAGGAAGCACGGCAATGAAAATTACTGTAGGAGGATCCCCCGGTTCCGGCAAGACAACGATTGCCACAAAATTGGCTGAGAGGTTCAGTCTCACCCACGTTTCTGCGGGGATGATATTCAGAAAGATGGCTGAAGAGAGGGGGTTGCATGTGCATGAGTTCTCACTTTACTGCCAGAAGGATGAGAGCGTGGACAGAGAGGTAGACAGGTTACAGAAGGAACAGGCAAAAGAGGGCACCGTCACCGAGGGACGCATGGCAGCCTTTATGGTCGAGAACCCCGACCTGAAAATATTTTTGGATGCGCCTCTTGATGTTCGTGTGGACCGCATTGCCAAGCGCGAGGGAAAATCGAGGGAGGAAGTGAGAGAGTCCACGATGAAAAGAGAGAGCGTTGATAACCTCAGATATGAGAAATATTACGGTATAAACATCTATGACACGAAGGCGTACGATCTTGTTATCAACACCCAGAAATGGGATGCGGATGGTGTCTTTGCGATAGCTGAAGTAGCGGTTGCCTCCCTTGCGAGGCGACCTTGAGGTGATTGAGATGATGAATGTAGGAAGAGTATGCACGAAACTTCAAGGACGAGAGGCAGGAAAGAAATGCGTCATCGTCGAGATGGTCAACAAGAACTTCGTGATGGTGACAGGTCCTCCAAAAATGACTGGCGTGAAGAGGAGGAGGTGCAACATGAAGCACCTCGAACCCCTCGAGGAAGTCATTCCTATAGAGAAGGGGGTACCAGACGATGAGATTGAGAGAAAGATAAAGGAGGCAGGTGTACCCTATTGAAAATTCTCCAGAAATGCCCTGAGAATACGAGCCAGAAGTTTGGCAAGAGACCCGAGGAGAGGAGCGTTGATGAGCTCATTGCCTGCGGCATTATAAACCTTGACAAACCGAAAGGCCCCACATCGCATGAAGTGGTCTCATGGGTAAAAAAGATGCTCGACATCACCAAGGCAGGGCACTCGGGAACGCTTGACCCCAAGGTATCAGGCGTCCTCCCCGTCGCCACCATGAAGGGTACCAAGGCCCTCGAATCTTTGCTTGCGGAAGGCAAGGAGTATGTCTGCATAATGCATCTCCACGACAAGGTGCCCGATGACGAGATAGTAGGCACATGCCAGAAATTCACAGGAAAAATCTTTCAGAGGCCTCCCGTGAAATCCGCGGTGAGGAGACGACTGAGGATACGCGAGATTTTCTACAACAACATACTCGAGATTGAGGGAAAAAATGTACTCATGCTCGTTGGGTGCGAATCGGGAACCTACATGAGGAAGCTCTGCTCTGATATGGGGTTCGTCCTTGGATGCGGTGCGAATATGGCAGAGCTGAGACGCACGAGGGCTTCCGTATTTGAGGAAGGAGACTCTGTGACATTGCAGCAGCTTCACGATGCCTATGTCTGGTGGAAGGAGGAACACAAAGAAAAAGCGATTAAAACGTGCATTCTTCCTGTGGAAGCGTGTGTGAAGAATTTAAAAAAGGTATGGATGAATGACTCCGCGGTTGATGCTATCTGCCACGGGGCAGACCTCGCCATTCCCGGAATCGTCAAGCTCTCAGGAGACATTGGCGCAGGAGACGTGGTGGCTATGATGACACTCAAGGATGAACTCGTCGGTCTTGGGAAATCGCACATGGACTCGCATAAGATGATGAAGGAGAACCATGGTATTGCAGTGAAAACGGGAAAGGTCGTCATGGAGAGGGGTACCTACCCAAAGAACTGGTGATGAAAATGCTTAAAAACGAGACCCGGAGAGGAGATATGGTCGGGGTGGCCCAGCCCGGTAAGGCGCAGGCCTGGAAAGCCTGTGGTGGAAACACCTCCAGGGTTCAAATCCCTGCCCCGACGTACATGTTACACGGTGATCAAAATGACTGAATTCAAGAGCATGGTAAGGATATTGGATACTGATATTGATGGAAGAAAACCGACAGCCATGGCGCTGACCCGCGTGAGGGGGATAGGAGCGATGCTCGCCATTGGTATAGTACACACCGCAGGCGTCCCCCCTGAAAAGAAGATTGGAGAACTCTCCGATTCAGAGATAGCCAGGATACAAGCCATGGTTGAGAATCCCTCTGGACATGGGTTCCCCGCCTGGATGGTGAACAGGAGAAAAGATTATGAGACTGGCGCAGACAAGCATCTCTTCGGTTCAGAGCTTCTCATAAATCTCAGGGAAGACCTGAACAGACTAAAAAAGATGAGAAGCTACAGAGGCATACGACACGAACAGGGGCAACCTGTGCGCGGCCAGAGAACAAAGTCCAGCTTCAGGACAGGGAGCACCATAGGCGTTAAAAAGAAGAAGAAGGGTGAGGTTCCTGTCTCGGCTGCCCCGAAAGAGAAGGAGAAAGAGAAACCTGCAAAAGAGAAAGCGCCACCCGCGGAGAAGGAGGCGAAATAAATGGGAGACCCCAAGAAAAAGAGAAAGCAGTATGAGACCCCTACCCACCCATGGCGCAAGGACAGGATAGACAGGGAAAATGAACTCATAAAGCGCTATGGGTTGAAGAACAAGCGCGAGATATGGAAGGCTGAGAGTAGGCTTCGCAACTTCCGCCGTCTTGCCCGTGACCTCCTCGGCATACACACGGAGCAATCGAAGATAGAAGAAGATCAGCTCCTCAAGAAACTGCAGAGACTAGGGTTGCTCGCGGATGAGGTGTCGCTGGATGCGGTGCTCGGATTGAATATTGAAGACATACTCGACCGGAGGCTCCAGACACAGATATACAAGTTGGGTCTCGCCAAGACTCCCTCGCAGGCACGTCAGCTAGTGGTCCATAGACAGATACGCGTCAACGACAGAATCATGAAGGCACCCAGCTACTTTGTGAGGACAGAAGATACGATAACAGCGGTGAGTGCATGAAGAAAGAGAAATGGGGAGTCGCCCACATCTTCGCTTCCTTCAACGATACAATCATACACATTACAGATCTCACTGGGGCCGAAACCATATCCCGTGTGTCGGGCGGCATGATTGTCAAGTCGGACCGAGAGGAGTCCTCACCTTATGCAGCCATGAAGGCGGCGACACAGGCTGCGGAGGAAGCAAAGGAGAAAGGAATTGTGGGGCTCCACATTCGCGTGCGCGGACAGGGTGGAAACAGGATGAAGACACCGGGGCCAGGAGCGCAGGCTGCGGTGAGAGCCCTCTCGCGCGCGAGAATGAAGATAGGGATAATCGAAGAAGTCACGCCATTGCCCCATGATGGCACAAAGCCCAAGGGAGGGCGAAGAGGAAGAAGGGTGTAGAATGAAAGTCAAGATTTTGGAAAAGAACAACGAGAGGCTGAAGATGCTCTTGGAGGATGCAGACGCCTCCTTCGTCAATGGATTGCGGAGGACTCTCCTGTCTGAAATTCCCGTCTTTGCCATAGATTATGTCATGTTCTATGAGAACCAATCCCCCATATTCGATGAGATACTCTCCCACAGGTTAGGCATGATACCCCTCACCTCACAGAGGGGAACCTACAAGTTGCCCTCTGAGTGCTGCGGACCAGACAACTCGTGCAACAAATGTGCGGTCACCTTGAGTCTCCAGAAATCTGGACCCGGAGTCATCTATGCGAGCGACCTGATTTCAGATGATCCGGCGGTCATACCCGTATATCCCGCGATTCCCATACTTAAATTAAACGAAGGTCAGGAGTTGAAGCTCAATGCCTTTGCGAGACTCGGATTCGGTCATAACCATATGAGGTGGCATGCATGCCACGCCACCTACTTCAACAAACCCAAACTCACCATCACCCAGGAAGAACTCGATGACATAGACAAGGAGGAGTGCGTGGCGGCTTGTCCCGCCAATATCCTTAGGATTGAAGACGATGAACTCATCGTCACCGATGTCCTCAGGTGCACGTTGTGCCGTGCATGTGAGGAGAAGGTGGAAAGGATTGAGGGGGACAGGAAGACATATCCCGTCAAGGTAGATTGTGAGAAGAATGACTTTATTTTCACATTGGAGAGCTTCGGAGCCATGTCCGCAGAGGAGCTTCTCACGGAATCCCTCGATATAATAGATGCGAAATGTGAAGAGCTTGAAGAATTCTTCGGCAAGAAGAAGAAATAGAGGATAGAATGAAAATGGCGGGCAGAGGAGACAGGTTCTATGCTGCAAGAGCCTATGACCATTGATGAGTAAGAATGAGGAACACTGGCATGACTCATATA
>Ga0315295_10003656_pt1 | contig 13064 bp, 9 predicted proteins | sample YL17G14_0_MG_FD_204453 | JGI IMG/M metagenome (GOLD analysis project Ga0315295, IMG submission 204453) | Sediment microbial communities from Yellowstone Lake, YNP, Wyoming, USA - YL17G14_0 | ecosystem: Environmental > Aquatic > Freshwater > Lake > Sediment | place: USA: Wyoming | collected... | reverse complement strand
AGAAGTTCCGAGCCAGCCAAGACAAAAGTCAGGGTTGCGAGTTTTGTCTCTTTTTTAAATCTAAATGCGGCAAGAGCTCCTGCCAGAATTCCGACCAGCCATTGGACTATTCCGGTTGAAAGGTTTAATTTTTCGGCAGGAAACCCCGAAGAGCCGTAACCCCATTCCGTAGAGAGGAAAAGCTTGTAGACATTTACGAAATGGGCTCTGTAATCAAAATATCCGGAAAGAAGCGATTCCAAATGGGCATACTTTCGCTCCAGGAGAAGAGGAATCAAATAAAAAGCCGACAAGCCAAGTCCCAAAAGTCCCGCCAAGATGATTTTACCGATCACCTTCCACTTTTTTTCCGTATAAACCCAATAAACTATCCATACAAGCAGAAACGGAGCAAAGATCATCGAGATTAAACTGTGTGTGGTCAAAAGCAGAAGAATCGAAATTGCAGTCCAGATTATATATCTTGTTTTTGTTTTTGTAGTGAGGCGGTAGGTCGCCCAAAACGCCAAGGGCAGAAATGCCAAAGACCAAAATTCATTTAAGGCTCCTCTGACAAAAACCTCAACGGCTTTATAAGGAACATAGGAATAGATGAGGGCCGCAACTACCCCCGGCCAATTCCCCAAGAAGGACTTAACCAGAACAAACATCGCCAGAGCCGAGGCAATATAGCCCAAAACGAAAAGAACCTTGACCGCGTCGATATATTGAAGTCCGATGCGGTGCAGCAGAGCCCCTACGTAGTAAACAGACGGCGGATAATAAATGAATTGGGGATAGCCGTATTGATAGCCGGCGTCCGGGACCCAGCGGCAGGGAATCTGGAAATCGTCAAAGCACTTATCCATCTGCTGGACCCTAAAGGCCTGCAAATCATCCTGCATCGGGAAAAAGCCGGGTTGGACAAGTCTAAAAAAAGTCGGGACGATAAGGGCGGTAATCAAAAGGGCCAGCAGCAAGTTTCTGTTAAGCCTCTGCCCCAACCACATAATGGCCGTTAACAGAAAGTGCTTTAACCTTCCGTGGTAAATCTTGCTTGAGGGAATAAGCCGCCTCCATTGATTGGACTTTCCCGCTATCCCTTTTCCGCTTTCCCCGTGGTAATGGACTATCTCCGCCCGGGGCAGGTAGTAGGTTTTTAACCCGGCTTTTTTTACTTTCCTGCAATAATCCAAATCCTCAAAGTACATAAAATATCTCGGATCCAACTTCCCTGCTTTTTTCAGGGCCTGCGGGGTAATCAAAAATGCAGCCCCGACTATGGCATCCACCCCTACCGGACTTATACCGCTTGGAGCAAATTTATCATAGTGCCCCTTCTCCCCAAACCAGTATTGCTTGAGTGCCCCGGCTATCCCCGGAAAGTTAAAACACGAAGCCTGGACAGAGCCATCCTTATTTAACAGTTTTGCCCCAACCACTCCCGCGTCCGGCGTCTTCTCGGCAAAGCCTGCGAGTTTATCGATAGCGCCCTTTCTGATCAGCGTATCCGAGTTTAAAAGAAGAATATATTTTCCGTGTGAGGCCTCAATTCCCTGATTGACTGCTTTGGCAAAACCCAAGTTCTCTTTATTTACTATTAAGCGAAAATCTTTAGTCGGTAAGGTAAATCCTTCTTGGCTGCTATTTTCGACTACTATAATTTCGAAAGGGATGCTTGTATTTTTCTTAACGGAAACGATGCAGTCCTCTACCAGTTTTTTGGTATTATAGTTAACTATTATTACCGATATTGTGGGCTTCACGTCGCAAATCTAGAAAATATTGCTTCGTCGGAAATTTGCGCCTCTTTCCTCTCTTTCCTTCTGGCCTTGACCAGGCTGCCTAATTTCAAAAGGGCCGAGAAGACAACTCTGGCATAGCCGGGGTGTCTCGCCATTCTGGAAAAGAGTGCGCTTAAATGTTTCCTGAAAAGATTCTGGCTGGTAATGTTTTTCCAGATAAACAAAAGTTCGTTACGCTGTCTGATCCTTTCGGTGTACGATTTATTCAGTGTCGAGATTGTCGATTCGTGATGGTGCACAACCGAAGCGGCCGGCTCCCAGATGACCTTATAACCCCGTTTATAAGCCCGGTAGGAAAGGTCGATATCTTCCCAATAAAAGGGCGAGAACAACTTCTCATCCATCCCGCCGAGGGTTAGCCAGGTTTTTCGCCTGAAAACCGCGCTTCCCCCACTGGCCCATAAAGACAAATGGGGCCCGTCGGTCACCGGACCCGGAGAATGATGCAGAAATCCTTGCTTGAAATCCCCTTTCGCCCAGGAGTAGTCTTTTTCCTTAAAAGATACGGCGAAAACCCGTTCGTCATCAAAATGTTCCAGCGCGGGTTTCAAGAACTCCTTGGTCGGGACAACGTCGGTGTTGATAAGGGCAACCAGATTACCCTTGGCCATCCTGACCCCGGTATTTACAGCGGCGGAAAATCCCCTATTTATCTTATGAGTAATTATCTTTACGGAAGGAAAAATTTCTTTTAAACCCGCTGCTTTCTCAACCGGCGATCCATCATCGACCACAATTATTTCGGAGATTCTATTGGACTCAACCTTCTTCGCCTCAATTACTTTGGGCAAATTGGCCATCAGCAGTCCCCTGGTATTGTAATAGGGAACTATTATCGAAACCGATTTACTAGAAGCTGGTTCATGAAGCTCGACGGCGGGTTTTTTTATGTTGTCCATTAACGAATATTGCCAATAAAACAAATAATGTGGAGCCTGAAATCCACTTGCCTATTTTAAATGATTCGGGATCATAAATAAACTCAACTTTATGGGTACCGGCCCCAAGCGGCACGGCCCTAAAGGAATAATTAGCCTTATATATCTTTTCCTCCGTACCATCTACAAAAACTTTCCACCCCGGATAGTAATTCTCTGAAACGAATAAAAATCCATTTTTGTCGCTTTTCGCCTCCAAAACACTGCTGTTGGCCGAATAATTAAGATAAGACACCTTGCTTGAATTATTTTGAGACTGAGGAAAAAGTCGAAAATTCTCTTCCAGTATTATTTTACTCTTGAATGGGAAATCTTTCCTTAATAGTGCTGCTAAAGCATCCGATCCGCTCCGGATTTCCCACCGACTTACAATAAAGGCTCTCGGAAAGGCTTCCGTATTTTCCAAAACTGCAACGGAGCCGTCTTCAAAAACTTGTTTCAGGTGCTCACTCTTGAAAAGAGGCGGGATTTCTCCTGCAGAATCAGGTTTGCCTAGCTTATTTCTCTTCATCACCAGCAGATATTTTGTGTTTAACAGACTAAACCAAGACCTGCTATATGATTCAAGCTTGGCATATCTTCCTTGCGGATCGACATCTTTTTTCCCGCTCTTAATCACCGAGAGTAGCATCGCCCAGTCGACTGGATATATGGAATCATAGCCTGAAGGTGATTCGAGTCCGTAGGGCACCCACATATTCATAGGAATGACATCGCCCTCGGAAACCCTGAAGGGCTTTTCCTGTTTTTCCAGGAACGTAAGAACCGGCGTTTCCGGAAAAACATATTCTGCCGGGGAAAAAGGAGTATATTTCCATCCAAATCTAAAAAGCTCAATTACCGACAAGAACGCTATGCCTGCAACGCAGGCGTATCGGACAATTTTACTCGCGAAAAGTTTGTATCTAATAAAACTAGCAAGACCAACGGCCGCCAGAATTAAAATGGGCACGGCCAAGTTTCTCATCCCGACCTTGAGGCTAGAGGAGAAGAGAGAGTCCTTCGGAACGTATTGAGATGCTAGATAGCTACCTAAAAGTACCGAGCCTAGGACAACAAGCGGTAGATATAAAGAGCGTAAATCGATTCTATCTTTCCTATTAAGTAACTTATTCAAACCAAAAGCGGAAAGTCCCGCTAGGGCAAAATTTACCAGCACTAATGATCTGGTCGGTGAAAGAGCAGCCATCCCGAACTTATCATTTTCTGCAAGAAGCCTGGATATCGGATGTGGCAAGGAGAGGAAAAGTGCCCCAACTGCTAAGACAATCAAAAACCTTACTGTCTTATTCCCAAAATGCTTAACAATCCCAATCGTTGCCAAAATTATTGCAACTAGCCCCGTATATCCCACATTGAGGGTGTACAGACCCATTCCCCAAAAATTACCCGTTGCCGGGTTTCCGAAAAAGTCCGGTGCAAAAAAAGTGACGATATTCTGCCACGGAAGGTATCTCACATTAGCATCTAGAACTTCAGAGGTTCTCTGAGAGTGTATAAAAAGCTCGATAAAGGGTATCAATTGGACGGAAGAAAGATATACCCCCATTAGAGAAAAAAACGCTATTTTGAACAGTTTATACACATCAAGTTTCTCTCTCTGAAAATATAAATATAACAAGACCGCAGAAAGGGTATAAAGAACAACTTGGGGATAGCCGGATAATACCTGAAGGGCAATTGCACACGACATCATTACACCCCAGCGTGATTTGCCCGTCTCTATCAGCTTATCTAATAAAAGAATTATCAGGGGAATCCACGCGGCTACTAATGCAAGAGAATTCCACTCCAGCCAAATCATATTAAAGCCCGCAAACGCATAAATAAGCCCACCGGTGACACTCGGAAGTTTCTGAAGTCTAAGGTTTCTCAAAAAAAGATACATAAAGATGGCGGCGAGTAACGGCTGAAGAACAATCTGCCCCGTCCAGGCCCACAGCTTAGGCAAGAGGAAATAGAGAAACATCGTTGGAGAAAGAACTGCCGCATCAAAACTTGCGATTAGAGGATAACCAGTAAACATGCCGGGCATCCATAAAGGAAATTTTCCTGTTCTTAATAAATCAACAGCAAAACTCCTAAGAGGATATATTACAGAAACAACATCCGACGTGACAGGGTTTTTGACGGGCACTCCCACTTCGTATCCCCATTTATAGTCCAGCCATGGAAAATATGCCCCTACAACAAAGTCCCCCGGGATAGGAACTAGAGACTTTAACCAAACAGGATAGAAGAAAATGCAAATCGCAACAAGTATTGCGATAAACGGCCAGGTTCTATTTAAGAATGGAGATAAACTCCTGGTTAAACCTTTGATAACCATATCTCTCGCTATTCTTATTAGCTTGTCTTGAAATAGTCAATAGGCTTCCTTTATCCGCGATAATCTTTTTTGTGGTTTTGATAAAACCTCGCATGTCTTTCCAAAGGAAACCGCTCTGTCCATCTTTTATTATCTCTTTGTATCCCCCTGCGGAATAAACAATAGGGAGAGCACCAGCCGCCATTGCCTCAACTAAAGATATCCCGAAATGTTCGACTTTCTCCGGTTCTTTTTCTTCTTTGGCCCCAAATCCTACCGCCGACCAAAAGATTTTAGCTCTCCCGTAAAGATTTACTATTTCCTTAAAAGAGGGGCTCTCGACTATCTCAATTGGATAGCCCTCAGACATTTTCTTAATCTTTTCGATATAGTCTCTCCCCCCCACTTCTGTTCCTCCGGCCAGAATAAGACTCCACTCTTTGTAGCCAGAGTCATAGAGTCTTTTGAAGGCCTGCACTAAAATATCTTGGTTCTTTGCCTGTTTAAGTTCCGAGAACCTACCGACAAATAAAATCGTGTTTTCTTTCCTTTTGGGTTTTATTTTTTCCACCGGAACTGGTGGATAAAGAACAGTAGAATCTACGCCGTATTCCTTGTCAATAAAACCCTTGGTGAAATTTGAATTTACAATTATCTTTTTAATTCTCCAAAGTTTCATCTTATTAAGAAGAGTTATTCCTTTTACACCGTGGAAGGGAACCTGAAAATGGAGAAAGTTTTTCCTGGCCCGTAATGCCGGAATAGACCCATCCGAAACCCAAAAACAAACCTCGTACCCGTCTCCCCTTTTGACGTCTTTGACAAAATTGATGCCTTCCAACTCCATTCCAAACCTCTCTTCTAACTTATTTTTAATAGAAGGGCTTCTCCACTGCACGTCTACTTTATAACCTTGGTTTTGCAAAACCGTGGCAACCGCCAGGCTATAGCGCTCCCCGCCTCCTAGGGTATCAAGATATGGATTATATATTGCGGCTCTCATTCTTTTGCATCTCCCAAAGCTTTGCGTATGTTATCATGCGGGAAAACATCTGGTAAATTATCTCGATGACTCCCACCCCTCCGTCCAGAAACCCCAGTTTTAATATCGCCCGGTACCAGAATTCCCTGGCCGCAACGGAGATAAATCTCCACCAAGCCATCTTGGGGTGACCTGATTCGAAAAGTAGTTTGGCTTCGATGGCTGACCATTCGTTGGTCTTGGCAACCATCTCGGATAGACTTCTGTGTGTAATATGCGTCAGCGGATTTTTAAGTTTACCGACCTCCCCTTTAATTTCGGGCTGTTCGTGTAGTTCCCCTTTCCAACCCAAGAGAGAATCTTTTTTTATCAGTCTTAAAACATAGTCGGGCCACCATCCTCCCCAACTCATGGGATGACCCAAAAGGATATTTTTTCTGGGAATTGCATATGCATTGTATTCCGTCTCGCGGCTTTTGATTATTGTTTCTATTTCTTTACGCAGTGCGGGGGTAACCCTCTCATCGACATCTACATAGAGAAGCCAATCTCCACCGGCTGCCTTTGCGCCCAGGTTTCTCCTGTCGGCAAAACTTCCATTCGGGGAACTTACGATTTTCGCACCTTTGCCTTTCGCAATTTCAACGGTTTTATCCGTACAGCCGTTGTCGACAACGATTATTTGATCGACCCAGGTAAGGGAAGCGAGGCAATCTTCAATCAGGGCTTCTTCGTTTTTAACCAAAATTACTGCCGAGGTTTTCATTTCCAGCTTCCTTTACCCAAACGGGCGAGGTAATAATCCCTGATGCCTATCCTCTGCCACTTCCTGCCGCCGATAATAAGCCGCAGGCTTTCTCTAATTAACGCCAGCTTGGTTCTTAAGGAAGCAAACTTAAATCCAAAAAGCAGTCTGTTGCGGGTAATAAAGTAGTCATTGAGGTCCCCACCAACCTTCGAGCTCTGGGAAACCTTATGCCAAATCTGGGTTCTGGGGGTATAAACAATTTTTATTCCTGCCCTTTTTGTCCTTTCTGAAAGTTCCACATCCTCCAGATAAGCAAAATATTTGGGATTGAAAAATCCTACTTTTTCAAAAACCCTTTTTTTGACAAACATGCAGGCACCGGTGGCAAAATCCGTCTCTTTTTCCTCGTCGTATTGGCCCCGATCTACATCGTCGACTCCGTTATTGGTGGCATAGAGATTGCCCCAGTCGATATCCCCCCCCGCAGACCAGATAACTTTCCCCAGAACATATTTGGGGTATCTGTCTTTATGAAATTCAAATCCTGGCGCAAAATATATTTTCGGCACAAAAATTCCCGCGTCTTTGTTTGCCCGCGCGGCTTTTACCAGCTCGGTAATCAAACTCCTGTCAACCAACGTATCGTTATTAAGTATCAGGACATAGTTGGCCCCGGTCGCCAATGCCTCTTTTATCCCTACGTTATTCCCCTCGGCAAATCCCAGGTTTTGGGAATTCTTTAGCACCCTACAGGGAATATTCGTAATTTTGTTTAAGGCTTGGATGGAGCCGTCGCTCGAGGCATTATCGACCACAATTATACTTAGCTCATAACCCACTGTGGCTATCCGGCTTAAAGACTTAAGACACTCAATCGTATCGTTCTTTCTATTCCAGTTAAGAACCACGACTGTTACTTTGGGAATTGTTTTACTCATTGCCTAAGAAAATACGGCGGTAAACCCGTTTAGGAAGTGAACAAACAAAACTTCCCGACTTGATCATAACCTCGACTATCCACCAATTAATCTCTTTATTGGCTCTTTTGACCTCGGCCGAGAATTCCTGGGAGGATACCGCCTGTTGTTTAAACTGGTCGGCTTGCCAAAGTTTAAGATAGAGGGCCAGTTCGGAAAAAGCTTGCAGAGAGGCCAATGCCAATCCGTGTAAACCGTCCTTATAGCCTTCTCCAGCAAAATAACGGCTCAAAAATTCCGCCAAAGGGCGCCTTATTACATCATGCCAAACAAATTTGTATTCCTTCTGGACTAGCGCCCGCGCCTGAACATCGGTGTAGCGGTTCATCCTTTCGATAAATTTCGCAATCGAGGAGTAATTGTAGTGGGTAATAGCGTATTTCTCCTCCGCCGGAAGATCCAAACCTTTCCCTACCGTCATCGGCACCGAATGGATAATCTCGTTCCAGGTAACGCTGCCCTTTTTAAAAAATCTGATATTGTAATCCGGCCACCAACGGGAGTTTTTAATCCAACGTTTGAAATTAATGTTTCTTCTTGGCAGGCGGTAGTAGTCGGCCTGCGGGCTTTTGACAATCTGTTTAAGTTTCACCGCCAGGCTTTGGGGTATCTCCTCATCAGCATCCAAGATAAGTACCCAGTCTTTGGAGGCCTTATCGATGGCAAAATTTCTGGCCGGCTCAACGTATCCGACCTTTTCGTGATGAAAAATCTCGGCGCCGTAGTCTTTGGCAATCGCCACGGTTTTATCCGTGGACTCCATGTCCACAACCACTATCTCATCAGCGATGTCCTTGACTGACTCCAAGGCTCGGGCAATGTTTTCCTCTTCGTTGAGAGTATTGATAACAACCGAGATTGATCCCACCAGCTTATTTTAACAGATGTTACCTGCCAAGAAGAGTTTTGAGGCCCTTTTGAACGTCCTCTTTAATCGAAATCCCGACCAGGATATATATTACGATCATATAAATCACGGCCCCGGCAGCAACCATGATAAATACACTACTTGTGCTAACCGGGAGAATCCGCCTTAGAAATAGAAGCGCTCCTCCCATAACAGCACTCGCTAGGAGGGGCTTAAGCGCGGACTGGGACAGCGAAAAATTCACAAACCTCTTGGCTACAAAAATCGCGATCAGAGAACTTGTCCCCACCAAAGCATAGCCCGCGGCGGCACCGTTTACCCCGTACTTAATAGAAAGAATGGGTACGAATAACCATGTAAGGACGGTCCACATAATCATCAACTTAAAAGTAATCTTGATTCTGCCGACGGCATTTAAGAGGTTGGTCAGCTGTGTCGTCACGGCAGCAAACAGCGTATTGATGGCAATTAGCCCCAAAGGTAGAAGTGCCGGCTCCCACTTTCCGTAGCGGGGAATTATCGCAACCAAAACGGGTGCCAAAACCAGGAGTCCCGCAAGGCTGGGGAAAACCAGAAAACAGATGAAAAAAATTGAACGGGTAACCGATCTTTCCAGGTGCTCTTTGGCATCCTGCATCCTTGAAAATGCCGGGAAGGTAACTTTAATTACATGGTCCATAAAAAACCTCAACGGTGCCTGTCCCCATTTTTGCGCCCAACCCAAGATTCCCACCCCGGCCGGTCCCAGAATTCCTCCCAAGACGGCAGTCATTCCGTCGTCTTTGATTGTCGCCAAAAGGGTGTTTGCCTGATAGGGAACCCCGAATTTCAAAAGGCCGCCCAAGGACTTTCTTGAAAAGGCAAATCCCGGCACCCACGGCTGCAGGATATAAATTGCGACAAGCCCGACAACACCCCTGGCCAATACGGCAACCGTAAAGCTGGTTATACCAAAGCCTTTCCAGGCCAAGATAACCGCCAAAAGGCTGTAAACCAGATTTTCCAATACCTGGGGGATAACCAATTTTCCAAACTCGAGTTTGCGCTCAAGAAGCGCCGACGGAATTGTTTTGAGAGAGGAGAAAAAGAGCGAAAGGCCCAAGGCGTAAAGCAGCATTCTTGCCTCAGACGTAAACCCATATATCCTGGAGAGGGTTGGGCTAACCAGAAAGATAATTACTAATAGGGTAAGAACAAGAACTTGCTGAACGGTAAAGGTGGTTCTTAAATCGGCGTTGTCGGGATTCCCCTTTTTTTGGATAAGGGCGGCGGCTAAGCCGACATCGCTGAAGTAGGCAAGGAAATTAACGATTGCCGAGACAATCCAGAAGATACCAAATTCGGAAGGACTCAAAAAAACCGTCAAAAATCCCGTCGCCACCAGAGAAAGAACACTTAATAGAAAGGTCCTTCCGGTTAAAACCACTACCCCTTTAACGGCTCTGGATTTAACCGTATCGATGGCTATTTCGGCATTCGGATCCAGATGTTCTTGGGTTTCCTGCATTTATTTTGTTACTTCAAAGAAAAGTAAATCCTCTCTTGCCCCTTCCGGCTTGGTCGCCTTAGGATAGGAGTTAATTAGTCTTAATCCCAGCTTGTCCGCATCTTCCAAAAGTCGCGTGCTATTGACCAGCAGATAGGTTTTATTTCCAAAAGCGCGGGATTCGGCAAGAGGAGTGGGAATCCTGTTTATCCCCAATCCGACTCCCACAACAATTATCTGGGGTATATCGTTAAGATACATTTGCAGCCCGTCGGGCAAGGTACCGAAATATCCTTCCGTTCCGATGACTATTTTCTTGCCCGGTTCGCGAGCAAACTCGGCCCTGACCAACTCGGAGACCTCTTTGATGCCAAAGCCTGCCGTCCAATCTTCCAAATAGCCAGACCTCTCGCTTCGGGGCAGTTGTGCTTTTTGAATGTCAAAGAGTAGCCGTCTATTAACCACCAGGCTTTGCGAAAGAAAGAGAGCCAAGAGAATCATCCCGGCCCAATATAGAGATTTTTTGCCGATAGGCAGTATATTTCCGGCAAAAATCGCCAGATACGGCAGGGTAAAGAGAATATATCTTGCGGTATAGACCTTCGCATATTCCGTAATGCCAAGAATGGGGACCATGAACCAAAGAAGTACCACCAGGCTTTTGCGCCAATCGGCCTTAAAGGAGAATATTGCCCCGAGAACCACCAAGGGCATTAATGTCCAGGGCCCTAAAAGTTTAAAGTAAACGAAAGTGGCTCTTACTAAAGACAAAAACGGATCTAAAGGATTTTCAAAAATATGATTGAAGGGGTAAACATAATCTAAATTCCGGCTGGATAATAAATGGAAATTCGGCCCCAGGCGCAAGATGTTAAATATCGCGTAACCAATAAAAATAGACACAACCGTAAAGAATACAAATTTCCCGAAAGTAAAAACTCTGGCTTTCGGATTCTTCGGCCAGTTAATCAGCAAAATCATGAAAGGGATAAGCAGAGCAAAAAACAGTGCAGGAGATTTAGTCAGAAGGGCTGCACCAAGAGCAAATCCGGTAAGTATTGCAGTATCCAGCTTTAAACGGGTAGCGGTGAGGGCTGCCAGAAAAAAGGTCCAAATTCCAAACATGGCAAGCATTGAATCCACCAGCGCCATTTTGTCGAAAAAGACTGCAAAGGGAGACACCGCTATTACCAGGCTTGCGATGATGGCCGCTTTGTTGGATTTAAACAAAAGCTTGCTGGTTAAAAACACCCCGACTATCGTTCCCGCCCCGCAAAGCACCGATACAAACCTGCCAGCGAATAAGGGGTCTGTAAATATTTTCAAGAACGGAATTACAACCCACATAAAAAGAGGTTGTTTCCCATCCGAAAGAGGTAGGAATCTTAGAGTTTCCTCTGCCCTCATAACCTGAGCCCACCTCACATAAATTGCTTCATCGGCAAAAACAGGTAAGGAGGTAAGTTTAAAAAGTCTGAGGGTAAATCCAAGCAATAAAATAAAGGACCCAAGGACGATAAAAACTTTGTATTTCTTTATAAATTTAAGCATTAGCCGTAAAATCCTTTCATCTCGTTTAATTTTACTCTGACTATCTGCGAAAACATTTCTTTGGATTCCCTAAAATAGCGGGATAGTCCCCCACCCTTGCCGCGGCTGACATCCCTATCGTTCCATAAAACAGTCACTTCCTTTATCTTTTGGCCCATTTTCTTGATAATATGCAAAAGTTCCACATCAAAAGACGTGACTTTCCAACCAACGGCTTTTTGTTCGGTTCTAAAAAACTCAAGTCGCGGGAAAGCCTTCTTGAGAACATCGGAAGCAAAAAGCTTAAAACCACATTGGGTGTCGGCGATCTCGGGCAAAATCAACGCTCTTCTAATTGTAGAAAAAACCACCGCCCCGGCTCTTCTATAAAGAGGGAAGTTTTCCCTACCCAAGCCCCGTGAGCCGATTATGGCCATATAGCCGTCTTTAATATGCGGTAGAAGTTTTTCCAGCTCCCCAATTGGAGTAGATTGGTCCATATCGGTAAACAAGATATATTCTCCCTTAGCGCTTTTTATTCCATAAGAAAGAGCGGACGGCTTCCCCCCGTGAGGGTTGGCAAGCAGACGAAAACCGGGATATGCTTTTATCTCTTTTTTAACAATCTCTCTACTTTCATCCGTACTCCCGTCATCGGAGATAATGACCTCCCAGGAAAAGCTTTTGCCTTTGAGGTATTTATAAATCTCCCCGAGGACTTTTCTTTTCAGGTTTTCCTGCTCATTGTAGCAAGGGATAATCAAGGAAAGGTATATTTTCTGCATTTATTGAGTATAGCCGAACATCGGCTCGGTCAGGTTAATGTTCTCCTCTGAGCAGCTTTGCTTTACCACCTCTAAAGGATAATCTTTGGTATCCGGGTAAATCAAACCGAATGCCCCAATTGCCTTATTCTCTACTACCGAATCTTTGCCCAAAGGGAAAATGATCGAATACACGGGAACCTTTGTTCCGATTCTGTTTAATAGCAATCCGTCATTGTAAAAGAAATAGCGCCAGCCCAAGTCGTAGCCGGGACTGACGATATAGGAGACGGCTATACACGGATACCCCTTTGCAAGCGCATCTCTTTTTATTTCCGCCACCAATTGTTTCTTTTGGATATAGCCGTTGCCGGGAATATTCTGCCTGAAAAACCTGACTAGATTATTTATCCCGAAAATAACAATCAGGGCAAATCCCAAAACCCAGAACTTTTTACTTTTTAAAAGCAGTGCGATAAATCGGGTAACTATCAAAAGGTTAACCGCGAATAGGCCGCTAAGATAATATTCCGAGACTGCTTTGGAATAGCTAGAGAAGAAAACGACATAAAGGGCAAACCAAAGAAAAATCAGAATACCTTGGTTTCTGTTTAACAATTTTTTCTTCAGTTCCAGAACAAAACCCAACCCCAAAAGAATTATTGCCACGGATTTACAC
>Ga0315295_10003655_pt1 | contig 13065 bp, 16 predicted proteins | sample YL17G14_0_MG_FD_204453 | JGI IMG/M metagenome (GOLD analysis project Ga0315295, IMG submission 204453) | Sediment microbial communities from Yellowstone Lake, YNP, Wyoming, USA - YL17G14_0 | ecosystem: Environmental > Aquatic > Freshwater > Lake > Sediment | place: USA: Wyoming | collected... | reverse complement strand
TTCACCCAACGGCGAATGGCGCAATATACCGGAACTCGCGGGATAAAGCGCCGACTCGGGCGGGGCGCGATTTCGCTTTCCGTGCGCGCCGCCCGACGCGGCGCGCTAGCTGCCGAGGGGGATCACCGCGCCTCGAAAGGCACCCTCTTGCCAGTGAAACGCTTGGATTTCCGATACCTTGCCGCCGCGCGTGCCGATGACCACCTGGTCGACCCCCGGGTGCATCGGCGAGCCGCCCTGGAGGGCCTGCTCGACGTCGATCGCGGAGAGCACGGCCGGACCGTCGACATGGGAGTGGTAGGCGGCGGCGATTCGCCCCCCCTCGACGCGCATCCGGCGCGCCAGCGCCAGGTGCGCCGACGGGTCCGCGAGGTAGGCGCGGCGAACGTCCCCCGGCAGCCCGGGGGGGGCCTGCGCCTCGCCGGCGACGTTGCGGACCGGGATCACCTCCATCCGTCCCGCCGCGTCCGCGATCACGAATCCACACACCTCACGCCCCGGATCGGCCTCGGCGGCGGCGGCGAGGCGAGCGGCGACCGGCGCGTAGTCGGAGGCAGTCACGGGTGGCGAGCCCGGGTCAGGAGGCGGAGGTCCCGAGCGTCGCGCCGTGGCAGGCGCAGCCGGCCTGGCGCGCCGTCGCACGGGTCAACGGGGTGCCCCGGAAGATCTCGACCCGCCGGGCCCGGGGCGCCTGCGAGATCTCGGCGAGGAGCAGGATCAGCTCGAGCGCTCCGAGGGCTCCGACCGCCGCCGCTCCCTCCGGAGTCGGCACGCCGCCCAGCCCGGGCCGGGTCGCGCAGGCGTAGCACGGGGCGCCGACCGGAACGGTCGTCACCGCACCCCCCTGCCCGTCGACATCCGCCACGACGTGCGAGAGCTGGAGGAGCCGCGCCTCGTCGGCGATGGCCCGCGACACCTCCATCGTGGCGCCGCAGACGAGCACCGCGCTGGGGCGCGACCCGGGGCGAAGGAGGTCGGCCTTCACGAGGCCGTTCGCCGCCGCTGCGAAGGCGGCGAGCGCCGCGCCGCGCGGCCGGCCCACGTCGGCAGGCCCGAAGGCCCAGCCGGCGCCGTCGCCCTGCGCGATCGGGTCCGGGTCGTCGATCCAGATCGTCCCCACCCCGGCGGCGGCCAGGTAGTAGAGGGCCGGCGCCGTGGCGAGACCGCCCCCGGTCACGCGCACCCGAGCGGCTCGGAGCCGCTCCTGCGCCTCCTCGCCCCAGGCCGGCAGGATGACCTGCCGCGCGTACCGGCCCACCTCGGCGTCGGTCAGGGCCATGCTCCCTCCTCCGCGGGCCGGCCGCGCTCCAGCCAAGCTCGCCATGTTCCCGCCCCCTCCTCCGGCGCGGACTCGAGAAGGAGCACCCGGTGCCCATCCTCGGCCGCGCTCCGGGGCACGTTCTCCCGTGGCTCCCCGTCGCGGAGGAGGATCTCCAGGATCGCCCCCTCGGGGATCCGCCCGATGGCGATCCGCGCCTTCACCCAGGTGACGGGGCAAGCGTGCTGGCGGAGGTCGATCCGCGCCGCCGGGGAGCGAGCGTTCAAGCCACCTCCTGCGTCGCCCCGGCCACCGCGCTGCAGACCGGGCACCCGGCCCGGACGCGGACGGGCACGAGCCGCGTCCGTCCCGAACGTCCGTCGAAGGCCACGAGCCGGCCCGCGTACGCGCCTCGCTCTCCGGCGAGCAGCCGGAGGGCCTCCGCACCCATGAGCGCGCCGGCGAACCCGGCCAGCGCGCCGAGCACGCCGGCCTGGGCGCAGGTGGGAACCGTTCCCTCGGCGGGCGGCGCCTCGAACAGGCAGCGCAGGCACCCGGTCCTGCCGGGCATGACGGTGAGGAACTGGGCGGAGTAGCGCAGCACGCCGCCGTGGACCAGCGGCCGGCGCGCCGCCAGCGCGCTGTCGTTGGCGAGGAACCGGGTGGCGAAGTTGTCCGACGCGTCCACCACGACGTCGGCGGCCTGCACCAGTCCCGCCGCGCTGTCGGGGCCGAAGCGCGCGTCGCGGGCGTCCACCTTCACTCCGGGGTGAATCCGGGAGAGGCGCGCCGCCGCGGCCTCCGCCTTGCGTCGTCCCAGGTCGGCCTCGCCGAAGAGGGGTTGCCGGTTCAGGTTGGAGGTCTCGACCGAGTCCTCGTCGACGAGGGTGAGCCGCCCCACCCCGGCCGCCGCCAGCGCCAGCGCGGCCGGACCTCCCAGGCCACCCGCGCCGATCACCAGCGCGCTCTTGTCCGACAGGGGACCGCCCATGGCACCTCCGCTGGCCCGACGGCCCTCTTCTACAACAGTCCTAGAATCCGAGCACGTGCCCCTCGGCCGCGGCGCGCCACTGCTCCGGAAGGCTGCGGATCGCGTCCAGGCAGGGGCGCGCCGCCTCCGGGTCGATCCCGGCGAGCCGCAGCTCGGTGTCGCAGGCCACGACCTCCACCCCGAGATCGCGCCTCCCCTCCTCGAGCATGGCCGCGAGCGAACCGACCCGCACGTCCGGCGCCCCGGGAGGCGCGCCGTCGTCGAATCGCCCGGCGACCCAGGCACGGAGCGGCTCGCCGGACAGCGCGACCACCACCGGATGCCCGAAGGCCGCCGCGGTCAGCGCCACCGAGACGGCCCTGCGCCGCTCGTCCCAGCCGGCTCCACCGAGCAGGATCAGGCAGCTCTTCTTCACGTCATCCTCCAGCGCGCGAGTCCCGCAGCGCCGTCCGGGCGCGCTTGCGCCCCGGGCGACCGTCTGCTAGAAACCGACCCGCTTTCTCGCCCAGGTGGTGGAACTGGTAGACACACCATCTTGAGGGGGTGGCGCCGTAAGGCGTGCGAGTTCGAATCTCGCCCTGGGCACCAGCTTCGGGAGAACGAAGAAAGGGACCCGGCAACGGGTCCCTCGTCGTTTCCGGGCGCCGGAGCGCCGCCTGGATCACCTCGGCGGGGCCTGGATCGGCTGCCCGGGCTGCGCCGGTGCCGGCTGCGCGGGCGAGGTCGGGCCCGGACCGGGAAACGCGGGCGCCGTCTGGACCGGGGCCGGCGCGAGCGGAGCCGGCGCCTCCTTCACCACCGACCCGGATCGCGTCGAGAGGTAGGAGAGCGACAGCGAGGTGAGCATGAAGACCGCGGCCGCAGCCGAGGTCACCTTGCCGAGGAAGGTCTGCGCGCCGCGGCCGCCGAAGACGGCCTGGGTGCTGCCGCCGAATGCGCCGCCCAGCCCCCCTCCCTTCCCCGCCTGGAGGAGGATGACGAGGATGAGCACGGCCGAGACGACGACGTGCACGACGATGAGGAAGGTGTTCAACGGATGGCTCCCTGGATGATCCCGGTGAAGTCTAATGCCTTGAGGCTCGCGCCGCCCACCAGTGCACCGTCCACGTCCGGCCGGGACAGGAGCTCGGCGGCGTTGTCGGGCTTGACGGAGCCCCCGTAGAGGATGCGGATGGCGTCGGCGGCCGTCGGCGCCAGCTCGCGCAGGATGGCGCGGAGGGCGGCGTGGACCTCCTGCGCCTGCGCCGAGGTGGCGGTCTTGCCGGTTCCGATGGCCCAGACCGGCTCGTAGGCCACGGTGAGGCGCGCGACCTGGCCGGCGTCCAGGCCGGAGAGCGCCGCGCGGATCTGGCGACCCACCACCTCGAGCGTGCGCCCCGACTCCCGCTCGGGAAGGGTCTCGCCGATGCAGACGATGGGATGGAGCCCGGAGTCCAGCGCGGCCCGGGTCTTCTTGCGCACGGCCTCGTCGGTGTCCCCGAAGAGCTGCCGCCGCTCGCTGTGCCCGGCCAGCACGTAGCGGCAGCCGGCGTCGACGAGCATGGGGCCCGACACCTCGCCGGTGAAGGCGCCCTGCGTCTCCCAGAACACGTCCTGGGCGCCCAGGCCGATGCGGGACCCGGCCAGCGCGGCCCCGGCCGCCCAGAGCGCCGTGAAGGGCGGCACGATGGCCACGTCGACCCTGTCGGCGAAGGGCTCGGCGGCGGCGCGGACCTCGCGCGCCAGGGCCGCCGCCTCGGCCGCGGTGCGGTGCATCTTCCAGTTGCCGCAGATGAACTTCTTCCGGGCCACGTTCACTCCTCGAGAACCTTGACGCCGGGGAGCTCGCGCCCCTCGATGAACTCCAGGCTGGCCCCCCCGCCGGTGGAGACGTGCTTCATGCGGGGCACGAGCCCGGCCTCCTCCACCGCAGCGGCGCTGTCGCCACCGCCCACCACGGTCACCCCGGGGGATTCGGCCATGGCCCTGGCCACTCCGAACGTGCCCTCGGCCCAGGGCTTCTGCTCGAAGAGCCCCATGGGGCCGTTCCAGAAGACGGTCTTCGCGGCCAGGATGCGCTGGCGATACCGGTCCAGGGTCCTCGGTCCGATGTCGAGCCCCATGAGCCCGTCGGGGATGGCGGGACCGTTCACCACCACCCGCTCGGCGGTCTCCTTGGGCTCGGTGGCGCAGACGTGGTCCACCGGAAGCTCGAAGTCGATCCCCCTGGCCTTCGCCTTGTCGAGGATCTGCCGCGCCAGCTCGAGCTTGTCCTGCTCGACCCGGCTCCTGCCCACCGGCACGCCCTTGGCGGCCAGGAAGGTGTAGGCCATGGCGCCGCCGACGAGCACCGAGTCGGCCTTGCCGATGAGGTTCTCCAGCACCTTGATCTTGTCCGAGACCTTCGCGCCGCCGAGGATGGCGACGAAGGGGCGCTCCGGGCGGGCCAGAACCCGGCCCAGGTACTCGACCTCCTTCTGGATCAGGAAGCCGCCCGCCCGCTCCTTGACGAACCTGGCCATGCCGGCCGTCGAGGCGTGGGCCCGATGGGCCGTGCCGAACGCGTCGTTCACCCAGACGTCCGCGAGCGCCGCCAGGTCCTTGCAGAAGGCCTCGTCGTTCCCCTCCTCGCCCTTGTGGAAGCGGAGGTTCTCGAGCAGGAGCACCTGCCCCTCGCCGAGGTCGGAGACCGCCTTCTTGACGCCGTCGCCGATGCAGTCGTCGGCCAGGATGACGTCCTGGTCGAGGAGCTCGGAGAGGCGCTGGGCCGCGGGCTCGAGCGTGAACTTCGCCTTGTCCGACGGGTCTCCCTTGGGGCGCCCGAGGTGGGAGGCGAGGATCACCCGGGCCCTGGACGCGATCGCGTGGCGGATGGTGGGCAACGCGGCGCGGATGCGCGCGTCGTCGGTGACGCGCCCCTTCTCGTCCAGCGGCACGTTGAAGTCCACGCGGATGAATACCCGCTTCCCGGCGAGCTCGAGCTGGTCGATGGTCCGGATCTGGGCGGCCATGTTCTCCCCCGGGGCCGTCTAGCGCGTCAGGTACTTGGCCACGTCGACCATGCGGTGCGAGAAGCCCATCTCGTTGTCGTACCAGGCGAACACCTTCACGAGGGTTCCCTCGATGACCATGGTGTTGGTGGAGTCGAAGATCGAGGAGTGGGGGTTGCCGTTGTAGTCGATGGAGACGGTGGGCTCGTCGGAGTACTGCAGGACGCCCCGGAGAGCCCCCTCGGCGGCGGTCTTGAACGCCGCGTTGATCTGCTCGACGGTGGCCGGCCTCTCGAGCTCCACGGTGAGGTCGACGAGCGAGACGTTGGGCGTCGGCACGCGGACCGCGGTGCCGTTCAGCTTGCCCTTCAGCTCGGGGATCACCTCGGCCACGGCCTTGGCTGCGCCGGTGGAGGAGGGGATCATCGACAGGGCGGCGGCGCGGGCCCGACGCAGGTCCTTGTGCGGCAGGTCGAGGAGGTTCTGGTCGTTGGTGTAGCTGTGGATGGTGGTCATCAGGCCGCGCTTGATGCCGAAGCTCTCGAGCAGCACCTTGGCGACCGGGGTGAGGCAGTTGGTCGTGCAGGAGGCGTTGGAGATGATGTGGTGCTTCGCCTTGTCGAGCTTCAGGTGGTTGATGCCGTAGGCCACCGTGATGTCCGGGTTCTTGGCCGGCGCGGAGATGAGAACGCGCTTGGCGCCGGCCTTCAGGTGCCCCTCGGCCTTTTCGCGCTCGGTGAAGAGACCGGTGCACTCCAGGACCAGCTCGACGCCGTTCTGGGCGTGGGGAAGCTCGACCGGGCTCTTCACGGCCGTCACCTGGATCTCCCTGCCGTTCACGACGATGCCCTTGTCGGTCGCCTTCACCTCGAAGGGGAAGACCCCATGCACCGAGTCGTACTTGAGGAGGTGGGCGAGCGTCCTCGTGTCGGTGAGGTCGTTGATGGAGACGACCTCCAGGTCCTTCTCCCCCCGCTCGATCAGGGCGCGGAGCACGCAGCGACCGATGCGGCCGAACCCGTTGATTGCAACGCGCGCCATGGCAGGACTCTCCCTCTCCCGGGTGCGGGAGGGTGATGGTTTGGGGTCGTCAAGCTACCCGCCGGACCCGGGGGTGTCAAACGAAAACCCCGGTGAATTCCGGGGCGAAAAACGAGAAACGGCGCCGGGTTCGGCCCGGCGCCGCGTCGCGGCTGCTGGCGCGGGAAAGCCCGCCTAGAACGCTGCCGCCTCGGAGGCGCTCTCCCCGGCGGCGCGGACCTCGCCCTGGGCCCGCAGGTCCTGGGTCACGAGCTCGATGAGCTCGGTGGAGAGGCCGAGGATCTGGTTCGCGGTGTAGCCGCTGGCGTGCAACTCCTTGAAGAGCGACTTGGCGAGGATCTTGGTCCCTTTGGCGTCGAGCATGGGTGCGAGCATCTTCTCCTCTTGGGCTCCGGGAGCCCCGACTGCGAGACGTCGAGAACAAGAGCAACGAGCGGGCCACATCGGCCGCAAATCGATTTTTCGCGGAATGTCGGTGGGTTGCGGTACACGGATCCGCCGAAATCCCCCATCCAGTGCGTAGCGCGGTTCGCGCCATCCCCATGCGGGAGACCGGATGCGCGAAGGCGGCTTCGCAGCGCGGGGCCGAGCCCCTGGATAGATTCGCCCCCCGTGCGCTATCGCGTCCCCGGCATCCACCTCTGGCTCGACGAGCCCCCGGACACGCTGACGCGCCGCGTCGCCGAGAAGCTCGGGGTCCGGTCGGAGGATCTGAAGGCCGTCTCGATGGCCCGCCGATCGCTCGACGCGAGGCGCAAGGGTCATCCGCGATGGGTGGTCGATGCGGAGGTGGAGATCGAGGGGTACTTGCCCTCCACCCCGTCCGGCGTGGAGGCCGTCCCCGAGGCCGAGCCGCCGCCCCCTCCGGTCCCTGCGCCGGACCTGCCGCCCGTGATCCTGGGAGCGGGGCCGGCCGGCCTGTTCTGTGCGTGGGGGCTTCTCGAACGGGGCGTCCGTTCCATCGTGGTCGACCGGGGCAAGACCGTGAACCCTCGCCGGCGGGACGTTGCCCGGCTGATGCGAAGCGGCGAGCTCGACTCCGAGTCCAACATGAACTTCGGCGAGGGGGGCGCGGGCGCCTACACCGACGGGAAGCTCTCCACGCGGATCCGCCATCCGGCCGTGCGCAAGGTGGTGGAGCTCTTCGCCCGGTTCGGCAACTCGGAGCGGATCCTGGTGCAGGGCAAGCCCCACGTCGGCTCGGACGTGCTTCCCGCGGCCGTGTCGGCCATGCGGCAGGAGCTGGAGCGAGGGGGATGCGAGTTCGTCTGGAACGCGCGCGCCACGGACCTCGAGGTCCTGGAGGGGCGGGTCCGAGGGCTGGTCCTCGCCGACGGGCGCACGCTTCCCTGCGATCGACTGGTGCTCGCACCCGGGAACAGCGCGCGGGAGATCTACGAGCTCTTCGCCCGGCGTGGCTGGCCCATCGAGGCCAAGCCCTTCGCCGTCGGGTTCCGGGTGGAGCACCCACAGGCCCTCATCGACCGGATCCAGTACGGCCGATCCGCCGGCACCGAGGGGTTGCCTTCCGCGGACTACCGGCTCGCCGAGAACCCCTCCGTGGGCGGACGAGCTCGCGGCGTCTTCTCCTTCTGCATGTGCCCGGGTGGCGTGGTGGTGCCGACGCCCACCGAGCCGGAGATGCAGGTGACGAACGGCATGTCCAACTCCGGCCGCTCGTCGCCGCTCGCCAACGCTGGGCTCGTGGTGGCCGTCTCGCCCGAGGAGTTCGCTGCGGAGGGGTTCCACGGCCCGCTTGCGGGTCTCGAGTGGCAACGCAAGTGGGAGCGGGCCGCCTACGACCTCGGAGGCGGAGGCTACAGGGCGCCGGCGCAGCGACTCGCTGCCTGGCTGGAGGGGCGCCCCGGCGATCCTCCCGGTCCGAGCTCGTACCGGCCCGGCCTCACCCACGCCGACCTCGGGCGGCTCTATCCCCTTCAGGTTCACGAGGCGCTCCGGGCGGCGGTACGCGGCTTCGACCGGCGGATGCGCGGCTTCGTCTCTCCCGACGCCCTGCTCATCGGGATCGAGAGCCGGACCAGCGCGCCCTGCCGCATCGCGCGAGGCGAGGACTTCACCACCCCTGGCCTGGCTGGTCTCTACCCCGCCGGCGAGGGCGCCGGCCACGCCGGGGGCATCGTCTCGTCGGCGGTGGACGGCCTGAAGGCGGCCGAGGCCATCTGTCGCGAGCTCGGCGGCTGAGCCCCCGGGCCGGACTACTTCCCGGCCCGTCCGTAGGCGTCCTCGAGCCGGACCACGTCGTGCACCTCGGGGGTCGAGACCTCGAGGATGTCACAGTCCGTGATGGCCACCATGCGGTGCCTGGTGAATGGCCTCACGTGGTAGCTCTCGCCCGGGTGCATGGCGTGCTCGACCAGGCCGTCCCCCTCGTCGAGGACCAGCTGGAGCTCGCCGCTCCAGAGGTGGATCGTCTCGTCCTTCTTCTCGTGGTACTGCAGCGAGAGCTTGTGGCCAGCCTTCACGTGGAGGAGCTTGCCCACGTACTGGTCGGTCTGGGCCCACCAGAGCTCGTGGCCCCAGGGCTTCTCGACGCGCTTCGGCTGGTCGAACTTCTTCATGGGGCGCGGATCCTAGCTCAGTTCGCCGTGGCGACGAACCCCTTGGCCCCGGTGGTGAGCTCCAGGTTTCGCAGGTAGCGGTCGGCGGCCTCGCGGGTATCGAAGGAGCCGAGCCGGACGCGGTACCAGCGCCCCTTCCCGGGGACCTCGGCGACCACGACGCGCGCTCCCCGCGTCGCGAAGCGCGCCGCGATCCGCTCGGCCTCGATGCGGTCCTGCGTCGAGCCCACCTGGACGACCCAGGAGCCCTTTCCCGGAGAAGCCGTCGGACGCGGTGGCGCGGGCGTGGGCGGGTGAGCGGCGGCCGGCGGGGGAACGACCTTCGACTCCGCGGGAACCACCTTCGACTCCGCGGGCGCGGCTGCAGCGACCGGGGCGGCCTTCGGCTCCGGTGCCGGAGGCGACGGCACCTTCGGACCCGGCGGCAGCTTGTCCTGGGGCGGCTTGGCGCTGGTGAGGGTCTCGTGGAACGAGAACTGGGATGGCGCCTCGCGCCCGCCGGCGCGCGGAACCTGGTCGAGGACGGCGAGCGGGTCCGCCTGCGGCGCGGCCGCGGCGGCACGAGCGGGGGGCGCGGGCCGGTCGGCGACCCGCTGCCCGAGGGCGTGCCCCAGGAAGAAGGCGAGCCCGAGGGCGCCGAGGGATCCGAGGATCACCGTCGCGACCTGCCTGGAATCGAGGGAGAAGTCGAACCGCTCCCGTGCTGGTCTGTTTCCGGCCATGGTCCGCCCCCGGGGGACGTCCGATTCTAGACGTCCTCGACGATCTCGCGACTTTCCATCCGCTCGGGCGCGGAGACCCCGAGGACGGCCAGGCCGTTGGCGAGCACCTGCTTCAGGGCTCGGGCCAGTGCCAGGCGGGCGGAGGTCTTCACCGGGTCCGGGCCGATGAAGCGCTCCCCGGTCTGCTTCCCCTGCGTGTAGTAGGAGTGGAAGGCGCCGATGGTCTCCTGGAGCCAGAAGGCGACCCGGTGCGGCTCCCACGCCAGCGCCGCGCCGGCCAGGAGGTCGGGAAAGGAGAGGATTCGCTTCACGAGATCCATCTCCTCGGGCGTCGTGAGCACGGAGAGCGTCTCCACGTCGAAGCGGGGAGCCGCGGCACCGGCCTCGGCGGCCCTTTCCAGGATCCGGGCCAGGCGGGCGTGACCGTACTGGACGTAGAAGACCGGGTTGTCGAGGGTCTGGCGCTTGGCCAGCTCCAGGTCGAAGTCGAGCTGGGCGTCGCCGCGCCGGGTGAGGAAGATGAACCGGGTGGCGTCGCGCCCCACCTCGTCCACCACCTCCTGGAGCGAGACCACGGTCCCGGCCCGCTTCGACATCTTCACCGCCTCGCCGCCGCGGGTCAGGTTGACCATCTGGATGAGGACCACGTGCAGATCGTCTCGCGAGCCTCCCAGGGCCTCGAGCGCGGCCTGGAGACGCGGGACGTAGCCGCCGTGGTCGGCGCCCAGGACGTCCACCAGCTGATCGGCGCGCTGCCGCTTGTCCCAGTGGTAGGCGATGTCGGCGCAGAAGTAGGTCGGCGTCCCGTCGGCCTTCTTCACCGGGCGATCCACCTCGTCGCCGTGGCGGGAGGAGCGAAAGAGGAGCAGGTCCTCGCTCTCCGTGATCCCCTCCTCGTTCCGGGCGCCCGCGGCCGGCGCCGGCTGCCCCTTCCTCGACTTCGGGGGCGGCAGCTTGCCCCAGTAGACGAGGTCCTTGGCCTGCAGCTCCTCGAGGAAGCGCTGCACGGCGCCCGACTCGTAGAGCCTCTTCTCCGAGGACCAGACGTCGAAGGCGATGTGAACCGCGTCCAGGTCGCGGCGGATCATGCCCAGGACATGGGCCACGGCCCGGTCCCGGAACAGGTCGAGCCACTCCCCCTCGGGCGCGTCGAGGAAGCGCGCGCCGAACTCGTCGCGGAGGGCTCGGGCGATGTCGACCACGTAGGCGCCGGGGTAGCTGCTGGGCGGCATGACGACGGTGCGCCCGAGGATCTCCTGGTACCGGAGGTGAACCGAGCGGGCCAGCGTCTGGACCTGGGCGCCGAAGTCGTTCACGTAGTACTCGCGGACCACCGTGTGGCCGCTCCAGTCGAGCAGGCTCGCCACGGCGTCGCCGGTCACGGCGTTGCGCCCGTGGCCGACGTGCATGGGGCCGGTGGGGTTCGCGGACACGAACTCCACGTTCACGCGCTTCCCCTTGCCGACCTCGGTCCGCCCGAAGCGATCGCCCTGGCGCTCCACCTCGGAGAGCCCGGCCAGCCACACCTCCGGGCGCAGCTTCAAGTTCACGAAACCCGGGCCGGCGACCTCGAGCGTCTCGATGCTGCGGCCGCCGTCCACCGCGCGCATCTCCTCCACGATGCCCTGCGCCAGCTCGCGCGGCGGGCGCCCTGCCGGCCTGGCCAGGACCATGGCGGCGTTCACCGCGAAGTCGCCGTGCCGCGGCTCGCGCGGGGGCTCGACGGTGAAGGCGACCTCCAGGGCCGGCCAGCGCCCCGCCGAGGCTCCCCGGGCCAGCGCCGCACGGACGATGTCGACCACGAGCTCTCTCATGATGGGGGGACGGTCATACCCGCGCACGCCGCCTGCAGCAAGCACCGGAGGCGGCGCTACCCCGCATATGCATCGAAGATCCCGCATCGGGGGCAGCGCCAGGCCCGGACCGCTGCGCCGCCGCCGCAGCGCTTGCAGCGCAGCAGCCCGGCGCTGCGCAGGAGCGCCGCCGCCATGAGGTCGTGCCGCCCGGCGAGCTCGCCTGGCCCGGGGGGCGCCGCCTCGCGGAGCAGCTCCCGGAGCGCCAGCGTCACCTCCCCGTCGGCGTCCGAATCGAGGGCCTGGCGCAGCGGAACGAGCGCCTCGGCCTCCCTGCCGTCCCGGACCCGCAGCCGTCCACGCAGGGTGAGCAGCCGCGCGTCGGCGGGGCGCGCCGCGAGCGCGCGATCCAGGCAACCCTCCGCCGCGTGGGAAGGAAGGCCCGAGAGCGCCGACCAGGCGAGCAGCGCCGCCTCCGGAGTGGCCGTGAGCGCCCTCCCCACCGAGGCGGCGCCACCCTCCCCGTCCCCCTCCGAACCCTGGGCCTCGGCGAGCGCCAGCTGGGCGTCGGCGCAGGACGGGTCGGCCAGCACCGCCTGGCGGGCTCGCTCCACGGCCCCGCCCTGGCCCGATTCTCGCTCCGCCCGGCTTTGCGCCGCGAGCAGGTGCGCGAGCAGGCGCGGGTCGGGGGCGCAGCGCTCCTCGTGGACCCGGACCGCCTCGTCGAGACGCTTCTGGTCCACGAGCACGTCCCGCAGCCCGGCGGCGGCCGCGGCGTCGCCCGACGAGGCCAGCGTCCGGTAGGTCTCGGCGGCGTCGGCGAGCATCCCGGCGCGCCGGTAGTCGTCGGCCAGTTCCCGCTCCACCTCGGCCCGGCGCCCGGGCGCCAGGCCGGGACGGTGGAGCATGTTGCGGTGGAGCCGGATGGCCCGGGGGAGGTCGCCCTCCCGCTTGAAGAGCTCGCCCAGCGCCAGGTAGGTCTCCACCGCCTCCGGGCTGCCCAGCCGGGCGGCGTCGGAGAGGGCCTCGATGGCGGCGTCCGGGTCATCGGAGATCATCGACCGGACGCCCTTGAGGTACGCCTTCGCCTCCTCCCGGCGCCGCTTCAATCGATAGGCGAGGAAGGCGGCCACCACGGCCAGCCCGGCGGCGATGAGGAGCCAGTGCATGGTCGGGGGCCCGTCGCGGCTCAGGCGGCGAAGCCGGCCCGGATCCTCGCCCAGCTCGGGTCGAGGTGCTCGATCATGACCTTGATGTCGGCCAGCACCGGCATGAAGTTGGTGTCGCCACCCCACCGAGGCACGACGTGCCAGTGCAGGTGGTCGGCGATGCCCGCACCGGCCACCTTCCCCAGGTTCATTCCCACGTTCATGCCCTCGGCACGGTAGACGGCCCGGATCACCCCGACCGCCCGGCGCAGCTCGGCCTGGAGATCCTCGAAGTCGGTCGGGTCGAGGTCCTCGAGCCGGGAGACGTGGGCGCGAGGCACGATCATCACGTGGCCGTTGTTGTAGGGGAATCGGTTCAGGATGGTGAAGGAGCGCGGCGACCGGTGGGCGACCAGGTTGCGCCGGTCCGCCTCCTCGCCCGCCTCGGCCGGGAACCGGCAGAAGATGCACCCATCGGGCCTCTCCGCCTCGATGAACTCCATCCGCCAGGGTGCCCAGAGCGGCTTCTCCAAGGTGCCTCCGGCTACTGCGCCAGGAAGTAGA
>Ga0315295_10003654_pt1 | contig 13066 bp, 15 predicted proteins | sample YL17G14_0_MG_FD_204453 | JGI IMG/M metagenome (GOLD analysis project Ga0315295, IMG submission 204453) | Sediment microbial communities from Yellowstone Lake, YNP, Wyoming, USA - YL17G14_0 | ecosystem: Environmental > Aquatic > Freshwater > Lake > Sediment | place: USA: Wyoming | collected... | reverse complement strand
GCATACCAACAAGAATAAGCAGCCTAGGACGCCGGGGAGAATTCGGATGAGACATCATGACCTCCTTAAAACTCATATTGTTTTCTAGGCCCAATGGCAAGCCATTCTTTTTTATGATGGGAACGGGTCCTGTCGCGGCGCGTCCCCTAATCTCCAAATGGCTTGTCTATGGCCGTCGCCTCAAGGCCCCCAAGCGTACGGCCGCCGTCCTCGGTGACGACCATGCAGTCTTCGATGCGGACGCCGAACTCACCGTAGATGTAGATCCCCGGCTCGTTGCTGAAGGTCATTCCGGGCTGGAGCTTCAGTGTGTTCCCGCGCACGAGATAAGGATACTCATGGCTCTCTAGACCGATGCCGTGGCCGAGGCGGTGGGCGAAATATTTATAATCAGGCCCAAAACCGGCGTCCTCGACGACGCGGCGGGCCGCCCGGTCGACGGCTTCACAGGTCGCTCCCGGCCGGAGCGCCTGGAGGGCAGCAGCCTGGGCTTTCCTGACAACCTCCCAGACCTTGCGCTGCCTGTCGGTCGGCGGGCCGAAGAAAACCGTCCGGGTGATGTCCGAGCGATAGCCTTCGACGGAGCAGCCTCCGTCGATGAGCACCGCATCGCCCTTCTGGAGGTTGTGGACGACCATGGAGCCGTGGGGAAAGGCCGTGATCGGGCCGTATTGGGCTCCACCGCCGCCGGAGACACCCATCTTCTGGTGGGCATCGCTTACGGCCGCCGCCAGGTCGCGGGGGTTCATCCCTTCACGGAGCTGCTTGAAGGATTCTCGGTAGGCCAGTTTCGTGATTCTGTTCGCCAGGTCCATATAGGCGATCTCTTTTTCTGTTTTGATGCCCCGGCAGCCTTCGGTAACGACGGCTCCATCGGCAAGCTCAAGCCCGGCCGCATCCCGGCGCAGGCCATAGTAGATGAACTGCCGCATCGACGGGTCGAGTCCCAGACGTCCGCTCCCGGCGCCAAGCTCCCTCATGACGCCCGCGATCAGAGAATAGGGGTTCTCGTGCTCTTCCCAAGTGCGGATCTCTTGCTCCTTGGGGACCAGCTCTTCCGCCCTTTGCCGTTCGAAGCCCGGGCAGATCCAAACCGGGTCGCGTTTTGGGGAGAAGACGGCGCCGAATGTCCTCTCACTCCGCCACCAGTTGACTTTGGTGAAGTACTGAAGGTTCGTTCCGCCCTCGAGGAAGAGCCCGTCCAGCTTGTTCTCGGCCATGATCCGGCGGGCTTTTTCCAAGCGGCCGGAATAGTCGTCCGGCGTGAGAGGCTTCACGTCCGCAATCATGTTCTGGAGCGCCGGGGGCTGAGCTTGGGGGGAAGCCCCAAGTACTTTCGACACCCATCCTGAGGCTGCGACAGTAAATCCTCCAATCTTTAAGAAATGGCGTCTTGTGATCATGCTATCACTCCTTTGTTCTCTCCTGGAACTGGCCTGTCCCTTTTTCAAGAACGGCTCGGCCCGAGGATCGACATGGCGGGATGAAAGAGAGAACGTATATCACTTCAATCGCGTGCTGTCAACGGAAAGACTTACTTGCGGTTGCCGCGGGCGAGGGAAGCGAAGACTCCGGCGAAGCAGAGCGCGGCGAAGATGATGAACCCCATTCTTACGGCCTGTAGGAAACTCCCCTGGTTGGCTGCCGTGATCTGGATCCGGCCGATCAGCGCGCCGAATATGAGCATGGCGATCCCCATACTGAGGGTCTGCCCGACAAGGCGCATGGTGCCCAGGGTAGCTGAGGCGACACCGTAGAATTTCTTCTCCACCGAGCCCATTACGGCATTCGTGTTGGGCGAGGAGAAAAGGGCGAACCCGAACCCGAGCACGGCCAGGCTGGCGATGACAAAAACCATCGTGGTCTCGGCCCGCAGGAAGACAAGGAGCAGAAGCCCGAAGCTCGAGATGGCCATCCCGATGGAAGCGACAAGGCGGGGCTCTATTCTGTCCGATAGACGGCCGGCGAACGGCGAAAAAACCGTCATCACGATCGGCTGGGCAATCAGGATCAGCCCGGCGCTCCGCGGGCTCATGCCCTTGAGATATTGAAGGTAGAGGCTGACGAAAAAGCCGACGGCGAAAGTCGCGCTGTAATTGACCAGGGCGGCCAGGTTGGAAAAGGCGAAGACCCTGTTCTCCCGGAAAAGCTGGATCTTGAGAAGGGGGTTGTCTGCTTTCGTTTCGCGAAGGACAAACGCGGCGGCCAGGACGATCCCGGCGGCGAATAGGACAAATCCGGTCTTTTGCGGAAGGCGGGAAAAGCCGAGCATGATCCCGACGAGGGTGAAGCCGTAGAAAGCCGCTCCAAAGAGATCAAACCGCTCACCCTTGGCCTCGGCCCACTCTCCCCTGAGCATGGCCAGGACGAAGACGATGATGATGATCCCGAGAGGAAGGTTGATGACGAAGATGCTCCGCCAGCCGAACTGCTGGGTCAGCAGACCGCCGAGGACCGGCCCAAGCGACAGGCCGAGATAGGTCGAGGCCGTATTGATCCCTAGAGCTTTTCCCCTTTGGCCGGGCGGAAAGACCGAAGTCAAGATGGCGACACTTGTCCCAAAGATCAGGGCGGCGCCCATACCCTGCAGGACGCGGAATCCGATCAGGGTCCAAGTCGAATCGGCCAGGGCGCACAGCAGCGACGCGGCCGTGTAGACAACGATCCCCGTGAGAAAAATCTTTTTCCGGCCATGGATGTCCGCCAGCTTGCCGAAAGGAACGAGAAAGACGGCGGCCGCTAAAATATAGGCCGTGGCCACCCAGCCCAGCATCACGGCGTCGGCTTGGAATTCACGGCCGATCGAGGGCAGGGCGATGTTCACCGAAGCGCCCATGAAGGGGGCGAGGAACGCGGCCAAGCCGGCCACGATCGAGGCCGAGAGTTGCGCTTTTTTGTCCATCGCTTAGCGGTATATATTAGCGGAACCGCTAATTTTTATAAATCCGCTTTCTGCGTTGACTGCGTTCCCGCGGCCGCATGGGCAGGGCGCAGCGATAGCCGGCCGGCTCTATTCCATCCATGATAAAGAAAGCGGATATCGGGAACTCGCAGTCTACAAAAAGCAAAAGGGGAAAGCAAAAGGGGTCAGGTCTCAACAATCAACAATTGCCACATCTAGATATCAGCGACTAACGCAAGTTCCTCCTTTTTTCATAAATTCTATGGAGCATATCTGAATAGGCTCCGTTTTTTGTTGAATGTTGAGACCTGACCCCAGTTATTTCACCGCCGCCGCCCTAAGCGCGTTCCTTATTTTAGCTTCAGGACGACCTCGCGGCGCACAAACTCGCGCTCTTTCCCTGAAGGGAACTTGATGGTGACCCGGTTGCCGAGGACCGAAGCCCCGACGACATCCTGGACAAGCTCTCCATGGGTAATCCGCAACGTATAGCTCTCGCCGGCCAAGCCTTCGACAACCGCCTTAAGGTCTTTTCCGCCAAGCTCTAACTTAATGATTTTCAACCCCTTATCATAATCTCCAACCTGGTATTCGTTCACCGGGGGAAGGATCTCGACCGTGGGCTCCAATTCGATTTCCACAATGTCGCGCCCGGTCAGGCGGAAGGGAGGAAAAACAGGCTGTTCAGCCTGCCGGAAGGCCTGGGAATCCGGCCGCGGCGCCGGCTCTGTCAGCTGGCCGTTGACCAGGGCCCGCCGGACTCGCGTCCCCAGACCGAAGGCCGGAGTAAAATGGAACAGGAAACCATTCCCCGGCCGGGATAAGACCTCGAGCAGGATCTTGGTATCCTCCCGCTTGAAGCGTAAATCGAAGGTCTCAGGGCCGAGCCGGAACTTTCCGATCGTCACTTCCGGCCAATCAGACGGTAAGGCCGGCTTGAAGACAAGCTCTTTCCTGGCAGCGACGCCTCCCAGTCCCAGCAATCCCCGGACAAAGGGCAGGACGAAGCCTCCCGTTGAGAACCCCTGATGGGCGACGGCCTCCTGCGGCCAAACATACGAGCCGCCGGAGAAGAGCTCGGTGGCGCTGCCCAAAGCGTTGTCGAAGAGATGCTTGGCGTTGGCCAGGACGAGTCCATACCCCTGAAGCCCCTGGCCGTGCTCGAAGAGGGCAGCGGCAACGTATCCGGTCAGGAAAGGCCAGACGGCCCCATAGTTGTAGTTGAGAGGCTCATAGAGAGGACTCTTCCGGGTCAGCATCCTGACGCCCCATGAGGTTGCTAGGTCGGCCGGATTCATCTTTTCCAAAGTCCAGGCGGCCCGTTCAACCCGGCCGATGCCCCAAATCAGGGGCACAGCGCACCAGGGAGTGAGCTCCTTGACCTGTTCGCCGCCGGCATTAAAAGCATAGGAATATTGGCCCTTCTCTTCATCCCAGAACTTGGCCTCGAATGCGGCCAGCGCCATTTTTTGAGCCGAAGCGGCATCAGCGGCCAGCTTCTTTTCACCCATCACCCGGGCCAGCCTCTCCATGGCTTGAGCGCCGCGAATCCAGACCGCAGCCAGATAGATATCCGTCTGGATACCGGTGAGAGAGCCAAACTCAAGTGCCCCGAGCCCGGCTTTGGAGTTGTCCATCAGACCGTCTCCATCGGCGTCCGTCGTCAAGCACCAGTCAAATGCCAGCTTGAGGGAAGTCCAGCTCTGACGGATGAAGTCGAGGTCGCCGCTCAGCGCATAATACTCATTCATGGCCGCGATATAGTAAGGCGTCGTGTCCCCATGAAGATAGCCGTAGGGGAAATCCTTGAACCAATCGATGTACCCGGCGGCTTGACTGAGTTCGTGGGCCATTTTTCCGTCCGGCCGCTGCCATTTTTGAGTGAAAGCCAGGGCCTCTTTGGCGGCCTCAAAATCTCCGAAGCTCATCAGGCTGAGCGAATTGAGATAGGCGTCCGTGCCGAAAAACCACCCGAAACCGGGCCGGCCTCCCGTTCCGGAAAGCCCGAGACCTGCCACCAGACCGCGGCCCAGGTCGGGGTTATGAACCCGGAGGTTGTCGTAAGAGATCTTGGCCCACTCGAAAGCCAGGTCGAGCTTGGGCAGGGGCGTGTGGACACGGAGCGTGCTTTGCCGGAGGTTCCGGTAATGTTCAGAAGCGGAATAATAGACGGATTTGGGGTCGGCGGCCAGCTTTTCGTACGCCTTCCGGACGTCCTCGCGCTTTCCCTTGCCGCCGGCTAAGACAACCGGGATGAGCTTTCCTTCGGCCGCCTTGGGATCGGGGACGGCGATGGTGAATTCACTCGGGGCGTCGGAAAGCATATGGGCCGGTGTATAGGAAATGCCCTGCGCAGCCGGAGAGCCGACGAAGCCGTGGTTTTTCCGGGTAGGCTCCGATATGAGATAAGCCCTAAGCTCATCGTCCCAATAGGCGTATTGCCCGCCGATCCCGGCCGGCCACATCGGCTGGAGGACCGGCAGGAAGCTCGCCACGATGGTCAGCGGCTCGGTCGAATCAATGCCCAGCAGGATGACGGCTCCGGGATCCTCGATGGCGGTCACATAGGTCGCCTTCACTGTGAAGGATTGGTACGTATAGGTCAGGGTCGTAGCCGCCGGAGTCACCTCGATCGACCGGAGAATCTCTTTTGCCGGGATGGGCCGCGAGCTGTTGCGGAGCAGGAACGAAAACTCAAAGTTACGAATGAGCTTTAAGGGGTAAGCCCAGGCTTCGAAGGTTCCGCTCTCCAGGCCGAGGATGGCGAACCGGCGTCCCACCTTGTCGAAATAGGTATTCGGCTGGGCGGGCCGCCCCAGAGTGAGGTCATCGCGCTCGATCGGGAAGGCGGGGATAAGTCCTTCTTGGGCAATGGAAAGCGATGGGAAAAGGAAAAAGAAAGTCAGGCCGGCCCAAAGAGCTCCTTGGAGAATCCCGTCTCTCTTTTTCATGGTCTCCCCTTGATGTCCATTCGGGGATTATATCATAATTCCGGCTCCCCTAGCTGCGAGCCTGCGTTGCCGCCCGGAACCAGGGAACCGCCCTATTCACATGATTAAAACAGGAACAAAAGAAGGAGACAGCTTCCGCTGATCGCCAGCGATGCCGGGAGGATCGCCCGCCAGCCCAGGTTCGCCCGCTTGAGGACCTCGAACTCGGTCACATAGACCGTTTCGCAGGCCTGGCCCCCGGTATCCTTGCGCGTCGTGCTCGTCCCCCGCACCACCTTTGACCCTTTGTGACCGTACTTGGCCAGCCAGCCCCGCAGGTGGACCTGGTCGCCCCGCTTGACGCTCTTGATGAGCTTGCGCAGGAGACCGTCTTCGGTGATGAGATGATTGTTCGAGATATGAGACTGGGAGAACTGACGTCCAGTTTCCGGACTGGACCAGGAATAATAACAGGTGAAATCCCGGCTCCAGAATTTGATCTCCCGGAAGGCGCCGGTTTCCAGGTTCTTCCCCCAGATAACGCAAAGGTCCTTGATGTTGAGATAGTCCTTCCACATCTCGTGCGCATAATCGAGGAAAGACCCGGCATAATGCGAGGAGACGACCATCCCCCAGAGCTCATAGTCGAACTGGGGATAGACGGTGTACGTGTAACCTTTTTGAGCCACATCAAAGGGCGTGGGGACATCTCCAGGCGCCTGGACCGGCTCTTGAAATAGTTCGGGCCGGAATTCGTTCTCTTTCGGCCAGCGGTTTCGGAAGATGATAGCCAGGAAGAGGAGGACGAGTCCGGCCAGCAGGATGACCTTGACCAATTCCCTTTGGGAGGGTGTCATCTGTTGGGGAGCCGGCATGCGGCTATTCTACCAGAATTCGGATCGACTTGGTCTATCCCCAAGATAGGCGAGAAAAAGGAGGCCCTAGGCTCGTCTGATAAGGTGTCCCCTAAGATATCGCGGACTTGACAAAACTGGCGCATAGTATATACTATTAATATATATTTCGTTGCCCCAAGGAGGCCGGCATGAAGACCGCCAGGCTATTCCGCAACGGTCAGAGCCAGGCCGTCCGCCTGCCCAAAGAATTCCGGTTCGAGGATGACTACGTCTTCATCAAGAAATCAGGTAACGCCGTCATCCTGATTCCGGCCAGGAATTCGTGGGATTCCCTGATCGGGAGCCTCGATAAGTTCAGCGAGGATTTCCTGACCGAACGCCGGCAGCCGAAGGCCCAAAAACGCGAACCGCTCTGATGAGATATATGCTCGACACAAATATCTGCATCGCTCTCATCAAGCGAAAGCCGCCGCGGGCCCTGAGACGCTTCGATCGACTGTCCGCGGGAGATGTCGGGATCTCGACGATCACCCTGGCTGAGCTTCGCTATGGAATCGCCAAAAGCCGTCACCCGGAAAAGAACAGGCAGGCCCTCGAGGAGTTTCTTCTCCCCTTGGAAGTCGCTGATTTTGACGAAAGGGCGGCTTCTGCCTACGGGTCAGTTCGGGCCGACCTTGAAAACGCTGGCCGGCCCAGCGGTCCTCTGGATACGCAGATCGGGGCCCATGCGCTAAGCCTGGAGACCGTCTTAGTGACCGACAATACGGCTGAATTCCGGCGGATCAAAGGGCTCAAAATCGAAAACTGGCTGGATTAAAGCGGCTTCCTGAGCGATCCCTAAATTCTTCCCTGTGAAGCTAAATATTTCTTCCTGAATTTCAAGGCGACATTCACCAGGCCGATCATGATCAGGCCGACCATGTATTCGGGCTTGTCGCGCAGGAAGATGACGGCCAGGGCGAACATCAGGAGCGGGCCGATGATCCAGTTCTGGACGAGCGACAGAGCGAGGACTCGCGTATTCTTGAAGACGTCGCCCAACTCTTCATATTTCACCTTGGCCAACGGAGGATACATCATCAAGATCAAGCCGGCGGCGATGGGGATGTTCGTCGTGCCCGACTGGAATCGGTTGATGAACCCGACGACGGCGGGGACGAGATAGCCGAGGCCCACTCCGAAGGCCATCGCCAGGAAGATCCAGAGCGTCAGGTATCTGTCGAGGAACGAGAGCCGGGAGACCTTGTTTGAAATCATGGGATCACTTCCTTTCTTCACTGAGCCAGCCGGGCTGCCGGGGCTGTCAGAAGAGCCTCTGAGGGAGATCAGGATGTCCGTCTCCCCAGAAACTTGACGGCCAGGATAACGCAGGCCTCATCCACATGGCCCAGCCGGCACTCCTCACATCTCTGGACGGCGGCTTCCGACCCTGACCCGGGGGGCATCCAAACAACGGGAATGCTCAGCCGGCGCGCTTCGTCGATGATCTTTTCGGTGACGTCGGGCGGGACAACGGTAACCGCCACATCCGGCTTTTCCGGGAGATCGGCGAGGGACGGGAAGCACGGATATTCGTCAATTGAGTCATAGTTTGGATTGACGGGATAGGCTTTATAGCCGTAGTCGGTCAGGATCCGAAAGATCTGGTAGCCGTATTTGTCTTTGTTCCGCGTCGCACCGACGACGGCAAAGGTTTTGCTGTTGGCTAGGACTTCATGGGGGTCCAAGTTCGTCGCCTCCTCATAAAACTACATCTCTTCCTGAATCCAGCGCTTGATTTCATCCCGCGAAGGGATCTTTCCCGAGCACTTGACCTTTCCGTTGATTACCAAGCCGGGAGTTCCGATGATGCTGTACTCCATGATTTTTTTGATGTCCGAGATCTTCTGGACATCTGCGGCGACACCTAGCCGGGCCAGCACGTTGAGAGTCCTTTTTTCAACTTCATGGCAGCGCGGGCACCCCGGCCCCAGGATTCTGATTTCCATTTCAGTCCTCCTTTCTTATGATTTCGGCGGGAACAAAGGCGTCGTTGCGGGTCGCGTGGCCCGGCGTCTGCTCATCCACCACAGCCCCGCCGCCAGAAGGGACAGGAAAGCCAGCAGGTAGACCGCCATCGGCCAGATGCTGGTTCCATCCTCTAAGGCGCCGTAAATCAACCCGGCCAGGGTGCTGAACAGGGCGACCCAGAACACATAAACCCAGGCTCTGGACCGCCCGATGATGGCTGAGATCATGAGGATGCTCTGCAAACTGAGTTCAGGATCGGCCATCAGATAGGCCAGGAGCGGGCCCCGATGCATTCCCAAGCTCAAGAACATCTTAGCGATCGGCACCTCGACCAATGTCGGGAAGTACATGAACACGCCGAAGAGGACACCCGCCAGATTCCCCAGGAGGGTATTCTGCCCGGTTGTAAGCGATATACCCCAGGAGAATCATCGACAGGATCACACCGAACATCTTTCCTGTGAACAGGATGTCCAGTCCCCCGGCCTGCGGTTTCATCCCGACTGAAGCAACTAAAAGAGTAAGAACGATCAGACCGAAGGAGGCCCACGTCCAACGGCTGAAGCCCTCGAAAATTTTCCCCAGTCCTCGCCAGGAAGAAAAAGCGACCAAGAAAAGGAGACCGATCAGGATCGCGCCCTGAACAGTGACGCCTTCCTGCCCTTTGCCGGCGTCGAAGGGAACAAGCCGGAACAAAAATGCCTGAAAACGCTCCAACCCGGATATGGGCAGAGTCAGCCGGCCATATGAATTAGTCAGGAGCCCGATCTTGAGTGTCCCGGATAGAAGGAGCGCGACCAGGATGAAGAGAAAGGCCAGTGCGGCTGCCGGATAAGAGACATACTTCGGGGCATTGCGTCCCAGAAAGCGGGTGACGGATTCTTTGGAGATGAGCGCCGTCATGGCCCCTGCGATAAAGAACGCGGGGACCAGGCACAAAAGCACGTGCGCAGCCAGATAGGCGGCAAGATTGCCCAGTCCGCCCTGCAGCAGCTTCAGAAGGTAACCGGCGATTTCCAAGCTGATTGCCTCGCTGTCCGCGTTAATCTCAGCTATTTTCCCTTGACTGCTGGGGGGATAAAGAATGCCTCCTGCGCACATCTTCCCGGAGACATAGCTCGAGATTTCCTAAGTCGCCAAACGCTTCGTCCGACTCTCTGAGTTGTTTTTCCAGCAGCTGATTCAGCAATAATTCCAGGTTCGGGCGGGCTTTATCCAAAACTCGGTAAGTTATCCACTTCCCTTCTCTCTTGTCTTCGACAAGACCGGCATCCCTTAAGATCCGCAATTGATGCGAGATCCGCGACTGCTCCATCTTGAGGATGAACATGAGCTCGCAAACGCAGAGGTCCCTTTGAAGCAGGAGACGGAGAATTCGCAGCCGAGTCGGGTCGGCCATAGCCTTTAGAATCTTGATTGCGTCTCTCATGTTAAATCATTACCGGCTTCCCGTGGCGAGCCACGGGGCCTATGCGCCGCTCGTCGAACGCCTGGCCGGCGAATTCGTCCAGACTCTTGCTCCGGGCCGACCTGTGGTCGATGCCGAGCTCGGCGAGTACACGGATGGCCAGAAGATGGGCAGGTCATGGTTCACCAGAGCCTCGGCCATCTGCGACCGGCAACTGTTGGACGTGCAGAGAAACTGAACGCGTTTCTTCATCTCTTCCGCCCTTTCTTCCGGTCCGCAAGCGCCCGGGCAAAGGCCGGCCAGAAGGGGTCGACGCGGGGGTGGTCGAGCGGCCTCTCCCTCCCGCTCTCGACCAGGATGATCCCTTTGCCCTGCGGGATGACCTCGCCGACCACCGAGGCGGGAATGTTTTTTCCGGCCAGTTTTTTCAGAAGGAGGTCCACCTTGTTTTTCCTGCAGGTGATGATCAATGTCCCCTCGGAAATCGACGAATAGGGGTCCATCCCGAACCGAGCGCAGATTTTTTCGACTTCGTCGAGGACGATAATCTTTTCTTTTTCGATGCGCATCCCGACCCGTGAAGCCTTGGCCACCTCATAGAGCCCTCCCCAGACCCCGCACTCGGTGGCATCGTGCATGGCCGTGACGCCGCGCTCCCGCGTCCCGACCGAGGCCGCCGTCAGCGCATCCTCGACCACCGACATCTGGTAGAAGATGGCCTCGGCCCGCCGGCTGAACTCTTCCCCGAAATGCTCCTTGATACTGTCGTTGAACGCCAGCGCGAAAATTCCCGTCGCCTCGATGGCCGCTCCCTTGGTGATGACAACGGCATCACCACGCTTAGCCATCTGCGGTGTAATATAACGCGATTTCTCGCCGACGCTGATCACCGTGGCGCCTCCGACCATCGGGTAATGACACCCATCGTACCGGGCGGTATGGCCGCAGACAATGGCGATTCCCATTTTTTTGCACTCGGCGTCGATCGTCTTCCACACGGTCTCAAGCTGCTCCCGCGTCATCTCCAACGGCAGGTTGAGATCGATGGAGAGATAGGTCGGCCGCAGCGCCGAAGTGACCGCATCCGAGCAGAGGATGTGGATGGCAAACCAGGCCGCCCGCTCGAACCCGTATTCGGGGACGATGAACACGGGGTCGGTGGTCATGGCCATGACCTTGCCCCCCCCGATATCGACGACGCCGATGTCCACGCCGTGCTTCGGGCCGACCAGGACCGATTTGCGCCGCCGGCCGAGACGCGGATAGATCAGCTCATCAAAGACTTCGGCTGAGATCTTGCCCATTTCCGGGAGCTCGCTCGGCATTTTGGCCTCCTTCAGATATAATGATTATAGACCATTGAGCAGGGAGAACAAACCATGATCATCGCCGAGCTGGCTATTTTCCCGACAAGCGAAGGTTCCTCTGTCAGCCGCTTCGTCAGAGAGGCAGTCCGGACGATCGAGGCCTCGGGCCTGCGCACTGAAACGGGCGGGATGTCCACGACCCTCGAGGCGCCGGACCTGAAGTCGCTCTTCCGGGTCATCGAGGACGCCCACGCCGCCATCCTAAAGATGGGCGCCCGGCGCATCCACATCGACCTCCGGGTGGATCACCGGCTGGACAAGGACGCCACGATCGCCTCGAAAAAATCCGCGATCGGAAAGAGATAGGCCGGCTTCTTTCGTTTGTTCACCCTCTCCCCGACCCTCTCCCGTCGAGAGGGAGAGGGGGAAAAGTCGGCGGCTGCGCCGCCTTGATCAAGCCGCCTCGACAAGGCGAGCGGAGATTTCGTGGGGGCCTGAGGCCGTCCCGCTGAGGCCCCATTGCTAGGGGCGGGCTGTTCAGCTATACTATGGCTAGATATTTGAGTGCTTTTATAAATCCGATAAATTGAATAGGAGCGGAACGATGGCAGACTATAGGCCCTTCACGGAAAACGCCCTCAAGATCCTCCGGGCCCGATACCTGATGCGCAACGAAGAAGGGGATTTCCTGGACAAGGAGCCGGCCGACCTCTTCCGCCGGGTCGCCCGCCACATCGCCTCCGCCGAGAAGACGAAAAAAGACCGGGAGCGCTGGGCGGAGAAATTCTTCGACGCCATGATGGCCCGCGACTTCCTGCCCAACAGCCCCACCCTGACGGGGGCCGGCCGGGACATGTGCCTGAGCGCCTGCTTCGTCCTGCCCATCGAGGACTCCCTCGACTCGATCTTCGAGACCGTCAAGAACGCGGCCCTCGTCCACAAGGAGGGCGGCGGCACGGGGTTCGACTTCAGCCGCCTCCGGCCCAAGGGGAGTTTCGTCAAGCGGACCCAGGGCATCGCCTCCGGTCCCGTCTCTTTCCTCCGGGTCATCGACTCCGCCACCGAGGCCGTCAAGCAGGGGGGGACGCGCCGCGGCGCCAACATGGGGATACTCCGCGTCGATCATCCCGATGTCGAGGAGTTCATCCGGATGAAGATCGACGGAAAAAGCGTCAATAACTTCAATATCTCCGTGGCCGTGACCGACGTCTTCATGGAAGCCGTCAAAGCGGACGGATCTTATGACATCACCGACCCCTATCATAAAAAAGTCGTTGCCAAGAGGAAGGCCCGGCCGGTCTTCGACCAGATCGTCGAATCCGCCTGGGCCGTGGGCGACCCCGGCCTGATTTTCATCGACCGCATCAACGCCCACAACCCGACCCGCGGCCTCGGCCCCATCCGGTCCACAAACCCGTGCGGTGAGCAGCCGCTCCACGAGTACGAATCCTGCAACTTGGGTTCAATCAACCTGGGCAATTATTTCAGCCGGAGTTCGAGGGACCTTTTCGACTGGGAACGCTTCGGCCGGACGATCGTTCTGGCCGTGCGCTTCCTCGACGACGTCATCGACGTCAACAAGTACCCCCTTCCCCAGATCGAGCAGATGACCCGGGCCAACCGGCGGATCGGGCTCGGGGTCATGGGCTGGG
>Ga0315295_10003653_pt1 | contig 13070 bp, 9 predicted proteins | sample YL17G14_0_MG_FD_204453 | JGI IMG/M metagenome (GOLD analysis project Ga0315295, IMG submission 204453) | Sediment microbial communities from Yellowstone Lake, YNP, Wyoming, USA - YL17G14_0 | ecosystem: Environmental > Aquatic > Freshwater > Lake > Sediment | place: USA: Wyoming | collected... | reverse complement strand
CGTGAAGGATCTGAAGGATGGCCGCATCCTCGTGACCTCCCAGAACCACAGCTTCACTGTGGACGATGACGCGCTGCCGAAAGACGTTTCGGTCACCCACCGCAACCTAAACGACGGGACGGTCGAAGGGATAGAGATATCTCACTCCGGGAGACTCCTCGCGGCCTCCATCCAGTTCCACCCCGAAGGCGCCCCGGGGCCCACCTGCCGCCAGTTCTGGGACCGCCTCACGGAAGCGGCGTCGGTAGGAGGCTGTGTCCATGCCAAAGACTAAGGGACTCACGAAAGTCCTGATCGTGGGGTCCGGCCCGATAGTGATCGGGCAGGCCGCCGAGTTCGACTACTCAGGCACGCAGGCGTGCAGGGCGCTAAGGGAAGAAGGAGTGGAGGTCGTCCTCTTGAACCCAAACCCTGCCACCATCATGACCGACCGGGAGATCGCCGACCGCGTTTACCTTGAGCCGCTGACCAGGGAAGTCGCGGAAAAGATAATCCAGAAGGAGCGCCCGCAGGGCCTCATAGCCACCATGGGCGGACAGGCAGGGCTTAACCTGGCCGTCGAGCTGCAGGAAGCGGGCGTGCTCGACAGGCTCAACGTGAAGGTGCTCGGCACTGGCGTGGAAACGATAAGGCGGGGAGAGGACCGGGAGCTCTTCAAGAAAACCATGGTCGCCCTTGGCCAGCCCGTTCCCACCAGCATGGCAGTCACTTCGCTGAACCAGATCCGCGAAGCGATAGAGAACGTCGGACTTCCCTGCGTGGTCAGGCCCGCGTTTACCCTTGGGGGCACTGGAGGCGGGTTCGCCAAGACGCCGTCGGAACTCGAGGCCTGCCTGGAACGGGGACTCGCGGCAAGCCCCGTGCACCAAGTCCTTGTGGAAGCGTCCCTGTACGGTGAGAAAGAGATCGAGTTCGAGGTCGTTCGTGACGGCGCGGGCAACGCCATCGCCGTCTGCAGCATGGAGAACGTCGACCCCATGGGGATACACACGGGCGACAGCATCGTAGTGGCGCCCGCGCTGACCCTGGAGGACCGGCTGTACCAGAGATTGAGGACTGCGGCCCTGGACATCGCCTCGGGGCTGGGCATCTGCGGCGCCTGCAACGTACAGCTGGCCCTGTGCCACGGGAGCGGCGATTACTACGTCATCGAGGTCAACCCGCGCGTATCCAGGTCGAGCGCGCTGGCGTCCAAAGCAACCGGGTATCCCATAGCCAGGGTCGCGAGCAAGATCGCCCTGGGCTTCAACCTGGACGAGATCGTTAACGAGGTTACCGGGAAGACTACCGCTGCTCACGAGCCCGCCGTCGACTACATATCCCTCAAGATCCCCAGGTGGCCGTGGGACAAGTTCCCCAGCGGACCCAGGGAACTGGGATTGCAGATGAAGTCCACCGGAGAAGTCATGTCCATAGGGAGGACCTTCGAAGAGGCGCTGGGCAAAGGCATCTCATCCCTTGATCAGAAGGGGACGCTGTGGGACCTCACAGGTGCCGACGGCGGGAACGCCGCCCGGAACAGTCCCCTGAACCGTGCCCGGAACAGCGCCGGAGACTACAGCTGTGCGTCAAGAGAGGAGATCCGCCGTAGGCTCTCGCGTCCCGACGACACCAGGCTCTTCTGGGTGCTGCAAGCGCTGCGTGAGGGTCTGACTCCCGGAGAAATCGCCGCCGACACGGGCATCGACCGCTTCTTCATCGAACGCATGGCCAGGATAGTGCAGCTCGAGAAGGAGATAACCGTGCACTGTGCCGCACCCGCGGAGGCACTCGCAGACGCCAGCCTGCTCAGGAGGGCGAAGAGGATGGGGCTGTCTGACCTCAGGATCGCGTCCCTCCTCGAGATTACGGAGAACGAAGTGAGGGCGGCGCGGGAACAGGGGGGCGTGTTCCCCGGGTTCAAGATGGTGGATACGTGCGCAGGCGAGTTTGAGGCGAGGACCCCCTACTACTACTCCAGCTACGACGGGTCCAGCGAGGTTGTGCGGCAGAACAGCGTCTCCGGAAGGAGTAGGACGTCCCGGCCTCCGGTGGTAGTCCTAGGAGGAGGACCGATCCGCATAGGCCAGGGCATCGAGTTCGACTACTGCGCCGTGCACGCTGCGTGGGCCCTGGAGAAAGAGGGCTATGCGTCCGTTATCATCAACAATAATCCCGAGACGGTCTCGACCGACTTCAACACGGCCGAAAGACTCTACTTCGAGCCGCTGACATTCGAACACGTCATGACCGTGATCGATACGGAGAAGCCGGCGGGAGTCCTCGTCGGCTTCGGAGGGCAGACGGCTATTAACCTGGTGGAAGCCCTGGACGGCGCGGGCGTGAAGATCCTGGGCACCAGCCCCGATGCTATCGACGCTACCGAGGACAGGGGCAGGTTCGTCAGGCTGCTGCACGACCTGGGCATCCCCGCGATCCCCGGCACCATCGCCTACACCAAGAAGCAGGCGCTGCACGCCTGCGGCATCATCCGCTTCCCGGTGGTGGTCCGGCCTTCGTACGTCCTGGGTGGCCGCGGGATGGCCATCGTGCAGTCCGAGGAGGAACTCCTGGGGTACTTCGACGAGGCGTCGGGCGAGGCCCGCGGGCACGGTGTCCTGATAGACAAGTACATCCTGGCAACCGAGGTCGAGGTGGATGTCGTCTCCGACGGGGTCGAATCCTACATCCCCGTTATTTTGGAACACATTGAGCGGGCAGGCGTCCACTCCGGCGACTCGATCGCCCAGGTCCCGCCCCGGACTCTATCGGACGAAGCCAAGTCCAAGATAGTCGAGTACACGCAGGCGCTTTGCCGGGCCCTGCCGGTGAAAGGCATCGCCAATGTCCAGTACATCGTCGACGGAGACACGGTCTACTGCCTCGAGCTGAATCCGAGGGCCTCCCGGACCGTGCCCTTCGTCACCAAGGTCACCGGTTTCCCCATGATCAGGGTAGCTACGGGTCTATCGCTGGGCAGGAGCCTCAAGTCCTACGGGGTCAGCGGGGGCTGTGGGCCAGACCCCAAGATGTGCGCGGTCAAGATGCCCGTTTTCTCCTGGTCGAAGATGAGGGTGGACCCGGTGCTGGGTCCGGAGATGAAGTCCACGGGAGAGGTCATGGGCATAGGGATCAACCTGGGAGAAGCGCTGCTCAAGTCATTCACCGCTCAGGGCGTCATCGGACTGACCAAGGGCACAGGCGCCCTCCTCACGATAGCCGACAGGGACAAGCCCGGAGTCTTGGAGGTCGCCCGGGCGCTCCAGGCCTCGGGCTGGAGGCTCTACGCCACGAGGGGGACCGCCGGGTTCCTGGCAGACGCGGGCATCTCGGCCGAGACTGTCTTGAAACTCAGCGAGCAAGGTCAATCCGGTCTGCGCGACATTCCCTCGGTGATCGTATCCGGCGACGTCCAGGTGGTCATCAACACCTTCACCAGGGGCGAGCGCGAGGAAAGGGATGGGTTCAAGATAAGGGCGCTGGCCGTCCAGCGGAGCGTCCCCGTCCTGACTTGCCTGGAGACGGCTATGGCCCTCGCCAAGGCCGCATCGGCCGGGGACGGCGGCGGCATCCTCGCTATGCAGGACCTAGGCGTGTAGACTGCCCTTTCGACGAGCCCGCGAAGGCTGCCATTTTGGCAGGTTTGCTCGGAGACATATGCCACTCTGTTATACTTCCTCCCGGACAGTGGCCTCCGACGTCAGTCTTGACGCAGCGGACAGGCCGGTGGTCTGACCTCTCTCCAGTGAAGGGTTCCCGGTGCACCCCGCGAATGCAGCTTTGGAGGCGCGTCACGTGGCTCTCGACGAGCTGGTAGTGCTGGGCAGGGGTTTCAGGGGGCGATGTCTGCGCCTGGGGGCGAGTCTGGTTTTTCCCCCGGTGAGAGAGGACGCGGAAGCGCTCGTGCATTAGAGCGCGGAAAGGCAGGAAACCGCAAATGGATGCCACCTTCCCTGAGGAATTCGAGCGCCTGTTGGAGATCTGGGGCGAGTACGACGACCTTCTGAACGTGAGCCAGGTCCTGGACTGGGACGAGGAGACGCAGATGCCGAGGAGCGGATCCGCGGGCCGTGCCGACCACAAGGCGACCGTCAGGCGTCTCGCTCACGAGACGCTGACCAGGAAAGAGCTGGACCGGATCCTGAAGAAGCTCGAGTCCTGGGAGAAAGACCAGCCGTACGACTCCGACCAGGCGAGCATCGTGAGGGTAGCCCGTCGCCAGTACGAGCAAGCGGTGAAGGTGCCTCCCAGGCTCGTATCCGAGCTCTCGCGGGCTGACTCCGAAGGCTATCACTCCTGGCTTGACGCGAGGGAGGCCAATGACTTCACTCGCTTTGTCCCCGCCCTTCATAAGATCTACAGGCTGTGCAGGGAACTTGCCGATACTCTCGGCTATGAGGAGCATCCGCTCGACGCTCTGCTGGACCAATCGGAGCCGGGGATGAAGATCTGCGAGGTCGAGGCCATCTTCGAGGAGCTGAAGAAGGACATCGTCCCCCTGGTCGATGCCGTTTCCCGGAAAGAGGGCGCGGTCAACGACGCCGTGCTGCACCAGCAGTTCGACGAATCCAAACAGTGGAGCCTGGGTCTCGAGGGCGTCAAGGCCATCGGGTTCAACCTGAAGGAGGGTCGGGCCGACAAGTCGGTCCACCCGTTCAGCACTGCCTTCTCCCCGAGAGACGTGCGGATAACCTCCCGCGTGTTCCCTGACTTCTTCAACCCGTGCTTCTTCGGCTTTCTCCACGAAGCAGGGCACGGCAACTACATGCAGGGCATCCCCGTCAAGTACCGGAGGACGCCGCTGGCAGGAGGGTCGTCGTCGGGTACCCACGAGTCCCAGTCACGCACCTGGGAGAACCTCGTCGGGCGGTCCAGGGGCTTCTGGCAAGGGTTCTTCCCGAAGCTGCAGACGGCGTTCCCCGAGCAGACGAGGGGCACCACACCCGAGGAATGGTACCGGGCAGTGAACAAAGTGGAACCGTCGCTCATCCGCGTCGAGGCCGACGAGGTCACGTACAGCCTGCACATCATCGTCAGGTTCGAGCTGGAGAAGGCGGTCTATGACGAAGACCTCAAAGTAGAAGAGCTACGAGACGCATGGAACGAGAAGTTCCGCAAGTACCTGGGCATCGTCCCGCCTACCGACCTCGTGGGCGTCCTCCAGGACATCCACTGGAGCGGGTTCTTCGGCGCCTCGTTCGTCAGCTACACCCTGGGCAACGTCATGTCGGTGCAGTTCTACGAGGCGGCACTCAGGGAGAAGCCGGGCCTCAAGGACGAGTTCGCGAAGGGCGATTACTCAGGGCTTCTGGACTGGACGCGCAGGAACGTCCACGCACACGGCTCCAAGTACAAACCCGGTGAGCTGATGAGAGTGGTGACGGGCCAGCCCCTCTCAACCGGACCGTACCTGGGTTACATCAAGAGGAAGTTCAGTGACATATATGGCTTGTGACACCGGCTCTGATCTGGATGAGCACAGACCCTTACGGGGAGGGGAGCACCGTGGAGAGGCTTCCAAGCAGGGCTAAAGTCCCGGTTGAACAGACCTGGAATCTGGCCGACCTCTGTCCCGCGCCTGAAGCGTTTGAGGCTGGTCTGGCAACTATCGAGGGAGACGCGCAGGAAATGCGGACGTTCAAGGGCCGCCTCAGTGAGGGCGCGAAGACCTTCTTGGCGTGCCTTGAGGCAGATTCCGCCATCAGAGAGCGTGCCGGTCGTTTGAGCTCGTACGCCTTCCTGAACCTTTCGACTGACGGTCTCTCGCCTGTCAACCAGGCCGCCCATGGCCGGACCATGTCCGTGGAGTCGGTCGTGCTAGCTGAATCAGCATTCATGAGTGCCGAACTGCTTGCCCTGCCCGCCGGTACCATTGAGCGCTATCTCGTCGAAGAGTCTGCCCTTGCGCCGTGGCAGCGCTGGCTCAAGAGGATCATCGCTCTACGCGCCCACCAGCTGACCGCCGAGACAGAGCAGGCGGTTGCTGCACTACGAGAGGTTCTCATGTTCCCAGGCCAGATCTACCAGCGCTGGCGGGTCGCCGATCTGGCGTTCCGCACTGTGCGGGACGGTGCAGGGGTCGAGCATCCCATGAGCTTCGCTGGCTACGAACGTGTATACGAGCGATCGTCCGATACCACGCTGCGGCGAAATGCGTACATAACATTCACTGAGTGCCTGAGCGCCTACAAGAACACGGTTGCAGCCGTCTGGGATACCCAGGTCAAGGAGAACGTTGCCCTGGCGCGGCTACGCGGATACGGTTCGGCGATAGAGATGAACATGGCTGAGCAGGACGTGCCACTTGACCTCTTCAACCGGCTTCACGACGTCATCTTGACGGAGCTTGCTCCTCACATGCGCAAGCTTGCAGAGCTGCGTAAGCGAGTGCTGGGCCTTGGTAAGGTACTGTATTGCGACATCGAGGCAGAGCTCGATCCGGAGTTCAAACCAGTGAGCACGTTCGACCAAGCCCGCGAGATGATCGTCAATGGCCTATCGGTGCTCGGCGATGAGTACTCCAGCATCATAAAGGCAGCGTTCCGCGACCGCTGGATCGACTGGGCCAACAATGAGGGGAAGACGAAGGACTGCTTCTCCGGCGGACCCGGCAACATGCACCCTTACGTGCTCATTGGTTGGGACGGGAGCATGCGGTCGATGGTTGTTCTCGCCCACGAGCTCGGCCACGCCGTTCATCAGTACCTGAGCGGGCACTACCAGAAGAGCTACAGCCGCGGTGCCCCGCTTCTTCTTTCGGAGGCGGCGTCTACCGCGAGCGAGGCGATTTTCGGACGGTGGCTGATCGACCACAGCGACAGTCCACGGATGCGTCGCTGGGCCATAATGCAGCTCCTGATAAGCTACTACCACAATTTCGTCCGCCACCTGATCGAGAGCGAGCTCCAACGCCGTCTCTACCCTGTGTCAGAAGCCGGCCGCCCGATCACCGCTGGATTGCTCTGCGAGGTCCAGGGGGACATCCTCGCCGAGTTCTGGGGCGACGCGGTAGCCGTCGATGACGGAGCCAGGCTGACCTGGATGCGGCAGGGTCACTACTACAGCGAGAGTCTGTACTCGTATTCGTACTCCGGTGGTCTGACTGTCGGAACTGCGATCGCCCTCGCTATCCAGCGTGAGGGGGCACCGGCGGCTGAACGATGGGTCAGCACCCTCAAGGCGGGCGGTTCGCTGAGCCCTCTCGACCTGGCGAAGCTCGCCGGGGTCGACCTGAGCAAGCCTGATCCTATCCGTGACGCGGTCGCTTACGTCGCTGAACTCATCGAGGAGCTAGTTCGGCGTTTCTGATGCGTGAGTCTCCGCGCTACACTGTCGCCCCTGGGAGGTGACCCTGCGATCGATGCACGGCGCTGGCAGCACCATCATCTGCACCAACGGGCTCACTAAAGTGTTCGGCAGACACAAAGCGGTCGATGGTCTCAATCTGCGGCTAAGGAAGGGCGAGATATACGGCTTCCTGGGCAGGAACGGTGCGGGGAAGACCACGACCATCCGCATGATGCTGGGGCTGGTGAGACCCACCGAAGGCCACGTCGAGATCATGGGAGAGAGGGTGAAACCCGGCGGCACCAGGACGCTGAGGCACCTCGGGACGCTCGTCGAGACTCCCGGCTTCTACCCGAACCTCTCCGTGTACGATAATCTCGAGGTCCAGCGCCGCCTGATGGGTCTAAAGCGCCCGGCCGCGATCGACGAGGCCATTGAACTGACAGGTCTCGGGAGGGAGAGGGGCAGGAAAGCGGGCACCCTCTCGACCGGCACCAGGCAGCGCCTCGGACTCGCCAGGGCCCTCTTACATAAGCCCGAGATCCTGGTGCTGGACGAACCCACCAACGGCCTGGATCCGGCCGGCATCAAAGAGGTGCGCCTCCTCTTGAGACGGCTAGTGGACGAGACCGGGACGACGATCTTCATGTCGAGCCACATCCTGACGGAAGTCGAGCAGCTAGTCACCAGGCTCGGCATCATAAGCAGGGGACGTCTCCTCGAAGAGATCGACTACGAGGAACTGCGTGCCCGTAGTCGCGCTTACCTGGAGCTGCAGGTCTCGGACACCGGCGCCGCCGTGCGTATTCTCGGGGAGAGGTTCAGAGTCAGGGACCTCACCGTCCAAGAGGACGGTAAGATCAGGGTCTTCGAGTGCCTGGACAGGGCCGGCGAGGTGAACACCGCCCTGGTGAGCAGCGAAATCATGGTCAGCAGGCTCGTCTTCAACGAAGAGAGTCTGGAGGATCATTTCATGAAGTTGACTCAGGAGGACTACCATGTTCAGAGCGCTTCACGCCGAGGTCCTTAAACTCAAAGCATCGCCCATGCTTTGGATCAGCGCCGTCGGGATTTCCTTCGCTCCGTTCCTGAATGCTATCGTGTGCGCAACCACTGCGTCACGCGGGACGCCCTGGACGTGGGAGAGGTTCACGGAACAGAACGTGAACCTCATCGCGCTCCTCCTGGGTACAATGCTGTTCGGCCTGCTGGCATGCTACGTGTTTGGTCGGGAGTTCGTCGAGGGCACCGCCAAGCACGTGTTCACCTTACCTTTGACCAGGACCGCGATGGTGCTCGCCAAGTTCGCTGTCCTGTTTGTCTGGTCCATGGCGCTTGGGGTGGTGGCTTTCGCCTCCTCGCTCCCGCTGGGGTGGATCGCGGGCCTCGGGCGCCTCTCGACTACCGTCGCCGCAAAGGCGCTCTCCGACCACCTGTACGTTGCTATCCTGGTCTATCTGGCGATGCCTCTCACGTCCTTGGTAGCCCTGGTCGGACGCGGATACCTCCCTCCGATGGTATTTGCGGCCTTTGCCACTCTGGCCGGCGTCGTCGCCATGAACAGCTCCAAGTACGTCTTCATCGTTCCATGGTCCATACCGGGCGCCATGGTGTTCGGTGTCAAGAGAGGTCTGGTCCGTTGGGGAAATCCGCTCGTGGTGCTTGCCCTCACGTTCATCGCCGGCGTCATGCTCAACATCGTGTATGTGGAGACGGCTCAGGTCGACACGTGATCCCAGCAGTGACCGTAGCATGTGACCCTTCTAAGCCCCCCGCAGGTGGGTGATTGCATTGAGAAGTAGAACTAAGAATAAGAAGCTCGCCTCCGTCAAGAATGGCTTGAGCACGGCGGCATGGGTCCTTGCCGTAGTGGTCACCGTAATCACCGCGGCAGCGGGTATTGCCTACGTGCAGCGGCAGAGGAGAGGCAGGGAGGCGTTGAGCACGATAGACGTTGTCAAGATTGAGACGGACAGGGGTCTCGTAGTGATGGAGGTCTACCCGAAGCTCATGCCCATCACGGTGCCGAACTTCGAGGGCCTCGCTAAGTCGGGTTTCTATGACGGCCTCACATGGCACAGGGTGGAGGACTGGGTCATCCAAACAGGCGACCCGCAGGGGACGGGCCACGGTGGATCGGACAAGACGATAAAGCTCGAGGTAAGCCCGGAGCTCAAGAACGTGAGAGGCGCCGTGGGTATGGCGCGCTCTCAGGACCCCGATTCAGCATCCTCCCAGTTCTACATACTGAAGAGGGACGCTGCTCGGCTTGACGGTCAGTATGCCGTCTTCGGGAAGGTCGTTTCGGGGATGGACGTGGTCGACCAGATCCAGAAGGGCGACAAGATGCCGAAGGTGACAGTCGAACCGGGGCAGCCCGGGAAGCAGCCGGCATCGCCCAAGTAGGCCTGGCCAAGCGCCTGCAAGTGGACTCTTCCGTGAGGAAGCAACGCAGAAGAGGCCGGGCAGGTGCCCGGCCTCTTCGTACAGGCGTCGTCGGCTCCAAACAGCTCTGGCCATCTGCCTGTGGACCTACTTGCCGAGAGCCGCGTCCAGCGCCCACTCGATATCCAGTTCCATGGCCTTCGCGCGTCCCGGGATGCCGGTGTTCCTGTCCCAGCCCATCATCTCGTAGTAGTCCCTCTTGGCCTTCTCGACCTGCTCGAGCGTAGGAGCGACCCCCGCGATGGGCCCCGTCAGGAACGGTTCGTAGAAACGCTTGGGCAGGATGTCGTCCTTGTCGGTGAACCCTTCCCTGATGTTGAAAAGCCTCGCCAGAGTCATGGCACGCTCGCCGACCTTCACGAGTTCCCACAGGTTGCAGTTCCAGCCTGTGGCGGCCCGCACCATGGTGACCACGTCGTCGTCCTGCCAGCCGACGAAGTCGCAGAGCCCCACGCAATTACCGAAATGCCTGCGTGAGAGCATATAGGCGAGGAGGCGGACCTTCTGAGGCCCGAGGTCTTCGGCGGGGATGGGATCCAGGATCCCGTAGGACCTGGCACTCCGGCTCCCTTTGACGTACCCGGTGTCGTGGATGTTGTGGCAGTGGTCGGCACCCGTGGGAGACAGGGCGTACCCGATCCCCAGACCCATCTTGAGTCTGGGCTCGTGCATAGGTATCTCCTGGCCTTTGACCTGCATAGCGAAGTCTTCAGACCCACCGCCGATCTTGCGGGCTGCCCGCAGCGTGCCCTCGGCCAGGAGGTCGCCGACGCCCTCGCGGCGGGCGATCTTCTCAAGAAGAGCGAGCATACCATGGGGATTGCCGAACCTGGCGTCGACGCCGTCCAGCTGCTCTCTGGTGAGGATGCCCCTTTCGTAGCACTCCATCGCGAAGCCCACGCAGACGCCCGCGGAGATGGTGTCCAGCCCGAAAGCGTTGCAGAGCTCGTTGCCCTTGCACACGGCCGGCAGATCATCAATGCCGCAGGTAGAGCCCAGTGCCGCGACTGTCTCATATTCCGGACCGCCGTACCTGGGGTCGACGTTGTAAGGGTCGCCGGTCTTTACCACGCGCTTGCAGTTGATCGGACAGGCGTAGCAGTTGTCCCTGTTCAAGAGGACCGTATCACGCATCGTTTGGCCTGATATCTTCTCGTTTCCGTCGAACTGCCCGAACTGGAAGTTCCTTGTTGGGAGCGCGGACTGGGTGTGGAGGGAAACGACTCCGCCCGACGTGCCCGTGTCCTTTAACTCCTCCCACTCTTCCTTCCTGTCCGTGGCCATGGTCCTGGCCAGTTCCAGTATCTTCTGCGGCTCCTCTTCGGGGACGTCCTGGGTGCCCCGGACGGCTATCGCCCGCAGGTTCTTGGATCCCATTACGGCGCCCATGCCGGCCCGCCCGTAGGCATGGAAGATGTCGTTCAAAACGCAAGCGTAGCGGACCTTCTTCTCTCCCGCGATGCCGCACTGCGCCACGCGGACACGGGGTTCGCCGGTCTCCTGCTTGATGATGTCCTCGACCTCTCCGGTGGTCCTTCCCCAGACGGATCGCCCGTCGAGGATCTCCGCCTGCCCGTCGTGAATGTAGATATAGCAGGGCTTTTCGGACTTGCCCTCGATGATTACGGCGTCGAAACCGGCCTTCTTGAGCTCGGGGCCCCAGAAGCCGCCTGCCTCAGAGAAACCGATTGCCCCCGTGAGCGGGGATTTCGCTCCGACGCTGTTACGGCCGGACCCCGCGAGCGGGTGGCCGGTCATGGGTCCCAGGGCAAAGATGAGATTGTTCTCAGGGCCGAGAGGATCTACTCCCTTGGGGAGCTGCTTCAAGAGGTAGTACGCTATGAAACCGGTGCCCCCGAAGTACTTCCTGTAGAAGCTCTCCTCTGGCGTCTCGACCGCGATGCTGCCATCGGTGAGGTTCATCCTGAGTATTTTCCCAGCATAGCCGTTCATTCTGTCCGCATTCCGCCTCCTCGCTTCACCCTCAGGGGGGCGCTAGCCGCCGCCTACAGGGCTCATGATGCCGACCTTGTCCCGTGGAGAGAGGATGAAGTCCTTGCTCACCAGGACCTCGTTCACCACGACGAGCCAGACCTCCTCGTCGGGTATGTTTAGGTGGCCGAGCAGGCCCTTTATTGACTCGCCCTCGACATAGGGCACCACGGCGAAGTCACCTTTGGGCAACAGCCGCCGGTGGCTGCCGTAGACCCTCACTTCCACGTTTTTTCCAGGTATGGCTTCGAGCCTCTCTGCTGTGGCCTCTGACATCGTATCCCTCCGGTTTCCTTCGGAGCGAGATCGCTATACTCCTCTCTCGACTTGCTGGAATTCCCCCCGCCCGCGGGGGCCAACCCGGACCGCCTTCCTCGTTTTTCTGCCCCCCCGGCCGGTGCCGGGTTCGCCGCGTTTCGCCCCATGATGCCGTCCCTGCGCACGAGTGTTTGTGCTGCATAGTGGCAAACTGTACATAGATGTAGACAACCGCACTGAAACTGGCTTATTATGCCAGTGAACGGACGATAAACGGGGAAAATAGCATATATATGTGAGGTTAGCGTATGTTAGAGGAGGGATCAGTACGAAAACCGTACTTACCCCCGAGGAAGTGGCCAAGGCCCTAAGCCTGTCGAGGCGGACGGTAGTAGGCTGGCTCGAGAGCGGCAAGATGACCGGGATCAAGGTCGGGAACCGGTGGCGGGTGAAAGAGGAAGACCTCGACAAGTTCATCGACGAGCCGAACATGTACTTCAACGACTACATACACAGAGCGAGGTTCGTGGAGCTCCAGAAGCTGTCTCAGGGCCGATCGCGCGAGATAGTGTCGTGCATCTATGTCCTTGCATGCCTCAGGAAGCCGCTCGACGAGTTCGTGTCGGCCGGCGAGATCGACGTCGACGGCATAGCCAAGGCCACGAGGTTCTGGGGACCGCTTGAGCGCTCTCTAGTCCGGGCAGCTCTCGCCCTGTACGAGCCGAGCGAGACCACTACGATAAACGAGGTGTTTCTGAACTTGGACCAGAAGAGCAACCTGGTGATGCAGCAGGCGCTTCGACTGCGGTGGTAGCGGCAGACATCGTTGCTCGATGAGGCCGCCAAGAAAGCTCCTGCTCATGGGTTGCCCCAGTGAGTCCAGTGTGTTAAGATCATCTTTGCCTCGCGAAGCGCGGGGCGCATTAATCCTAAGACGCTGTCTCGCATAAGATAAGCGAAAAGCGTTGACAACCAGGCAGTAGGCCAGTAAGATGGTGCCTGTTGTCGCTCGGTCCTTGAAAACTGAACAGCGTAGAGGACCTTTGAGTTCAGAAGGCTCGCGTAAGCGAGCGCTCTTCGGACCTTGAGGACAAGGTGCAACGGAGAGT
>Ga0315295_10003650_pt1 | contig 13073 bp, 11 predicted proteins | sample YL17G14_0_MG_FD_204453 | JGI IMG/M metagenome (GOLD analysis project Ga0315295, IMG submission 204453) | Sediment microbial communities from Yellowstone Lake, YNP, Wyoming, USA - YL17G14_0 | ecosystem: Environmental > Aquatic > Freshwater > Lake > Sediment | place: USA: Wyoming | collected... | reverse complement strand
AGGGGGTGATCCATCGTTCCATCCAGACGGTCGGATGGACACCGAAAAGAAGAAAGTCAATCCGGATCAGATAGGGATCGATATCGGGCTGAAGATGCTGAATCATATTGCCGAGGGATTGGTAGATCAAGATGATGAAGGCAACAGGGGAAAAGTCGTTCAATAACCCTCCGATCCCTCCCGATCTTTTTCGGTCAGAGGATATTTTCAATACCAATAGAAAACCGAACAGGAGGGTGTAAAAGAGGAGCTGGGGCCGCCAGAGAGGGATTTGTCCCCGGAAGAAGAAAACCAGAAGGAAGAGGCCAATGAGGAATAGAAAGGTCATCCCCTCGGCTGGAGCGAATCGTTTCATGGGGAAATTTCTATACCCTAAATCGACAAAAAGATCAAGAAGGTTTAGCATGTTTTAAAGGAGGAATTTAAATGCGGTATTCGAAATATCTTCTTCCCACCTTGAAGGAGATTCCTTCCGAGGCGGAAGTCCCAAGCCATCAGTTGATGCTCCGGGCAGGGATGATCCGTAAACTTACTTCAGGCATCTATTCCTATCTGCCTTTCGGCCTGCGATCCATACGAAAGGTGGAGGCGATCATCCGTGAAGAGATGAATCGGGCCGGAGCCATTGAGGTATTGCTTCCGATTGTATTACCTGCGGAACTTTGGCAAGAGACCCATCGGTGGGAGGAATACGGAAAGGAGTTACTGAGATTCAAGGATCGCCATAATCGAGACTACTGTATGGGGCCCACTCAGGAAGAGGTGATTACGGACATTGCTCGGAGAGAGATTCGATCCTACCGGCAGATGCCGATCAATCTGTTCCAAATCCAGACCAAATTCAGAGATGAGATCCGGCCCCGATTCGGAGTGATGCGGGCACGAGAATTTATCATGAAAGATGGATATAGTTTTGATGTCGATGAAAAAAATGCCGATGAGAGCTATCAAAAAATGTATGATGCCTACTCTCGAGTGTTTGCTCGATGTGGATTAAAATTCAAAGTGGTCGAGGCTGAATCAGGTTTGATCGGAGGCCACTTCTCCCACGAATTTATGGTTCTTGCAGAAACGGGAGAGGAAATAATTGTCAGTTGTACTCATTGTTCCTATGCAGCAAACATTGAAAAGGCAGAATTTAAAAGATCGGATAGGACGAGCCGCTCCGAAGATCCAAACCTTTTCAAACCTTTGCAAAAAGTACAGACTCCGAATCAACACACGGTGGAAGAGGTGACTCAGTTCCTAAGCGTTTCACCAAAGGAGTTAGTCAAAACCCTCATTTTTGAAACCGACAAAGGTCCGATCGCTGCACTGGTCCGAGGTGACCATGAAATCAACGAAAAGAAGTTGAAAGCGATTCTGGGCACAGAAAACCTTCAACTGGCAAGTGAGGAGACTGTGGAAGAGATCACCCATGCCCCAAAGGGTTTTGCTGGGCCCTTGGGCCTCTCCATCCCCGTATTGGCCGATCTCGACATTCAAAGTATGGTCAACTTCGTCACTGGGGGCAATCAAAAAGATGCACATCTCCTCCACGTCAACATTGGACGAGACTTTCATATCAGCCAATTCGTTGATCTCCGGAAATTCACACAAGGAGATCGTTGCCCTCTCTGCGGGGGAGAAACGAGATGGGATAAAGGAATAGAGGTTGGCCATATCTTTAAGCTTGGGACGAAATACAGTAAGGCCATGGGCGCGACCTACCTCGATGAGCAAGGAAAAGAAAGAATTATTGTTATGGGAACTTATGGCATCGGCGTCGGAAGGACGGTGGCTGCCGCAATCGAGCAGTCCTATGATGAGAATGGAATCATCTTCCCAATGCCTATTGCTCCCTTTCAGCTTATGGTCCTGCCCGTGAATATGAAGGTCGATCTTCTCAGGGAGACCGCTGAAGAACTCTATCAAACTCTTCTGAACCAGGGGATCGAAGTCCTCTTTGATGACAGGGAAGAAACCCCCGGAGTGAAGTTTAAAGATGCTGACCTTATCGGAATCCCTTTGAGGGTAACTCTCGGAGAGAAGAATTTAAAGAAAGGGTTGGTCGAGATCAAGAAAAGGAAGACAGGGGAAATCCTTCTGGTGAAGAAAGAGGAAGCGGTCTCTAAGATTCAGGAGATGATAAGAACGGAGATGGGGAGTTAGACCAATTGCGGAATTCGGGAAATAACTCCGAACCTCGCCTCGATGGCCCTCTGAAAGCGGGGCCGGTAGATCAATTCGAAGGCCAGTTCTTTTCCCGGAAAGAGGTTCAGGGCGGCCCTCTTCGCCTCTTCCACTAATCCAAACGCCTCCTCGAGTGAGAGATCCTTCTCTTGGATGGACTGGATGGAGAGATCAACCAAAAATCTTAAAAATCGAATCCTTCGATTTTCTTCCTTGATTTCCTGACTTTCCATTTCTCGGTTATTCATAACAGGGAAGGAACTGCTTGTAAAGAAAAACTGAATGTGATAAATTTCCAAATATAAGGAAGCATGAGATGAATCCAATGACCCCAGCCAGCCCTAAAGACAGGATCATCTTTGCCCTCGATGTAGAGCATTTTCACGAGGCCCTGCACTGGGTCACTCTTTTAAAAGACCGCGTGGGCATCTTTAAAGTAGGGAAACAACTTTTCACCCACTCCGGGCCAAAAGTGATCGATATGATCTGCCAGAAGGGGCAGAAGGTCTTTCTCGACCTCAAATACCATGATATTCCCAATACCGTGGCAAAGGCAGGAGAGGAGGCAACGAAACACCAGGTGGCTATGTTCAACCTTCACGCCCTGGGAGGCTTCGAGATGATGAGAAAAACCGTTGAGGCTTCAAGGGCTATCTCTAAAAGTCTCAATCTTTCCAGGCCGATCATCCTCGCTGTTACGATACTGACCAGTATGGATGAAGAGGGCTTGAAGGAAGTAGGAATTCAGGGGCCTTTGATCGACGAGGTGGGACGCCTTTCCCTTCTTGCACAGAAGTCAGAGGTTGATGGAGTCGTGGCTTCTCCTCAAGAAATAGGGATCATCCGTCAGCGATGCGGAAAAAGGTTTCTGATCGTCACGCCGGGCATTCGTCACCCTTCTGATAAAAAAGATGACCAGAAGAGAACACTGACTCCGAGAGAAGCGATTGAAGCCGGAGCAGATTATCTTGTGATCGGCCGACCAATCAAGGAGGCAAAAGACCCCATTGAGGCTGTCCAAAGGATCGTTGAAGATATCGCGTAGCGTGAATTTGAATAGATATCAATCAATATTTTTAATCACCAAAATTCAAACACCAATAACCAAATAATTTTTATATGACAGGTTCGTCACCCCCGAAGCATGGAAATCTGCAAGTATTATCCTCCCCCTTGATGGGGGAGGATTGAGGTGGGGGTAGAGAGAGGGTGTGTTCCCCCTCACCCCCACCCTCTCCCGCCAAGGGAGAAGGAGATAATAGGGCTATTTTCAAGGTAATTCCAATTACTAATACCCAAACCTTCCGTGTTGAATCCTTTAAAGATTATTGGGTCATTGGAGTTTGGTTATTATTTGGAACTTGGAATTTGGTTATTGGAATTTTAAATTTATGTCTCAGATCATTTACGGCATCCATCCTGTCAGGGAGGCATTAACATCACCTCTCCTCCGCTTTCAGAAGATTTTTGTTTCTGCCCGGAACCCCTCCCCTTCCCTACAGACGGTTCTTGACATTGCTCAAAAAAGGAATGTCCCCCTTGCCTTTACGGATAGAGAAACCCTTGATAAGATGGTGAAGAGAGGCCTTCATCAGAACATCATCGGTATCGTCGAGGAATCTCTCTATGCGGACCTCGAAAAGATTCTTTCCCGACCAAAGAAAGAAGGAATAAAGGCCCTCTTTCTCATCCTCGACGGGATCCAGGACCCGCAAAACTTTGGGTCTCTCATCCGCACCGCTCTGGGATGCGAAGTCCAGGGAATGATCATCCCGAAAGACAGGGCGGTTGGAATCACTCCTGCTGTGATCAAAGCCTCTGCCGGAGCCGCTGCCCATATGCCCGTTGCCCGCGTGGTCAATATTGCGGTGACAATTGACCGCCTGAAAAAAGAAGGGATCTGGATCTATGGTGCTTCTGGAGAGGCAAAGGATCGGATCTACGATCTCGATCTCAATATCGATCTGGCCATCGTCATCGGTGCGGAGGGAAAAGGGATCAGGCCTCTGGTCAAGAAGAAGTGCGATCGCCTCTTCTCCATCCCGATGAGCGGACCAATCCCCTCCTTTAACGCCTCAGTTTCTGGGGGAATGATACTTTATGAAGCGATGAAACAACGCCATCATCTCCTTAAAAGGAAAGACGGATGATCTCCATTCAAAGACCTGGACAACCACCCATAGATATTGAATATCTTCTGATCGATTACGAAGGAACCCTTGCCTCTGACGGAAGAGTCCATCCAAAGGCAAAGGATAAGATCAACCTCCTCTCCAAGAGGATTAAGATTTATATCCTGGCAAAGGGAGAAAAGGATAAGGTGGAAGAGCGCTTAAAGAATGCGAAGGCCGAGGTGCACTTCTTAACGGAACGAGAAGCCTCCGGAGAGAAATTGGGCCTATTAAGGAAATTGGGCCCGGAGAGGACAGTTGCCATCGGAAATGGAATGGACGATGCTCCAATGTTAGAGGAAGCAGGATTCAGTATCTGTGTCATCGGCAGAGAAGGAGCCTCCGGAGAAACACTCAAAAGAGCGGATACGGTGGTAATCGATATCCTTGATGCCCTTGACTTCTTATTAAAACCCCTTCGCCAGAAAGCCACCCTTTGTCTATAAATCTCAATGATCAATGTCCAATGGTCAATGCCCAACAATCAATGATCAAACAGAGGATGGCATCAGAAAATCTCAACTGTTAATTGATAATTGAACATTGATCATTTGGCATTGAGTTTTTGAATATATTACCCCATCTCCCCATCCCCTGTAAAAAAGACAGGGCCCACTTTATATGTAGATGACCCCTTTTTTGTACCTAATCGAATTTTGAAGGTTTGACCTCGCCCCCCCTGACTGTGGAAAACTAAATGCGTGACGCATACTTACCCCCGGAACAACTATCTAATTTATCTTTCTGAAATTAACGTTTTACTCGATATTGATTTTTCCCTTAAGTCCTAAGTCTTCGAGGATTTGGCGAAGGTCTGATTCTAAACCTCTCGCTGATTCAGCGTTTACGGTAACCGAAAAATCAACTCCGATTTTGAGATCAGAGCCTGATTTGAGTTTTGGGATGATCTTTGTTCCTAACCTACGGCAAATAGCCCAACCTTCGGCAGGTGAACATAAAGCGTGGAGCAAAAGACTAAGGCTCCTTCCTCTCAATGTCTTCAATCGTCTCGAAATCTTCATCATACGAATAGATTTCGCGGAGACCCTGATATTTCATAAAGACAGCATTGTAGGCGTCAATGAAATCGATATTCTTCCTCGCATAAAGGACGAGGGCGTCTGCGAGGACATCTTTATCAGGAATGAATAGATTTTCAGTACCCAGAATCACAGAAACCTTTTCAATGACTTCGGCTTTCGGGACTTTGTAGTATGACAGGAGTGTCCATATCAACTCAGCAATGACCATCCCCGATGTTGAAATCGCTATTTCCCCTTCCAGCGCCCTCTTGAACATCTCCCTGCATCTATCATATTTCGAAAGATCATCTTTTGTGAGATATCTCAGAAATATATTTGTGTCTACAAATTTATTCTCCATTGAATCAACTCCTCGTCGCAACTTTCCTGGCAACTCTTTTTTTGACCTCTTCTCTGACTTTCTTGAAATCGATTGGCCTTTCTCTGTCCGTAACCTTCACGGAGCCACCGATATCAAGGAGGTTTCCCTTTAACGGCTGAATGATTGCCTGGTTGCCCTCGACCACGATGATCACCTTCTCGAAAGGTTGCAAGTTTAAGGCCTTTCTGACCTCTTTGGGAATGGTCATCTGACCTTTGGAGGTAAGTACGGAAATAGGCATTTTGTCCTCCTTTTTTATTATTTAATACTATTATATAATAATTCCTACTTCTTTACAATAATCTTCCTTTTCTATATTTATCCGGCAATTCAGTGGAGTCTCTCTGCGATCGAACTGTGTCGCATGTCACAACGGCTACGATTCTTTCCATTGGATAGTCTCCATTTACACCCCAAATAGGGTGTATTTATGATTTACACCTTATATAGGGTGTGTTTTTTGTCATGCCCTAATTGCTCCTATCTTTCCATCTTTATTTTTTTAAGAGCGGTAGGAGGCGTTGATTTTGACATAATCCAAAGAGAGATCGGTGGTGAGAAGGGAGAAAAAGGACTTCCCTTGATGGAGATCCACAGTCACTTTAAAGGACTTCCTTTTGATGACCTCTGCGGCCTTCGCTTCCAATCGAGCCCCTACCCCCATCCCGTTTTTCACGATCGGAGCCTGATCAAAGGAAACATCGATTCGATTCGGATTGATTGGGATGCCGCAGTGACCCAGGGCGCAGAGAATCCTTCCCCAGTTGGCATCTTCTCCGAAGAAAGCGGTCTTGACCAATGGCGAGTGGGCAATGGCATAGGCCGCTTTCTTGGCATCCTCTCCGGTTCGTGCCCCCTGGATAAAAATTTCTATGAATTTTGTTGCTCCCTCTCCATCCCTCACAAGGCTCTTTGCTAAATTCTGACAAACCTCAAAAAGCATGGATCGGAATGTTTCAGCATCTCGGTCCATGCGATTCAAAGCTGGGTGGTCTGCTTTCCCATTGGCCAAAAGCAATACCGTATCGTTGGTGCTCGTCTCCCCATCAATCGTGATCCGGTTATAGGAAACCTCAGCAGCCTCTTTTAGCATTTTTTGAAGAAGAGGACCTTTAATATTGGCATCCGTAACAAGAAAAGAGAGCATCGTCGCCAGGTTGGGTCGAATCATCCCTGCGCCCTTCACCATCCCGCAGAGTTTCACCGTCTTCCCTTGAATTCTGCAGGTTGCCCATTCCATCTTGGGACGGGTATCCGTAGTCATAATCGCCTCAACCACATTCATCCATCCTTCCGGAGAAAGCCCCTGGATCAATTCCGGCAGTCCCTGTTCGACATTTTTTACGGGCAAGGGGACACCGATGACACCTGTTGAGGAGAGAAGAATCAATTTTTCGTCAATCCCCATCTGTTTAGCCAGTGATGAGGAGACTCTTCGCCCATCTTTCAGTCCCTGGATTCCTGTGCAGGCATTTGCATTCCCGCTATTGATGAGAATGGCCTGGCAGACGCCTTTTTTAATGCGCTCCATATCGATCTGAACGGGCGCCGCCTTCACCTGATTTGTCGTAAAGAGTCCAGCGACCCGGGCAGGAACCTCGGAATAGATCAAACCCAGATCCTTCTTTCCATCTTTCTTAATCCCTGCCGAAATCCCCGCAAATTGAAAACCCGAAACTTTGAAATCGCGTAATTTCATTTCCCCCTCACCCCCGCCTGCCAAAGAACTTGTTCGGCGGGCAGGCTTCCCCTCTCCCCTGCCTTCGCCGAAACGCTTCGTGCAGGCAGGCGCCAGGGGAGAGGAAATTTCAGTTCCGCAATCTCTCCGAGCCAGAGAGCTCTCTGAGCCGGAGGCCGCATTCCGAAATCCGCAATATCTTACGCTCTTGCTTCCTCTTTTTCCAGACAACATCGCTTATACTTCTTGCCGCTTCCACAGGGGCAGGGATCATTGCGGCCCACCTTCTTTCCTTCCCGGCGCACCGTCACCCCTTTCCCATCCTCGGTCTCACCACCCCTCTGGGCAGCGGCCTCCATTCCCCGGCTCATGACGAAGGTCTGCTTCCTCTCCACCTTCATCTCCCGCACTTCCTGCTCCCTCGCAATCTGTATGGCAAAGAGCTTCTCAACCGTATCCCTCTTAATCCTCTCTAACATATCAAGGAACATCTGATAGGCCTCTCTTTGATACTCAATGCGAGGGTCTTTCTGACCATACCCTCTTAACCCGATTCCCTCCTTTAACTGATCGACCGCGAGGAGATGGTCTTTCCAGTGGTGATCAATGGATCGGAGCATGATTTCTTTTTCAATATCGAATGGCAACCTAACAAATCCCTCCTCCTTCTTCTTCTGATAGACCTCTTTTGCCTTCTCGATAATCATTTCCGTCAAGCGTTCCCGACTCAATCCATCTTCTTCCTGTGGCGGAGCCACCCATCGAAAAGAGAACTGCTGATAGATGGCGTCCTGGAGTCCCTTCAGATCCCAATCCTCCGGGTGGGCCTTCTCGTCGGCATAGATGTCCACAATACCTTCGGCCTGCTCTTCAATCATTTCTATTAAAGACTCTTTGAGGTCACCGCCCGTCAGAACCTCTCTCCTCTGGGTATAAATCACCTCTCTCTGTTGATTCATCACCGTGTCGTATTCCAGCAGATGTTTCCGGATTTCAAAGTTATGGGCTTCGACCTTCCTCTGCGCATTCTCGATCGCCCTGGTCACAAGGTTATGCTCAATGGGCTGGTCTTCCTCAATGCCCAGCCGGTCCATGATGTTAGAAATTCTCTCCGAACCGAAGATCCTCAGAAGATCGTCCTGCATAGAGAGATAGAACCTGGAGGAACCCGGATCGCCCTGTCTTCCCGATCTTCCCCTCAACTGGTTATCGATCCGTCTCGCCTCATGCCGCTCGGTTCCGAGGACATGAAGGCCCCTTGACTGGACAACTTTCTCCTTCTCCTTCTGGGCGATGCTCAGGGCTTTTCTGTAAGCCTCTTCATACGCCTTCTGCATTGCTTCAGGATCGTCTTTTTCTTCCACCATGGTTCTGGCCAGGAATTTGGGATTCCCTCCGAGGAGGATATCCGTTCCTCTTCCCGCCATGTTCGTCGAGATGGTAACTGCTCCCAACCTTCCTGCCTGAGCAATGATCTCGGCCTCCCGCTCATGATGCTTTGCATTGAGGACATTATGCGGAATCCCGCGTTTCTTCAGCAGAAGGCTCAACCTCTCGGACTTCTCGATGGAGATCGTTCCCACCAGAACAGGACGGCCCAGTTTATGGAGTTCCTCTATCTCCCTGACGACGGCACGGAATTTTTCTTCTTCGGTTTTGTAAATGACATCGGAATAATTGGTCCGGATCAGAGGCATATTGGTGGGGATGACCACGACATCCAGATTGTAAGTCTTCCTGAACTCAGCCGCTTCGGTGTCCGCCGTACCGGTCATTCCGGCCAGTTTCTTATACATCCGGAAATAGTTCTGGAAGGTGATGGTGGCCAGAGTCTGATTCTCATTCTCGATTCTCACATTCTCCTTTGCCTCGACCGCCTGATGGAGGCCATCGCTCCATCTCCTTCCGGGCATCAACCTGCCGGTAAATTCATCGACAATCACCACCTGGCCATCCTTCACCACATAGTCCACATCCCTTTTAAAAAGGGTATGGGCCTTTAAGGCCTGGTTGACATGATGGAGGGTTTCGATATTTCTGGGATCATAGAGATTCTCCATATGGAGCAGTCTCTCCACCTGAGCCACTCCCTCTTCCATCAGAAAAGCGGCGTGGGTCTTCTCCTCAATCTGGTAATCTTTTGCCTGTTTCAAACTTGGGATGATCCGGTTGATCTTATAGTACTTGTCGGTCGACTCCTCGGTAGGGCCGGAGATGATGAGGGGCGTTCTCGCTTCATCGACCAGAATGCTGTCCACCTCGTCCACGATGGCATAATTCAGATCCCTCTGGACATAATCCTGGATATCGAACTTCATATTGTCCCTGAGGTAGTCAAATCCGAATTCGTTATTCGTCCCATAGGTGATATCGCAACCGTAGGCCTTCTTCCGCTCCTGGTCATTCAATTCGTGGACGATCACCCCGACGGAGAGGCCCAGAAACCGGTAGATCGCCCCCATCCATTCACTGTCCCTCTTGGCCAGGTAGTCGTTCACGGTGACGATATGGACGCCCTCTCCCCTCAGACTGTTCAGATAGGCAGGCAGGGTGGATACAAGAGTCTTCCCCTCGCCGGTCGCCATCTCGGATATCTTTCCTTCATGGAGCACAATCCCGCCGATCAGCTGGACATCATAGTGCCTCTCCCCGAGGGTTCTCCTGGCTGTCTCGCGGACCACAGCAAAGGCTTCGGGAAGGATCTCCTCCAGAGACTCTCCCCTGTCGATCCTCTCTTTGCACTCCCCTGTCCTTGCCCTGAGCTGATCATCATTCAGAGGCTGGATCTTGGATTCCAGGTCATTGACCCGTTGAACAAGAGGTTGGATTCTTTTCAACTCCCTCTCATTCTTGCTTCCCACAATCTTCTTTATAATTGAACCGAGCATAGAACCCCTTTTTCCCTCGTAACTTTCCTCTTTAATTGCCTAGAAAATAATAGTGTATAGCCCAAAGGTAACGGTAAAGATGCCCGTTTTCTCAGTCAGTTAGTCTTATAGCCAGATAGTCTTATAGTCAATTAACATTTTTATCTCAAACTATGCGACTATACGACCATAAGACTATAAGACCAATGATACATCAGACGGGCTTCATAACCGTAACCGAAAACTAAGAACTTGATCAATTTTCATCGATCGAGGATGACGAACCCGTCATGAAGGATTTCAAAAATTATATAATGGATGAAAACAGGTTTCAACAGGCAAATAAAAAGCCCGATAAAGGAATCCTTTATCGGGCTTTTCCCCCATGATCGGATATCATCAATTCAAAACATATCTCATCGGATTGACCGGAATACCATTCAGCTTCACTTCGTAATGGAGGTGGGGACCTGTCGTCTTTCCACTCGTTCCCACTTCCGCAATCTTATCCCCCCGTTTCACTTTCTGTCCCGTCTTCACCAGCACCTTATTGAGATGGCTGTACCGTGTCGTCATGCCGAACCCATGAGAAATGACCAGGAACTTTCCATGGACCCAATCACTCCCGATATCGGAGACAAAACCATTTCCGGGAGCGACCACAACCGTTCCCGACCTGTTGGAGATATCGATCCCCTCGTGCATCTGTGTCAATCCCGTAAAGGGGTTGGTGCGGAATCCAAAGTCGGAGGTGACCCAGCCCTGGACGGGCCAGATGGAAGGAGTTTGGACCAATATCTCCTGTTTCGAGTGCAGAACCTTTTCGAGCTCGGATAGGCTTATTTCCCGTGAGGTCGCCTCTGATTGGAGACGCTCAACATCGGCCTTCATCTGATGAACCAACCCCTTCTCGTCCTTCTCCCCTTTTAATTTCTCCCGTAAATCCGACGGAGAAGGTCCCCCCATACCCATAAAGGGAGTGGGATCCTGACCTCTTTCCAGATTCGCAATAATCCGGATCCTCTTGTCAAAATCTTTCAGCTTGGAGACCTGCTTCTCAAGCTCTTCAATTTTTGAGGAGAAAAAATGAATCTGCGATTTCTGGGCCTCCGTCTGTTCACGTAACCGTGTGACTTCATAAGCCTTCTTCTTCACCTGAATATAGTCACAGAAGAAAAAGGTGACGGAGAGAATGGCAAAAGCTGAGAGATAGAGACCAATCTTAATGGTCTTTTTCCGGATCTTAAGATGTCGGGTCTTGGAGGTCTTATGCCCGAAAATGAGAATGGTGATATACTCTTTATCCAACATTACACCCCCTGTTTCACCAAAAAATGGAAATCAAGCTTCACCCCTTAGCGCCCGTCTTTAATACCAGATTTAGAATGCTCCTGTCAAGTTTTATTTTGGCTTTTCCAATGCTGGCAAGCGGAGGGTTTGAATAATATTTTCCCTTTAATTTCCGCTAACTTCGAGGCCGTCGATCAGAAGGCTTGGAGACCCGATTTTCCCAAAAAACCTGAGATCATCTCCAACCTCGGCTACTTTCTGAAAGAGCTGATAGAGGTTCCCGGCTATGGCGATCGACTTAACCGGATGGACCTTCTCCCCTTTTTCAATCCATTGCCCTGAACATCCCAGTGAGAAATCGCCTGAGATGGGGTCTACGGTATGGGAGCCCATCACTTCCTGAATCATAACCCCCCGCTCAAGGTTTTTGATCAACGATGTGAAGGAAACCTTCCCTGGTTCGATAAAGAAATTTGAAGTCCCTAATCCTGGGGGGAATTTGATGCTATGTCGCAGGCTGTTACCTGTTGATCCGGCCCCTGATGCTCCGGAACGGAGGTTTTCCCGGTTGGCCCAGAACCTGTCATAAAGGTATCCTTTTATCTCTCCTTTGATCACGACAGGTGTCCGTTGACTTGGCGTCCCTTCCCCATCGACAGGAGAAGCGGCCGCACCTTCCGTAATGAGACCATCATCCACGATCGAAAGGAAGGGAGAGAAAAAAATCGCGCCCATTTTCTCCTTAAGGACAGACTTGCCCTTTTGCACCTGTTCTGACAGGAATGAATGGGCCAGCAGGGATAAAAATTCCGAACCAATATGGTTCTCCAGAAGGACCGGATAGACTCCGGAGGAAATTCTCTTCCCCCCAAGCCTCTCCAATGCCTTTCTTCCCGCCTCCCTTCCCACTTTCTTCACATCGATCTTATCGATAAAATGGCTGAAATCGAAATCCCAGCCCACCTCCGACTCTCCTGACTCCTCGGCAACTGCCATTACGCTGACTGAGGCAAAGGTCACATCATAAGAAAAACGGAGTCCGTTTGAGTTGATCAGGGTCGCTCTTGAGATTGACTCCTGGTAGGATGCTTTTCTCACTTTCGTAATTCTTCCTGTGTCCACAGATCGGGCCGCCTCTTCCAGTGTCCTCGCATTTTCGATCTTCCTCCTCTCTGAAACCCCGCCGAGGGTTTCGTCGAAAATGGGAAGGGAGGGAGGTAATTTCATCAGGGCAGGGGCAAAATCAAAACAGGGGTCCGGAGAAGTGACTTCGGCGCTAGCCATCGCATCCCCGATGACCCGATCCAGCCCTTCCCCGATGCTTCCCGAAGAGGACACGGAAGGAGAGGTGGTGTAAGAGAAACCTGTTCTCCCTCGATTTAAAATTCGGAGGGCCATCCCCCAGGGCCGGGAGGCCTGAAGGGTATCTACTTTCCCCTCTTTAGACTCCACCTCAAAATGGGAAGACTCTTCGAGGAAAATTTCATATCC
>Ga0315295_10003649_pt1 | contig 13074 bp, 12 predicted proteins | sample YL17G14_0_MG_FD_204453 | JGI IMG/M metagenome (GOLD analysis project Ga0315295, IMG submission 204453) | Sediment microbial communities from Yellowstone Lake, YNP, Wyoming, USA - YL17G14_0 | ecosystem: Environmental > Aquatic > Freshwater > Lake > Sediment | place: USA: Wyoming | collected... | reverse complement strand
AAGGAAGCCTTCGCGCCGGCCGCCCCCGTGGACGTCAAGATGTACACGTGCGGCGTGACCGTCTATGACGACTGCCATGTGGGCCACGCGCGCAGCCTGTTCATCTTCGACGCCCTGAAGAAGTATCTCGAGTACCGGGGTTTTCGCGTGAAGCTGGTGCGCAACATCACGGACATCGACGATAAGATCATCAACCGGGCCCGCGAGGAGAAGGAAGCCTTCGACGTCATCCTCACGCGCTACATCGATGCCTATGTCCGGGACCTGAAGGCGCTGGCCCTTGAGCCCGGAGATTTTGAGCCGCGCGCGACCGAGAACATCCCGTATATGATTGACCACGTCAAGCGGCTGGTGGCCAAAGAGATGGCCTATGTCGTCGACGGCGACGTGTACTTCTCGGTGCGGACCTTCCCGTCGTACGGCCGTCTTTCGGGCCAGAGCGTGGATGAGATGCTGACGGCGGTGCGCATCGAGAAAGACGATAAGAAACGCGACCCCCTGGATTTCGCGCTGTGGAAGAGGTCGAAGGAGGGGGAGCCGTCCTGGAGAAGCCCCTGGGGGCCGGGCCGGCCGGGGTGGCACATCGAATGCTCGACGATGAGCATGCGCTTTTTGCGCACCGAGACGCTCGACATCCACGCGGGCGGCCAGGATCTGATATTCCCGCACCACGAGAACGAGATCGCGCAGGCCGAGGCGCTGACCGGCAAGCCGTTCGCCAAAACCTGGGTCCACCACGGCCTGTTGACGATCGACGGCCGCAAGATGTCGAAGTCTTTGGGCAATTTCATCACTATCCAGGAGGTCCTCAAAAAAACCGAGCCCAACGCGCTCAAGCTTTTTTTCCTTCAGGCCCATTACGGCTCTGCCATGGACTTCACGTACCCGGGTCTGGCCAAGGCCGGCAAGGCCCTTGAGAAGATGCAGACGTTTGTCGACAAGGTCGAGATCGCCAGCTGCGGGCAGGCCGCGTCGCGCAGCCTCAGTCAGGACGCCCGGCGGCAGGTCGATCAGCGCATCGTCCGGTTCGAAGTGGTCGTCGACGATGATTTCAATGCGGCGCAGGGGGTGGCGGTCCTTTTCGACCTCGTGAACCTGGGGAACAGATTCTTGAGCGTGGGCGACGCCGCCGCGGCCTTCGAGGCGGCCCGGGCGCTTGAGATGCTGGCGGCGGCCATCGGCCTGAAGCTCGCAGCCACCCACCGGACGCGTCAGGCCGGCGGAGGCCAGCGTATCCGGGTGGCGGACCCGTCGAAGATGACCGTCACGATGCAAGAGGCGGAAAAACTTTTGGTCGAACGTCAGGGGGCGCGGCAACGCAAGGACTTCACGCGCGCCGACGAGATCCGCGATATCCTGGCGGGGCAGGGCATCGTCATCGAAGACACGGGGACGGCGGCATGAAGCGGCGCGGGGTTTTCATCACGTTTGAGGGGGCGGAGAAGAGCGGCAAGAGCACGCAGGCGCAGTTGTTGTGCGCGTATCTGCGGCGCACGGGCCGAAAGACGCTCTTTATACGGGAGCCGGGCTCGACCGTCATCGGCGAAAAGATCCGGCGTCTCCTGCTGGACAGGCGTCACGACCGCATGTCCGTCTTTGCGGAGGTGTTTTTGTACATGGCGGCCCGGGCCCAGCTGGTCGAGGAGGTCATCCGGCCGGCGCTGGCCCGGGGGTACGTCGTCGTGTGCGACAGGTTTCTGGATTCGACGCTCGCCTATCAGGGTTTTGGCTGCGGGCTCGCCGTCCGGTCCCTGCGCCGCATCGGCCGCTGGGCCACGGGCGGGCTCGTGCCGGACCTGACGCTTTTGTTGGATTTCTGGCAGAGCAAGGACCGTCTCAGAAACGAAAAGGCGCGTGACCGGATCGAGTCGCGTCCGGACGCGTTCCACCGCCGCGTGAAGAGGGGATACGGGATCCTCGCGCGGCAAGAGCCGCGCCGCATCAAGGTCGTGCGCGTGCGCGATGACGTGCGCGCCACTCAAGAGCACATCCGCCGGACCGTCGACACATGTCTTTCGAAGAGATCATCGGCCACAAGGAAGCGCTCGGCTTTTTAGAAGCCGCTTACGCCGGCGGCCGCCTGGCGCACGCGTATCTTTTTGCCGGGCCCGCGGGCGTGGGCAAAGCCAAGACCGCGCGCGTCTTTGCCGCGTTGCTCCTGTGCGAACTGCCGAAGGGGGCGCGTCCCTGCGGCACATGCACCTCATGCCGCAAGGTCAAGGCAGGACAGCATCCGGACCTGAGGGTGCTGGAGCCCGACGGAGAGTTCATCAAGATCGAAGCGGTCCGCGAGGCCGAGCGCTTCGTGGGGTTAAGGCCCTTCGAGGGCCAGCACAAGGTCCTTATCGTGGATCCCGCTTCGGCGATGAACGAGGAAGCGGCGAATGCCCTGCTCAAGACCCTCGAAGAGCCCTCCGCGCGCACGACGCTCATCCTGATCGCAGAGGACTGGAGGGGGTTGCCCGGGACGATCGTCTCCCGCTGCCAGCGCGTCTTCTTCGGCACGTTGGCTTCGCAGGACATCGCGCTTCTCCTCGTTGACCGTTTGGGTCTGGACCGGTCTGCGGCAAACGACCTGTCGCGTCTGTGCGGCGGCAGCATCGGCGAGGCCCTGCGGTTTCACGAAGACGGCGTCCTGGCGCGGCGCGACGCGTTGCTGCGGTTCCTTTCATCCGACGATCCGGTGAGGGAGACCGAGGGGTGGGCCGGCGGCCGCGAGGAAGCGCTGCGTCTTTTGCAGGCCCTGGCCCTCTGGTACCGGGACCTGTTGGCGGTCAAGACTTCGGGGACCACGGACCTGTTGATGCATCCCGCGGGATATGCGGCATGGGAGCGCGTGTCCGGGGAGATGGAAACGCAGGCGCTCATCCGGTCCCTGGACGTGGTCGCCCAGACGTGCCTGGATATCAGGCGCCACGCGAACATGCGCCTGGCCTTTGAGCAGATGAGGACACAGCTATGGACACTATCGCGCAGGTAAGGCTGCGGGACATGGGGCCGGTCTTGTGTTACCGTGCCCAGGACATGACGCTGAAAAACGGGGACACCGTCGTCGTGGAGGTGGACCGCGGCATCGATTACGGGCAGGTGGTCGCGGACCCCGCGCTGGTGGAACAGGCGGACGCGTCCGCGAAGAAGATCGTGCGGCCGGCCAACGACAAGGACCTGCGCCAGATCGACGAGAACCGCAAAAAGGCCAAAGAGGCTTCCGTCACGTGCGACCGCAAGATCGAGGAGCACAAGCTTGAGATGAAGCTCGTCGGCGCCGAGTACGCGTTCGACCGGTCCAAGATGCTTTTTTACTTCACCGCCGAGGGCCGGGTGGATTTCCGCGAGCTCGTCAAGGACCTCGCCAAGGTCTTCAAGGCGCGCATCGAGCTGCGGCAGATCGGCGTGCGCGACGAGGCCAAGATGCTCGGCGGGTTCGGGCCGTGCGGCCGCGAGCTGTGCTGCTGCCGGTTCCTGAGGGATTTCGAGCCGGTCACCATCAAGATGGCCAAAGACCAGAACCTTTCGCTGAACCCGCCGAAGATCTCAGGGCTCTGCGGCCGGCTGATGTGCTGCCTGTCTTATGAGCACAAGTTTTATAAAGAGGTCTCGCGCGGCCTGCCGCGGGAGGGCGAGCGCATCGAGACCCCCGAGGGCCGCGGCAAGGTGACCTCCGTCAATATCTTCAAGCGCCAGGCGGCGGTCGTCCTGGAAGACGGCAAGATGGTGCAGCTCGTGTATCTGCCGGGGGCCAGCAAGCCGAAGGTCCTGGAGAAGAAACATGAGTGAGAAGGCCTTTTACGTCACGACGCCGATCTACTATGTCAACGGCCTGCCGCATATCGGCCACTCTTACACGACGATCGCGGCCGATTGCCTGGCCCGCCATAAGCGCCAGAGCGGCTTCGAGGTCTTTTTCCTGACAGGGACAGACGAACACGGACAGAAGGTCTTGAAGGCCGCTCAGGAGCAAGGGTTGACTCCTCAGGAGTTTGTGGACGGCATCATCCCGCGCTTTAAGGAGGCGTGGGCCAGGCTCAATATCCGGTACGATGATTTTATCCGCACGACCGAGCCGCGGCACGTGCGCGCCGTCCAGGCGATGCTGAGCGAGGTCCATCGGCGCGGGGATATCTACGAGGGGATGTATGAAGGGTTGTATTGCGTCCCCTGCGAGGTCTTCTGGATGCAGGCCCAGGCGCCGGACCGCATGTGCCCGGACTGCCGCCGGCCGGTGGAGCTCATCCAGGAGACGAACTATTTTTTCCGCATGTCCAAGTACCAGTCCTGGCTCGTCGGCCACATCGAGGCGCACCCCGATTTCATCCGGCCCGAGTCGCGGCGTAACGAGGTCCTGAGTTTTTTGCGCGACAACGCGCTGGAGGACTTGTGCATCTCCCGTCCCAAGGCGCGCATGAGCTGGGGCATCCCGCTTCCTTTCAGTCCCGACCACGTGACCTATGTCTGGTTCGACGCTCTGGTGAACTATATCAGCGCGCTCGGGTATCCCGACGATACAAAGATGAGGGACACCTTCTGGCCGCAGGCCCTGCATCTGATCGGCAAGGATATCCTGCGCCAGCACGCCGTCTTTTGGCCCATCATGCTCCACGCGGTCGACCTTCCGCCGCCGCGCATGATCTTCGCGCACGGCTGGTGGCAGGTCGGCGAAGAGAAGATGTCCAAGAGCCGCGGAAATGTCGTTGACCCGCTGGCCGTGATCGACGAGTTCGGGATCGACGTCTACCGTTATTTCCTCCTGCGGGAGGTGCCGTTCGGCTTGGACGGCGTCTTCTCGCGCGCGTCCCTGATCAAACGTTTCAACGGGGACCTCGCCAACGATCTGGGTAACCTTGTCCACCGCTCCGTCACGATGGTCGAGAAGCACATGGGCGGCGCGGCGCCGGCGTTGCGGGAGGCCGATGCCGACCCGTATGCGGCAGAGAAAATCTTGCCGAAGCTGAGGACGCTGTCCGCGGATGTCGCCGCGGCGCTCGATCGCCTGGATTTTATCTGCGCCCTGGAGGCGATCTGGGCGGTGATCGATGTCTGCAACAAATATGTCGAGGCGGTCAAGCCCTGGAATCTGAAGAAAGAGGGCCGCGCGAAGGAGCTGGAGGTTTTTTGCGCGGTCCTGGTGGCGTCCCTGCGGGCCATCGGCCGGGAGCTGGCGCCTTTCATGCCGGACACGTCCGCGAAGATCGGCGCCCAGGTCGACGGCGACACGGTCCAAAAGACCGCCCCGCTCTTCCCGCGCATCGTCGTAGATAAATAGGCCAGCTTCCGTGTCACTTTTACCCATACGGATGTAAGTTCGAAGGTCGATAGAAGAGTCGTCAGAGCCTGGCAGGTGGAAGTAGTCGTCCAAGGCGTCCCTATCCCTGGGCTGTAAGATGCCGAGGATAGAAGATAGAGAATAGAGAATAGTCAACGCAAACAGCCAAGGTTTTGTCTAAAAGACGCAAGTCCGAAATCGGAAGACGGAGGTCGGATGTCGGAAAACCAAAATCCACCCGACTCTTCTCGATCCTCTATTCTCTATTCTCGACCAGGCTCTGTTTCTCTTTAAGCGTTCCTGGTTACTCGTAGAACTCGTCAACTGGTTATGCTCATCGATACCCACTGCCATCTGGATTTTCCGCAGTTTGACGCGGACCGCGACGAGGTCGTGGCGCGAGCCGGGCAGGCCGGCGTCACCACGATCATCAACGTGGCCTCGAGCCTGAAGGCCAGCCGCGACGCCGTCGTCCTCGCGGCGAGGTATCCCGGCGTCTTTGCCAGCGTCGGCATCCACCCGCACGACGCCCGGGAGTGCGGCGACGAGGCCCTGACTGAGATCCGGGGCCTCGCGCGCTCGGGCAAGGTCGTGGCTATCGGCGAAGTGGGCTTGGATTTTTACCGCAACCTTTCGCCGCAGCAGGACCAGGAGCGCGTCTTTGAGGGATTCATCGGCTTGGCCCACGAGACAAAGCTTCCGCTGATCGTCCACACGCGGCTGGCCCACGAGCGGGCCTTTGAGATATTGAGAAGCAATCGGGTGGGCGATCTGGCCGGCGTCGTGGTGCATTGTTTTTCCGGCGACACGGACTTTTTGACGCGTTGCCTCGACGCCGGCTTCTTCGTTTCCTTCACGTGCAATGTCACGTACAAGAAGGCCGATGCCCTGCGGCTCGTTTTATCTCATGTCCCCCTGGATCGTCTCATGCTCGAAACAGATGCGCCGTTTCTGGCTCCGGAAGGCCGGCGCGGCGGCCGAAACGAACCGGCGTTTCTGACGGCGCTGGCTCAAGAGGTCGCCCGTATCAAAGGGGCGGACGTCGGGGCGGTCTGCGATCAGACGACGCAGAATGCGAAAACTTTTTTCCGGCTGCCTTGAAAAAAGCGGGTGGGAGGAATGACGCCTACGGATCGGATGCGGGTTTCTCTGGTGCGCTGCCGGACGTATGAACCGTCTGAGGTGGAAGGCGCTGTTCGGCAGGCCGTGGATCTCCTGGGCGGCATCTCGGCGTTTGTCCGCCCCGGCGCGCGCGTCCTGGTCAAGCCCAATATGTTGACCGATGCGGCGCCTGACACGGGTATTGACACGCATCCGGAGGTCGTGCGCGCGGTCCTGAGGCTCGTCAAGTCCGTGACCCCGCACGTGGTCTGCGGCGACGCTCCGAGCGTCTTTGGGGAAAAGAGAGACGTTGACCGCGTCTACGAGATCTCCGGGATCCGGCGGGTCTGCGTCGAAGAGGGCGTGGAGATGGTGTATTTCAATTCCCCGCGCCTGCGCGGTCCTTTTCCTTTGACAGATCAGCTCGACACCTGCGACTGCGCGGTCAGTGTCTCAAAGCTCAAGACGCATGGGTTGACCGTGTTGACAGCCGGGGTCAAGAATTGCTTTGGGTTTGTGGTCGGGATGAACAAGCTGAAGATCCATCGGGATTTTCCTCATCCCGCGGACCTGTGCCGCACCCTGGTCGATATTTATGAGCTGTGCCGGCCGCATCTGAGTATCTGTGACGCCGTCACGGCGATGCAGGGTGAGGGTCCGGGTTCGAGCGGGCAGTTGAGGACGCTTGGCCTCGTTGCGGCGAGCACCGACGCGCTCGCCCTGGATGTGGTCCTGGCGCAGGTCATGGGGCTGGAGCCCGAAGATGTGCCCACCAATCGCGAAGGGCTGCGGCGGGCCGCGGCAGCCGGAAGGCCTCTTGACGTCGCGCTGTGCGGCGAGCCGCTCGATACGTTCGTGGCGAAAGATTTCCTTTTGCCGCGAACGACCTTTCTGCACCGGATCCCGCGTGGACTCCTGTCCATGGCCCGGGTCCTCTTGCGCATGAGGCTCGACATCGACGCGCGGCATTGCCAAGTCTGCGGTTTGTGCGCGAAGAGCTGTCCGGGGCATGCCATTGAAAACAGAAACGGCCGCATGGCGATCGATCCTCGCCGGTGCATCCTGTGCCTGTGCTGCCAGGAGATCTGCCCGCACGGCGCCGTGTCCATAAAAAAGGGTCTTTTTCTTCGTTTGCTGGAAAAAGCTTAGGAGCGATTTATGCCTCGCGTGTTCGTTGAACCGGTCCGTTGGAAGAAAGGCCGTCTGCAAATCCTGGACCAGACGCAGTTGCCCGGCCGGCATGTCTATGTGACGTGCCGCCGCGTGAGCGACGTGTGGAGGGCGATCAAGAAGCTCAAGACCCGCGGGGCGCCGCTGATCGGCATTGTGGCGGCCTATGGTTTTGTTTTGGGGATGCGTCAGGCCTCCCGGGTCTGTCCGGCGTCCGGCCTGGCGCGCGAGGCGCGGCGCCTGCGCGATTATCTGTCGTCGAGCCGGCCCACGGCCGTAAACCTCGGCTGGGCCCTGCGCCGCATGCAGGACGTCTTCGTCCGTAACGCCGGGCTGCCTGTCAGCCGGCGGCTCAAGGCGCTGCGGGCCGAGGCAGACCGCATCATGCGGGAAGATAGCGCCATGTGTTTTCGCATGGCAGACCACGGCGCCAGGCTCGTGCGGTTCGGGGACAGCCTCTTGACGGTCTGCAACGCCGGCGGCCTGGCGACGAGCGGATACGGCACGGCCCTAGGCGTCTTTTACCGCGCGAAAGAGCAGGGCAAACGCATCCGGGTCTATGCGTGCGAGACGCGGCCGCTCCTGCAGGGCGCGCGCCTGACGACATGGGAACTGCGGCGGTACAACGTCGACACGACATTGATCTGCGACAGCATGGCGGCGCGGCTCATGCAGCTGGGCCGGATCAAGGCGGTCTTTGTGGGCGCGGACCGGGTGGCGGCGAACGGAGACCTGGCCAATAAGATCGGCTCCTACATGCTCGCCGTGTGCGCCTCTTACCATAAGATCCCCTTCTATGTGGTGGCGCCGTTTTCGACGTTTGACCTGTCACTCGGTTGCGGCGCGGACATCCCGATCGAAGAGCGGGAGCCCGCGGAGGTGACGGCGCTCTACTTCAAGCGGCCGATCGCGGCGCGCGGGGTGGCGGTCTATAATCCCGCCTTTGACATGGTGCCGGCCCGTCTGGTGACGGCGATCATCACGGAAAAGGGCGTGCTGCGGCCGCCTTTCAAAAATAATATCGGGAAGATGTATGGCACAAGACCGTGAGATCGCGATCGTCGACCGTCTGGCGAGGCGCTTCAAGACAAAGGACCCCGGGGTCGTCGTCGGCATTGGCGATGACGCGGCGGTGCTGCGCCGGGACAAGAAGTCCTATTGGCTCCTGACGGCGGACATGCTTGTCGAGTCCGTCCACTTCGCGACGCGGGAAAACCGGCAGCGCGTCGGGTACAAGGCCGTGGCTGTTTCGGTCAGCGATATCGCGGCCATGGGTGGGCTGCCTAAGTACGCCCTCATCAGCGTCGGCGTTCCGCCGCGGCAGGCAGGCCGCACGGTGGCGCAATTGGCAAAAGGGTTCGCCCGCGCCAGCCGGATGTTCGGTATCGCCGTGATCGGCGGCGACACGAACCGCAGCGGCCGTCTGGTCCTGGATGTGACGGTCGTCGGAGCGGTGGAGCGCCGGCATCTTGTCCTGCGCAGCGGCGGCCGGGATAAAGACATCTTGTTTGTTTCAGGGCCGCTGGGCGGCTCGCGGGCCCGCCGCCACCTGAGCTTTGTGCCGCGGCTGGAGGCAGCGCGCTTTCTTGTAAAGCACTTCAAGGTAAACGCGATGATGGACCTGTCCGACGGTCTGGCCAAGGACCTGGGACGGATGGCCCGGGCGAGCCATCTGGGCGCTGTTCTCGACGCAAAAAGCATCCCCGTGCATCGGCATGCCCGCGGCATCGATGCCGCCCTTTATGACGGAGAAGATTTTGAGCTGCTCGTGAGCCTGCCGGAATCAGAGGGGGAGCGTCTTCTGCATCAGGTCCGCCGGAAGAAGACGCCGTTGCGTTTTTATCCGGTCGGCCGGCTGACGCGCCGCGTCCGGGGCGTGTGGCTGTCGGACAGACACGGCCGCAGACGGCGGTTAGGCAGCGGCGGCTTTGCCCACTTTTAGGCCATGGAGAAGAGCATCTCGTTTGAGACGCATAGCCCTGATGAGACGCGGCGCTTCGGCGAGCGGCTGGCGCCGCATCTGAGGCCGAATGACTGCCTTGTCCTTCTCGGCGGCTTCGGTGTCGGCAAGACGACGTTCGTCAAAGGCCTGGCTCGGGGGCTCAAGGTGCGCAAGATCCGCGAGGTGGCGAGCCCTTCTTTTGTCATCCTCAAGATATACGGGGGCCGGCTGCCCCTGTACCATTTTGATCTGTATCGCCTGAGCGGCCCTGTCGAGGTCCAGCGCATCGGCTGGGATGAGTTTGTCGGGGCGGACGGCGTGACCGTCCTCGAGTGGCCGCAGGCGGCTGACGGGCTCGTGCCCGTCTCGTCGTTAAGGATCCGGCTTGTCATTCTGGGCGCGCAGCGGCGCCGTATCGAGGTGCGGATCCCCAAGGGCCGGGATGCCCGTTTTCTTCGCGCGCTTGAAAGAAGCATCACAAAGGCATGAACATGGAGAGTGCGGTCATTGTAAGGATGGTGTCGGTAGCCGGCATCCTCGTTTTCTGCCTGCTGGGAGCGTGGCTCATCCGCGTCGGGATCCTGGCGCAGGGGTTTTTGCGCCTGGCCGCCGGCGTCATCGAGAACCCGCAACGCGCCGGGAAAAACAACTTTTTCTTTTATAGAAAAGACGAGCTGAGGGGGGTCTATAAAGGCCGCGAAGCGGTCATCGGCGTCTTTGGTGCGGGGACCAAAGGAGAGATCGTCAGCTACCCGTATATCGCCCTGCGGCTCCGGGAGGCGATGGGCTATAATCTTAACCGGTTGCCGCACTATGCGGTGATCGAGAAGGGGTGCGTCGTCTACTCCTTGAAGTTTACCGGGCTTTTGGGTGTTTTTGAAAAGAGCTACCCGCAGCTTTTCAGCCGGAATTATCTGATCATTGCCCTCGACAGGCTTCTGGCCACGGCCGAGGACCTGGAGCGGGGCCGCACGTACAAGGAGATTTTTTGATCCTTCGACGCAGACCCCGTCCATGGGCGGGGTCTGCGTCGAAGGATGTCGCCCGAAGGGCGTCAAAGAAGGGACCGTGGGGCTCCATACGTTCGCGGCCACCAAACCGCGGCCCTGAGAGTTGGCCGCGAAGTATGTCGTCAAGAAAGGAGGCCCGGGCTGAAACCCGGGCGGGACTCCAGTGAACTTTCTGGCCCTTGATACATCAACGCCGACATCGGTGATCGCTGCCGGGCCCGTGTCCGGCCCCCTTGCCGGCTCGCGGCGCGCGTTCGCCAAAGGCCGGGCAGACCGGCTGACGGCATGGATAGAGGTGGTCCTGGATAAAGCGGACTTGTCTTTGCACGACATCGACATCTTCGGCGTCGGCGCGGGGCCGGGGTCTTTTACGGGCATCCGGATAGGATTGAGCGCGGTGAAGGGGTTCTCCTACGCGTTGAAAAAGAAGTGCGTGGCTTTTTCCAGTCTCGACGCGATCGCTTTCAGCGTCAAGGGTTGCCCGCCGGGGCCGCTCGCCGTGGCGGTGGACGCCAGGCGTTCCAATGTCTACTGCCGGTTTTACCGGATGACGGGCAAAGGCCTCGGGAGGTCATCTTTGCCGCGGATGCTGCCGCAGAAAGAGTTTTTGCGGCGCGTGGAGCGGGGGACCGTGGTGGCTGGCGACGCTGTCCGGCTTTTTTCCGGGGAGCTGGAGCGCCGCGGCGCCGTGTGCGCTTCCCAAAAATTTTGGTATCCGCGGCCCGAAGCGCTGGCCGCATTGACACGGCAGGGCATCCTGGACAAAGATTTTCAGGACGCCTTCGGCCTCAAGGCTGTCTATTTCTATGAGCAGGATTGCCAGGTGCGACGTGGATAAGGGTGTGGCCGCAACGTCTTTTTATCGGCCGACCTGGGTCGAGGTGGACCTCGCGGCGGTGCGCCATAATTACAGGGCCCTGAAGAAACGCCTGGCCGCCGGCACGAAGATGATGGTGGCGGTGAAGGCCAATGCCTACGGCCACGGCCTCGTGGAGGTCGCCCGGACCCTTGTGGATTGCGGCGTCGATTACCTGGGGGTGGCGTGTGTGGATGAGGGGATCGTTTTGCGCCGCAAGGGCGTGGACGCGGCCATCCTGAACCTCGGCGCGTTTTTCCCGAAAGACATCGCTCCGCTTCTGGCCTACAATATCGCGGCAACGGTAACGGATATCGGCATGGCCCGCCGCCTCAACGCGGCGGCGCGCCGCAGCGGGAAGAAAGCGCACGTCCATATCAAGGTGGACACGGGGATGGGCAGGCTTGGTTTCTGGCACGAGGAGGCCGATGGTTTCATCATCCAGCTCTGCGGCCTGAAGAACCTTTGCGTCGACGGCCTGTACACGCATTTTCCCAGCGCCGATACCGACGAGTCTTTCACTCAATCCCAGATCGCGGTCTTTTGTGCGCTCATCGACAGGCTCGCCATCCGCGGGGTCACGATCCCCTTGAAGCATACGGCCAATTCGATGGCCGTCGTCGGTTTCCAGGCCGCGCACTTCAATCTTGTGCGGCCGGGTCTGGCTGTCTACGGCCTGCATCCGAAGGAGGAGCTTGTCGGCAAGCTCGCCATCCGGCCCGTGTTGAGTTTTAAGACGCGCATCGCCCACCTGAAGCGCGTGGCCAAGGGCCGGTCTGTCAGCTATGGCCGGACGTACATCACTGAGCGCGACACCGTGATCGCGGCGCTGCCCGTCGGCTACGGCGACGGGTACAACCGCCTGCTGTCGAACCGAGGCTCGGTGCTGGTCCGCGGGTTGCGCTGCCCGATCGTCGGCGTGGTCTGCATGGACCAGACGATGGTCGACGTCGGCCCTCTGCCGGATGTGCGTCAGGGCGAAGAGGCGGTGCTCATCGGCCGCCAGAAAGACCAGATCATCCGGGCCGAAGAGGTCGCCCGCCTGTGCCACACCATCCCTTACGAAGTCATCTGCTGGATCTCCCCCCGCGTCCCCCGCGTGTATAAAAATCAGTAACCCCCGAATCGAACTTTCGATGGAAGGGACGATAGACTATAGACGATAGACTATAGACAATGCGAACGGACCCTAAAAGGCGAATACGCGGGTTGCCTATTGTCTATAGTCTATAGTCTATTGTCCATTCCTGAATGTCAGGGAATGCGGGTGATGAGATAGAGGCCGATGAAGCCGAAGATGGCGTGGCTGATCCACGCGGCTGCGAAAGGCGGCAGGCCGCCGCCCTTGCCGAGGGCCAGGCATACCGCGAAGAGGACATAGAAGAGGAAGCTGATGCCGATGCACAGGCCGATGGACGAGAAGGCTACGGCGCGCCCGCGGATGAGGATGGACGACGGGATGCCCAGAAGGATGACGATGAGGCTGGTGAAGGGAAAGACCGTTTTCTGGTAGAGGTCGACCTTCAGGCGCGTGATCGTGGGGTGGGTCTGTTTCTCGGGCAGGCGGGAGATGTACTGCGAAAGCTCCTTGATGTTCATGCTCTCGACCGGGATGTTCTGGCGCAGGAAGTCCTCGGGGGTCTCCTGGATCTTTAAGGGCGCGTCGGTAAAATACATGGGCTCCCCGCGCACCTTCTGGTTGTCGGCGAGGTGGTAAATGAAGCATTGATAG
>Ga0315295_10003648_pt1 | contig 13075 bp, 8 predicted proteins | sample YL17G14_0_MG_FD_204453 | JGI IMG/M metagenome (GOLD analysis project Ga0315295, IMG submission 204453) | Sediment microbial communities from Yellowstone Lake, YNP, Wyoming, USA - YL17G14_0 | ecosystem: Environmental > Aquatic > Freshwater > Lake > Sediment | place: USA: Wyoming | collected... | reverse complement strand
CATCATCGGGCCCAGAACCAGAGCGAGAACCAGAGGGGCGGCCTCGTACTGGAACTTTTTAAATGCGTACCCAATCAGCCCGAAGAGGACCATGACCAATACTTCGGTAACGCTGTTGTTCAGACTGTAACAGCCGATCAGACAGAAAAGGAGGATCAGGGGGAAGAGGATGGGGTAGGGGACCTTGAGGATCCGGACCCAGAGCCCGATCAGCGGAAGGTTCAGGATCAGGAGCATGACGTTCCCCATGTACATGCTGGTCACCGCGCCCCAGAACAACTGGGGATGCTCCTTCACCAGCATGGGTCCGGGCTGCACCCCGTGGATGATGAAAGCGCCCAGGAGCAGGGCCATGACCGCGTTGGCCGGGATGCCCAGGGAGAGGAGGGGAATGAAAGCTCCGCCCGTGGCCGCGTTGTTGGCCGCCTCCGGGCCGGCCACTCCTTCGATCATCCCGGTCCCGAATTTTTCCGGGTGTCGGGAGATCTTTTTTTCAACGGCATAGGAAACAAAAGAAGAAATAACCGCCCCTCCGCCCGGAAGAACACCGAGGAAAAAACCCAGGACCGTTCCCCGGGTGATCGGACCCAGGGAGGCCGCCCAGTCTTTCCGGTTCGGGAGGAGATGCTGGATTTTGGCCTGGAGGATGGTTCGCTGCATGGATTGCTCCACATTGAGCATGACCTCGGAGATCCCGAAGAGGCCCATGACCACGGGGACCAGCCCCACCCCATCGGAGAGTTCCAGGATGTCGGAGGTGAAGCGGTAGGAGGCGGTCATGTTGTCCATCCCCATGCAGCCCAGGAAGAGGCCGAAGGCGGCCATGAGCAGGGCTTTCCACATGGGCCCGCTGGCCAGGAAGGTGAGCACGGTCAACCCCATGATCATCAGGGAAAAATATTCCGGTGGACCGAACTTGAGGGCCATGGCGGCCAGCGGGGGGGCGATGAGCATCAACCCCACAATGGAAAGGGTGCCGGCGATGAAGGAGCCAAAGGCGGAGATCCCCAGGGCCGGCCCGGCCCTTCCCTGGCGGGCCATCTGGTATCCGTCCAGACAGGTAACGACGGAGGCCGCCTCTCCGGGAATGTTCACCAGGATGGAGGTGGTGGAACCTCCGTACATGGCCCCGTAGTAGATTCCGGACAGCATGATGATGGCCGAGACCGGAGACACATGGAAGGTCGTCGGCAGAAGGAGAGACATGGCGGCGACCGGGCCCAGACCGGGAAGGACTCCCACCAGGGTCCCGGTAAGCACCCCCATGAAGCAAAAGAAGAGATTGACGGGCTGGAAAGCCACCTGGAAACCCAGCAACGCGCTGTTTAGAAAATCCATGGCTTAAATTCCCAGGGGGCCCTTCGGCAGCTGGGCCTTCAACCAGACTTCAAAAATGAGATACGAGCCCAGCGCGGTCAGAATGCTGCAGGCGATCACCACGGACCACCTCTGGGGGACGATGGCCCGGAGTAAAAAGGCGATAAATAGAGTCGTGGTGATGACGAATCCCAGCGGAACCAGGAGAAGAGCGTAGGCCAGCAGGGAGATCAGGATGATCATGGCATTTTTCCAGATAACCCCCCGGAGCATGGGGGCCCATCCTTCCCCCTGTCTTCGGCGGAGGGTCGAATGGATCAGCCCGATCCCCGAAAAGAAACAGATGGCCGCCCCGGCCAAAAAGGGCATGAACCCCGTGCCCGGCGCGGCCGGGGTTCCGAGCTTGTACTGCAGGGAGCCCAGGCACACCGCCAGTCCCAGCCCAAACCATACCGCGCTGCTCAGTTGGTCGTTGTTCAACGCTTCACTCCTGATGATCCAGTAAAAAGAAAAATCTCCCCTTCACGCCATTCATCACCCTCACCCCCTGAACCATTTAAGATTCAGGGCTTTGTCCTGCACCCTACGTAGTGCAGGGCCAACCGTTCGGCTGAGCTCAAGACGAAGCCCTCTCCCGCAAGAGGCTGTGTCGTAATGTCATTGTCTCCAAGGGGAGAGGGAATTTCCAGGAGAAACCTGTTTAGCTTGTTCGAATGATTAGATTATTATGTCGGTGGGAATTCTAAAATTGCAACCCCTATTTGTCAAGGTAAATCCATGGGGCCGAAGAAGAGGAACCCCGGCCCGCCGCCGGCATTTTTGCGCTGGTTGGGGTTCAGGCTGGAAGAATTCGGATCATCAGGCTCGGCGGGAAAATACCTTTCCAATACCCTTCGCGCCTATATTCCTCAAAGAGAGGCCTGCGAGCAGATTGGTCCAAAGGGAGGACCGGGCAAAACAGCATCCCCTTGCGAATTTCCTTAAGACAGGCCCGACCCTATGGAAGAACAACCGCCTCAGGATGATGATCCGAATTCTTGCAACCTGAACCCCTTGGGATCCACCTCAGTCCCTCCAGGAATCTTCGAAGTGCAAGCTTCGCTTCAAAGAAACTGAGGGTGGTCATAGAAGGAACCACCTTGACAAGCCGCATGTTTTTTCCTATTTTGACCATGCCGCTACACAAATTTAAAGGGTTATCACCAAGGAGGAACCATGGATTTCACCTTCACTGCTGATCAAGTCCGGCTTCGCCAGAGGGCGAGAGACTTTGCCGAAAAGGAAATCGCGCCCCTCGCCGAGGAGTTGGACGCTGCCTATGATTATCATCCCGAAGGGATGAAGCGCATCAAAAGGTCCGGTCTCTACGCCTACGTGGTGCCCGAAGCCTACGGGGGCAAGGGCATTTCTTCAGTCAACCTCTGCATCGTCCGTGAAGAGCTCGCCAAGATATCCACTGTCGCGGATGAAGCTTTCATCATGCAGGGGTTGGGCAGCAATCCCATCGTGCTCTTCGGGAACGAAAAACAGAAGAAGAAGTATTTGCCGCCCCTGCTGGACGGGACCCGGATGGCCAACTTCTGTCTTACCGAGCCAAGTTCGGGGTCCGACGTGGCGGGCATCCAGGCTGCGGCCAGGCGGGAGGGGGATTTTTATGTGCTGAACGGCCGCAAGTGGTACGTTTCCAGGCCCGGATACACGGACACCTCGGTGGTGTTCGCCAAGACTGACCCGGCGGCGGGGGGGAAGGGGATCTCGGCGTTCATCGTGGATAAGGAACAATCTTCCTATGGGGTGAGGACCGAGCGGTTGACCTTCGAGTGCAACATCGGCGAGGTCCTGTTGCAGGACACGAGAGTTCCCGGGGAAAACCGTCTGGGCGAAGAAGGGCAGGGGATGCGCATCGCTCTGGGGAACCTGGACATCTACCGCCCGACCGTGGGAGCCGCGGCCCTGGGCATGGGATGGAGGGCGTTGTCCCTGGCGCTGGAATATGCCCAGAAACGCCCGATGTTCGGCCGGGTCCTCTCTGATTTTCAGGTGACTCAATTCAAGCTGGCGGAGATGAAAGTCTCCCTGGATGCCGCCTCGCTCCTGGTATACCGGGCGGCGTGGCTGGCCGATAACGTCCGGGAAAAGACAACCCTGGAAGCATCGGCGGCCAAATACTACGCCACGGAAACGGCTCAAAAAGTGGTGGACCAGTCCCTCCAGATGCACGGGGGCATGGGGCTGCACCGGAAATCCCGAATCGAAAATCTTTACCGCGCCGTGCGGGCCCCGAGGATCTATGAGGGGGCTTCGGAGATTCAGCTCCTGGTGATCGGAAGAGAATTAATGAAGCTTCAGGGGGCCGGTCACGATCAACGCTTGTGATCTTCGGAGCCGACGGGCTTGAAAATGCCGGCTCAAAAATGAATGGAATAATTTACCCTTAGGCTTCAATCTGCAACCATGACGCTGCGGGGTCAATCCCTCAAATCCGCATCAAGCCGTTCAACTCCGCCGGGGTGAAGGACCGGTCGTGGTAGGCGAATGTGCCCCTTTCCTTGACCTCCCGGGCGGCTGCGAGCAGGCCGCTCATCGGACCGGCACCTCGTAACCTTGCTGCCTGAATCGCGACTGCACGGGTGAGAATGTAAAATTCCTGACACCCCTCCCCCTAAGCTCGCATCAAAGCGGTCCCCTCGATCGTGAGTTTGGTCCATCCCAGGATCTATTTCGACGAGTCGGGCGCCGCAAAGCCGGCGGCTCGGAAGGCGGCCAGCCCCGAGGGCGATATCAAGTACTTCACGAAAGCCCGCGCGGCATCGGGGGATTTGCTTGTCTTGAGCACGACCGCCGCATAGGGAATGTTATTCTGGAGATCCTTTGGCAAAGGACCGACAAGCTCCGCACCCGGGACAGCGGTGATCTCGCTGGCCTGGACGATCACCATCTCAGAATCACCATTCGCCACCCGCCGAACCGCATCTTCCCCGACGGCCGTGAGCACGGTCTTGCTCTTCAGCTGCTCCGCGATGCCCAGACGGCCGAGGACCACGGTCGCGAAATACGTTCCCGAGGTCCCGCCACGGGCCGGATCAGCGTAGGTTATGGACTTGGCGGCCAGCAGCGATTCGCGGAACTCTTCCGCAGTGCCGATTTTGGGCCGGGGGGCGCCTGCCTTGATCCCGATACCCACGCCGACACTGCCGACCGCCACTCGCGAGTCTTGGGCAATGAGTCCTTTTTGCTCGAGGTCCTTGATCCCCGCAGACGGGAGCACCGTGACATCGGCAGGCGCTCCGCCGGCCACCTGTTTTTGTATCCCCCCGCCGGTGCCGAAGGTGAAGTTCACCTTATTGCCGGTTTCGCGCTCAAACGAAGCGGCCGCCCCGAGCAGTGCGGACCTCACACCGCCGGGGGCGAAGACCATGATTTCGGCAGCGCTTGCCACCGAGGGCCATGCCCACAGAAGCAAGGAAAACACGACAAGACAAATCGACAGAGGGGCACAATGCTGGATATTCATCGCCATGTCTCCTTGTTGGAATGTATCGAACTCCTAACCTGTACTTTTCCTATGTTAAAAAGGGATGTGCGTTTTCCGTAAGGGACATTGTGTCCTAGGTGTCTTTATAACCTCTGTTACAATCACCCTTCTTTTTCCAACCGTGCAACCGCCTTGGCGATGCTGGACGAGCTCTTTCCTATGTGCCGGGCTATTTCCGCCATAGACATTGCCAATTCAACTACCCCGGACGCTTGCTGGGAGCTGTCGAGCATTGTGCAACCCAGGACACAGCGTTCTCCATGGCTCCGTCCCACATGCCTCATTCAAGAAAAAGGCGCGGAGCGGCCTTCCTATTCTCGAACCCTTCTCAACTCCATGACCAAGGGATTCGCGTGATCCGGGCAGGCTACATGGGCAAGGTCTTTGTTTTCTTCCCAGGGAAACTCCCCGCCGAAACGGAGCACGCGCCAGGAGGGAAAAGCGGCATAGTAAGCCGATGGGCAAAGCGCTTTTCCATCTTCCGTGTACCCCACCAGAATTTCTTTGCCTAAATCGAATTCCTGGCCCACCTTGTGCCCGGCCGCGCAGGTTCCCTTCACCGAGACAATTTTTAGGACAACTTTTGCTGGATCGGCCATGGTAACCCCCTTTGATTTAGTTATATGCACGACAGTTCTGCTTTTTCTCCCGAAAAGGACTTTTTCAGCATCCAGCTAATAACCTTCTCCAGACGTTTAGAGGTTTTGTTTTTGGGGATTGATTGGGTTAGGACGGCAAGCGCTGATTGAAAAATAAATGAAAATTATTTGGCTGTCAATGGAATAATTTCAATTTCTACAGCTTCTTTTCCCGTCGACCTAATTTCGCAAAGGTCATAATACACAGGGGCCAGGTCTCAACATCTTACAAGATCCAGCGGAGGTACATACTTTAGCACCATGCTTCGATTATTGGTTGAATGTTGAGCCCGGGCCCGGATGCTTTTCCCTCCTGATAAGGACCGAGGAGTAAACGACTTCTGCTTTTTTTAGATCCTGCTTCGTACCTTGTGAAGGCGGCGGCAAGGCGCGCTCAGGGTGAGGTGTTCTCCCAACGGTCGTGGTAGCGCGGGCCCACCGGCGCCTTGTTGGTATCTTCCAGCAACAAATCCTGCCCTACCTTAAAGAGATCATAAATGATCAGCTTGGCCACCTCGTTGAAAGGCCTGCCGATAAACGGCAACTTGTCAATGATTGAGAAGATCGTCTCCAGGAAAGGGGCATGGTCGCAGGGGAGCGGGTGGGAAAGAGGATAACCCCATCCAGCGGCGAAATGCTGCCAGCCCAGGGTGTAGGTGAGCTCGGGGTTGTCGGCGTAAACCGTGCGGGGCAGAACCTTGGGCAATAGCTCAATGTTGCGGTACCCGTCAAAGTCGATCTGCAGCCCGTCACCGCCTACCATCTCATAGGACCCGGCCGGGTTGATGTTGTTGATCCTGCCCGGTCGCGGATAAGAACCATGGGTGCCGTAGCCGGCGAGCGTACTGCATGGCGCGTCAGTGGTGAAGCCACCCACGTAGACGACCGGGTGAGTTTCATCTATCACCTCGAAATCAACGCCTGGCGTGTAGGCAACTGTGACCTTATGGTGGTAGTAGTACTCGACGCGGACGATTCGCGCCCGCGCCACATTGCCCGAGTCCACCACCACGTTGATGTGCTCCCAGTCACCCTCGTGGCGGTTGCCGGAAAAGTTGAACGGGTAGAAGAGCCAATATTGGATCACAACCTCGTTGCTGCCCGGGGGGTTGAAAACATTCGTGTAAACCGTTCCCTGGGTATACCGCGAGTCGCCAGCATGGGCCTGAAGCACCTGCTGGTAGGAACCGTACCAGTCGAACCCGTTGGTCTGGGCAATATGGCCCCACTCGAAGTGCGGGACCATGATGTAAATTCCCGGCGGGTTATCAGGCACAACCGCGTCTCCCACGATGTGGAACCCGGGGATGATATAGTATTTCATCACATAATGCAGATACGGGTACTGGTACACGCCAGAGTACCAGTGATCTCCGCCCCAGAAAAGGATCTCGTCAAGTTTGAACTCCCCAAGAGGGTCGCCAGCGATCGTGTATACCTGCACCAGCACGTCCTCCCAGCCCAAACGGCCGTCTCCGTTGCGGTCCATGATTTCGACGGGTGATGGGCGCACGCCCTGATCTCCGGCCGTGAGGATTAGTTTGGGTGCGAATTTCTGGGCCAGCGGCATTTCCATGCCCTCAAAGGCGGCGACGAAGGACATAGAAAGGGTGTGAGCGGTACGCATTAGCTCCTTGCGCTCCAGGACATTGTATCGTGAATCTGAGATCCGCAAACTTTGGCTGTTGGCCTGCACCGCTTGATCCCATGGGATGCTGCAGGTCAACGTCACCTGTCCCTGCGAATTGGTCTTCCCGCTAGCCTCGCAAAAAGCCGTATCCCATACCCAGTCATACCCACCGAGCTCCGGGTCCCACTCTTGTCGGATGTTATAGCGAGTTGAGCCCTGCATGCTGACCGAAACGTTAGGCACTGGGTTTGCCGAGGGGTCCTGTACTTCCAACCGCCCGGTGAAGATCCAATCTGCCGGGCGCGCTTCCCCTGAACCCGCTGAGGACATCAGTGTCACGATTGCTAGAGATAAAGCAAGCAGCCTGCAGGCAACCGGCATATTCTCCTCCTCTCCCACATCAGTGGGTAGGGATAGATGGTTTTCTAGGGCTTAATCATCCCCGTAATCAACATGTTTAGTAGCGAATACCTCTTTTCCCGTGAGATTATCATGTACATCCACCTTCAGGGTAAATGCGGTATTGATCATGGTGACTGCCTGAGCCTGTTGGGTACCCAAGGGGGCCCAAGAGTCATTTCCATCCATTTTCTTATACCACTGATACCGATAATCCCCCGAGCCAGAGGCCACCTCTGCGGTATAGGTCCCCATCTTCTTAAACCCCAGGCCGGAAGCCCCCAGAATGCTAACCCCCAAAGGAACCACGCCCACCTTTTCTAACACGAGATTATCAAAATAGGCATAACCTGAAAAATCAGTAGACCCATAAAGAACAATATCGAAGGAAGTCTCATCCCACTTTGATGTCCACGTGCCACTCATCTCCTTCCAATCGGTATATCCACCGGTAAGCCCAAACTCCTTATGAGTGTTGGAAGATCCCCAATTGCCCAATGCCGCCGCAGCATGACCGCTGTCCGATTCAGTCTTCAACCATAAAGTCAAGCGGTATATGGTGTTGGGCTCACAAGGAATCTTCCGCTGAGCAAGGCCCAAATAATCCCCCGTGCTTTTAGACCTGCTAATTTGAGCACATTGCGCCCCCTCCACTCCACCAGCAACAACCTTATAATCCCCATCCCCATATCTCTCCCAGTATTTCAAACCGCTTTCAAATCCCATATTCTGGGGCCTAATCTCTTCAAAGACCAGCCCGTCAAAATAAGCCTCCCCCGCAAAATCTCCCGACCCATAAAGCATCACGCGGATCACATTCTCGTCAGGCCTCGACTTCCAAACCCCGCTTATCTCGACCCAGCCATTGGTTAAACTTAGCTGGCCAAAATCGGCATGATGATTCAAGGCTGGATCTGGGGACCAAACCCCAAAAGCTGCCGAAGCATACCCGCTGTTTGCCCGCGCCTTTACCCGGAGCCTCAGGCGATATTCCGTATCCGGCTCCACCACAATATTCTCCTGATAAAGCCCAAAATAATTCCCCGTGCTCACATCCCTCCGTATATGGGCGCTAAAATTACCACTGAAAGGGTCTTGGGAGCTGGCCTCTACCATCCCATCCCCATAGGGGTTCCAGAAATCAAAACCATTTTCAAATCCAGGATTATCCACCATAAACGGCCTGGGCAACTGCCCCGTCTCCACCGCGAACCAGTACATCAACCCAGCCGTTGCCCTTATGGCGTAGGGAATGAGCACGTCATGCATCGCCCGACAGTTAGCATCATTGATTTCGCCTTTTACCGTGGGAGGACCTAAGGGAGGAATAACCTCCGCTAGGGAAGGAAAGGTTGGGTCATATTGATCATCCCCACTGGTTCTTCCACTGGCATAATGATCCGTAATCTGATTCATAAAATACATCAATAAATATATCGGATCATTCACGCTTTTCTGATAGGGATTGATAAAATTCCCCCCACTGGCATAAATCTCCTCCGCAGTCCACAGGTGATAACTTAGCTCATGCTTTTCATAATAGTCGCAATATTGATCATTCTTACAAGCATGGGAATTGGTATGCACGTGAGCCGGAACCGACATATCTTGAAGCAAATGGGCCATTCTTCCCAAAATTTCATAGGAATATCCGTGATCAAAATCGCTGGCGGAAAGGACAGGACAAGACGTCGAATTCCAATCATCACTGATATCAAGATATTTGACCGCTCGTATGGTTCCTTTCCCTTTATACAGATCTACCAAGGGGATAAACCGGAAATCATGGGCCAAGGCGATTTCAGGACAACCCTGCCATTGCGTGCCATTCCTATACATCCACCGGTAATTGTAATCTCCATTGACATATTTCCTCATTTTCTGCATGGCATTTTCGCAATAAAAAGACCAATAGACATGCTTAAACCATACTTTTACCCAATCGCTTAATTTGGTTCTTTTGTCGGGGCCACCATCCCCATCCCAAAAATGAGTAATGGTTGTAAAAGCCTTCCGGTCATCAAACACGTCGGGGATGAAAAATTGCTCGAAATCAGGTTCATTCCCTATCCCATAGTGGTAGACCACATCATATTCATCCTCAATCCACGAGCCCGAAACAATTTTAAGAGCTCCCCATGATTTATCCAAGGGGTTTTCCTTCTCATTTATGCCTACATAGGATTCCATTTCCGATAATCCCGCGGGAAAGGATATTTTCAGCAATTTAAAGGCTTCCCGGGTAATATGTTGATGCATCTCTGTTTGATGAGCCTTTGCTTTTACGGCTCCCATTAAGAACAGAATTATGAAAAGAATTGAGACGGCTGCCTTTTTTTTCATTTTTTATCTCCTTATTTTGAGCTCTTCGTTGATCCAACAGCAAGAACAGGCCTATCTTATGGAGTAACTACTGTTATCTTCGATATATAAGTCTCCTTACCCGCGTCATACCGGCCTTTTGCGGGTATTGTTTGGGATACCTTCCGGTCGAATTCGCTTTTGAGCGCCGGATTTTCCAATTCTGGCCCGATCGATGGCCAGGTATATCCGGGTGACAGGAAATATGGCCTGGTGGTGTAAAAATAGGATACATCTTTGAGTATGGAGATATTTTTCAGAAATTTAAATTCGTGAGGAACCCAAGGAGCGTTTTCATAGGGCACCGGATTATTGTTTACATAAAGTAATTTTCCATACCCTTCTATGCTGAAGGATGTGTTGCCATGGGTTTTTACTGGGGGAGAGGATTCGATTTCGCATCCCAAAACGGCGGAATAGGGGGCATTATGGAGTTCAATATTGTCCTCAGTGACTTTGTTCCTCACAAAGGCGTTGTAAGGGCCATTTTTCCCATGTTCATCATCCGCTTCGATATATTCATTCATATTGTGTTCAAATAAATTCGCATAGGGGTATCGCCCGTGGAGACAGATATCAGAATCCGAATAGGAAATTTCCCAGGGTCCTACTTTATAGGTAGAGTACTGTTCTCGGGAATAATTAAAGGTGTAAACGTTTTTGTTGGCGCCTGTCCCGATCCCCATCGCATGGCGCAGCCTTCGGAAAACATTATTTTCGATCAAACAATTGGTCGAACTCTCTCCCAGCACCGTCCCATAGCCATAGGAATTTCCCCCGTAATAACGGGCGCGATGCAAATAGCATCCACTGATTTCTATGTGCGAACTATGGCTGATGTGGATATGGTGCCTGGAGGTTAATTCCGACTCTACTCCCCGCAGCCAGCAATTCACGGCGTAAATCAACAGGAAGTTACTGCCGCTTCCATATTGGTTGTCCGAGGATTTGGACGAATCGACTCGATAAATCTTTAAATTTTCGATTCCAATATTGGTGACGGGCTGGATTTTCTGTATTCGAAGGCCGTATGTTGCTAAATATTCTTTGGAAGCGTCATCTTTCATCCTAAAGTCTGGGGAAACACTTTCCAATTGAGTAATTTGTCCCACCACTGCCCCACTCTCGGCAGGAAAATCTGCCTCCCACAGATGAATCCAGTTTCCTGCTGAAAAGCAGTCTGGCCGGTCCGAACCAGACGGGCAAAGAGGCAAGCTAGCCATAATCAATCGATCTCCTTTGGGAATATCAGCGGAGAGATCATATATTGGAGAGGCCCCGGTGGAGCCGAGCATTTGGAAACAGGTGCCATCTTTGCCAACGTTGCACTGTAGAATCGTCGCATTCGGCCCTTTCACTCCCGCTCCTTGGAAAATAATGTTACTGTCCGCGGATCCCAAAACGATGGGGGATTTGATTCGATACGAACCTGGAGGAAAATAAATGATCGATGTTCTGGCGTGATCTCTCCACTCGATCCGGGCGCGGTTTAACGCCTCGGCGATTTTCGCATCGATGTTGGTTCCAGACATCAAGGTAACGTCAAATATAACCTGCGCTGCGGCAGGAGTCTCAGGTAGAAGGCCAGATCGATTGGATGGTAAAAGCCCCGCATTTCTCCAATTGACTTGGTCAGGCTCAGGAATATGGCCGACATTATTATATAAAACCGGCGGGTTATAATTTTCCACAGTGGCTTTCACAGGGTTGGAAGTAAGATGATAAACCGATCCATAGGTGTCTCGATAATTCAGGGTTGCTCGCAGGGTATAAGTATGGTTACTCATCAGATTATATTTTGCCGAACCGCATTCAATGTCCCCATGGATATTATCCCAGTTGTATACTGGAGATCGCGCCTCCTCATCGGTATACCAGGTTTGTCCATCATCCGGCGAATATTGAGTGGTTACGGATACGGCTTCAAACCCTTTGCCCACGGCAATCGTGTACAGCATCTGAAGTCCGAATCCATAGGGGTCTGGAAAGGGATAGGGGTACGCTTTGTCGACTTTGATCGACGTCTTCACGAGCGACTTCGGATCGCAAATCCCCCATTGATAACAGGTAATCACCTGCCCATCGGCATTCGTGCAGGAGGTATCACAATAACTTTCATAATTGCATTCATCTGAACAATAGGGCGGTTTTGCCAAACATTCATTCGAATAGGATGAGAACAGGAAAAGACAAAATATCAGAAATAGCCCCCCCGCTTTTTTCAAAAATCCATTCTCGATTATCATTTTTCCCCTCCTTCAGGAATCTTCTTGTTGTCCATAATCTCTTCCAGCAAAATTGTTTCAATCCTTTTTATGACCCTAGCCCGGGAATAAAACTACGCCGGGAGATGGTTAATGAGTCGATATTTAAGAACGTTTTGCAAATCAGCGGCCAAAGAGCGCCTTTTAGAAACCTATATGATTTTCATTCATTATTGTTTGTTTAGGGCCAGAGGAAACCAACCTGAGGAGGCGATTTGCCCTTTTTTGTCACTTTGTCGCTCTTTTGCGCAAACGATCATTTCTTCAAAGTTCCACCAATTTATAAATTCCTTCCCTTTTTGTCAAGGGTTTTACCGCTAAGGGGTCAAGCCTGCTCTTGCCTCTTGGTGATAATTGAGATTAAGGCATGGAAAGAACCAATGATGAATGCTAACCATGGAAATAAAGCAATACGGAGGCCAACGAGGAAAGGAGGCAAAGCCATTGTTATTTATGTATTTTTGGATTTTCCGGCTTTTAAAAAAGGGAAACAGATTTTCCACTTTTGGATAAAATTTTTCCTTTTTGGATCCCCATAGTGAGATAGAAAAAACAAACTAATGTTTATCTGCCTCCGCAGGCATGACAAGTTACGACGCAATCTCCAATGCTAAAAAAGGGATGCATTTTTTTCTACCCAGGGCTTTCGGGTTGAAGTAGAATCAGGACAAAATGCAGAACCCGGGGTGAGAGGAAAAGAGATGCTAAAGTAATCGTTCGCCGGGTTCGAGTTCTTTGCTTAAACTTACTTAAAGGGAGGGGGATACAGGATGGAAAAGAACCGGATGAAAAGCTGGATCAGAGGGAAAATGACGGTGTGGAGCTTCATCATCCTGGGAGTCTTCTGTACCCTTGCCTGCGTGCCCGAGCCGATCCTGGCCCAGGAGAAGTACCCCAGCAAACCCATCAACTTTGTCATCGGCTACCCCGG
>Ga0315295_10003647_pt1 | contig 13075 bp, 13 predicted proteins | sample YL17G14_0_MG_FD_204453 | JGI IMG/M metagenome (GOLD analysis project Ga0315295, IMG submission 204453) | Sediment microbial communities from Yellowstone Lake, YNP, Wyoming, USA - YL17G14_0 | ecosystem: Environmental > Aquatic > Freshwater > Lake > Sediment | place: USA: Wyoming | collected... | reverse complement strand
TTGTGGCGACAATGATGATACCCCAACAGGTTGTGATCGTGCCGCTGTACCTGGTAGTTAATCAACTCGGTCTGATCAACACTTTTTGGGCCCTAGTTCTTCCCTGGTATGCCAGTCCTTTCATTGTGTTTGCACTGACCCAGTTTTTTGCCGATTTACCATATGAGCTGGATGAAGCTGCAATTATGGATGGGGCTAATTATTGGCAAATCTTATGGCGAATAGTCATTCCAAATTCGTTGCCTGGTTTATTAACCGTGTCTTTGCTGGAATTCCAGTTTATCTGGAACGAGTTTTATTGGCCTTTGATTGCAATAAGTTCTAAAAGCCTTTATCCAGTACAGGTTGCTATTGCTTCCCAATTTACAGAACGTTCTCCCGAATGGGGAAGGGTATTTGCGGCCATGGTGCTGGCATCTCTACCGATTATCATCTTGTTTATGTTCTTGCAGCGATACTTCTATGAGAGTGTAGCGATTTCCGGAATAAAAGGATGATATTCTAATTCAGGAGCATTTAAAATGGGTGTTTTCGAAAGTTTGGGAAAGAAAAAAGTAGTTCTGGGTTTGGTTCATCTGAAGCCCATGCCGGGCACACCTTTTTACGAGGAAGGGGATTTTGAGGAATCGCTGGATAAAGCGCTGCATGATGCTGTTGCACTCTATAAGGGTGGCGCGGATGGATGCCTGGTTCAAACTGTGGACAGAGTTTATCCTACCAAAGATGAAGCTGATCCAGCGCGCATCGCAGGTATGGCGGTGATCGTGTGTGAAGTGGTCAAAGCTACCAGTCCAGGTTTTCAGGTCGGTGTTCAGATCATGCGCAATGCGCTAAAAGCGTCCTTGGCAGTAGCTTACGTGTGCGGTGGATCATACCTGCGCATGCATACTTTTGTTGGGGCAACTCTCACCGGGCATGGTTTTATAGAAGCCAATCCCTATGATTTTCAAATGTATCGGAAAGCCCTGGGTGCCCAGCAGATCAAGCTCATTGCAGAGATTCAGGGTATGCATATGGAATGGTTTGGCGGCAAACCGGTTGGAGAGATCGCCCGCATGGCGCACACCTCTGGTGCTCACGCCGTGGAGATTGCTCACCCCGATGAAGATACGAATGCGAAATTAGTGCGTGAGGTCAAGAAGGCTGTTCCCAATCTGCCGGTGATTCTGGGCGGTCATACCAACCATGAAAACGCAGCCCGCCGGCTGGCTGATGCTGACGGCGCTTTTGTAGGTACATGTCTTGAGAGTGAGGGTTGGGGCAGCCGTATTGACATCGATCGGGTGCGCGAGTACGTCCGTATTGTTTCAAGCTTGAAATAAGAATTATCTAAATTTTTATAGGAGAAGATTTCATGGAACCCATGAAACCATCGGTTATGGTTGACCAGGTAAAAGATTTAGCCAATGTACTGCGAGAACAAACCCGCCCGTTTGATAGGATTATCCGGGATACATTGACACCCCTGGAATACCGCTCTTTGCACCGCGTCTATACGGTTGGTGATGGCGATTCCTTCCATGCCGCCATAGCGACCGAAATGGCTTTTGAAAATATCGCCCGGATACCTTGTGAACCGATGAGCGCCATGCGTTTTTTGGAATACGGTGCGGATTTCATCCCAACCGCTTTCCCCAATGATACCCTGGTGATAGGCATCTCTGCTTCTGGAAGTACTCTGCGTATTGCCCAGGCATTAGCAAGAGCCGAAAAGGTGAGCTCTAATATTATTACGGCGGCGATCACCGGTAATATCGAGGGCATCGTGGGTAAAGCCGCGCACCGGAAAATATCCGTCAAACTACCAGATTTGGGCGGATCGCCGGGCATCCGCACCTACGCCGCCAGCTTGATTGGCCTCTATCTGTTGGCGATTCGGATTGGTGAAATTCAGGAGCAATACCACCAAACTGTCGCCAACGAGATGCGTTCGGAGCTGATCAGCCTCGCTGACGTGGTTGATGCTACCGCAAAAGCAGTCGAGAAACCTGCCAAGCAAGTTGCTGAGGCCTTTAAAGATGTCCCGGTTATGGTGTTTGTCGGTAGCGGTCCCAGTTATGGCACGGCTTTGTTCTCGGCAGCAAAAATGGTAGAAGCTGCTGGTGTCTTTTCTATGGGGCAGGATTTAGAAGAATGGGCTCATGTGGAGCGTTTTGCTTATCCATTTGATACACCTACGATGATCATTGCGCCACCTGGGCGCGGTTATTGGCGCGCCACCGAGTTAGCGAAAACAGCCAAGGAGCTTGGCCGCCGGGTGATTGCCGTTGTCAAAGAAGATGATAAAGAGGTAACCCAATTTGCAGACATGGTTTTACCAGTGGTCGGCAATGTCCGCGAAGAATTCTCTCCGTTGGTCTATCATGTGTTCGCCAACCTGTTTGCTTCTTTCGTGACTGAGGGTCTGGGCCGGATGCTCTTTCAGACTGACAACCCGGCGATGTTGGCAAAGTTGGCGGCTAATATGGCCCAGAGGCAGGTAGGACAATAAGTATGTTTACAAAGATAAAATTTCACACTTCTTCACGCCAGGAATTAATTAACTTGCTCGATGAAGTGAAAGGAGCTGTCTCCCAAAGCGATGTGAAGAATGGGATCTGCCTGGTCTACTGTCCTCATACAACCGGTGGTCTGGTGGTAAATTCGTATTTGGATCCTAAAACGCCCAAAGATATTATTACTGAGATCGATCGGATTATACCAACCAGGCTGGATTTTTTCCACACAGTAGATACACCCTCAGACGCGGCTGGTCATGTAAAATCAAGTCTGGTGGGTATTCAACAGTTGTTTATCATACATGAGGGTGAGCTGGTGTTGGGACATTCCCAGGGTATCTTGTTTGCCGAGTTTGATGGACCGCGAAACCGTGAGTTGTATATCAAGCTGATTGAAGGCTAATAATAGATTATTCAATGGTTAAATACGTTATATACGGCAAGATCATTATTGACGATATTCGCACATCGGATGGCCGTTTAGTACAGGACGTATTAGGAGGTGGTGGACCGCAAGGAGCGTTTGGTGCCCGTCTTTGGAGTGATTCAGTCGGCCTTTTATCCCGCTCAGGTATGGACATCAGCGCCGCTCATACAGAAACGATTGAGAGATTGGGCATTGATGTAAGCGGTTGGGTGAAATACCCTGATATCCTCACCCCACATACTGGTATGGCGTATGATGAGAAAGGCGAGCGGTCGGGTTTTCTAGTCGCTCCGGATCGAGCTGTTGGGTCGGAAAATTGGGTCAGGTTGTTATCCCAACAGTTAACGTTGCCCCCAGCTTATCAAAACCCGGCAGTGATCCACCTGATCTGCGAACGCCCGACGGATCCTATGATTAAGACTGCGTTGGATTTGAAGATGCATGGCACTATCTTTTCACTTGAGCCAGTCATGGATTATCGCAGGTGGGGCAACCGGGATGAATTTTTAGATTTATTTAAACAGGTAGATGTAATCACCCCGGATTGGCATTCAGCCAGTGGTCTGGCAGGGAGTGATGATCTTGGTAGAGTGTTAAAATTTTGGTCAAACCTTGGGCCCACCTTAGTGACTATCCGGCATGGTCAATTCGGCTCCTATTCCTGGGATCAGCAGCATGACCAATTTTGGCATGTCCCGGTGCTGCCTGTTATGGTGGTTGATCCAACTGGAGCAGGTAATTGTTTTGGTGGAGGTCTTTGTGTAGGCTGGCATGTAACCGGTGATGCTTGCATGGCTGGCTGTTACGGGACGGTCTCGGCTTCATTTTTAGTGCGCCAGTTTGGTCTACCGAAAATGAGTGCTGAATTGCAGCTTGAGGCTCAAGCCCTGCTCCAGCAAGCTCTGGCTGCTACAAAGATTTTATAGTTTATGGCTTGTGATTTCCTCAGACGGAGGTTTAATCTGCTGATGTTGGATTATATTATTTACGGCAAGATCATTATTGATGCGATCAAGCTGCTGGATGGCAGGATCGTTCGTGATGTATTGGGTGGGGGTGGTCCACAGGGAGCCTTTGGCGCTCGCTTGTGGAGCGACTCAGTCGGTTTTCTTTCCCGTTCTGGAACGGACATGCCGCAGGGAAGTATTGAAATGCTTAAGGGCATTGACGTTGATTTGCATGGCTGGGTGCAATTTCCCGATTTACCGACCACGCGAGGCGCCATGGTCTATGACGAAAATGAGTACCTGACATCTAAAGAAGAGCTCCAGATAGATTTTGAACGACTGGTGCATAATATCAAGGAGTTTATCTCCAGGCCAATTCCACTGCCACCCACATACGAACGGCCGAGGGTGGTACATCTGATTACCGAATATACAAAAGAGGAGATGGTTCAATCAGCTCTGGAATTACGCCGGGGTGGTTCGCTTTTCTCTCTGGAGCCGCTGATCGATTTTCGCCAATGGAGTAATAAAGAGGCGATTATTGACTTGTTGCAGCATGTAGATATCGTCACTCCCGATTGGCCCTCCGCCAGTGGGATAGCTGGAAGTGAAGATCCCGGGGAAGTGTTATCGTACTGGTCGAAGCTTGGCCCACAAATGGTGGCTGTCCGGCATGGGTTATTTGGGTCGTATGCCTGGGATCGCAGCCATGATGAATCCTGGCATATCCCTCCTGCTCCGGTTGAGGCATTAGATCCAACAGGAGCGGGAAACGCATATGGCGGTGGTCTTTGCGTGGGGTGGGATATGTCTCACGATGCCCGGGCAGCCGCCTGTTATGGAGCAGTCTCAGCGGCTTTCCTGGTGCGGATGGTTGGTTTGCCAGAAATGACTCCTGACCTGCAATCTGAGGCGCAAAAGATGTTAGCGTTGACTTTAAAGCTAACCCGCTCTCTTTAAGATACCACAGTACTTGCACAGATGATACAAACGACAAACCTGACAAAAACCTTTGGTGACTACACAGCTGTTGATCATCTGAATCTCAAGATATTACCGGGTGAGACTTATGGGTTCTTGGGGCCAAATGGCGCCGGTAAAACCACAACCTTGTTGATGATTTTGGGCATTCTAAAACCGACAGAGGGAGAGGTTCATGTCTTTGGAGAGCCTGTTTCCAGCGGGTCTTTCAGCATCAAACGCCGCCTGGGGGTGGTCGCGGAATATCAAACTTTTTATGATGAAATGACTGCCTGGGAATATTTATTGTTCTTTTCTAAATTGTTTGAAGTCGAAGACCCGGAAAAGCGCATCCAAGAGCTGATGGCGCGCGTCCAACTCTGGAAGTGGCGAGATGTTTTACTGGGTGGCTATTCCACCGGGATGAAACGTAAATTGGGGTTTGTGCGCGCCCTGCTGCATTCGCCAGAGGTATTGATCCTGGATGAACCGGTATCCGGTTTGGATCCATTTGGGGTTGTACAAATCCGCGAAGTTTTGATCGATGAACATATAGCGGGTAAGACTATATTGATTTCATCCCATATTCTTTCTGAGGTTGAAAGAACTGCAGACCGGGTAGGAATTATCGCTCAGGGCCGGTTGCTGGTGGAAGACAGTATGGTCAACTTAAGGCAGAAGGTGGGCGGATACCGCCGCATTGAACTTCAAGCTCTGCACCCCACTGAGAAACTGGTGCAGGAAATCCACGCTTTACCGTTTGTTGATCGTATAGATCAGGAAAACGATTTGATGGTGATTTACACCCACGATGATGCTGATTACCGGGCTGACCTTGGACGCTTCTTAACCAGTCAAGGTGTAGTAGTGCAGGGGATGAGGGCGCTAGAGACTACCCTTGAAGAAGCCTTCATCACTATTACCGAGGCGCATATCCGTGATTGGACAGGGAGTCAGGATGGCGATTGACCACGTCAAAAGTAAGAATAATTGGAGATATCACTGGCACGCCATCATGACCCTGGCGGAACGCAGCAGCCAATCAACCTTCTGGGGGTTGGGGATATTTATAACCATAACCCTTGCCCTGCTGACCTCCGCGCTGGTATTGCACAATAGTTTACGTTTCACAGAACGGAATATCATCTATATTGCCTCGCAGCCCCTGTTTTTACCCATTTTTGTCAATACCGACCTGGTTTCTTTATACCTGGCCATCATTGCTGCAGTAACGGCTTCACGCGAACGGGATCGCGGAACACTGGAGGTATTGTTTTACGGCCCAGTGGATGAGATGGCTTTTATCCTGGGGCTATTCCTGGCTCAGCTGAAAGTTTTTCTAGTGGCGATTCTGGTGGCAGTTGTATGGCTCAACTTGGTTACATGGTTGATGCATTTAGCCTTTTCGATCGAGATGTACATCATTTTGATCACTTCGATTGTCATGGCTGGTGCAGTGATTGCATTTGGTCTTCTAACGGCGGTTTGGGGTGGGCGCACGCGCACTGCCCTGGTGTATTTCCTTCTGGTGCTGATGCTTTTAGCTGGGCTACAAATTGCCGACCAGGTGATTAGCAGTTTGGTGCTCGTCACCAACCCAACCATGAATGATCCAATCCTGGTTATTCGCAACACTCTGGTGGTCGTATCGGGCGTCATCCAGTGGGTCTCGCCTTATTCGCAATTGAACCAAGCCATGGACGCGGTCATGTTGCATCACCTGTCTGGTTATCTGTTGCACCTGGGTGTGATCTTGTTTCAGGTATTGGTCTTATTATTGGGGAGTATCCTTATCCTAAAGCGTAAGGGGGTGCGGGGTTGAAAGGTCCAGGGCTGTTTTTCGTTTTATTATCCATTTTTATTCTTCCTCTGGTAGCTTACGCCCAGGCGCCTGAACGTACTGAGGAATTTGTCTATGCCACCACCCAATTCAATGGGTCTGGCTATCGAAGTGCCTTGGTACCCCCCCAGTCAGGTACCATCTATCTTATAGCTGGGTTGCAAAATATACTTGCTCCCCGGCGCACACAGCTCTACTACTGGCCGATAACCAATCGCTATCTGGCAGATTGGGCCGTGGAAAATAAGCTGGTCGATGGCCAGCTTGAGATTTTCCAATATGGTAAAAAGATCGCCTTGATTGAGCTTAGCGATTATGTCGTCCAATCTGATTCTTCAGATACCGAGGAAGCTAATGCCCTCTATGTTGGCGAGGCTGCCAAAGGAGCTTATGCTCATTTTCAGGAATTCCAGAAAAAATACCGTGATGATTTATACGCGTATTATCAGGCTCAAGATGTTTATCGTAAGCAAGTGGATGAAATTGTCAGGAACGCTGTACAGAGTGGAAAAACTGTGTCTGAGGCAGATTTCCCCAAACCCCCCACACCCGTACCCCCACTGTCACTTTTCAGTAGAGAGGTTGCCCAGGGTTATGCCCTCTCCCTCCCTGTTGGGACATATACCATTCAAATGAGATTGCCCGATGGCAGCATTCCTCACGCCAGCCGTAAAACATTGGTCACGTTTGAGAAAATGCAGGATGGTGTTGCCTATACAATCGTGCCGCAATCACGCTGGACAAAGCCCGAAAGTTCAAGCCAGCCCGAAGGGGTGATTTATACTCCCAGAGGCACGACTCTGTACCTACAACCGTTCCGCCAGAGCCAGTATAACGACTTTTATTACACCCGCATGGTTGACCCCCAGGATCAAAGTGGGCGGAAGGATCGAACAAGGTGGGTGCCTTTTGAGCCGTATAAGGATGCCAACCTGCGCCACGAAGTGCTTAACCTGGCTGTTAGAGAGATACCCCTCGAGGCTTATTTTGTCCAACAGCTTCCCGGCATTGGCCTTGGCTATGAAGTTGTCAAGTTCGACCCTGCCAATATGCCGGAGCCATCTTTTGAGGGATATAAGCTGGAATTGACCGCAGACAATGCTGAATGCCATATCCAGTTAGTTAATGCTAAAGGTGAACTCATTGCAGGCAGTGGGCGGGTAATTCGCGTCCTGTACACGGACCGCGCCTGGAGTCTGTATGCTTTGAGTGCGCTACCTTTGATGGTTGGATTTGGGATGATAATAGAGCGCCGCAGGCGTATCCGTAAGATCAAAGTGGATGAATAGGGAATCTCTTAATGGATAAAGCTCGTCTGGTGCCGATTGCACAAGCAACCGTTGTATTAATTTTAATGTCATTAGGTAGTGTATTGATTAAAGTTGCCCTGGCCGATGTCGGTCCGTTCAGATTTGCTTGGCTGACCATGGGTATCGGTATGCTCCTCTTGGCTTTTTACACCTTTGTCATCCGCCGTGAACGCATTCCTCGTGGGCTGAGCAAGCAGGTCTGGTATTTTATTATTGCTATTGGAATATGCAATTTCCCGATTGCAAGAATTACCCGTCCTTTTGCGCTACTTAGATTACCAGTGACAACTACTGCCTATGTTGGTAATTTCATTGGTTTTATTACCATGGCCATGGGCATTTTTAATCTCAAAGAAATACCGACTATATTTCAGCTTATCGGTACCACCGTAGCCATCATTGGCATCCGCATCTATTTTGCAAGTGCTGTATCTGCTTATGAGCTTGTAGGACTTCTGTTGGTTGTGGTTGGTATTGTGGCGGTGGCTTATACGTTTAATATTGCCCGCAAACTTGCCATCGTCACTAACAATGATATCAGTAACAATATCGTGTCCAGGCTGGCATTCATAATCGGTGGTAGTATCTCAGTGCTCATCGGACTGACTTTCGATTGGCCGCCAAAGATCAGCGGCTGGCAGAGTTGGGGGATCGTTGTCTATTTAGCCGTTTTTTCCATGGGTATCGGGCTGACTGTCTGGAATCATGTCTTGCGCACATTGCGCTCCTATGAGGCCATTATTCTCGGGGCCTCTGCCCTGATCTGGACGACCATTTTAGCAGTCATCATTCTCGGCGAGAGCCTCACCTGGTACCAAATCACTGGGATGAGCCTTATGATTGTGGGTCTGGTGCAGGTTCGCCGGGGGAAATTGGATACGTTTTTCCAACGGTTCAAGCAAGTCTTATTACCTCATTGAGATGATGGAGCTTCAAAAATCCCCTCTTTGCTTACCCAACGATAAGGAAGCAGAAACTATGACCAAAGAACGTGCATTCACTATCCTACAGACGACCACCGGCCTTATCTTTCTTTCTCTGGGTACTATTTTTACCAAGATAGCGCTGAGTGAAGTATCCCCGCTGACATTTACCTGGGTGTCTATTGCTATCGGGATGACCATACTAAGTTTTTACACTTTCTTTATCCGCAAGGAACGTATTCCCAAGGGAATGACCAAACAGATTTGGCTTTACATCATTGCTATCGGATTTTTTAATTTTGCTGTAGGGCGAATTACGATGACGATTTCATTGAGTTTAATGCCGGCGACGACCAACACCTACATCACCAATTTTATTGGTTTTATCACCATGGCGATGAGCATCTTTATCTTGAAAGAATCCCCCACAGTCTTTCAAGTCCTTGGCGCGTTGGTTGCTTTTTCCGGCTTGCGGGTCTTTTTTAACTTTTTACCCCCACCCAAAGAGCTTATGGGCGTGGTATTGACTGTCATTGGCATAACGGGTGTGGCCTTCACTAACAACATTGCCCGTAAACTAGCGATTGACACCAAGAATGAATTAAGCAATAACATCGTTTCCACTTTGGCGATTCTTATTGGCGGCAGTATTGCAGTAGTTGTTGGCATCATTTTGGGCTGGCCACCGCATATCGAGGGATGGAAGAACTGGGCTATCCTTTTGTATGCAGGAGTATACCAGACCGCATTTTTCTTGACATTTTGGAATTCCATATTGCGAATATTAAGATCGTATGAGGCCAGTGTTCTTGGAGCCTCAACTGTCATCTGGACGGCTCTGCTGGCGGTGTTGATATTGGGTGAAGTCCTGACGATGAATAAGATCATCGGGATTTGCCTGATGTTCCTCGGTCTGGCATTAGTGCAGATACGCCGCGGCCAGTTTAGCCGGTTGTTAAGGACGAAGAAGGCCGAGGTTGCTGATGTTAAACCTGAGACGGGGGTTTGATGCCACCCCCTCGTCCAGAAGCATGGGATATCATTACTCTAAGCGTCAAGCAAATCTTCCAGAGGATGGCGTTTTGGATCCCGCCCAATCTTTGGGCAGTATTACTATCCATACCCATTGTGACCTGGCCTGCAGCTAAAGCCGCGCTTTATAAGACGGTGGTCGATGGACTGCGTGATCCTTCGGGTATCCGTATTATGCCTCGCCAGGTATTTCGGCAGGCTTTTTTTCAGTACCTGTCAAAGAGTATCCTGCTTTCATTTTTCAACCTGCTCGTACTGGTGACTATTTTGATATCAATATACTTTTGGATCGGACAGGGACAGAGATTGCTCAATTATGTGGCGATCATTGCCCTAATTTTTTTTATGATGTGGTGGATGTGCCAGCCATTCCTCTTCCCCGTCATGGTTGAGAATCCATCCCTATCGTTGCCCCAACTTATCCGCCAGGTGATCATCCTGGTGTCTCGACAACCTCTAAATGCTTTCCTTGTTACGTTAACAACGACTTTGATAACACTGTTGGGTTTGGTTTTATTGGGACCAATCTTGCTGCTTATCCCGTCTCTGGCGGCGTTGATCTCCATCCAGGCTTACTGGGCAATGGTTGGGGAGGAAATACCTGATTTTATCGACCCGGTTGAATATGAAAACCGGCAAAGGCGACTATAAACAAAATGAACCTTGAGTTGAGGAAGGAGATTATTAATTGAATTTCAGTCCTGAGTTATCAACAACGATAGCTGTGGCTATGAGCCTTACGGCGGCTTTCATGTGGGGATCATGGTTTATATCGTTGAAGTATTTGGGCGACTATCCACTGGATGGTTTTTATGTTACCTTATTTACCACCTCGCTCATCTTGGTGTGGACGGTAGGTTTCGTCCTGGATGGTCCAGCACTACTGGGGAATATCCGCCAGGTTTACGCCGTGGATCCCAGCCGGGTTGTGGTCACCCTGGTGTGCGGAGCCTTGTACGTGACCGGGATGAGGATCTCTCTCTATGTCGTTAAGACGATTGGTTTATCCCTCTCGCAGCCGATCAATTCTTCTGTGAATATCTTGGGAGGAACATTGGTCGCTGGGTTGGTGGGGGGGGTTCCAACCGGGTTATCCCCAGTGAGGATTGCACTGGCAATCTTGCTTCTAACTGGCGCTGTGACTGCCTCGATGATCTCTGGTAACTTGCGCACAAAAGCGCAGGCACAATCAAAGATGAGTAACGGGCTAAATTTCACCGTGAAAGATTTATGGCGTGCGGTGATTTTGGCGTTGTTTTCCTCGGTATTTACCCCTGCATATTCTTTGGGAATTTCGTATGGCTTACGTTCCATTACGCAACCTAATGGGTTAGCGGCATTACCTTTTATGGCCCTACTGGTGAGCGGGGCTTTTACTGGAGTGATACTTGGCAGTGGTTTTCTATTAACCCTACATAAACAGTGGGGTATTGTCTTCCATGCGCCTATGTCCATCCACAAATTTGGGATCATCTCCGGTTTATGTCACTATGGAGGCAACATCATTCATACTTTTGCGACCGCCTCATTGAGTTCAGTAGTATCCTGGCCACTCGGGATTACCGCTGGTTTGTGGACTCAGCTCTGGGGGCTGGTATATGGCGAATTACGAGGTGCACCTCGCAAGGCTTATGTAGCGTTATTCCTTGGAATTGCACTATACCTGCTTGGCGCTTATGTGATTGCTTTTAAATAGTAGAACCGATGTGTATGTTTTTTTATCGCCTCAACAACAAAACAAGACCGTCGTAGAAATATAATGCAACCAAACAAACACAAACTACGGAGGTCTTTGTAATGGATATTATCACATTTATAATCAATGTGTTTTTCCTAATTGAAGTTTTTCAATGGCTCATACCGTCGTTGGCAAACTACGCGTCCAATAGATGGCATGTTGCCCAGTGATCATCGGCCACGAAACGCGCCTCTGGTACTACGTTGCGGCAGATATCCATCACCTGTGGACACCGGGTGTGGAAACGGCACCCGGCCGGCGGATTCGACGGGCTAGGGATGTTCCCCTTCAGAATAATTCGCACCTGTTTGCTATCAGGGTCCGGCAGCGGCGTGGCGGAGAGCAAGGCCTGGGTATAAGGATGACGTGGCGACTTAAAACAGGCTTCACAAGGGGCTATTTCGACAGCCTGTCCTAAATACATCACCACCACCCGGTCACTGAAGTGTTCTATCACACTCAAGTCATGGGTAATAAAGAGATAGGTTAACCCGTGGCTGCGTTTCAATTTAACCAACAGGTTAATCACCTGAGCCTGCACCGAGACATCCAGAGCTGAGGTAGGTTCATCTAACACTAGAAAGCTAGGATTGAGCGCTAAGGCACGCGCCAATGCTGCTCGCTGTGCCTGTCCACCACTCAATTGGTGCGGAAGACGCCCGAGATGTTCATCTTCCATCCCGACTTCCGCCAGGAGTTCGTTGACTCGCACTTTGAGCGCTCTATCTTGAAGGTTTGTGTGGGTGCGCAGCGGCTCGGAAACCAAATCAAACACTTTCATACGCGGGTTTAGCGAAGTGAATGGGTTCTGGAAGAGCATTTGGATCTCGCGGCGTGCCCGTCGCAAGTTGGTACGATCAAGCGACAACAGATCCATCCCTTGGAAAAATATCTTGCCCTCACAGGGTTCGATCAAGCGCAGCAGGCTCAATCCCAGTGTCGTTTTACCGCAACCTGACTCGCCCACCACGCCTACTGCCTCGCCTCTCCAGATAACCAGATTCATACTATCCAGGGCGCGCACGCGCCGTTGCTGCCGGTTAAACAGCCCACTGCGGGAGACATAGTCGGTGCTCAAGTTCTTGATTTCAATCATGGGAGGTATTATCTCGGTCATGATATCTCCATATTGGCTTTCTGATCACTATAGAGATAGCAGGCAGTACGATGTTCCCCATTGTGATGGATAAAAGGGGGATGTTCCTTCCAGCAAACGTTCATAACGTACTCGCAGCGCGATGCAAAGGCACACCCCGAAATTGGGTTCAACCCGCTGGGTACTGTACCAGGAATATCCTTAAGGTCATTCCCGCGGCTACCGGGCGAGGGCAGAGCCGATAGAAGCCCCTGTGTGTAGGGGTGGTAAGGATGTTGAAAGATGTCACGCACTTCAGCTTGTT
>Ga0315295_10003645_pt1 | contig 13079 bp, 12 predicted proteins | sample YL17G14_0_MG_FD_204453 | JGI IMG/M metagenome (GOLD analysis project Ga0315295, IMG submission 204453) | Sediment microbial communities from Yellowstone Lake, YNP, Wyoming, USA - YL17G14_0 | ecosystem: Environmental > Aquatic > Freshwater > Lake > Sediment | place: USA: Wyoming | collected... | reverse complement strand
CTGGTTTGATTGTTTTGTTGATTTTCGGACCCTTTGCCAGATTTTTTAAGAAAAACGCCAATGTAATCTTCTGGGTTTTTATATTTTTGGTCGTATATTTATTTTATACCAGGGGGCTGCATTTTTCTGTCTTGATCAATAATCTTTTCATGGCGGCAATAATTATGATGATCTTCCCGATATTTAAGAAGATAACCGATCTCTACATAGAGAGGACTGCCCGCAAGACGACTCCTTTTGCAATCTGGGAATTCGTGGGTGTCATGCTAACATGGTTCTGGAGATGAAAAGAAATACTTTTTTGAATGTGGCTATTCTAAGTCTTACTTTGGCTGCAATAAATCCAGGAATTTTATTTGCCGAAGAAATGGCGGTATTTAGGGGCGATCTGGAAAGAAGCGGGTCCTTTTCTTCGGCTGCGGTAAAAGAGCCGGTTGAGGTCAAATGGACTTTCAAGACTAAATACGAGATCAATTCTTCACCAGTAATATTCGAGGATACGGTATATTTTGGAAGCTTCGACGGTAATCTTTATGCCGTTGACTCAAAAAGCGGGAAAGAAAAATGGCATTTTGAAACAGGGAATTGGATACAGTCTTCAGTAGCCGTGACCGGGGAAGCAGTTTATTTTGGCAGCCGTAACGGGTATTTTTATTGCCTCGACAAGAGGACAGGAAAAAAAATATGGAAATATTTCATTGACGATTGGATAATCTCATCTCCGGCGGTATTTAAAGACAAGGTGCTTTTTGGTGATGGAGGGTTTCTTTATTGTCTGGATGCTAAAGACGGCAGCCTGAAATGGAAATTCAGGCCCGGTTTAGCAGTCTGGTCATCACCGGCTATATCGAAGGGAATAGTCTATTTCGGCAGCTTCGATACATATTTTTATGCGGTAGACGCAGAAACCGGCAGGCAGATATGGAAATTTAAGACCGATGAGCAAATAGAGACATCTCCGGCAATATACAAGGGTGCTGTATACTTCGGCAGCAACGACGGGCATTTTTATTCGCTGCGCGAAAGCGATGGCCGCTTGTTATGGAAAAGCAGGATAGGCTCGCAGATAACCTCGAGCGCCGCAGTAAATGATGGGGTAGTATATTTTGGCAGCAGCGATGGCAATATGTATGCTCTGGATGCCAAGACAGGAGAGAAAAAATGGAGTTTTAGCGCAGGAGTCCCGATCAGTTCGTCTCCAATAGCGGCGGGCGGGGTAGTTTATTTCGGCAGCTACGGATATTTGTGCGCCCTGGATAGCCTGACAGGAAAGCTAAATTGGAGCTTTGAAGCAGGCGGGCAGGTTTATTCTTCTCCTGTTTTGCGTGAGGGGGTGATTTATTTCGCAGGGGGGGATTGGACTCTTTATGCCCTTGAATAGTATCAAGATGCTTAAATAACTTTTTGTTATCAAGCCATTTGTAAAGATATTTCCCTTACGGCTCTAATAAAGAGCGGAGGGATTTTTTATTGCGGCAAAAAGATATATGAATATGTTGACAAATAACGAGGGAAATGATATAAAATAAAGATTAAATTAAGGCAATTGCCATAAAAACAGTCAATCTTACCTTTAGGAAGGAGCTAGAAACATAATGAAGAATAAGGCAGTGACGCTGATTGAAGTCATGGTCACGCTGTCGATTTTCGTTTTACTGGTCATAATCGTCATATCGAGCATTTTAAGCCCGAAAATAATCATTAACGAGAAACGCGCAAAGGAGGCACTTAAGGCGGTCTCGCGCGCATACGAGCTTTACGCCTTGAAGCATAACGGAAGCTATAATGAATCGATGAAGAATTTATCGAACCAAAGTATTTATAATCCGCCATTCATCAATATCGATTTATCGGCCGGCACGCATAACGGATATAATTTCAGCTGTATTTCAAGCAATGCAGGGTATGTCTGCCAGGGGAGGCCGGAAGTCTTCAGGGAAACGGGCACCAGGTCATTTTCTGCCTGTAATGGCGGAGTTCTAAAGGATGCGCCGGGAGAAGCGGCGCCGCCATGTCCGTAAGATCGGAGAAGTAATGAGAAATAACCGCGGCAAAAGTTTTGTCACGATAATGATAGTAATTGCGCTCCTGGCTTTTGTCTTAAGGGTAGCCATTGATGGCCTTATCAGCAGGAATATGTCCATGAATGAGTCCAATGCGCAGGCGACCCTCAAGTTGATCGCAGCCGCGCTTGAGAGCTTCGCAAAGAATAATCAGGGAGCGTATCCGTCGAGTTTCTCTTCCTTGACAAAACCTCAGCCTTCGTATCTGGACAAGGATTATGTGAGTCTATCGCCTTACAAGGGATATCTCTATAATTGCCAGAGGCTGGAAGCTTCCGGTTACAGCTGTTCGGCGGTCCCGGTAAAGTGCCGCCTGACCGGAAAAATTGCTTATAATGTGTCTACAGGCGGGATAGCCGTATTCGAGGAATGCAGCAAGAAGGAATAAGATGTTTTACAAAGTGGATTTTGTTTTTGCAAAAACGGGGCAGATGAAGTACATTTCTCACCTGGATCTTATGCGCCTCCTGATGCGCGCGATGCGCCGTGCGGACCTGCCGCTTAAGATGTCAGAAGGTTTCAGCCCGCACCCCAAACTCAGTATGAAGAGGGCTCTTAAATTAGGAGTCGAGAGCGAGCATGAAGAGGCTGCGATTCTCCTGAAGGAAAGGATAAGCGCCGAAGAGTTCAGGGGCAGATTGCAGAAACAATTACCGGAAGGGATACTTATAAAAGATGTCCAAGGAAATTTTAATTAACATAGAGCCGCAGGAAAAGCGGGTCGCTGTCGTCAAGGACGCTAGGCTTGAAGAGTATTATATCGAACGGCCCCAGGACAAGACGATCGTGGGCAATATATATAAAGGTAAGATCGAGGCAGTGATGCCTTCGCTGGGTGCCGCATTTGTCGATATAGGCCTACTTAAGAAGGGTTTTCTTTATTTGTCAGAGATAGAGACTGTTTTTGAAACAGCGCAAGCCTTGCAACAGACGCCTCCAAAACAGATACAGAAGGGGCAGGAGGTGCTGGTGCAGGTAGTGAAGGAATCATTCGGCACCAAAGGCCCGCGCCTGTCAACCCAGATAGGAATAGCCGGAAGGTATCTTGTCCTCATGCCACACGAGAAGCAGGTGGGGATTTCGCGCAGGATAGAGAATGACGAAGAGAGAAGGCGCCTTAGGCAGATATTTGAGGAGTTAAAGTTGCCTAAGGACGTCGGTTTCATTCTGCGGACGGCAGCGCTCGGCAAATCAAAACAGGAATTAATCGGCGATGCCCAGTTCCTTTTGAAGTTATGGAGTAGGCTTGAGAAGATAATAGAGGAGAAAAAGGCCCCGTCCTTGATATACGAGGAGTACGACCTTACTTTAAGGGCGATCCGCGATTCATTCACCGAGGACGTTTCTAAATTGATAGTTGATTCCAAGCCGGAATTCTACCGCATAAAACGATTCATGGCGACGTTCCTCAGGCACCTGATCAGAAAGCTGGAATTCTACCGCGGCGATGATTTGTTCGGGGCAAAGGACATTGAGAAGCAGATCAACAGGATATTCGAAAACAAGGTCTACCTGAAATCAAAGGCCTATCTTGTCATCGAGCCTACGGAGGGCCTCGTGGTGATTGATGTAAACAGCGGAGGATTCAGGAAGAAGATAAACCAGGAGGAGACCGCATTCAAAGTAAATTGCGAAGCGGCGGTTGAGGCCGCCAGGCAGCTGGTACTGCGCGATTTAGGGGGCATAATCGTCATTGATTTCATAGATATGGAGAAGGAATCGCACCGCCGCGAAGTGCTCAATATTCTGAAAAAAGCATTAAGCGAGGATAAGGCCAAGTATGATATTTTAGGGATATCCAAATTCGGAGTGGTCGAGATGACCAGGGAGCGCATACACAAGACCACCCAGATGTTATCCTATCAGGCTTGCCCCTACTGCCAGGGGAGAGGGAGGATAAAGTCGCCGGTGACGATAGCGATCTTTGCGCTGAAAGAGATGAAGAGATTTTTGAAGGAAAAGAATCCCAGGGAAGTCACGTTATCCGCAAACACCGCAGTGACTGACGAGTTATCAAAACAAAAAGATGACCTCAAGGATATCGAACGCAGGTTCAGGACCAGGATAATCCTGGCTCCGAATCCCGCAGCACACATAGAAGACATCAAACTCGCCTGACAGCAAAATTTAAAGCCTGAAAAAAGTTAAAAAAATCATTGACAAGCCGGTATTTATAAGATATACTCTCCTTTTTAAGTAAATCCCTAAATCTAAATACTGCAGCGATTTTACTACCCTGCTATATTTAAAAAAGAATTTAAAATAAATTCTTGGAGGGAGGAGTTTTGTTATTTTTAGCACCTTAGTCGGCTGGGCAGCTATATCTTGCTGGAGTAGCTCAGTCGGCAGAGCACGTCCTTGGTAAGGACGGGGTCACGGGTTCGATTCCCGTCTCCAGCTTTAAATAATTCAAAAAGATATTCACTATGCGTGAAACTATCACATTAGAGTGTACGGTTTGCAAGAACAGGAATTACACGACGACAAAGAATAAAAAACTGCACCAGGACAGATTGGAAACCAGCAAGTTCTGCTCGTCCTGTCAAAAGCATGCTCCCCACAAGGAAATAAAATAGAATTAGGGGCGTCGGTTAATGGCAAACCAACGGTCTCCAAAACCGTTACTGTAGGTTCGACTCCTGCCGCCCCTGTTGGTTGCGCGGGTCGAAATAAAAAAAGATGAATCTGATACAGAGACCTGTAAATTTTTTAAAAGAAGTAAAGGTTGAGCTGGGCAAAGTCGCCTGGTCCACCCGCCAGGAGATCATGGGTTCCACTATCGTGGTAATAGTGATTACCGCCATCCTGAGTGTATATGTGGGATTGGCAGACGTGATCCTGAGCAAATTTTTAAGCGTGGTCTTTAGATGAAGCACTGGTACGTTGTCCATACACAGACAGGTTCGGAAGATAAGGTCAAGACTTCTTTGGAGAACAGGATAAGAGCAGAAGGCCTTGAAGAGCTTATCACAAAGATAATCATACCTACCGAACAGGTCTCTGAGGTGCGTTCCGGAAAGAAGAAGATATCCGCAAGGAAGTTCTTTCCCGGTTACCTGCTTGTGGAGATGGACCTGAATGAGGAAACGTATCTTTTCGTAAAAAAAATCCCCGGCGTTACAGGATTCATCGGTTTAGGAAAGAAGCCCATGCCGCTGCCGCAGTCTGAAGTTGACAATATCCTGAAAAGGACCGAAGAGACATCGGTAAAGCCCAGCCCCAAGGTTGTTTTCGACAAGGGCGAGCAGGTGAGGGTCACAGAAGGGCCTTTCCTTAATTTCAACGGCACCATCGAAGAGATCCACCCCGAAAAGGGCAAGGTCAAGGTAAGCGTATCAATATTCGGAAGATCCACTCCCGTAGAATTGGAATACTGGCAGGTAGAGAAAATATAAAATGGCGAAGAAAGCGATAAAAGCACAGATTAAGTTACACGTCCCTGCGGCCCAGGCAAACCCGGCTCCTCCGGTAGGCCCGGCATTAGGCCAGCACGGCGTAAATATTATGCAGTTCTGCAAGCAGTTTAATGATCAGACCAAAGGCAGGGACGGCCTTATCCTGCCTGTTGTTATCAGCGTATACGAAGACAGGACGTTCAGTTTTATCATCAAGAGCCCGCCGTCTTCAGTCCTGCTTAAGCGCGCGGCAAACCTTGCCAAGGCATCTGGGACAAGCGGCAAGGAAATAATCGGCACGGTGACAAAGAAGCAGGTCGAGGAGATCGCAAAGCTCAAGATGGCTGATTTGAACACCAACGATCTGTCCCAGGCGGTCAAGGTCATCTCGGGCACAGCCAGAAGCATGGGCATAGCAGTCGAGGGTTAACGTATGAAAGAAAGAAGCAAAAGATACAAGGAATCCGAGAAGCAGCTTGATTTAGAAAAGTCCTATCAGCTCAGAGATGCCATCTCAGCGCTGAAGAAAATGTCTCTTCCTAAATTTGACGGCTCAGTAGACCTGCATTTCCATTTAAATGTGGATACGAAGAAGAGCGACCAGATGGTGCGCGGTACGGTAGTGCTTCCCCACGGGACCGGCAAGAAAATACGAGTAGCGGTCTTCTGCAAGGGTGAACATGAGAGGCAGGCTAAGGACGGGGGCGCAGATTTGGTCGGCGGCACAGAGTTGATAGATAAAGTAGCAGGCGGGTTCCTGGATTTTGATTGCTGCATTGCGACTCCGGAAATGATGAAGGACCTGAGCAAATTAGGAAAGGTTCTCGGGCCCCGCGGGTTGATGCCCAGCCCTAAGACAGGCACCGTCACCAACGATATCGCCAAGGCCATAGAAGACGTAAAAAAGGGTAAGGTTGAATTCCGCGTTGACAAGCAGGGCGGCGTGCATTTATTGGTCGGAAAGATGTCTTTTGAAGAAGGTAAATTGTATGATAACGCCTCAAAGGTTATCGAGGCTTTGACAGAGGCAAAGCCGGCGTCAGTAAAGGGCAAATTCATTAAAAGCCTGTGTATTTCGGCTTCCATGAACCCCGGATTGAAGCTGGCGGTCTAAACAAAATGAAAAAACTCGGACTCATATTCAAGGAGACATCGGAAAACAGGATCAAGGATACGCTTAAGGATTCAAATGCGCTCTTTATCGTGAAATACTCCGGATTATCGGGACCGGCGCTTAATATACTGAGGCTTAACTTAAGGGGCAGCGGCGCCTCTTTATTTGTGGTCAAGAACAGTGTCGCGCGCAGGGCGCTTAAATCGATAGGCCAGGAAGGCCTGGTGAGTTCAATAGAAGGCCCTTGCGGCATGGTCTTTGTCAAGGATGAGCCGGTAGGCGTTTCAAAAATCCTCTTTGATTTCCTTAAAGAGCACGAACCGCTCAAAATCGAACGGGGATTATTAAATGACAAGGTCATTGAGAAAAAAGACATAGAGTTTTTATCCAAGCTGCCTTCGAAGGATGTGCTAAGGGCGCTTGTTGTGGGCGCTCTCAACGCGCCAATATCGGGTTTGGTAATTTCATTAAACCAGGTATTGGCGAAATTTGTATATTGCGTGGAAGAGATCAGAAAAAAGAAACAAGGTTAAAAGGAGGAAGAAGAAATGGCTGCGAATTTAGAGGAATTTATCAAGTCCATTGAGAGCATGACGGTCATGGAGCTTTCTGACCTGGTCAAGGCCCTCGAGGAGAAGTTCGGCGTAAAGGCAAACATGCCCATGATGGCCGCTCCTATGGCAGGGGCTCCCGCCGCTGGCGGTGCTGCAGCTGCTGAGGAAAAGAGCGTGTTCACCGTCATGTTGACAGGCGCCGGAGCCAGCAAGATCGCCGTGATCAAGGAAGTGCGCACAATGACCAGCCTCGGATTAAAAGAGGCCAAGGACCTGGTTGACGGCGCACCTAAACCGATCAAGGAAGGCGCGACCAAGGAAGAAGCCGAAGAGATGAAGAAAAAACTCGAAGCGGTAGGCGCCACAGTCGAGCTGAAATAGCGCGTAAAACAACCTTTGCCAGCAGGGACTGTCCCTGAAAGCGAGCAAGACAAGCTTTGATTACAAGATAAAATAATGATCAAACGCAAGAATTTCGCTAAAATTAAAGAAGTCTACGATCTGCCTAACCTTTTGGATGTGCAGCTTGTGGCTTACAAGGATTTCCTCCAGATGGACGTTCCTGTGAAAGACAGGCAGAACATCGGCCTGCAGGAAGTCTTCGAGGAGATGTTCCCCCTTGAAAACGTGAACCGCTCGGTGAAGCTTGAGTTCATCAGCTATACGCTGGGCAAGCCCAAGTATAGCATGTCGGAATCAAAGACCCGGGCGCTCTCGTATGCCGCGCCGCTAAAGGTAAAATTCAGATTAACGACTCCCCGCGAGACAAAAGAACAGGATGCCTATTTCGGAGAGATGCCTCTCATGACCGACACAGGCACCTTTATCATAAACGGCGATGAGCGCGTAGTGGTCAGCCAGCTGCAGCGCTCACCAGGCGTTTCCTTCGAAGAGGAAGTGCATCCGACAGGCAAGAAAATATTCTACGGAAGGATAATCCCTTACCGCGGCGCGTGGTTAGAATTTAAATACGACCTCACCGAAACGATAACAGCCTATGTTGACCGCCGCAGGAATTTCCCCGCCACGCAGATCTTAAGGGTCCTCGGTTTCTCCACCGACCAGGAGATAAATGCAGCTCTCGGAAAGGAATACGCAGAAATCACAAACACCTTAAAGAAGGATTACACAAAGAATAAAGAGGAAGCAATCCTTGATTTCTACCGCAAGATGAGGCCGACTGAGCCGATTACCAAAGAAGCGGCAGAAGGCCTGTTTTATAGATTGTTCTTTGACCCGGCCAGGTACGATCTGGAGCGTGCCGGAAGATTCATCCTGAACAGAAAATTAGGGGTGGATGTTTCCCTTGATAAGAGGATCCTTGATTCAGATACAGTAATAAAGGTAATAGAGTACCTGATCAAGCTTCACGAGGGAGTCGGCAAGATCGATGATATCGACCATCTGGGCAACCGGCGCGTCAAGACCGTTGGCGAGCTGGTCCAGAATCAGGTGCGCATAGGCCTGTCAAGGGTCGAGCGTTCCATACGCGAGAGGCTTAGTATTTTAGGAGATTTCGATAATCTTAACGTCCATTATTTGATCAACTCAAAGCTTTTATCCAACCAGATCAGAGATTTCTTTGCGCGCAGCCAGCTTTCACAGTTCATGGATCAGGTGAATCCTCTGGCTGAGATGACCCACAAGAGAAGGTTGAGCGCTCTGGGCCCGGGAGGTTTATCCAGGGAAAGAGCCGGTTTCGAAGTGAGGGATATCCATCCCTCGCATTACGGCCGCGTCTGCCCCATAGAAACCCCGGAAGGCCCGAATATCGGTCTTATAGCATCTTTAAGTTCATTTGCAAGGGTCAATAATCTAGGTTTACTCGAAACTCCATACAGGAAAGTCGAAGACGGCCGCGTGACCAGGAAGATAGAATATCTTACCGCGGATATAGAAGAAGAGAAGATCATCGCCCAGGCTGACGTCCCGATGGACGAAGAAGGCCATTTCAAGGAGCGCGAAGTCACCTGCCGCCATAAAAATGATTTTCCCAAAGTCCCCGCCAAGCTGGTTGAATACATGGATGTTTCCCCCAAGCAGCTGGTTTCTGTGGCAGCGTCATTGATCCCGTTCCTTGAGCATGACGATGCGAACAGGGCGCTTATGGGATCAAACATGCAGAGGCAGGCAGTTCCTTTGATGATCACCGAGTCGCCGCTGGTCGGGACCTTGATGGAAGAGAAAGTCGCCCGTGACTCAGGGACAGTGATTATTGCAGAAGATTCCGGGAGAGTAACGAGCGTAGACGCTTCCACCATCACGGTCGGCAAGAAGATTTACCACCTGAAGAAATTTTTACGCACCAATGCCGATACCTGCCTTAATCAGAGGCCGATAGTCAAACTCGGCGAGCATATTGAAAAGGGGCAGGTCATTGCTGACGGCATAAGCACAAAGGAAGGTGAGCTTGCTTTAGGCAAAAATGTATTGTGCGCATTTATGCCCTGGCGCGGTTATAACTTTGAAGATGCCATACTCATCAGCGAAAAGCTGGTAAGGCAAGATACTTTTACCTCCATACACGTGGAAGAGTTTGAGATAGAAGCCACAGAAACGCGCCTTGGCAACGAAGAGATCACCCGCGACATACCGAATGTCAGCGAAGAAGCCCTCAGGAATCTTGATGAAAACGGGATCATCCGCATGGGCGCAGAGGTGGGGCCAGGAGATATTCTGGTCGGCAAGATCACTCCAAAGACAGACACAGAGCCTTCGCCCGAAGAAAGGCTTTTACGGGCGATATTCGGAGAGAAAGCCGGGGATGTACGCGATACTTCCCTGATCGTGCCTCCCGGTGTCGAAGGCGTGGTTGTAGATGTGCATATATTCCAGCGCAAGGACCGCGGCAGGAAGTCAAAAGAAGAAAAGTCTAAAGAACTGGCCAAGATCAGAGAGTTGAGGGCGTATTATAAACAGGAATTGGAATTCCTGAATGTCGAGAAGACAGCGCGAATGGCCCAGTTTTTGGGTATAGATAAAAAGAAGGTTGAGAAATACGATTTCAGCGATAACGAAGAGGCCAAGATGCTGGCTGCTTCATTTGATGAGCAGATACAGGAGCTGTTGGCCGAGGAAGAGCAGGAGATCGAGAAGGTAAAGCGCGGCGATGAGCTTCCAGCAGGCGTATTAAAGAGAGTCGTGGTTTACGTCGCCACTAAACGCAGGCTCTCCGAAGGCGATAAGCTGGCAGGCCGTCACGGAAACAAGGGCGTTGTGGCAAGGATAGTGCCTGAAGAAGACATGCCATTTTTACCGAATGGCACGCCGGTTGAAGTAGTATTGAATCCGCTTGGTGTTCCTTCGCGTATGAACGTCGGCCAGATATTAGAGTGCCACCTGGGTTGGGCGGCGCGCGCTTTGGGATTCCATGTTGCCTGTCCTGTATTTGACGGAGCCAAGGAATCGGAAATAAAGGAAATGCTTAAGAAGGCAGGCTTAGCCGAAGACGGCAAGACGATCCTTCTTGATGGTTATAGCGGAGAGCCGTTTGACCACAGGATCACTATCGGTTACCTATATATTATGAAGCTGATCCATCTGGTAGATGAAAAGATCCATGCCCGTTCGATCGGGCCGTATTCATTGGTCACCCAGCAGCCCCTGGGCGGCAAGGCTCAATTCGGTGGCCAGAGGTTAGGCGAAATGGAAGTATGGGCTCTTGAGGCGTATGGCGCTGCATTCAGTTTACAGGAAATGTTGACCGTAAAGAGCGACGACGTCTCAGGAAGGACCCGCATATACGAAGCTATTGTAAAAGGCGAGCAGCGCCTTACTCACGGGACACCGGAGTCATTCAACGTCCTGGTCAAGGAATTGCAGGGCCTGGGACTGGATATCAGGACAGAAAAGACTAAATAAGATGAGAGAACTAAGAGATAAACTCAATATAGAAGAACCGGTAGCTTTCGATAGTATCTCCATCAAGATCGCAAGCCCTCAGGTGATCAAATCCTGGTCAAAGGGCGAGGTCAGGAAGGCAGAGACCATCAACTACCGGACTCTTAAGCCGGAAAAGGATGGCCTGTTTTGCGAGAAGATATTCGGCCCTGTGCGCGACTGGGAGTGTAACTGCGGCAAGTACAAGGGCATCAAGTTCAAGGGTATTACCTGCGACCGCTGCGGGGTCACTGTTGACCGCTCGGCAGTAAGGCGCGACCGCATGGGCCACATCGTATTGGCGACGCCGGTCACGCACATCTGGTTCTTTAAGGCAGTGCCCAGCCGCATGTCCGCTTTATTGGATATCGGTTTAAGAGACCTGGAAAAGGTCATCTATTATGAAGAATATGTTGTGGTTGACCCCGGCACGACGCCTTTAAAGAAAAGGGAACTCCTGGCTGAAGAACAGTATCAGGAAGCGCTTGAGAAGTATGGCGTAAATTTCAAGGCAAAGATCGGCGCCGAGGCAATCCGTGATTTATTAAAAGAGGTTGATCTGGATGCGCTTACCCGTAAACTTCGCAGGGACCTGGAGAAATCAAAGGACGCCCTTAACAACAGAAAGGCGCTTAAATCCCTGAAGATTGTCGAGGATTTTAAGAAATCAGGCAACAAGCCGGAGTGGATGATAATTGAAATACTTCCAGTCATCCCTCCTGACTTAAGGCCGCTTGTCCCGCTTGATGGCGGCAGATTTGCCACTTCCGACCTGAATGACCTGTACCGCCGCGTGATCAACCGCAATAACCGCTTAAGGAAATTAATGGAATTAAGCGCGCCCGAGATCATCATACGCAATGAAAAACGCATGCTTCAGGAAGCGGTGGATGCACTCCTTGATAACGGCCGTCACGGAAAGCCGGTAATCGGAGCAAACAGCCGTCCTTTAAAATCACTCTCCGACATGCTTAAGGGCAAGCAGGGGAGGTTCAGGCAGAACCTTTTAGGTAAGCGCGTTGATTACTCAGGTCGCTCGGTAATCGTTGTGGGGCCGGAGCTGAAACTCCACGAGTGCGGCCTTCCCAAGCAGATGGCACTGGAATTATTTGAACCATTCATTATAAAGAAGCTCAGAGAAAAAGGTTTTGTGCATACCATAAAGGGAGCACGCAGGATGGTCGAACGCGGCAAGATCGAGGTCTGGGATATCCTGGACGAAGTCATCAAAGACCACCCCGTACTGCTGAACCGCGCGCCGACACTCCACCGCTTGGGCATCCAGGCATTCCAGCCCGTTCTAATCGAAGGTAAATCCATAAAAATACATCCATTAGTCTGTACCGCATTCAACGCTGACTTTGACGGCGACCAGATGGCAGTGCACGTGCCTCTGTCTCTGGAATCGCAGCTTGAAGCAAAAATACTGATGATGGCCGTAAATAATATATTCTCTCCTGCAGACGGCAGGCCTATTCTCAGCCCCACGCAGGATATGATCCTTGGCACCGCCTACCTCTCGAAGGAGAAACCGGGAGCAAAGGGAGAAGGTAAAATTTTTGCCAACTTTGACGAGGTGGCCATTGCTCTTGAAGACAAGGCAATCGACCTGCACGCAAGAATAAAGGTAAGGGTAGAGAACGTCTTTGATTTCGAAGAAAAGAAGGTCATCCCCGGAAAGCAGGTTATCGAGACGACTGCAGGGCGCGTGCTGTTCAATCAGATACTGCCGAAGGAATTCGGTTTCGTGAATAAGGACCTGAATAAAAGCAAGGTCGGAGATGTTGTCATAGATTGCTACAAGAGGTTCGGCCACGGCACCACAGTTAAATTACTTGACGATATCAAGAGGCTGGGTTTCAACCAGGCAACACTGGGCGGGATTTCCATCGGGATAGACGATCTGCAGATACCTAAAGAAAAGCCTGAAGTCTTAAAAGAGGCTAAGCAGGAAGTTGAGAAGGTCGAAGACCAATACCGCAAAGGTATCATCACTGACAGCGAACGTAAATCCAAGGTAATCGATATATGGACCCATGCCACAGAGAAAGTATCTGACTTGTTGTTCAAGAGC
>Ga0315295_10003641_pt1 | contig 13081 bp, 11 predicted proteins | sample YL17G14_0_MG_FD_204453 | JGI IMG/M metagenome (GOLD analysis project Ga0315295, IMG submission 204453) | Sediment microbial communities from Yellowstone Lake, YNP, Wyoming, USA - YL17G14_0 | ecosystem: Environmental > Aquatic > Freshwater > Lake > Sediment | place: USA: Wyoming | collected... | reverse complement strand
ACGAGGTTCTCGACACGATCCGAATCCTTGCCAAAGAAGGGATGACCATGTTGATCATTTCCCATGAGATGGCTTTCGTAAAAGAGGTCTCGTCAAAAGTGGTCTTTATGGACGAAGGAAAGGTTGTGGAGATCGGAAAACCTAAAGAGATTCTGGACAATCCAAAGACAGCCCGGGCACGGGAGTTCATGGCCAAGATATTACGCCATTAAAGATCTACGGTGCCCCAGGTGCAACGATTAGTAGAAAGGATCGGATGATGCCTCCTGGAATGGATCTTCTTAAAGGTAGCGTTGATTGTCATGTTCACGCCTGCCCTCACATCAATGCCCGCACTGTGAATGTCCTTGATGCCACCCGTCAGGCGGCTGCGGCCGGCATGAGGGGCATCGGTTTGATGGATAACTTCGCGAACAGCTCGGGAATGGCTGCCTTGGCCATGGCGGAACTCAGTGATCTCAGTATCGATGTCTTCGGCGGCCTCATCATGGAACCGCCGGCAGGAGGGGTCAGCGTTGAGGCGGTCAGGATTGCTCTTGCCTATGGGTACGGCCCGGAGACCGGAGCCCGGTATGTCTCGATGCCTACACATCACACTCGCAATATTGCCCGATTAGAAGGCCGCAGCCCCTCTTACGTGGATGCCTGCTTTTATATCCCCTCCTCGGGTGAGCTCCCAGACCCCTTACCTGAAATCCTGGAGTTGATTGCTAAAAGAGATGTCGTTCTCAACACAGGCCACCTCTCAGCCGAGGAGGCCATCCGGCTGGTGGAAGGGGCCAAACAGCGCGGAGTCATGCGGATCTTAGTTCCCTGCGGCGGGTACCCCCCAAAGGCGATTGGGGAGATCGCCGCGGCCGGGGCCTTTGCCGAGTTTTCCTTCTTCTTCCTGACCCACGCAACCCAGGTGGGCCTGACGCATGTGGACGAGGAAAAACATACCGGTGTATCGATGACACTGCGTGAGATGGTTGAAGCCATCCGGGCTGCAACCCCGCAACGGGCCGTTCTTTCAAGTGATCTAGGCCTCTTCGTTCTGCCCCCGCCGGTGGAGGGGTTCCGCGAGTTTCTGGTCGTCCTCGAGCAATCCGGTTTCAGTCGGGAGGAACTTCAAATGATGTCCGCCACCAACCCGGCTCACCTCTTCCGAGTCCGTCCACGAGGGCAATCTTGAGCGCTCCCACTGACCTCCGTGGAAAGATCCAGACGGTAGCAGGGCTACTCCCCCCCGAGGAGCTCGGACCAACCCTGATGCACGAACACGTCCTTTGCGACATCACGCCCCCTGAGCTGGCGAGTCAGGGCGGGTCAGAGGTGGAGATCACCCTGGAGAACGTCTGGGAGATTCGCTACCACTGGGCCAAGCATCTGGGCAACCACCGGTTGAACCAAGAGCAGATCGCGGTTCAAGAACTGAGGCGAATGCGCGAAGCAGGGGGCCAGTCACTGGTTGATTTGAGTTGTGTGGAAACGAAACGCAACCCCTTGGGTCTTCGGCGAGTTGCGGAAGAAGCGAGGGTTAATATCGTCATGGGATGTGGGCACTATACCGAGGAATTCTTGTCACCGGAGATCGCGAAAAAATCCGCAGACACGTTGGCCCAAGAAATGATTTTGGACATTCTTAAAGGGGTGGACGGGACAGACATTCGATCCGGCATCATTGGCGAAATCGGATGTTCCTATCCGTGGACCGAAACGGAGAAACGGGGAATGCATGCCGCCGTGACTGCACAGCAAGAGACAGGGGCGACGATTAGCGTTCATCCGGGACGAAATCCCGAAGCTCCTCGCAAAATTATTCAGTTCATAACAGATGCCGGAGGGGATCCAACTCGAACAATTGTGGGGCACATCGAACGGACGATCTTCGACCCTGAGACACTTCTCCGTCTTGCGGAGACGGGTTGCGTGATCGAGTATGATTTCTTCGGGATTGAGTCTTCCTATTATCCATTTCAGGAGATCGATATGCCGAACGACGGAATGCGCCTCAACGTCATTCGCGGCTTGATCAAGGAAGGTCACCTCTCCCGTGTCTTGATTTCCCACGACATCTGCACGAAAACGCGACTTCAGCACTACGGAGGGCATGGGTACCGATACATTTTCGACTATATCCTTCCCATGATGAAGAGAAAGGGTTTTACCGATGGAGAACTTGATGCGATTCTGGTTCAGAACCCTTGCCGATTGTTGACGTTCGTTTAAGAGGACTCCATGCGGGATCGAGCAAGGTGGGCGGAAGTCCTTCACGGGAGCACGGAGGACCCTTCTGTGTGAGCGAGATTCTTGGCATCGACGCCGTCATCCCGCCGGAGTGGGAGAAATCGGGTGCGCCTGAGAGGGGGCATCGCGAGGTGAAGTAGGAGCGGGTCCGAGAACTGGGACAAAGAAGTCAGGTGGCCCGCTCGTTCGCCCCTAGGCTCCCGTGGCGTGAAACCAAGGTTGATACGGATGAGGCCCACATGAAAACGTACCGGGTGATTTACGTCGATGCTTTCACGAGCGTTCCCTTTTGCGGTAACCCCTGTGCCATTCTTCCCGAGGCATCAGGATTGACAGACGAGGAGATGCAGGCGATCGCGAGGGAGACGAACCTGTCGGAGACCTCCTTCGTTTTGCCTTCCGACCGGGCCGATTTCCGGGTCCGGTATTTTACTCCCTGCACCGAACTGCCCTTTGCAGGTCATCCCACGATTGCCACTGCCTTTATGCTTGTGCAGGAAGGGTTTGCCCCTGTCACAGAGCCCACGACCCGGATCCACCTGGAATTCAAGATCGGTGTCTTGCCGGTGGACATCCAGGTCACGAATCGGCAGCCTGTCAACGTGGTCATGACCCAGCAAAGACCCACTTTTGGAGAATCTTTTCCCGTGAGGGAGGTGGCCCCGGGTTTCAATCTTGGGCCCTCGGCTTTCAGAGACGACGTTCTTCCCCAGGTGGTGAGCACGGGCGTGGCTTTCCTGATCGTGGCTGTGAAGGAACGGACTACGCTGGGGAAGATCCGGATGAACCAGGAGGACCTGGCCAACCTCTGTGATCGGGCGAAGGTCAGTGCCGCCTTTGTTTTCTCGTTCGGAGGCTTCGACCCGGCGACAGACGTCCATGCACGGTTCTTCGACCCGAGGGGGACCACCGAGGATCCTTTCACGGGCTCTGCTTATGGTGCTGCCGGCGCCTATATTTACCGACATGGACTGAAAGAGAAGCGGGTTCTCCGGGTTGAACAGGGTCACTGGATCCGGCGTCCGGGGGAGGGGATCCTCGAAATCATAGGGACGCGAGACAATATTGAAGGCGTAAAACTGGGAGGGGCGGCTGTAAAGGTGCTGGAAGGAAAGATAGAATTCTAAGATGAGCATATGAGCCCTGCCGGAGGGAGATGCTCTACCGAGAATGTTTCCGCCTGCTGAACGAGGATCCTCCCTGGTTACACCTCTACAATTACCAGACCCTCACCGCGTTATCTCCCCTAACGGGCTCATGGCGGTTGCCCACCCACGGCATCATCGACGTACGAGGGCTGCCCGCGATTTGAGGCCTCAGGCCGGCCACTGGGCGCGCTCCCTCAGGCAAACCGGGCAGAGACGTCCGGGTTCAGAAATTTCTGGATTTCGAAAACATACCCTCCGGGCCCCTCGAAGAAAAAGCACTCCACGTTTGCTTTTGCCTGAAACGCAGGTTCCGTCTCCATGCGGACTCCTTGGGACTTCAAACGGTCGTACCACCCGCGCACGTCATCCACGACCAGGGTGATCAACACGCTCTGTTCCTTGACAGGCGCCCGGCAGTGACCATGCTTCTCGTCGACAATGCCCAGGAAAGCCCTGGCGCTCGTCTGGTAGATCCGGGCAAAGCCCTGGTCCTCGACCTTCTTGAACTTCAGAATCTCTTCAAAGAACCTGGCGGGCTCAGCCAGGTCCTTGAAGTATAGAAACGTGATCTGGGATGAAACGACCATGGGTAACTCCTCCAGGGCCGAACACGGTGATCGACCATCCGCCTTCGTAGGGCGCACTACAGTTTCAGTGGTTTGTACCAGTTCTCCGGGTACTCGTCGTCCTCGTATACCCTTGCCACCGGGGCCAAAGTTTCGATCCCCTTGATCTCGGTGATGAAGCATTCCAGAACACCTTTCACGATGGTGCCTCGCTCGAGATGGCCCCCGAAGGTGGCACAGTCCCACGCGCCCCCGGCCACAAAGTGAATGGCGGGAAAAGGCTCAGGCTTTCCGTCTTTTCCTGGCCGCGGGTGGATGATCCCGCCCAATGCCAGCACCATGCTGAGATTGCTTGTGACGGCGCAGGCCTCCTTGTGCCAATTCTGAGGGTTCTTGGTGTCGGGGACCCACATCAGATATTTGGTGGGCTGCAAGCCGCCCATGAAGGCGGCATGGATTTTGGCGAACTGAATTTTGTGATCGATGGCAAATTTCTGCAGGGCCAGGAAAACGTCAGCACCCGTGGTGAGGCGGAGGATGAACTCTCGTCCCCGCTGGCACTCCACGGCATGATACTCATCCGGCGTCACTGCATCTCGTTCCCATGTTTCGGTCATGTTCAGATCCTCCTTATCTGTTTGGCTTTCGATGGATGGTTGAAATCACACGCGCCACATCTTCATGCTTCAAACAAATATGACTCCCGCTGTTCACAAGCTGCTGTCCCCGCCTTGACCGCGTAGATCCCCTGGAGAAGCTCGCTGGGGGTCGGGCTACAGGCGCAGCTGGCGCTGGCTCTTCTTCATCTTGCGCTCTAAGAAACCGGCGAACTGAGTGAGGGGGATGAAGAGCATCAGGTAGACCACGGCGACAAAAATCAACGGCGACGGGTTGGCGAGCAGGGCTTTCTGCGACAGCCCGGCTTTCAAAAGTTCGATGATGGAAATGGCGGAGGCGAGGGCCGTGTCCTTGGCGCTGGCCACGTAGTTGCCGACGAGCGGCGGTATGACGACGCGAAACGCCTGGGGCAGCACCACGAAGCGCATCGTCTTGACGGCGTTGAGCCCGAGGGCATGGGCCGCTTCGATCTGTCCTTTCTTCATGGAAAGAAAACCGGCCCGGAAGATCTCGCTGACGTAGGCCGAGCTGTTCAATCCCAGGGCCAGAATCCCGGAAATGATGGCGCTCAGCCGGATGTTCAGAAAGGGGAAGGCATAGTAGATCATCATCATCAGTACGATGATCGGCATGGCCCGGAAGAAGTCGACGTAGGCGATGATGAAGAAATTGAGAACAGGATTGTTGAAGGAACGGAAGATGGCGAGGAGAAGGCCGACGACCGTGCTCATGACCGCCGACGAAAGGGCCAGCAAAATGGTCGTCCACAGTCCGGTGATCAGGGTGGGCCACGCCTTTTCAATGATCTTTCCGTTGAAGAAGAGGTCGGTCATCTCCCCCCAGCGCGCGGTGGAATAGTGGTAATAGAGCCAGGCTGCGGCCGACATGAGCGCGAAGACCGCCACCGTCTTCAGGACTTCGGGTTTGAGCTCGTCTGTGAAAAAGATACCCGTCCAGGCAATGCACAGGGCGTAGAAGAGAACGATGATCACCAGACCAGGCGCCGTTGGAGGGCCGGGCGGAGGAAGCAGAAACGTGCCGTAAGCGGCGAGGAGGACCAAGAACCCGTAGACAAAGATATTTCGTCGGATGACGGGGATCCGACGGATCTTGGCCCTGACCTCTTCCAGGCAGGAATCGACTTGCTTCCGGTATGGGATCGATTGGTTCATCGGGTTGACAGGTGCACCTTCCCTCCGTCGTTCACAGGATGGCACGCAGGAATTCCTGCGTGCGAGGATGACGCGAGTCCTTGAAGATCTGCTCGGGCGATCCCTCCTCGACGATGACGCCGTCCGCCAGGAAAAGAATCCGGTCGGCAGCTTCCCGGATGAAGCCCATCTCGTGGCTGACGATCACCATGGTCATTCCCTCCTGCGCCATGGTGCGCATCACATCCAGGACCTCACCGATCATTTCAGGATCCAAGGCCGACGTCGGTTCGTCGAAGAACATGATCTGGGGTTGCATGGCCAGGGCGCGGGCGATGGCCACACGCTGCTGCTGACCTCCGGAGAGCTGCTCGGGATAGCAGAGGGCCTTTCCGGTGAGGCCCACTTTCTCCAGGAGGGCCATCCCCCGCTCGGTGGCCTCCCGGTCGGAGAGCCCGCGGACCTGCGCGGGGGCCAGCTTGATGTTTTCGATGGCCGTCAGGTGGGGAAAAAGGTTGAAGCTCTGGAACACCATGCCGATTTCTGTCCGCACCTTGTTGATGTCGATGTAGGGGGTCATGATGTCGACCCCCTCGATGTAGATGTGACCCGACGTGGGTTCCTCCAGCCGGTTCAGGCAGCGCAGGAACGTGCTCTTACCGCCGCCGGACGGCCCCATGATCGCCACGACCTCGGAGCGGGTGATCACCGTGTTGATCCCTCTGAGCACGTGCAGCTCCTTGAACCGTTTGTGGAGGTCGACGACCTCGATCATCTTCTCCGAAGCGGAAGGTTCTTTCATGAGACCCTTTTCTTTCTTCGATTTTCAAGCATGTTGACGAGACGCACCAGAGGAATCAAGACGGCCAGGTAGATGAGGGACGCCGCCACCAGGGGTGTGGGGTTGGTCTTGCTGGTATAAAGCTCCCGGGCCCGCTTCAGCAGTTCGGGCGCCGCCACGAGCGAGGCCACCGCGGTATCTTTCAACATGGAGACCAGGTTGCCCGTCAGGGGCGGGATGACTATGGGAATGGCCTGGGGCAAAATTATACGGCGAAGGGTCTGCCAGCGCGACAACCCCAAAGAGCGCGCAGCCTCAACCTGGCCCGGGTGAACCGATTCGATGCCAGCCCGAAAGGACTCGGCCGTGTAAGCGCCGTAACCCAGGGAGAGGGCCACCACGGTGCACGTGATCGATCCCAGGGAGATCCCCGCAAAGGGGAGGGCAAAAAAGAGCAGGACCATGAGGACGATCATCGGAATCGAGCGAAGGAGGTCGATGTATGCCTTGAGGAAAAGGTTCAACGTGGGGCTGTGGTAGGTCCGCAGGATGGCTACCGCCAGACCCACCAGGATGCTGCCCGCCGCCGAGATCACGGCCAGCATCAGGGTCACGCCCAGTCCGTCGCGCAGGATCCACCAGTTGCCCTTGAGCTTCGGGAAGTTGAAGAAGAACTCGGTCAGTTTCCCCCACTGCGCGCCGGAGTAGCGGTAGAACAGCCAGGCCAGCACGGCGATCAGTGCGAGGGACACGGCCAGCTTCAGGATCTCCGGCTTGTCGTTGTCCGCCAGGACGTTCCCGCTCCAGGCCAGCACCAGCAGCAGGAACAGGGCGATGGTGGAGTACAGCCAGGCCGGGCCGGCTGCCCCCGGCTGCGGGAGGACGAACAGGGCGAAGGCGGCCACGACCGCGAGGGTCACCGCCAGGAAGGCGGGTCGGCGGACCATCCGGAACCAGGGCGGGTAGGCGCGCAGGAACCTGTGGGCGATGTCGGGCGGACCGGGCTGCGGCTGCATGGCTCCATAGAAAAAGAGGATTTCCCGGGCGGAGTCAGCCACCCGGGAAATCCTTGATCTTCGCTATTGCACTAAAAGCACCTCTACTACTTGGTAGGCTTTTCGTTCGGCCAGTAGGGGCCCCAGATGTTTACGGTTGAGCTGTCGGGCAGGGGTGCCACGCCGAACCACTTCTTGTGAATGGCGGCCATCGCGCCGTCTTTCTTCATTGCGTTTTGGATCTTGTTGAACTCGTTGCGCAGCGGCGAACCCTTCTTAAAAGCCAGGGCCTGGCCTGCCTTGAAGCCCGGCATGTAGATGGGCATCACCAGGTTGGATTTGGGATGTTCCTTGATGTAGTACAGCGCAATGGGATCATCCACCACGACGCCGTCCAGGCGGCCAGTCTCCAGGTCCAGGGCGGCATCCACCCAATAGTCGTAGCTCTTCATCGTATACGGACCGTACTTGGTCTTATTGTCGGCCAACCAGGCTTCGTTGGCGGATCCGGTGTCCGAGCCGAAGGTCTTCCCCTTCATCTGGTTCAAATCGCTGATCCCGCCCTTGCGGGTCATCAGCCCGATACCTGAATCGTAGTACGGGTCGGCAAAGTCCATGACCGCGGCGCGCTCCTTCTTGATCCAGATGGAGGACATGGCGATCTCCCATTGCCCGGACTGCACGCCGGTGAGCACGGTGGCAAAGGGGGCGGACTTGTATTCGATTTTGTAGCCGGCTCGTTTCGCAAACTCTTCCAGCAGGTCTACCTCAAAGCCGGTCATTTTCCCATCCTTGGCGAACACCCAAGGCGGGTTCTCACTGTTGACGCCCACCGTAATGGTCTTTGCCGCGGCCGCACCCGCGTCCCCGGTGCTTCCGGTCAACAGGCCTAGTGCCATCATGATGACCCATGCCAACATAACCATCCATTGCTTTCTCATCGGTGATACCTCCATTTCTTCATAAATTTTCTCCTGTCCCCGTCCAAGGGGCAGGGCAGGGGCGATTGAATTCCAGAAGGGATCCTTTTCACACTGCAAGCGTTAAGAAAGTGAGAGACCAGGCGCTTCATCGTCCCGCTCACTATAATGGAGAGGCAAATGTTTGTCAAGAAGAAACAGCCATCAACCCCTCTTGACATGGACTGCGCGGGTATGCTAGCCTGATATACCAGTATGGCCTATCCAATGGCGCTGTGCAGGAGAGGGACCTCGGTGGACCGTGCTGAGAACTTAGCGGAGAAGGCATACCGCCTGATCAAGGGCAGGATCATCTCCCTGGATTACCCCCCCGGGCAGAAGCTCGAAGTCGGCAAGTTGAGGGACGAAATTGGGTTCAGCGTAAGCCCCATCAAGATGGCGATCCAGCGATTGGGAGGCGAAGGGTTTGTGAGGATCCTTCCCCAGAAGGGAACCTTTGTCACAGAGATTTCCCCTGATGAAATCGCAGCTCTCATGGACTACCGCCTGGTCCTTGAGCGAGGGGCTCTCTACCTGGCCTTTGAGAGGATTACCGGGCGAGAGATCCGAAAACTCCGTGCTCTTCAGAAGAAAATGTCAAGACTGACCAGGAGCAGCGACTACCTCTCCCAGATGGAGCTGGACAGCCAATTTCATCTGGCCATTATCGAGGCGGCGAGGAATCAGGGGTTGATCGAGGCCTACACTCATCTGAGCCCGCACTTCAAACTGATTCGGTTCCATCATCTCGTGCAAAGGGGAAGATGGTCCGAGAAAGTGGATGAGGAACATCACCGGATCGTGAAGGCCCTGGAAGAGAGAGATTATAGGAGGCTTGAAAAAGTGATTACAAACCATGTGCTGCGCATCAAAAGGGAATTTTGTGGAAACCTGGCCGAACCAACGAACCCCCTCCCTGTTCGAATGTTGAAGCTCTAATCGAGCAACGGGCCAGCCTTTGGAAGACGCTTGCGAAAGATGAAGTCCTGGAGCTGTTAGATCCCCCACCGGAAAATGCTTATGACGAAGAATCTGACACCCCTTCTGAACCCCAAGTCGATCACTGTGGTCGGCGCTTCGGAACGATTTGGAGCCGGCTCCCTGGTGATCGAAAACCTGCGAACTCTCGGTTATAAGGGGAAGATCATTCCCATCAATCCCAGGTATGAATCGATTCTGGGTTACCCGTGCTATCCCTCTCTCCGTGACGTGCCGAAAGAGATCGAGATCGACTGCGCGGCGATCGTCCTGGGCGTCAACCAGGTGATCCCCGTGCTGGAGGAGGCCGGGAAGCGAGGCGTCCGGGGGGCGTGGGCCTTCGCCAGCGGGTTTGCCGAAACAGGGGAAGAAGGGGTTCGACTTCAGAACGAACTTCGCCGGGTCTGCCTCGAACATAACATTCTCTTCTGCGGGCCGAACTGTGTTGGGTATGCCAATCTCCATGGACAGGTGGGGACCTACAGCGCTCCCATTTCTCCGACCTTAAGAAAGGGAGGGGTGAGTGCCATCGGGCAGAGCGGTTCGGTGATTTTGGCCCTGGCCAACAGCAACCGGGGAATAGGATTCCACATGTTGATCTCGAGCGGAAATGAGGCCGTTCTGGATACAACCGATTACTTGGAATATCTTCTTGAAGATAGCCAAACGGAAGTAATCATCTTGTTTCTGGAGGCGGTGCGGCGACCGGAGGCCTTCATGCGTGCCTGCGAGAGGGCTGCGGAGCTGCAGAAGCCCATCATTGCGGTGAAGGTGGGACGCTCCGAAATGGCCCGGAAGGTGGCATTGACCCACACGGCAGCTTTAACCGGGACGGACCGAGTGCAGGAGGCATGGTTCAAGAAACTTGGCGTCATTCGTGTGGAGGACCTCGATCAATTGCTGGAGACCGCGGAGGCCTTCTCGCGATGCCGAAATCGCCTGCCCAGGGGGAATGGCGTTGGCGCCATCACGGTCTCCGGGGGAGAGATCGGACTGATTGGCGATCTTTCGGAGAGACTATCGCTGACCTTTCCAAATCTTTCAAGTGCTGCGCAGGCAGAATTGAGAAAAAGATTGCCTCCCTTTACCTCCATCGCCAACCCGCTCGATGCATGGGGAAGCGGCGATCTTACGGAGACGTACCCTGCCTGTCTCGAAGTTCTGGCGAAAGAAGAGAAGATTGACCTCATTGCGGTGTCTCAGGACTCGCCGCCGGGAATGGCGGAGAAACAGATCAACCAGTATACCGATGTCGCGCGTGCAGCGGTCCGGACGGCAGCGCGCGGTAAACCCATCGTCGCCTTCAGCCATGTCTCCGGAGGACTCGATCCGAAGATCCGGGGCATTCTGGAGAGCGGGAACGTTCCGTTTCTTCAGGGGACTCGTGAGAGTCTCGTTGCCATCGACCGTCTGATTGAATACGGAATATTCCAGAAGGGGCGAGAATCCAAGCAAACCGTTCAGGCAAAATCACCCTGGCAGGTCGGAGAGATCATCAAACCGCTCCGCGGGCCAAGGCGCGTTCTTAGCGACGTGGAAGCCAAGGAGATTCTGAAAAGCTACGGAATTCCCATTGCTACGGAGTTTCTGACTCAATCCGTTGATCAAGCGCTGGAGGCTGCAGGAAAGATCAGCTACCCGGTCGTTCTCAAAGGGCAGTCAGCAGAGATTCCTCACAAGACCGAAGCCGGGCTTGTGAAGCTCAACGTCCGAAACGGAGAGGAGGTGCGGTCCTCCTTCACCCAGATTCTTGAGAACGCTCAGTCATACAGACCGGATGCTCACGTTGAAGGGATCTTGGTTCAGCAGATGATTCCCTCCGATGCCACCGAGGTGATCGTGGGGATCTCTCAAGACGAAGCCCTTGGTCCCACCGTAATTTTTGGCCTCGGAGGTATTTTCGTTGAACTCCTCAAAGACACCGTGATTCGGATACCACCGATGAGCCAGGATGAAGTGCGGACCATGATTTCAGAGGTCAAGGCGAAGCATCTCCTGGAAGGATTCCGTGGAAGGGTACGGTCGGACGTGGAAGCGCTGGTCGAGACGTTGGTGCAGGTGGGGCAAATGGCTGTGGATCTGAAGGAAGTACTCATTTCTCTCGATCTCAATCCCCTGATGGTCCTTCCGGGGGAGGGGGGAACGCGCGTCATCGATGTCGTCATGGAAGTCGGAAGCACTTAATCTCTTTTGAAGGAGCGCTGAATGGAGAAGGTCTTGTTGTCTGGAAATGAGGCTATTGCACGGGGAGTGTACGAGGCAGGGATTCAGGTCGTCGGTGGATATCCCGGCACGCCGAGCTCTGAAATTCTCGAGAACGTCGTCCAATACAAGGACGTCTATTCGGAGTGGTCGGTCAATGAAAAAGTCGCCATGGACATGGCTGCAGGAGCGGCTTACTCGGGCCGCAGGAGCCTGGTGACCACCAAGCAGGTAGGGATGAACGTTCTTTCCGATTCCCTTTTTTACGCCGTCTACACCGGATTGGAGGCTGGCCTGGTCGTTGTGACGGCCGATGACCCGGGGCTTTTCAGCACCCAAAACGAGCAGGACAACCGTCACTATGCAAAGCTGGGAAAGTTCCCTCTTCTCGAGCCGGCGGACAGCCAGGAATGTAAGGATTTTGTGGTCAAAGCCATCGAGATGAGCGAGCAGTTCGACACGCCCGTCGTCATCCGAACGACGATGCGAACCTCCCATTCGAAATCGATGGTGACCCTGGGGGAACGTCCATCGTTGAAAGAAGGGGTGGGGCCTTTTCCCAGAAACCCCGAAAAATACAACTGCATGTGTCTCTGGGCCAGGAAAAGACATCCGGTCGTGGAGCAGCGGCTCCTTGACATGGCCGGGTATGCGGAGACCTTTCCCTGGAACCGAATCGAATGGGGAGAGCGGAAGTGGGGCATCATCGCAAGCGGGGTGGTTTACGAGTACGCACGGGAGGTTTTCAAGAACGCTTCCTTTTTGAAGCTCGGGATGACGTACCCTCTCCCCAAAGGTCTCATCCGTGAGTTCGCGAAGGGGGTCAAGAAGCTGATCGTCATTGAGGAACTCGATCCCTTCATCGAGGAACAGATCAAGGCCATGGGAATAAAGGTGATCGGGAAAGAGATCTTTCCCCCCTGTGACGAACTTCTTCCGCAAACCCTGAGACGGATAGGTGTGGAGGCCGGATTCCTGCGCAAGAGCGAAGGGAAAAAGAATTATGCTCCGCCTCCTGACAACCTGCCGGGACGAAGTCCGGTCTTGTGTCCGGGCTGTCCCCACCGCACGAGCTTCTATCTCCTCAACAAAATGAAGGTACCGGTGGCCGGAGACATCGGGTGCTACAACTTGGGAACCCTGCCTCCGTTCAGCGCCCAGCATACCATGGGCTCCATGGGCGCAAGCATAGGGGTTCTTCACGGCATGGGGAAGTCGGGGCTCCCTGAGCCCGGTGTGGCCACGATCGGAGACTCAACCTTTTTCCATGCGGGCATCCCACCTCTCCTGAACATGGTTCACAACAGGGGCGTTGGGACGGTCATCATCATGGACAACAGCACAACCGCCATGACCGGCCACCAGGACCACCCTGGGATCGAAACGACGCTGATGGGAGAGAAGGTGAAGAAGGTCGATATCTATGGGCTTGTCAAGGCCATGGGTGTGGAAAA
>Ga0315295_10003640_pt1 | contig 13083 bp, 12 predicted proteins | sample YL17G14_0_MG_FD_204453 | JGI IMG/M metagenome (GOLD analysis project Ga0315295, IMG submission 204453) | Sediment microbial communities from Yellowstone Lake, YNP, Wyoming, USA - YL17G14_0 | ecosystem: Environmental > Aquatic > Freshwater > Lake > Sediment | place: USA: Wyoming | collected... | reverse complement strand
AAGGGAGAGAGGAAAGTCAAATCCATCCCTGAAAGGAGGCCTTCAGCAGAGGAGAGGAAAAGACCAAAGGTTGAATCCACGGCCAGAAATATTTCCACCCTTCCCCTACCGGTATGGAGATGCAAGATTTGTGGTTATTTATGCGCGAGAGATAAACCACCCGAAATATGTCCGATTTGCAAGGCGAAAAAAGAGCGATTTGAGAGGTTCATATAAGCCATTCTCAGGCCTCGAATCTTACCAAGTCCGACAAGTCTATTTTAAATTGCGCTCACCCAAGGAGAGATAGATAAATATTGGGTTCCTTCTTAAAGGGCTCGTGATCGGATTCTCTATAGCTGCCCCCGTCGGGCCAATCGGGGTTCTGTGTATTCGCCGGACGTTGGCTGAAGGGTGGGCATCGGGTCTGGCCTCTGGCTTCGGGGCAGCCACCGCAGATGCGCTCTATGGCAGCGTGGCTGGATTCGGGTTAACATTTATTTCCAGCATCCTGATCCGCGAACAATTTTGGCTTCGCCTTATCGGCGGAGTGTTTCTCTGCTACCTGGGCATCAAGACCTTCCGGTCCATCCCTCACCAGCAAGCAGCTCCCGCCAGAGGATTCGGACTGGCCAGAGATTATGGCTCAACTTTTTTCCTCACCCTTACAAATCCCATGACCATTCTCTCGTTTGCGGCGGTGTTTGCCGGGTTGGGTGTGGTAAACGCAAACGGGAGCTACCTCTCTGCGGGGATATTGGTCTGCGGGGTATTTATTGGCTCAGCCCTTTGGTGGTTTATCCTGAGTATCGGTGTGACCTTGCTGCGAGCAAGATTCAACCCTCAAGGGCTGCTCTGGGTCAACAGAATCTCAGGCTTGATCATCATGGGGTTCGGCTTATTGGCATTCCTGAGTCTCAGGATGTATATAAATTCATAAACAATAGGCGAAGGGGAGCAAGAAGGAACTTAGGCTTGACTCGTTGGGTGGAGTAAGTTAACTTTGATTTGAGTCATTGGGAAATACTTTGGCCGCGATTTGCTCAAAAAAAGAAACTAAAAGGGAGAGGAGGAGAGGCAAGATGAAGACCGCCATCAGAGGATTTAGGGAAAGACAATTCTGGCTGATTTTTGCCATCCTTGGGGTTCTTATGACGACCCCTGCCTGGGGTGACTCAGGGAAGGTCGTGTCGGCGATCGATTCAGCCAGTGCCAGCTATAAAGCGGTTTCTCAGAAGATCTTTGAATGGAAAGAGCCCGGGCAGCAAGAATATAAAAGTTCTGCCCTCTTGATGGAAGAGTTAAAAAAGCTCGGATATAAGGTAATCGGGGACCTGAAGGTTCCAGCAGACCTGGTCAAGGATGGAGTTGCCAAAACCGCCTTCCGGGCAGAAATGGCCGGGAAAGGGCCAGGACCCACGATCACAATCATGCTGGAATATGATGCTCTGGCCAACGGACATTCCTGCGGCCATAATCTTATCGCCACTTCGGGGCTGCTGGCGGCTGCTGGTCTCGCCAAGGTCATGCCGGAGACTCCCGGCCGGGTAATCGTGATCGGGACTCCCGACGAGGAGAGAGGGTCTCTGGGAGGAGGAAAGGTTGCCCTTTTAGAGGGGGGGCATTTTGAGGGTTCGGAGGTCGTTTTCATTACGCATCCCGGTGACCGCTGGAGTGTAGATCAGAAACTGCTGGCAATGAAGAGGGCGCTCTTTACTTTTAAAGGGAAATCTGCCCATGCGGCTGCGGCACCCCATAAAGGGGTCAACGCTCTCCGGGCCGTGATCCTTACTTTTAACGCGGTCGATATGCTGCGAGAGCATGTGCGGCAGGATGTCAGGATCCATGGCATCGTCACCAAGGGGGGAGATCGAGTGAATGTAGTGCCCGAGCTAGCCCAGGCTGAGTTTGCGGTCCGGGCCCTCGACACAGCCACCATGGAAGAGGCCTATAAAAAGATTTTGAATTGCGCCAGGGCTGCCGAGCTGGCCACGGGGGCGAAGCTTGAGTTCCAGGAGCCCCGCGTTTACCTGACAGCCCCGATTGAAGTCCCGCCGTTAACCGCCATGATAAGGGATCAGATAAAATTTCTTGGGATATCCGACAGTGAAATCAAGGGTTTAACCGAGTTTGGCTCCTCTGATCTGGGAAGAGTTGGATATTTCTATCCCACAGTGAATTTAGCGTTTAAGATCGCCCCTGAAGGCATAGCTCTCCATTCTGATCCGATGCGGGAGGCCGCAGCTTCTGAGGATGGATGGAAGGCCACAGTGATTGCAGGTAAAGCAATAGCCCTGGCAGCCTATGACTTGCTAAACAATCCTGAAAAGGTAAAGCTGATTAGGGATAAGTTCAAAGAGTTAAAGGAAAAGGAAGGAAAATAGGGGGAGGTTGTGGTAGAATAAAAATAATAAAAAAATGGAGGATTTTAACTTCGGGGAGGAAATAAAAAGGAAGGGGGGATTTTGCAATGGCGGAAAACGAAAATGATGAAAGCAAGTTTGTGCGGGGATTTTTGATCGGCAGCATCCTGGGCGTACTGGCCGGCCTTTTCTTCGCTCCCAAGCCTGGAAAAGAGCTGAGGTCTGACATCAAGCAGAAAGGGGAGGAAGTCCTGGACGAAGCCAAGCACCTCTATTCAGAAGCCCGGACTAAGGCCACCGCTATCCTGGAAGATGCCCGGCGTCGGGCAGAGGAACTCAAAAAGGAAGCCAGTCGTCATCTCGCGGAGGCACGCCAGAAGGCAAAAGAGATCTTGAAGCGGGGAGAGGAAGAAGGTGCTGAGGTGAATGAATTAGCGAAAGAAGTCAAAGCCGAAGCAAAAAAGGAAACCAAGGAATCGGCGGAAGCTGGCATTTAAACTTGGCCCAGTGAGTTTTCTGAGGAAAAAGACGAGAATAGAGCCAAGGCTTATACCGAAGGGAGATCACCATCCATGGCACTGACCATCACTCTAATCGTCATCGCGGCGGTCTTGGTAATTGCGGTCATTTATCTAATTCCGACTCTTGTGCAGATCCGCCGGACGTCTCTGGAGGCGGAAAAATTTTTTGAAACCATTCGTATGCAAATCGTTCCCCTCGGCCATGACTTGACGGTGATTTCGCAGCAGGTCAATAGGCTCCTGCAATCCATCCATCGGCAAGTGGACAAAGCGGAGGAAGCCGTCACGACGGTCCGGGACGGGGCCTTGCGTTTGCGGGACTTCCAGGAAGAAGTATTGCGGAAAGTTGAGGAACCCCTGCTGGAGATTGCCACCCTGTTCGGGGCTGTGGGCCGAGGGGTGGGGACTTTTGTCCGCATGCTTCGCCGCTGAAGGATGGGATTGAGGAACGCCGAACGGAGAGTCATTCCTTTTCGGGAAGGTGAACAGGTTTAAGCCGGGATTTAGGGAATGCCTCTCTCCATCCCTAAAGGCCTAAAGAATCTTCCGCCGCAAAAACCCAGAGGTCATATCGAATGGAGGTATAGATTCATTGGCAGAAAAAAAGTCATTTTCTCAGGCATAGGAATTTCCTCCAACCAGCTTTTCCCCCTCCTTCAGAACCTTTTTCGTCCCGGCATCTCCTTTAGGAATCCTGTTGTCAAAAAGGCAGTTCTAATTCTGGGAAAAAAGTGTTGCTTATTTTAGAGGAGTTATTATAATCTAAAATGTGATAGGTGATTCAGGAGTAATATTAAAAATGTCTGAGAGAGTTAAACCCTCGCGGGCCAAGCGATCTTTAACCCAGAAAGGCCTGGCCACGCGGGCAGCCATTTTGGATGCCGCCCACCAAGTTTTCAAGGAGACGGGGTATTACGGATCCTCGATCTCGGAGATCACCCGCCGCTGCGGCGTTTCCATGGGTAATTTTTACCAGTATTTCAAAAATAAAGAACAGGTCTTCTTAGAACTTAATGACCTGATCATATCCAGGTTCACAGGCCGGGCGGAATCCTTACCCTCCGAGGGCCTTTCCTTTGACGAAAGGCTTCACCAAGCGCTCCAACTTCTTTATGACCACACCCGGGAAAACTTTGCTTTCCACCGCATTTTGGGGGAATCCGAGCTTATCGACAGGGTGACGATCGCCTATTACGAGGCTGTAGGCCGCTACTACCGCAATTTCTTACGCCGTGAGGCCCAATTGGGATCGATCCAAGCGCTGGATCCCAATGTTGTCGCTTACGGTCTCATCGGAATCTGTTATTTTAATTCCCTGGACTGGGGGCCGACAGAGGAAAGTTTTACGCCCCCTCAGATTGTAGACCTGATTGCCGACTTCACCACGAACGGCATTATCGGGTCTGTTCCCTGGAAAAGGCCACCGGATTGGGGCCTGCTGTCCCTTCCCGAGCCCCGGCCTCTTTATTCGGCAAATGACGAACCTTTAACCAAGGGGGAGAAGACCCGTCAGGCTATCTTCCGGGCCGCCGAGAAAGTCTTCGGCCAGCGGGGAGTCAACCGGGCCAACATTGCCGAAATAACCCGCGAGGCGGGCGTGGCCCAGGGGACGTTCTACATTCACTTTGGGAGTAAGCGAGATCTAATCGAGGGGTTTGTCAAATACATAAATCACAAGATGCGGCGGGAGCTGCAGCGGGCCGTGGCCGGGACCAAAGACCGGCGGGAGGCAGAAAGAATAGGCCTGTTGGCCTTTTACGAATTCCTCCGCCAACACCGGGAGATTTATCGTGTAGTCCCGGAATTCGAGATGATCGGTCGAGAGGTGGGCCTCTGGTACTACAAAAAAACAGCTCAGGGGTATATTCACGGCCTGAAGCAGGGCATCGAAAAAGGGGAGATCCGCAACTTACCGCCAGTTTTTTTGGCGAGATCGCTCATGGGCTTCACGCACTTCATAGGCCTTAAATGGATCATCTGGGCTACAGATTCTCAACCCGAAATTCCCAGCCAGCTGTTCAAGGATATTATCGAATTCATATTTTTTGGCCTTAAACCTCGATAAAATTTTCAAGAGGATCATTTTTGATGAACTCGTAAAAAGTCAAAAAGTGGGTTTTCCCGTCATTCCGGCGAAAGCCGGAATCTAGTTCTTTCCACCAGTTATAAGTTCCCTGGACTCCGGTTTTCACCGGAGTGACGACTTTTTACGAGACCATCATTTTTGCCTTGACAAAAAAATGCAGGATTTTGTATAAAAGTGATAGTTGATTCATATATCTTAAAAACAACCCAAAAACTTCTATGGCCAATCTGAATGGTAAAGTGGCGATTGTGACCGGTGCCAGTTCCGGCATCGGCGCTGCCCTGGCCAAGGCCTTGTCCCGGGAGGGCGCCCGGGTAGCCCTGGCTGCTCGGCGATTGAGGCAACTCGAAGAAGTAGCTCAAACCTGCGCCGGAGAGGCTCTGGTCATGGCAGCCGACATCGTCAAAGGGACGGATCGGAGGAGAATTGTCCAACAAACCGTGGACCGATGGGGCCGTATTGACATTTTGGTCAACAATGCCGGGTTGGGGATGTATGGCCATTTTATGACCACGACTGAGGAGGAATGGCGGCAGATCTTCGAGACCAATCTCTTTGCCACGGTGTTTATGACCCAGGCTATTCTGCCGGTTATGCGGTCGCAGGGGAAGGGAATCGTGGTTAACATGGCCTCCATTGGGGGGCTCATCGCGCATGCGGAAAAACTGACGCCCTATGTTGCCAGTAAGCACGCGGTGGTTGGCTTTTCCCGGGGGCTAGCGAAGGATCTTGCGGGGACGGGAATCCGTGTCCTGGCCATTTGCCCGCACCTCACGGCCACAGAGTTTTTCACCATGTCCCCCGGTGCTGAAGAGATAGCCCCTGTCGTGGAGAAACATAGAGCTCTTATGGACAGCCCAGAGGAGGTTGATCGAGGAATTCTAAATCAACTGGATTCCGATCGCCTGGTAATCTTCCCCACGGCTAAACCCGCCCGGGCTTATGAGAAGCAAAGAGATATTTAGGCTTTATTGACTGGGGGGATCAGGTCCATGAAAACCAAAAACGTTGAAACCGCCCTTGTGGTTGGCGGGGGATCCGGAATGGGACAGGCTGTGGCCGTTGAATTGAGCCGCCGGGGGATTCAGGTTTTTGTGGCCGACCTCAACTTGGCAGCGGCTGAGGAGACGGTTCGAGCTTTCGCCGGAACGAAGGGCCCTGCCGAGGCTTTCCTGGTGGATGTCTCCCGCAGTGAATCTGTGTCTTCTTTGTTCCAAAAATTGAGAGAACGGGTTCAACGCCTGGACCTGATGGTCCATACGGCGGCCATTCTGGGTCGTACAGCTTTCATCGAGGACCTGAACGATGAAGAGTGGCGTCAAATGATGGCCGTGAATGTGGACGGGGCGTTTTTCTGCTGCCGCGAGGCGGTTCGCTGGATGAGAGAACACCAGACCGGGCGCATCATCCTTTTCAGCTCTGTCGCCTCTCTGATCCCCACGCCCGGGGCGCTCCACTACAGCTCGGCCAAGGGAGCGGTCAACATGCTGGGCAAGACCTTGGCCCAGGAGGTGGCCAGGCACAATATCCGGGTCAACGTCATCGCCTCAGGGTATATCAGGACGCCTATGCTGGAGGGTTTGCCGGAAGGTTTTGAGGATTACATTCTCAAGAGAATACCCCTGAAGCGTCTGGGTGAGGTCGAGGAGATCGCCAGCCTCGTGTCCTTCCTGGCATCGCCGGAAGCGGATTTCTTTACCGGGCAGGTGATCAGCCCCAACGGCGGCTTGGTGATATAGCATTCAGGAGAAGCGAAATGTCCAAAGCATACTCCCGGATTTTAATCGATAACCGCGGCGATATTTGTTGGGTGACAATCAACCGTCCCGAGGATCGAAATTCCATCGACACCGAGCTCATGAAAGAACTGGAGCGGGCGCTGAGGGAAACCGAAAAAACAAAGGCTAGGGCTGTTGTCTTTACGGGGGCGGGAGAGACATATTTCATCGGCGGGGCCGATGGCGTCGAGATGATGCAGTGCGACCCGAAAGGGGCCCGGGCGTTTTCGGCCCGAATCCAAAAATTGTTCAACCGCATGGAGGCTTCCCCGCTTATCCTGGTAGCGGCGATTAACGGTCTGTGTTTTGGCGGCGGCTTTGAATTTGCTATGGCCTGCGATTTTCGCGTGGCCACTGAAGAGGCCCGGATTGGCCTGCCTGAAGTAAAAGTAGGCATTATCCCCGGGGGCGGTGGCACCCAGCGCTTACCGAGCTTGGTGGGGATGGGGCGGGCTATGGAGATGATTCTCAGCGGCAGGCTCTACAAAGGCCGAGAAGCTTGCGATCTAGGGCTGGTCCACTCAGTGGTCTCCCCGGACCAGCTCTTAAAAGGGGCCGAAAAAGTCCTGGAGCCCATCTTCCGCAATCCGCAACACGCCTTGTCCCAGGCCAAAAAGGCTGTTCGGGCTTCTTTAAGAAACGCCTTGGCCGGGGGACTGCGGGTGGAAAGCGAGGCCTTCAGCCAGTGCTTCCTTCACGATTACTTCATCCAGCTGATGCGCGAGCAGCTGAAAGAAGGAACCCTGAAAACCACAGCGCAGCTGCCGGGCTGGGTCTTTAAGGAAGAAAGGAAGAGAAAATCATGAAAGTCCTGGGCATTGCCGGGAGCCTGCGGGCCCAGAGCAACACGCTGCATTACGTTCAGACGGCCTTGGAGGTTTTTGAGAAGCAGGGTATCCAAACCGAATTAATCTCTTTACGGGGAAAGGAGATCAAGCCCTGCACCGGGTGTTACGATTGCGTCAAGCAAGGACGGTGCTCCATCGCCGGAGATGATTTCGAGGAGATCCTGGCCAAAATGCGTGATGCTGAGGGACTCATTCTTGGGTCGCCGGTTTACCTAAGTTCGGTCGTGCCCCAGATGATGGCCCTCTTGGATAGGGCCACCTTCGTCGCTTACTGGAACAACAAATTTCTCACCGGCAAAGTAGGCGGGCCGATCACCGTGGCCCGCAGGGCCGGGCACAACATGGCCTTCTCGCAGCTTTTGTTGTGGTTCTTCATCAATGGGCTTACTGTTCCGGGTTCCACTTACTGGAATGTGGGAACGGCCGGCGCCGGAGGAGCCCGGGATGCGGAGAAGGATACCGAGGGTCTGCAGACGGTCAGGAATTTTGCGCAGAATATGGCCGGGTTGATGAGAAAACTTTTCCTTTAAAGGGGAGAATTCGTCATGCCGGGAATCGGGTTTTGGCTGACCAAGAGGGAACTGCTCAATGGAAATCGGGAGGCCCTCGTCGACGGGGGACGGCGTCTGACCTATCGCCAGCTCAACCGGCGGGTCAACCAGCTGGCCCGATTTCTCCAGGGGATGGGCCTCAAGCGCGGAGACCGATGCGCAATCCTGGCATATAATTGCCTGGAGTTTGTAGAGGTCATCTTCGCCACGGCCAAGTTAGGGCTTATCCTCGTGCCCCTGAACTGGCGGCTGGCGCCGGCGGAGTTGTCCTTTATCATTTCAGACAGCGGTGCCGAAACCTTGTTTTTTGATCCGGAATTCGCAGCGGCGGTGGAGTCCCTGAAGGGAAAGACCGCGCTCCGTCGATTCATTTCGATAGGCCAAAAAGAAATCGCGGGGGCAACGGACTACGAAAAAGCTTTGACTTCCCAGCGCGACGAGGAGCCCGAGCCGGATCGGACCGTGGAATTAGATACTCCTCATATTATCATGTACACTGCCGGCACCACCGGGCGGCCTAAAGGGGCTATCCTGGGGCAGGGAGCCAGCTTTTGGAACGCCGTAAATATGTCTCTGTGCGTGGACCTGACCTCCAAAGACCGGACCCTGACTGTGTTACCCCTGTTCCACGTGGGAGGCATTGGCCTTTACACCCTCCCTACCCTCTACCAGGGGGGGACAGCAGTGATCCAGCGGACCTTCGACCCGAAGGTTACTTTCCGGCTCATCAAGGATGAGCGGATTGATGTCCTCTTCGGGGTGCCGGCGATCTTCCTCTTTCTGATGCAGGACCCTGAGTTTAAGTCCGGCACCATGAGCCGTCTCCGCTCGGTCATGAGCGGGGGAGCACCCTTGCCCGTCAGTTTGATCCATCAATATCATGAGGCCGGGATCATTCTTCAGCAGGGATTTGGAATGAGCGAGGCGGCACCGGGCATTGCTGCCCTGGACCGGGATCGCGCTCTGGCTAAAGCTGGCTCCATCGGACGGCCCCTTTTCCATATGGAAGTGCGCATTGTCGATGATCAAAACCATGACCAGGCGGTTGGGCAAACTGGCGAGTTGCTGATCCGTGGCCCCAATCTAATGCAAAGGTACTGGAACAGGCCTGAGGCCACGGCGGAAGCTTTCACGGAAGGTTGGCTCCATACGGGGGACCTGGCCCGAATGGATGAGGATGGGGACCTGTACATCGTCGAGCGGAAGAAAGACATGTACATTTCTGGGGGAGAGAACGTCTATCCGGCGGAGGTGGAAAACACCATTTTCGAGTTGCCACAAGTCGCGGAAGCGGCTATTATCGGGGTTAAGGATAAGACGTGGGGCGAGGTGGGCCGGGCCATCGTGGTTCTCAAGCCCGGTCAGAAGCTGACCGAGACGGAGGTCCTTAACTTCCTAAAGGGAAGGCTGGCCAAATACAAGGTTCCCAAGAGCGTGGTTTTCGTGGATCAATTGCCGCGTAACGCCGCGGGGAAAGTACTCAAGAACGTGCTAAAAGAAAAATATCCCTCTTAGCCTTCGTTCTAACGTAAAATGAAAAATGTCTCGGTTTTTAGTTTAAATTTTTCAATTTTCAACTTGCATTGTACTAACAGATTGCTGGAAAAGCCGTTTTCGGTCTTAGGATGTCATTCCTGCGGAAGCAGGAATCCAGTCTTTTAAATGTATTCTGGACTCCCGCTTTCGCGGGAGTGACGGTCTGTTGGGGTTTTCCGCAACGTGCTAATAAACGGAAAGGGAGGTGGTGAGATTTAAGAAGGATGGTCCGCATTAGACTTTAAAAATCTTTTAGAGAGGAGGTAGTCCGATGAAGTACAAAATATTCATAATCCTGTTGGGGGCCATATTTGCTGCCAGCCTTTTGGCGGCTGCGCCAGCCATAGCAGCCGAACCGATCAAATTGGGGGCCATCATGCCTCTTGCAGATATCACCGGTGACCAGGGGGCCAAGGCCATGAAGCTGGCCGTGAAGGAGATCAACAAAGCGGGCGGGCTGCTAGGCCGCCAGGTGGAGTTGATCGTGATCGATGACGAGATGAAGGCGGAAAAAGGCGCGGCCGCCGTGGAGAAGCTGGTCACCGTGGACAAGGTGGATATCCTGGTGGGCGGCATGGCCAGCGGCGTGCATCTGGGCCAGATCCCCATCATGAAGAAATACGAGAAGATCACGGTGTGGATCGGGGCCGCCTCCTCCCGCTGCGAACAGGCCATGGGGCCGGTGGACTGGTACTTCCACCTCCACCCCTGGGACTACCAGCAGGGGGCCAGCTACCAGGAAGGCTGGTCTGAAATGGGGGCAAAGCGGCCGGAAGTGAAAATCGCAAAATGGTTCAACGCAAATGAGGAAGGAGCTTTCGGCACCGCATCCTTCAAAGCGGGTCAGGCGGCATTTAAAACCTGGAAAACTCCGCAAGGAGAGCAGGTGACGCTAGAAGGAGAACCTTTCAAGAGTGCGGCCTTGGGCGGGGGAGACTACCGCACCGTGCTCCGGCACGCGAAAGAGGCCAAACCGGACATCTTCCTCTGGACCGGTTACGATGCCGATGCCCTGCCGATCATGGAGCAGGCCAAGGAAGTCGGCTTCGCGCCCCCCATCTTCATCGGATCCCCTCCCGGCTGGCCCATCGGCTTCGGAAAGTCGCCCCTGGCGGAAGGGGTGACCCTGTACGGAATGTGGGCGCCCTCCATCAAGGAAGTCAGCCCGGTAAGCAAGCATTTCTGGGAGGCCTACATCAAGGAGTACAATCAGGAACCGGCTACCTATTTCGCTCCCCTCGCCTACACGAACATCTTTTTTGTGGCCGAGGGCATCAAGAAAGCCAAGACCCTGGAGAAGGCCGCCTTAATCAAGGCGCTCCAAGAAACGAAGTATGTCTCCCCGGTAGGAGAGACGCTGGCCATCAAACCGAGCAGCGTGATCAAAAACCAGGGGTTCACCAAGCAGAAGATCCTTCAGTGGCAGAAAGGCCAGCAGCAGGTCATCTGGCCCTTTGAATTTTCAACGTCCCAGCTCGCCTATCCATTCCCGAGCTGGGAGAAACGATAACTTTAAATCTCCCCCAACCCCCTTTTATAAACCGGGGGGAGGGGGGATTTTAGGTGCCCAGCCGTTTCTCCTCAGTGGTTCCCTGGGGGAGAGCCCATGCCCGGGCCCAGGCGGTTATGATGAATCTAGTCAGTAAGCTGAAACAAAGCAACTATCAGATTGCGGTTGTCACCGCCGTCCTGGTTGTGATCCTCGCCTTCTGGAAACCCCATGTGCTGGTCGAGGGTCTGCAGAGGGCCTGTCTCTACGCGGTGATCGCCCTCCCCATGGCCCTTATCCTGGGAATCGTGGGGATCATCAACCTGGCCCACGGCGACTACATGATGCTGGGGGCCTACTTTGCCTATTGGCTCAACGTCTACACCGGGATGGACCCCCTCGTGGCCATCCTCCCCGCATTGGCCGCCTTCTTCCTGATAGGCATAGCCAGCTACCGGGCCATCATCAAATATGTTCTGGGGGCCCCGGAGTTGAATCAACTCTTATTGACCTTCGGCCTGGCGATGGTGCTGGAGCAGCTCGCCAACCTTATATGGACCTCCCGTCCCATGAAACAGCCCCTGAAATATGTCTCGTCTTCCGCTAACATCGGGTCTTTTACTTTCGGAACCTATGAGTTTGTCTATGTGGCCGCGGCCATGGTGGTGCTCGTCGGGCTCCTTCTATTCTTAAAGCGCACCGATACGGGCCAGGCGGCGCTGGCTGTAGGGCAAAACCCTCGAGGGGCGAAGTTAGTTGGCATCGACGTAGATCGAACCTATCTGCTGATCTTCAGCCTCTCCATCGCCCTCATTGGAGCTATCGGGGCAATATTCATGACGAGGCATTCGATCTTCCCTCTCGTGGGGGCGCCCTTCACCATGAAATCGTTCTGCCTGATCGCCATGGCCGGCATTGGGAACCTAACGGGGATCCTGTGGTGCAGCTTGATTCTGGGGCTGGCCGAAAATTTTGTCCTCTCCTTCCGGGGGTATTCCGGCTGGGCAGACATCTTATTCTTTGCCCTGATCGTTTTGGTGATCGTCGTCCGATCCCGCCAGAGGCAAGTGAAATGAAAAACTGGAGATACCTGCTCTACATCGTTATTTTCATATGGCTACTTACCCTACCCCTCTATACCGGGGTCTACCTGCTGAACGTGCTGGATATTATCCTGATTTACCTGGCGCTGGCCTTGAGCTGGGATATGTTGCTCAGGTCCGGGCAGATCTCTTTTGGCATGGCCGGTCTTTTTGGGGTGGGTGGATATGCTGCCGTCCTCACGCACTTAAACGCCGGGTTGAATCCCTTAATCAGCATCGTGATGGGCGGCCTGGTTGCTGGAGTCCTGGCCTGGCTCATCGGGATGGCAGTTCTGCAGCTCAGGGGAATGTATTTTGCCATCGTTACTTTGGCTTTGGCTGAAATATTCCGAGTGATTGTTAGGAATTTACCCGACCTGACCGGAGGTCCGGAAGGGACCGTTCTTCCGTCGGCAATCTTCGCCGGGAATTCTACCAAGACCTATTGGCTGGTTCTCACGGTAGCCGTAATAAGCGTCATTGCTTCCGAAATTTTTCGCCGGACCCGGATTCACTTTGCCCTCACCTCCATCCGCAACGATGAAATTGTTGCCAAGTCGAGCGGGATCGATGTCTTCAAATACTTGGTATTTATTTTTGCCATCACCTCCGCCATTCAAGGAATTACCGGCGGCGCCTATGCCCACATCTATGGATTCGTTTCGCCGGAAGGTAGCTTTTCCGTGGATTTTACCCTCCTGCCCATCGCCATGGCTCTCTTGGGAGGGATGCATTCTACCTGGGGTCCGGTCGTGGGGGCGGTAGTTTTAGGGGTTGTTTCCGAGTTCCTGAAATTGCAGATTCCCTACGGCCATCTTCTGGTTTACGGGGTCATCATCGTAATCACGAT
>Ga0315295_10003639_pt1 | contig 13084 bp, 4 predicted proteins | sample YL17G14_0_MG_FD_204453 | JGI IMG/M metagenome (GOLD analysis project Ga0315295, IMG submission 204453) | Sediment microbial communities from Yellowstone Lake, YNP, Wyoming, USA - YL17G14_0 | ecosystem: Environmental > Aquatic > Freshwater > Lake > Sediment | place: USA: Wyoming | collected... | reverse complement strand
CATACCAAGCCCGCGTAATATTATGGGGACGGTCCTCTTTACTATAACTTCTTTTAAATAAATAAGTTATGATAAGACACTTTACATCTCCAATTTTTTTTTAAAAAAAATTGCAAGAAAATGGCTGTTTTTTACGTTTTAGTATATAGAGGGGCTGCAAATAGGCGTTTCACCCTGAACTTTCGCGCTGCGGAAGCGTACATCCAGTAGCGTGAAAGTATTTTTGAAAGGAGCATTTATGGCGAGAGCAAGAAGAGCGGTACCGAAAAACACGATATTTCACATTACAATTCGTGGAAACAACAAAAGAAGTCTTTTCAGACGAGATAATGAATATCGATATTTTTTAAAATTACTCATTAGATATAAAAAGAAATGGAAATTTCTTTTGTATCATTATTGCCTTATGAAAAACCATGTGCATCTATTGATAAAATCTACAAAAAGCACCAACATCTCCAAGCTAATGCAGGGGCTAGAGTTGGCATATGGTCATTATATGAAAAAAAGACATAGCTGTATTGGGCACATGTGGCAAGACAGATTTAAAAGTAAAATTGTAGACACTGACGAATATCTTTTAATGTCAGGTCTTTATATTGAAAACAATCCTGCTAGGGCTAGTATTGTAAAAAGAGCAGCTGATTATAGGTGGAGTAGTGCTAGACTCTATGTATTGGGAGAAAAGAATGTTCTGATTGATATTGATCCTAAATATTTAGAAATGGGTGATAATGATAGGGAAAGGAGAGAGAACTATTTAGAGTTGTTAATGTCGAGAATTGACGAATAGATTAAAAATATCAAAACATGTAAAGTGTCATGTCGTAACTTTATATGCCGCAATGGATTAGGACAAGAAGGACCGTCCCCATAAAAAATAGCCCCGACATGAAGCGTCGGGGCTATTTTTATATATCTTGTCTATATATCCTATCGGATATATCGGATATTTTATGCTGCGTATTACAGCGAGTACTCGAGCAAGCGCCTTGAGAGTATCTTTGTTCTTAAGTCCTGAGTTATCGGCTGCGCGGGCATACTCATCAATATACCTTTAATAAAACTAATTAACGCCTGCAAATTGTCCTGCATATCTTGTGGCAGCATTTCTTTACTAACTTTATCGAGGGACAAGAAGCAGTAAATCTGTTCGGCAGTCAGTTCTCGCCCGGATAATGCCCTGTATATGGCCTGCAATGCGGCCATATCTTCAACATTGACTTTACCATCTTCAATCGTAACAGAAGCGGCTGCCGCGCCTGCTGCCAAAGCCTCTAAGATGAAGAAAAAGTCATTCTTCTTTAGTCTCTCAACGTTTGGCAGAGCCGGCATTTTAACCGCAGTTTGCATTAACCAGCTTACCGCAGGATTACTAAGGTCCTTTTCCGCCTTATCAAGGGTATCCTTTGTCGGAATAAGAACCACATCTGCGCCTTGTCTAAATGATGTTTTTTCAAGACTTGATAATCCGCCAAGTGCATCCTGATAAGGAATAATTCTTGCGTCTATACCAAGGTATTCTTTCAAAAATTTCTCTGCTGTCTTAAGCGAATATGGATCTGTATTGGCGCCTTTAAACGCTTCCTTAGGGCACACAAAGTCAATCTTCTTATCCTGCAATTTTGGCGCAAAAGGTCTGACCAAATCGCATATTGCCGCTATAAAACCTTCCGGGCCCTCTTCAAGTTTATACTCCAATGTTGTAATCGCAGGTCCTTTCGCGCGCAATTTATAATGCTCCAAATGCGTTTGTACGACTTCTCCCGGCTTTAGCACACCCACAACTTCTCCTGCTTCGTTGAGCAGTTCAACTTCAGCGCCTTCTCCTTCAGGAGCAGGTTCAACTCTAAGGTTATGAGGAACGGGCGCTAACCGTTCGGATGGTAGTTCTTCTCCCATCTTTCCCAGCGTATATTGCTCTACTACAGATCGTCCTTCAGGCGTGGCAATTCTACCCATATATTCGGCTTTACTTTCTCCAGACCTCTCAAGAGGTTCTTTAGGTTTAGGTGTAATCTGTTTTGCTTGTTCTACTCTCTCCTGCATTGCCGCGGCATTGGCAGGCCCGACAGGAACCATAGACAGGCTGCGAATAACATCTCTTATTGTCGGAATAAAAGCATAGAACTCCCTATCGTGGTCGACCTTCTCAATCAATTTAGATACATATACATTTATGGACTTAGCAAGTTCGGGACCAAGTTCCTGGCTTATCCCATTTTTAACTGCTTCTAATAAAACCGGCTTATTTACAGGCGTTGTAAGACCAAGGCCTATTTTGGCTACATTTCCGCCGATTACAATATTAGTCGGGAATTTTGCTTTTCTTTCCTCTTTCCAATATTTTACATATGCTGCAAGCCCTCTGCCATACTCGATTCCGGCTTTCTCGATTAAAATCGTAGCTAACGGATTTCCGAGCCTTGCGGCCTTATTAATATCCCAAAGCTCTAATTCATTCACACTAGACTTATTTAAAATTTGTAACATTTCCTGACTTTCTTTTCCACTTTCAGAGATTTCGTTACGCATCCTTGCTATAAGATTCGGCCCTGCTATATAATCTTCAAGGTATTCCTGATTTCTGGCTGCAAGTTCCTTGCGGCTAGGTACGTCATAAACAGGATGGAAGTAATATTTGCCTGTTGTTTTGTCTCTTGTCACAACGTGCCCTATTTCTCCTACCATAAATCCTGCAACTTCACGGTCATACCAATAAACCTCGCCTTCTTCGATTGCGCCACAACCAACACCTGTTGATATAGTAGCAAATAACAGATTTGTACAACCCGGCAGTGTGCCTTGCACGCTTGCCTCTCCGAGCGCTCCGGCGTCTCCGTCATGAAGAGTCTCTACTTCTATCTTTACCGGTTTATGGTATTTGGCGGAAAATGCCTCTTCTAATTTCGGTTTTATGGCAAACATTATCAGATTTATATTATCCGTCCATTCTATTACACCCTGCACAGGATTTATCGGGCCTGGTGTAGAAACACCTATTTTAACTACATTCTCGATACCTACCCTTTCTACAACATGCTCTATCTGAGACCAGACTGCTTCAAATAATGCTCCTTCTGACTCCGTAGGAGTAGGAACTTCAGGGGTTCTTGCAAAAACTTCTCCTTCACCGTTTACGGCTGCGCTTGCAAGTGTTGTTCCGCCTATTTTTACGGCAATAGAAACGCCTGAAATAAAACCATGGTCTTTTAGACGTTGTTCTGCAATTCGATTAAGTATTTCATCTATAGGTGTCGCAACAGGAAACCTCTCAAGTGTTTCTAAGGTTAGAGTATATATAGGACTTTCCTTGTTGTATTCACTATATTCTGCGCTTTTCAGGTGTGCTATTTCTTCGCCAACGGTATTAAATTGTCGAGAGAGTTCACGCAAGTAAGTTTCGACTTTTCCATAATATTCCCATTCTTCCTTTATGCCGGGGCGTTCTGAAATCCCTTGCCAAACCCTAGATTGCTCAACATACCTTAATACTTCTTCCATTGTTATGGGCTCTACTAAATTTCTGTAATGCGCTCTTGCTGCAATCAAAATATATCCTACTAACTCTTCCAAACTCATTCCCATTTCAACGAGTTTTGTTTCGGCGACAACGGGCATGCCTTCTATGGATATGGTAGGATACACCTTCTTTTGTATGAGCGCTTCCAGCAGGCGCCTTACGCTTTCAAAAGGCGCAAAGAGCGTCGGAAGACGTCTACTTTGTATTATGTCACCCAGTGTCACCTGTCCTTCTTCTGCAATCACTCTACGTCCGCCAATTTCTTCCGGTTTTGCGACACCCAAAGACTGCAGTTTCTGAGCCGCCATTTCTTGCAGTTCCGGTGTAACAAGCGCTATAAGGGGAACGTATTCCGGCGCGACTTCGATTAACGCGCCTATTATTGCATTAATTTTAGCGGGTTCTTCTGAAACATTAAGATACGCATATGCCCTTTGAGTTTCTTCTTCTTCGGTTGGAAGCGACTTAAAGCGTTGAAGCAAAAGGCCTACAGTCGCTATTTCCTTAACTGGCGTTAAACCTTGTAATGTTTCTCTTAGAAGGCCCTCTTCTACAGCAACCTGCAATGCTTTTAATGGAACCATGCCTTGGGTTTCCTTATGCCTAATGAGGGCGGCTAAAACAATTTTTGCTTCTGAAGGGCCGATAGATTTCTCAATGGCATAAAAAAGATTTGTGAGTATCTCTTCTTTAGTAAATGTCCCTTGAGATATTTTTACACCAGCATTTATAAGACGAGTAAATTGTTGCGGCTCGCTCATCATATATTTAATTAAATCTTCTAAGGTTTTGATATATGTTAAAAGACGCATCAAATTACCTATCACATCTTTAAGTTCAACGCGAGTGCCGGCGTCTGCTTTAATGCTATCCAAAGACACGCTGCTTATACTCGTTTTAGCAGTTAATTCCTTCATTATAAGCGCTGCTCTAATTCTTAGCGTAGGATAGCGCTCCTCAATTTCTTCTTCGGACAAATATGGATGCGCAACATGGCCGTCTATTTCATGGGGAATCGCTTCTTCTATTATTAAATCTACTCCGTCCGCTAACGATAATAGATATTTAAGCTCATCTTCATCTACATATACTGATCTTCTTTGATGGCCAACATGGAATAAGATATCAGCCGCGGTAGAACCTCTTTTTCTTAATTCTTCTCTCCACCCTTTAATTACAACGAAATTTATTACTTTTCCTGTTAGTCCATCTATAAGAGGCTGCACTTTGGCTTGCTCCACGCCTTCTATTTCTGTCCTTATACCTATATTTACATCGCCTTCGAGTTCGCTTCCTTCCTTTATAAGCGCGTATGCTTCTCCTGCGCGAATAAGGTCTTCTGCTACGTCGTTTAAATTAGCGCGGCCTGCTTGTTCGCGGTGCTCATATTCGGTAAGCTCCTTACCGCTCTCGCGAATAGCGGCTCCTCTTCTAAGTTCTTCCGGCAGGAGAGGCAGAAGCTTACCCATCAGTCCTCGTGCCATTTCTAAATTGCGATGACCAATTTCTTTCATATGCGAACTATCCCTAACTATAAAATTAAATGGAACAACCCATGACATATCTCCCCAGAATCTCTCAAACTGCGCTACAGGATATGTCTCGGGAAGTCGTATATTTCCCTCTTCTGGTTTGAAGCGTTCTTCAACCTTTTTTAAAGTAACATATACAGGCAGCCTCTGCTCAAAAGCAAGCAACTTTGCCTGCACGTGGCTCAAAATCTCTGGCTTACTTTTATCATTGATACCTATTACTTCATCTTCAGTTATGCCTATTTCTTTAAATATGTCTTTAATACTCACATAATAGGCGCCGGCATTAAAAAATACTGTTTTAAATTCATCGAGACCATTAGGATCAGGGCAGGCAGGTGCTTCTACAAGCACCAATCCTTCTTTGCTTTTCCTGCCTAATAGTTCCATAGCTGCATCGCTGAATTTTACCCATGCGCAGCCGCCTCCTCTATTTTCAGCAGTAACAGGGGTTTCTTCAGCGGATACTGCCTTACGGCTTCTTATATGCATTCCTAAAGCTTCTTCATTAATTGCGGCTATAAGATTATCAACATTATGGACATATAAATATTTTAAGTTTGGTTTGCGTGCAAGTATTTCACCTAATGAACCGGTCAGAATAATATCCCACAGCCAATAGAAATGGCCGGGCGGATTGAACTGTTTAAGTTTATTAATGCCTTCCGGAATAAACGGCTGCCCCTGTCCCTTTTCCTTTGCCCATCCTGAAAATGCATTTAACTCTCTTTTTCTTTTTGTTTCCTCGTCTTCACTTTTTTTGCCTTCGAGATTTCTTTCATATTCCAAATCCGCGAGAGTCGGGTAAGCGCGCTGGCTTATGTTTATTCCCTGTGATATTATTAAATCTTCCCCTAAACCAAAGTTATTTTTTTCTGCCACAGCCAAGCGCCTTAAGGCGCTGTCTGTCTCGCTGCCTGTATAAAGTATATGGGGTATGGAAACTCCGTATCTTTTGTATCTTTTTGCAATAGCTAATGTTTTGAGCGCCTGGATATGCGCAAATGAGTAATATCGGTCTCCTATCGGAAGAATAGGATAAGCAGGCTTTGCGGTCGGGCCAAAGCGCGTGCCTGCCCCTGCGGCAAGTGTCAATTCTGCAACTTCGCCTTTTATAATCGCTTCGCTGCCGCGACCGGTTACATCTGCTCTATCAGATTCTGAGACAACACTGTCTAATTTTTTTCTTTCTACGCCAGTAAGTTCTTCTATATATCTTCTATTTCCCTTTAAACTTATTTGTCCACTTTGATATGCTTTGAGTTTCGCTTCGTTGGACGCTCTGCTATAGTCAACTGCTTTTTGGATTTCTTCAGGCACTTCTACTACTACTACTTCTTCTTCTTCTTCTTCGCCTTGTGCGCGTATTTCTATCTCAGGGACAATTACATCCTTGCCCATAAGTATATTCGCTTCAAGCCCCTTCTCATTGAGGTTAAAATCATACACAGTAGGCTCAACAGGTATAGGAAATCTGTCGCTCATTTCAGCCCTGACTTGCCGGGCGACTCTCTTAAATGCTTTAATAAATTCCTGTTTTCTTTCAGGATTAACAATAAAAATATGGCCTGCTCCTCCGCGGCATCCCGTAGAGTCTGAACCGTAAAGATCATCTTTGAATTCTCTTTTTAACCTGCTTACAATCGTATAAATATAGTCGTTATCAGCTAAAGGAACTATTTCTATACGGTTCTGCCAGTCTTCATCTTCATTGGCGCCGAGGGCTCTGAGATCGAGGTCGCCTTTTGTTGTTAAATTCTTAATTTGGTCTCTTCCTACCTGTTCGCTTCTTAAACGCGCTTCCCAAGCTTGTCGATTCCTTAATAGATATTGGACGGTAACATCCTGTAAAACTGGCCCGACGTCCTGAGTCGCACCGCAATGCACCAGAACTACTGAATCAACAAATTTTTTCTGGTTTGTCAGAGTTATCTCAGTCATCGTCCTATATGTCGGTAATAACTTTCCTCGGGTTACATTATATTCCGGATCAATTGGCTTTGGCTCTTGTGCTTCGCAAAGTTTTATTCCAGGCCATTGAGCGCCTGCGTCCTGCCAACCGCCTGCCTTGCCGCCCTGTGCCTTAGTATCGATAAATACGGTGCGGACAACGCCTAAACCCTTATCTTCTTCTGTAATCTTATTGCCCTTGCCGTTCATTTGGCCCGTAAATTTCATTCCGGCGTCAATGCATCCAACAAGTAGCGATGTACTTACAGCCAATCCTGAACCGATAGGTATGGGCTTGCCAGCAGCGTTGACATTAGTCACAAGTTCAAGACCTTTGCCTTCTCCTACAAGTTCGGTTAATATATCTTTTAACTCTACACTACTACCTTCCAGGCTGACAGGCACCATACCTGAACCGATAATAGCTTTTTTAAGTAAGCCAAGCCTATCTTTTTCGAAATTAAAGAGGTCTTCGAGTTTTTCTACATCGATTTCTGCTCCTAAATCTATAGAGCGAAGCCTTATGACAGGTTTGTCTATTACACGCATATAAACATTAATAGGAGGGGTAGGATTTGGCGTAGGCCCATCATCAGGGATGACTGCTAAATTAGCGGAGACATTTATGACTTTTGCCTCCTTAGGCCTATCCGCGGCCACATAGAAGATATCTGCCGCGACATTGGATGTAAGCTCAATCCTTACAGGCATAGTTATCTTTAAAACAGGGTAGCGTCCGTTTTCGTCGGGTTGTAAAAATGCCTCTGGCTTTTTGAGCTTGCCTTCTTGGAGCATTCGCTCATAATCTTTCAACGTTTTTACTTCAAACATCCATTTATTCTCATCCATAGAATAGATGGATTTTGCTGCTGCTTTCCTGAAATATTCTTCAAACATTATGGTACCGTAAAGGTCCGCTAAATATGTAAATAAGGTTTTGGTAGGTTCGGTTATTAATATGCTATTAGCCTGATCTATTGCTTCTTCAAATTGTCTATTTCCTTTCTTTACAACTAGTTCTGCAACGTTACTGACAAAAAGTTTGCGCCCTTCTGCATCGACGTCATCTCTATTATAGAGGTATACACCATATAAGACGTTCAAAAGCGCGCATGCCCTTACCTTATGATATAGGTTATCTGTTGTTTTACGCAAATTCTCTAATTCTTTTGCCGCCGCCAACAATTGCTCGGTGTTGAGAGGCTCGAACAATTCTTCCATCGTAGTATCGCGAATTATGTCATTTTCGCTTGTAATTACTTCGACTGCCCTGCGTTCATCTACTGACAACTTTCCACCTCTTAAGCGAATTGCTCCTGTTGAGCCTTCAGCATCTAACTGGGCTTTAAAATTTCTGAAAGCGGCTGCTCCATCATTGCCTTGGATATAATCAAAAACTGCTTTAACATCTTTGCGTTGTAATTTACCACTAAAAACTGTTTTAAAATGCTCCACAACCTTGGCATGGTCTATCTCGGTTCCAAATGTGATCAAACAATACGCTATAAAAGCGTCGGCGAATGTCTCTCTTAAAGAAACGCCTCTATCCCTTACATGGTTTACTAAATCAATAACTTCCTGTGGTATGCCGCCTTTCTTAGCTTCTCTTTCAAGCGGGTCTAAAATATCAAAATCAGTTACATAAGGAACTCCCAACTGCGACTTCTCTGCGCCGCCTATTATTAATTCCTCAAACGGTGTCTTCTGCCCCGTCAACACTGCGATATAGGGGCTCTCGGTATCTTGCGTAATCGTAGGGCTGACGACAACGTACGAGGCGTCTTTCTCCTTCAGGAATTTTGTTACGCCCTTGGTGTGAAATCCGCCTGTTATAAGGACGGCAATGTCTGTTTTCTTGCCGTGCATGCCCTTAAACATATTCTGCACAAGTATGTCATCTCTTTTTAACGCTATTTCGTAAAAGTCTATGAGTTTTGTAAATACGTTGTTAAGCCCTTCGTCCGGTGTGCTTATATTATAGGTAAGGCCGTATTTAGATGCTTGTTTATTGACAAAGTCTATAAAATTTGACGGGCCGAAATTGCCTTTATTAGCCGTATAATACTCATACTCTTTATTGGTAAGTTCTATGTTCATGAATCCGAGTATGACAGTTACATCCTTCCATAATTTGTCAAGCGCCCTCTGGTCGTCATTCTGGAACATTTTGCCTTTAGCCGACTCTAAGATATTGTCGAGTTCATCAAACAATTTTTCATTGTCTATTTTCGCGTAAATATGCGAGTAAACTATGTATTTATCGAGGTTCGTGTAATTTTTCGCTATTGATATGCTGTTTTCTTCGGCGAGAGAGGCGAGGTAGGAATAAAAAGTGTTTCCTTCGATTTTGCCTAATTTAAACTCCAAGCTCTGATTTACGAGTTTTGAGAGCTCGTCTTTGGAAAGTTTCTTGCTGAGTTCATCTATTAAAACCGCCCTCTCATCATTAACGGTATCAAAGTTAATGTCCTTCTCGACCTTAAGCGCTTCTATAAGCACGGAAAAATTCGTAAAGGCTTTAAGATCCACGCCGCACTTCTTGGCCAGGTCGTTTAGATACCCCGCGTAATCAGCGAATTTCAGCTCTTTATCCTTATGGGCGATAACTTTCGCGTCTAACTCTTTTAACTCTTTCGAATATATGTAGTTTTTTAATTTGCCGAGGGCTTGTTTTATGTCATTATAATATTTCAGGAATTCTTCTTTATGTGGGTAGCTCTGGAGGAAACTGTTCAGATTATCTATGTAAAATTTTCTGTCTTCGGCTCCGTAAATAGTAAATGGATAATCGCTTGTTATGGAAAGGAATTCGGCGCCTGTAATCTCGCCTTTTTTCATGAAGTAATCGGCGACTTCGCGTTTTATGTCTTCGTCCGGAAACGCCTTAAACCAGCTCGTGTCCACAATGCCGTCAGCGCCTTCAACCGCGACAAAATCAAGATTGTAATTCTTTATCAAATATTCGAGAATCTTGGATATATTGTTTTGGGCTTCGTAGTTGCAGTGGGCGTCCTGAATGTAAACAACGAATTTGCCGTTTCCGCCGTTTGAGCGCTCCTTGATTGTCCCGAAATCCCTCGGGATTGCGAGCGTATCAACGGCGAGCGCCGACCTCTCCGCTTTTTCAGCGCCAAGCCCTTTTGAAAAATCGGCCACAGCAAAACTTATATTCGATATAAGAAATAGCTGTAACGTCACGACCGCTATAATTTTTCTAAACACATTCCACTTTTTCAGATTTTTATAACTCATTGTTTTATTCCTCCAGTTTTATATTGACCCCATACACTTCCGTATGTGGTATCTATTCCCCACATGGAAATGTGGGGTTGCTTTCCAATTCTATATACATACAACTTATATATCTTTTGCATTTGTATAAAAAGTATATCACTTTTCGACATTCTAGTTGTCACAGTACTGTAACAGTTATGTAAAAGTAAGGTGACTTTCGCTTGCGATGCCGTCGATGTCTGGTATTCCTAACGTTACATGGTGTTAGGTTCTGGGTTCTTGGTTCTAGGTTCTAGTGCTCGGTTCTCGGTTATCGTAAACTCTTAATTAGATTTCGTAACATCTTACCAATATGGTCTATGCTCTCAAAAAGCTCTTCTTCGACTCCAGTCTTTAAATACCCTAACTCTTTAGAAATAACTATCTGTGTTTCTAATTCTGCAACAGAACCTAATGCTATATATAAAAATTGTATATACTCCCTTCTAGAGTATCTTGCTTTGCCTTCTGCAATATTTGATGGTATCGACACAGCCGATCTGCGCATTTGAGCTGATAAACCATATATTTCGTCTGTAGGAAATCCTTTAGTCGCTACATATATCTTTTTTACTAATTCAATAGCTTTTTTCCAAACATCTAAATCCTTAAAACTTCTTATTACAATTTTTTCCATATATCTATATTTTCCTAACCGATCACCGAGAACCGAGCACCGAGAACCGATCACCGAGAACGGATACCAATGACACCGTTCCCGCCTGCCCGTGCTTGGCCAACGAACAGGCGGGAACGAACCCCTACATGCAACGCGCACATAGAGGTGAATTTTTTCTATTATTACGCGCAGATGATCACAGATCGCCTGCCTTGTCGGCTCGCCTCTCGGCGAAGCCGAGGGCAGGCAGGCATGCCATACGGCCCTTTTTCACAGATGATCGCAGATTAAGTATAAATCAATCTTTTTATACCGACTTTACTTGTTCCGAAATTTACAAGTAAAACCAGCTTGTATTTAGTTCCTTTGATGTAATAATACACCTGATCCCGCATAGCTTTTGTTACAACCGGTACTACTTTTATTTCAAGGATAACCTTATCATCTATTATAAAATCCGGCTTGTAAATACCGACTTTTTTACTTTTATATCTGATTTCTATCGATTGCTCCTCGCTAAATGGTATGTTCTTATTACCTAACTCTATAGCCAACGCTTTATGATAAATAACCTCTTTATGGACCGATCCCAATTCTTTATGTACTTCAAAAAGAGCACCTATAACTTCGTAGGTCAAATCTTTGTACAGCCCATCTGTGATCATCTGCGTCTCCAATCTGTGATCATCTGTGTTTTACGGCTTATGCCTTCGTCAGCATCTCTTCGACGTAAGCCCTATAGCTTTCAAATTCCTTCTCGTAATCAAAGGGCTCTGCCAACGGTATGTATTCGAAGAGGTTCAAAATGCCTGTGCCGGCTAACCTGTCATCGGCGCCGCTTAACCTGAGGGCGTCCGTTCCTCTAATCACTAATTCGACAGCCCATCTGTAAGCGCCTATATTGTATTTTGCTGCGTCCTTTATGTTTATGTGTTTGAAATCTCGGTCATGCTCAAGGTTGTCTCCGGACGCGCTGACGAATACTATATCTTCTTTCTTAAGAGTGACGCCTCTTGAAAGTTTCTTTGCTTTTTCAAAAATGCTTATCATGCTTTTCGCCTCGCTCTCATCGGTTATCACATTTTCTCTGTCAATAACCTGGTCAAGCCCTGTCGCTTCAAGGTACGCATCAACTTCCTTATCCTTCATGTTTTTAACGACGAGGATATCTTTTATAGGATCGTTTTTTTTAGTCACGCCCATCTGCCTTCTTCTTTCTTTGATATCTACCGCAAAGGAAAATCCTTTTCTATCCACGGTTGTGGTCCAGACAACGCATTTTGCGTCTTTTACCGCGTTAAGCGACTTTAAACCCTTAAGCGTTCCGGAGTCGTATTTAAGATGCCCGGCTATGCCGGGACTACTGTATAACTTCATGGCGCTTAACTCGTAGAGAGACTTCTGGTTAAGTCCTATGCTTTCGATATCCTGATATTGCCTGATATAATTGATAAGTTCCCCGCGGCTCATAGTTTCAACATCAGGAGATAGAAACGCAAAAGAGTCGCCTATTGCCCTATCCAGGAATCCTTTCAATATGCGTTCGGACATAACATGTTTTAAATCAAACTTAACTTCTCCCAAATCTAAAAGCATAGATGCGACAATGCCTCTGCGCTTTGACTGCCTGTCTGTTGCCGCATTTCGCAGTTGAGAAAGCTGGTTCTCTTTTACGGTTCCGTCAAGCAATATAACTTCGATATTCTCATATCCTGTCATTTCCGTAAGTTTATTTTCAATTGCCCTTATGCTCGGATTCTCCCCCAATCCTAAACTTTTTAAATTCTCCTTAGGTATGCCGATAAGAGCTAACATACGTTCGTTGTTCTGACGCTGTCTGCGGATATCATTATAAATACGGAGAGAAATCTGCCAAATCGCTGCACCGGCGAGAACCGCCGCTCCGAAACTAAATCCGGCTGTAACATTTAAATAAATGGTAACAACTATACCTAAGAGGCCTGATATAGGTAGGGGTGTTACCATGCCCAATAAATGTTTAGGAGTCTCTTCATGGATAATAACCCTCTCAGCAGCGCCTTTAAATAAAGCTTTAATTAAAAGCGGCGCCTTTTCGTGTTTTATAATTAGGCGTGTCATTGCGCGTCTTGCTTGAAGCGATAATACTTTTGTCATTGCATGTCTTGCCTGAGCTATATCTTCTGTATCTTCTATATCTTCTATATT